>Ga0268246_10000004_pt1 | contig 341425 bp, 288 predicted proteins | sample AgamicOrSfe_FD_200242 | JGI IMG/M metagenome (GOLD analysis project Ga0268246, IMG submission 200242) | Agave microbial communities from Guanajuato, Mexico - Or.Sf.e (v2) (version 2) | ecosystem: Host-associated > Plants > Phyllosphere > Phylloplane/Leaf | place: Guanajuato, Mexico... | reverse complement strand
CACCTCTCCTTCTTCGAAACAAGCCTTAACAATCTAGGGCTGTGGTAAAGGCTACGACCCAGTGATGCTCGCCCTCCACGGCTTCGACGCCTACGGTCTCGAGATCTCGCCCATCGGGGCACAGACAGCCGAATCCTACTCTGTCTCTCAGATGAAGGCTCCAATGCCTTATAATTTCGGATCAGAGGAGTATCAAAACTCTCGTCCCCAAGCAGGGCACTCTGAGATCATCACCGGGGATTTCTTCGCCTCGAAGTGGTTATCTGACCGAGGTATCGAAGCGTTTGATGTCGTGTACGATTATACGGTAAGCTCACTTCATCCTCTCTTTTGGCGTTTTTCTTTCCGTTCCGGGTCTGACGACAAAGTTCCTCTGTGCAATGCCGCCAGAAGTACGACCCGACTGGGCCCGACGGATGAGTGAGCTGGTCAAGCCGGGCGGGTGCCTGATTTGTCTTGAGTTTCCTCTATACAAAGACAGGAGTCTGCCTGGACCACCGTGGGGTCTGAACGGGGTCTATGAGGAACTGCTCTCTGAGCAGAATGGCGGTAAGTTTGTCAGGGAGGAGTACGTCAAGCCAAAACGGTCGTACGAGGTCAGCAAGGGCACCGATATGTTAAGTGTGTGGCGGAGGCAGTAGAGCCCGTCACAGATCCTCAATAACAGAGATATTGTCTTATTCAGTCTGTGGCATATGAATACGCTGCCATGAAAACATATGTATAATACGCGCCTTTGTAACAGATACCATCTGTACATCCCAACCCAATCCAATCCAATCCATCCCGGAGCCTCAGCTCGCCGTCATCCCTATTACCACCCACCGGACCATGCACCGGACCTCCTTCCAAAACATCACCCTGGGCCCTATGTACACTGCGGCGTATGTGTAAGTGTATCGATGTTTGTGGATCACAAATGTACAAGTATCGAAGAAACAAAAGCCGCTTCTGCTCGTGAACGCGTAGGACTGAAAATCAAGACCAACCAATGAATATTCCATCATCACGACCCGTCATCTAGTCACGAGTTCGAGAAGTTCTGCATGCCACTCGACATCCACATGTTCGCGGCATCCTGCGCAGAATTCTGCCAGTCGGGGTGCCCGAGCTTTAGTGCGTAGAATCGTAGCGCCATCTCCATCATTTGGCGATCCGAGTTTTCATTGTTGTATCGAAACGCCTGCGCCGGGGCCGCACTCTGGTATTGCCGACCGTGCGTGGGTGCGATTGTCACAGGTACAGCGCCGACTTGACCGGGTGGTAGCACGCAGCAGAGAGCCTTCTCGCCCCAATATGTCGTTGCCGTTGCGATACGGTCGCCGAAAACAACATCCATTCCGGGCGTGAAGCCTTGACCATAGATTGAGACTTCGATGCCGCCGGATGTCGGTCCATCTGCTGGAATGACCTTGTTGATGATGGGATGTGGACGCTCCGGTTCGACAGATTGTGCAGATGCGGATGTGTTCTGATTCTGAAATTGGTTTGGACGCAGAGGAAGTGTGTTTTGATTTCCTCCGTGTGCTTGCTGCCTCTGGAAGGCTGCGAGATTCGGTCCCTGCAGAACAGGACTCGCTGCTCTGCTTTGGTGAGCTGAGCTGGGCGCCGAGTAGAATGCCTGGAAGTTAGTGTTGTCGAGACTCGCAGTCCGATTGAGACTACCAAATGGCATTGGTGTGTTCTCATTTGGCGTCGGCGGTTGGGTGTGGTATTGTGCTCTGGACCCAGAGTGTGGCAGGGAAATGTAAGACCCATCTCCACCTGGGCTGAACACTCCGCTAGAAGGAGAGAATGGCCCCGAAGCTGTCATTGCCGAGTTTGGTGCAGTCATCGAGTTGCGGTTCGTCTCCAGACTTGTCATGGCAAGTCCGCTCGGTAGCCTCCTGTGAGCAGAGGAAGACTTACGCTTCTTGCTCGGTCCGGACTGACCGAACCCTGTAGGTGAGGCCGGTCGCGATAAATTACGAGGAGTCATCGTACCGGGCGTTGTCGCCTGCGAAGCGTAATTTGGCATCTGGTGCATGCTGCTTGACGCGTGGAAGGGCTGATTTCCGAAAGCCAAGGCCTGCAAGTTACCAGTGGACTTTGACATTGGCACTGATGGCATCTGAGAGTGGAGATCGATCATCGACTGTGATGCTCCAAAAGACGGAAATTCTCCATTGTACCAGATCTGGCCAGGCATGGTTGCAAGTGGATGAGTCTTGTGATCATCCGTTATAAGAATCGAGTCGGACATTTGCTGTGCAATCACCTTTCCAGTGTGATCCTTCAACGTAAAAATGACCTGGAAACCATCCTTCTCGTTCTGATGCCGGCAGTAACAGGCGATCCGCATGGGTGCCGTGACTTGCATGGCTGTCTCGCTCGGCGGGAAAAGGTCGTTTGCATCGGATGGTACATTGCTGTCCTTCGGTGGTGGAGATTGCTGCCATGGTTGCCACTGCTTGAATTCATTTGTGTTGAAGACAATGACTCGTTCGGTTTCGTATCTCTCCCAGTGAGCCTGTAAATAGTCAGCATGTCGCTAGATCGTTGGGACCGTCTCTCTGATTTACCTGCTCCTCCTCCTTCTTCAGCTTTTTCCGTGCGGCACGTTTTCTCTCGCGGTTGATACAGTTCTGACAGATCCTGACTTCACCACCATTCGCGGGTTTGTCATCTTCTTCCACTTCCTCCTCCTCTTTCTTAGGCGCTCCAGGGGCTCCTCGCGCTTGGATCTCGGCGTTGTCTTGTGCAGCCGCGTTCCGCAAAGCGTGTTGTCGGAGGGCGGGGTTGCTCATTGCACTCGTACAAACAAGCATGGTGTGGAGTTCAAGCGTATCTTCGGTGGGAATGGTTTCCTTAGCTAGCAGCTTGGCTTTGGCGATCGTGTGAGTCGGCAAATGGATGTGCTTGATGCTAGGTGGTAATCTGTCCATGGTCATGCGAATATTAATTTGGGTCTCTACTCGAGACTTGGCTGGGATTGGGCCAATGTGAAGCGGTATCCTGTCTTCCTCGGCAGGTAACGGCGCAAACTGTGTGGTGGACTCGTTAGGCACTGGCGATGGTGTGAGACCCAAAGCGCCTGGTGAGGCAAAGGCGGCCGAATACTCGTTCCCCCACGCAGGATTCTGAGCTTGCCCGCCCCACATCTGATTGTTGCCGTACATCTCGGGAGCCGCTGATGTTGGTGCGGTATGGGAGAACATGGTAGCCGGCGAACCATTTGCTGTGTTGGAGGCCTTAACGGAGGCTGGTGACCCATTGTTTGATCCCAAGAAGAATTGTGCTGGTTCGATGGTTCCGGTCTGTCACGTGTCAGTGCATGGTCTCATGGCTTCTTCGGCGGAACAAACGTACAGGAGCGCCACTGTGTGACATTGGCGTGGGGTCAGAGTAACCGCCAGCACCCATTCCACCTGGACTGCTAGTTGCGCTGTCAAAGTCAAAATGGTTGTTCATGCCGGTATTTCCAAAATCTTGATCCATCCCCATGGACGCGCCGAAGTTTTGCATGTCCTGAAAGTTGTTTGCGTCCATCATATCTTCAGGCTTGATGCCGTTGTGCTCGACCTTCAGGCCTGCCATATTCGCGGTCGGTGGTGACTCGGATGTGGTTTTGCGTTTCCGCCTGACAGAGGCCTGGCTTGACGAGTCTTGACTCGAGCTTTCGGCCGAGCGCGAAGAGACGAGAGAGCCAGTAGGAAAGGGTTGGCTGTGGTTGTTGGACTGATTGGTGTCGTTGGTGGTTCCGGATGGGTCGTGTGAGCCAAAAGCAGGACTATCTATGTTTTCTGCTGCGCTCAAATTGAAGAACCGGTTCGCGTCAAACGGGGAGTCTGTAGAGCCGTAGTTGTTGTCGAATTGCAGGTCGGTAAAAGTAGCATCATCAAATTCCATATCTGTGTCGTGGATATTAATAATGTCCGAGTTCATATTCTTGCGCGCAATATATCCAGCCTAGCTCTTCATGCAATCGCAATGTGTCGTTGGCGTGAGAAATTTCGAGGGTATTGCCTCGGTGAAGGTGAAAGTGTAGCCAAATCAACTCTTACTCGACGTAGATGCCTTTGACGTGAATCGCTGTCGCACTCTTCAAGTCGCAGGAAGCATACTTTCGAGATCAGGGTAACGAACGACAGAGATGGCAGGTCGAGCTGTCTGAATGGACCACGGATCGTGAGCGATCACGGTGACGGCCAGGATGTCGTGCAGTGGTGATGGTGGTGGTGGTTGTGCAGAAGCGGAGATGCAGCAGCACTCCAGACTCGGCTAGCGGATTAGTTAGATTGACAGCGGTCGAGTGTGCGACGTCGTGTCGCCTCACGCGAATGTAATGGCGGATGATAGGACGTAGAAGCTGTAGATTTCTCACGTCACAGCGACAGAGATACGAGCAAATGTGATGCGTGGACTCTAAGTACAGGTAGACCAACTCTAGAGTCTGGGTAGGCGTAAGTTAGCGTAGCGGCGACAGTAGTGAGTGCGGGCAAGCACCTCGAGTTCTGGCAGCGACGCGACTCGACTGAAAGTGGCAGGCAGGAGTCAGGACGGAAGGTCGCTCTTCCCACTTCGGCAAAATCGGTACGTGTCTGTGCATGCTTCCCACTTGGCAGAGCCGCGGATTCATGATTGGTCGTTCAGAGGTGATCGCACGGTCGCATCCCCGCACATGCCATTCCTGGTACGAGTTGTTACTCCGTTGTAATGCATCATATCGCACAGTACATTGTGATCTTCCTGCCAGTGCTCGCGATACGTACTCTGCTGCCGGGCTGCTAAGTGGTAGAGGATCTAGCCTTATCGCGCGATATCGGTGAGCGATAGACCACTAAAGATACTTCGCAGTGTGCAGCCAAGCAAATCTCGGTGACCGCGCGATGGCTCATTCTGCCTATAATGTCTGAGAGCCTGACTCGTGAGGCCATTTCAGAATGGCATGACGACTCGGGACCTTGGAAGTCTTCCAAGTTGCTTCGTAACGAAGGATTGTACTCCTCGATATCACGTATCTGACTATGACCGCTCGGCCTCTGAGCAAGTTTGGTCTCCTGCTGACCTGTATCATTCTCTCATGACTCATCGCGTGGTGGTGCTGGTTTACGACTCGCGACATTATAATGACTTAGCCATAAGTTAACCTGGTTCAAGACGTTACCGGCGCATTATCGCTCCTGCCCATCCGGAACATGATGACGCATACCGCAAAACAGTCTGAAAACTGCCAGTCGTCTCTGCTGCATCCATCGCATCGAGTATCGCTCGAATGATCAAGCATCTCAAAGAGTCGAAAAAAATCCGAAGCATCGCTTCAACTCGTGCTGTCAACGCTCGAACCACTGTCCTTCGTATGCGCGGCCCTGCATGGACAACCTTGACTCTGCAATGCACCCTCCGTGTGGATATCTCCGACAGACGGACCGAATACTCTCAGATCTGGTAGAGTAAGCGAGCCTGAGAAAACCTGGAGTCAGATCCGACCATAAACTCTATTCTGTCCTCGTCGGTACCTGTGCATCAAAAACGTCCGCTTAATCTAGACAAACGTCCTTGCATGGAAATCAGTGGATCCAATGTCGTATTGTTGGTGGTTATGTGTCGCGCTCTATGATACATCGAAAGAAATATGCCGAGAGCAAATGTCTCTGCTTCCTGCACGGCCGTTACTCCATTTGCATATCTTCTCCAGCCGCAATCTCCTCAGATCCGTCGTTTGCGCCTACCTCCGCATCCATGTTAACGTCCTCTGCGTCCACCGCAAGATACGTGTCCTCGTAAATGCCTCCAGACTCCTCAATGCCTTCAGTACTGTCATCGTTTCCCTCGACAACAGTGTCTTCGGCTGCAACGGGAGCTTCAGTGGAGTCTTCGGGAGAGCTAATGCCTACACCGCTGTCTTCGACTTGCTCACCATCATCGCTGCCCATACCACTGTCCTCCGCCTCTCTGTGACCCTCGCTACCAACATCACTGTCCTCAGCCTCGTCGTGACCCTTATCAGTGTTGCCAGCCTCAGCCTCGACGAACTCGTCTTCGGTGATTGAATCTGGGCTCGGAGTCGTGATGGTCTCAGACTCTGGCTCCGGGCTTGGGTTACCACTGTCGTCGCTCTGAATACTGCCAATACAGACGATCTCGTCGTGAAGACGACTGTTCTGATGCTTCAGCTCTGCAACCTCCTGCGAATGCTCGGCGCTTAATTCCTTCAAGAGACGTCGGTTGCGGTCCATAGCTGCAACGTTCAAGCTCAATTGCGTCCTCATCTTCTCGCGGTCAGCGTATGCCTCGAATCTCAAATCTCTTTCATGCACGATCTGCTCTTTGGCATCGTTGGTCTTGGAGATCGCGCACAGGAGAAGACGCATACTCTTCAGCGTGCTGCGCTTCTTCTGACTGCGCAAGTCCTGCTGGTAGTCAGAGGCCAGCTTGTCGAGATCAGCTTTGTTTTGTGCGATAACTGCTCTAGCCTCACGGAGCTCCTGGTTGAGAGACCCCTTGGCTTCCTTCAGATTGTTCAGCTCCGCAGAGCTGTTTGCTAATCGATTCTCGAGCTTCTCGGTCTTCGCGTTTCGAGCTTCTTTCTCCTTTCTGACCATTTCTGCCTTTAAGTCTCGGATAGCCACCTCTTTCGAGCCGCGCTGCTTCTGTATGTCGGCTTGTAAGTTCTTTTTACGCCGGTCGAAATCCTTCTCCGCATTCTCGAGCTCTCTCTGGTGGTTTGAATCCATCCTTTTGACGAGGGTTTTGTGTTTTTCCTTCAGCTCCTCGACCTCGGTAAACAATTTCGTATTCTTTGCATGCGTGGTGTCCAGTTGCTTTTGTAGCTCAAGGACCACGTCGCCTTTGCTGACTTGCAATTGGTTCGATTGCAGTTTGACCTTTTCCAAAACCAACGCGTTTATCTGATTCTCGTAGAAGATGCGATGCTTCTCAGACAGATCGTTTGTTTCGAGAACCTTTTGACGCAGCTGCTCGATCTCAGCCTTGGCAGGGTCGTTCAGAGTACTGTCCTCTCGAGTCGATAAGACCGCATACATGACGTTGATAGCGTCTACGAGACCACTGACTGCCCACTCACTAGGCTCAGCGCAGCGGTCGATGTAACCAATAAGCTTGTCAATCTGTCGTTCAATTAATTCGGAGCAGAGTTTCGTTGCGGACGCGTTGGTAAAAAATGCCTCGAGGTATGTCACCACCTTCGACAACCGGGGTGGAATAACCACAGGAAGACCAATTGTATCGAGCTCTTGCACAACTTCAGATAGCTTTTCTAGTCTGGCCAGCGCAGAAAGGCGTTGTTGACGAGCTTGTTCTTGTGCCTCTTTCTCTCTAGCCAGTTCGAGAGCACGTTGCTGACGAGCTTGCTCTTGTGCCTCCTTCTCTTCTGCCGAGAGCTCTGGAATAGATGGTGCTGTTTTCCTTGCGGCCTTGATCGTAAGCCGAGATTTGGACTACTTTGGAACGCGGCCTCCATCGCTTCCAGACCCCTTGCGCTTCAGATCGTCCTTGTAAGCGACATTGATGATTTTGTCATCGGGGTCGATGTTCGCAAAGGCTATCTGTCTCGACTCCGGCGTCTTTGAGATCTTGGAGACTCGCTGCTTTTTGCGACTCGTCGGCTCCTCATCTTCGCCATTGGACAGGCTTGACAACTCCGAAGATGAATCGTCTCGTCCGTCCTGCTTCACTTCATCATGCAACTTCTTGCTGGACGAATCGCGCGATCCATAATATTTGACTGGAGGCTTCTGTCTCGTCGTTCGAGTTGTCGGCGGAGGGGTATGTCTGCCAGATAGAGGCGCCATCGTGGTGTGGGTTTCGTGTAAATAGCTGTCCGAAGTCGAGTTTGTCTGGACGTGGAACCGAATTGAAGTTGAAGTGAGTCCGAACAGAACGGGTTCAGTACCGAGCACCACTGATGGAAGCGCAGTCGTGGGATCGAAGTGGATTGCAAGTCCTTGAAGTAATCAAGGTCGAAGAGCTTGTAAGTTAGAGCAATCCGATAGTGGAGGGATTCGTAACTCAGAGCTGAGGTGAAGTATGATATGTAGGCAGAGCTGATGATTTCCGGATGCAAGGATCTGTGAGCTTATGATTATGCGGTGGTGAGAAGAGTATCTGAGCTTGACTTATAGAGAAGCAAAGTCAATGAAGCCAAGAGGATGAATTATGAACCGGTTCGGCCTAGATCGAAGCAGAACCAGTGAAGTTGAGTTGAAGAAGCGAGAACGGATCTGGCGTGGATGTTTGTAGCCTGAGAAGACTACAGAGAATCCCTTCGGTCCTTCGGTGAGAATCAATGGTAGAAGGAATAATGTAGGTCTGAAAAATGTTGGTCTGTCTTGAGTGGAAATGAAAGCAAGCTTGCTTGAAGAGGGAGTTGCAGTGAGCAAGAGGACACAGGGAAAAGGAAGATGTAGTGAAGTACGGGGCGGTTGATAATGTGATAAGGACGGAGGTCTGTTGATAAGATAAGCAAACGCGAGTAGATATGAAGGTGCAGCAAAGGAACTGAGTTTGAACTTGAAATGGAGGTTTAAGCAAAGGTAGCGGAAGAGTATGTAGAAGATGGTGGCGAGAAGCTTGAAGGCTTTAGTGAGTAAGCTGGAGAGTAGATTTAGAAGAGGAATACACTTGTGCAACTCCCGTCCCTTCGGATTCTGAAGTACTGACGTGGAGAGGTGGACAAAGGAAGAAGAGATGAGGTTAAAGAGTGGATGTGAACGGAATGTCATTGTATATTACGTCAATCATGGAATCTTCTCAGCCTCTTCCAAAAGCTCTTCGATCTTGAAGGACTCGTCACCCTGGCTGAACTGCTCCATCAACTTCCTTCGGGGTGTCTGCTCAGCAGTCTGACCGTAGAACTTTTGGAGTGTCATGAGCAGGAACTTGCCCTCGTCGACCGTCACACCACGGTCAGGTAGCACGCTGCCCTCCAGCAGTACTACACCCTTCGGCTCCGAGAGATCAAGATGGTGAGTGACCGTGGTGTGCGGCTGAGCAAATGCACCTCTCAGCTTGAATTCGGCGAGATTCGTGAAGAGCACTGTCGCCGTGGTCTCGGACGGGAATGTCCATTGTAGGAAGTGGATTTCGGCGCCCTGGCCTTCTCGCGGTAACGGTAAGATGAATTGTGGGTGCTTCTTAGCAGTCTTTGCGATCTGCTTGAATACGTCGGTATTGACCGTAGCACATAGCGAGTTCGGATTCGACGCGTGCCGTAACCGCCAAAGGTATTCTATCTCTTTCTGAGGAAGGGCCATCATTTTCTCGACATCCACAAAGGATGACAGGGTCTTGATTCCAGCCTTCGACTCTGATGAGAGTTTTCTTGCTGCCGCATTGGTTTGCGATTGACCTTGCTGTGGTTCCGGTGGTGGAGGAGGCTGGAAAGGGATGTTTGCCGCGCCGTCCTTCAGTGGTGCTGTAGCTCCTGGCACTGCGGCGCGCTGTCGTAATGTCGAGATCTTTTCCAAGTACGCGGACTTAAGCTGATCAATGCTCTCGTGCCCTTCCCTTTGACAAGTCAGGTGTGGCGTCCAGGCCAGATCTTGAGGTATCTTACTCTTTAGCTTTACGGGCCAGAGCCTCCTGATATCTGGCCTCGATTGAATGAGACTTCTGTCGACTGAACAAGCGTACATCCAGTACCCGAGCCCATCGCCGCTGCTCTAGACGCAGCATAGTCGGTGAAACGGCTTGAACAGCATGTCGAATAGGATGCTGAAATGATGCCATGCTTCCAGAAATGCTAGATCCAAGTAGAAGGTGCTGACTAGAAGATCGAGTGATGTTCTACTACTGAGACACTTTGATCGATCAGAAGGCGTTCCTCGAAGTTACAGAGCCGCAAACGGGAGGCGCGAGCGCTATACCAGCGCTTACATAATATGTGGGGTAGCGGCTCGCACATGTATACCGTAACTACCTAGTACCTCATGGACTGGACTACTCGATCATTGTATACCATGACTTAGAACAACCACTAGTGGTAACGAGACTCGTATAGCATTGTCTGCTGTGCGGATTATAGCACTGATTGCACATTGGCCAGTTTCTATCTTGCGTGTACATATATCCTATTTGTGTCTCGAAAGTCTGTTCGGTGTCACATCGCCAGGTTCCGAACGGTGACACAAATCATCCTCCCACCAATCTCTCAACTGGAAGACAAGGAACTACCATTCTGTTCGGCCGATTTGATATCGATTGTGAGCATAATACATCCGTCATGGACTTCATCGTAGGCACATTTCGGCACCCTCTCCTATACACCTTGACCTTCACACCACCCTCGACCCTTAACATCAAGAGCTCATTTGATGCTGCTGGTGGACACTCCTGGCTCGCACTCTCCCCGAACCACAAGTTTCTTTACACTACGTGCTGGACCTCACCGCCTCAAGTAGCAGCCTACGACCTCTCGTCCGGTGTGCCAAAACTGATCAACACCGCTCCTGTAGCCACGTTATCAGGCTACGTGACTGTTACACCAGACAATCGCTACCTTCTATCTGTCGGCGGGCCAGGAGGCGAAGTGTTCGCCCTTGAGCGAGACGGATCGATCGGTAGATGCGTACAGACTCTCCAATTGCGGGAGACGGGAAATGAAAACCAGGGCCAACGAATTGGTGTAGCCCATGGCGACTTTGGAGGCCTCCGGCACGGCGCTCACTCGGTCGATATATGTCAAGACGGAAAGACAGCATATATTGCTGATATCGGCGCGAACTGTATCTGGTCCTTTCACATCCCAGAATCCCCCACGAGCAGAACCGAGGAAGGAGGAGAGACGCGAGTCCTCATACCAATGTATAAGCATCCTTCTCCCAGACCGACCGATGGACCACGACACGCTTTCCCACACCCGAACGGCAAGGTCTTGTACTGCGTGCAAGAGCATAGTAATATGGTCGACGCTTTCTCTCTCAGAGCCGATGGGTCGATCCACAAACACATCAGTGGAGTGAAGATCATCCCTGACGACAAAGATCCGAAAGACTTCTGGGCAGATGAGGTCAGGCTGAGTATGACCTCTTCTGTGCCAAAGTATCTTTACGCGTCCACTCGCGGACTGGAGAAGAGTACGAAAGGGTATGTGACTGTGTTCCGACTTGACGCAGAGGGACACATCGACGAGAACGTAGTGGACATGTACGAGACGGAGACCAGTGGTGGCCTGGCTAATGCCATCGAACCTGCGCCTCGGGGAGGAGAGGATACTGAGTACCTTGCTCTGACAGACAGCGAGCAGGGATTTGTGTCCATTCTTGCTTTTGGCGAGACAGAGGGAAAGATAAAGGAGGTCGCGAAAGTGCAGCTGCAGGGAGACAAAGGTGAGCAGGAGGTCATAGCGGCCGCTACTGCAGTATGGTTGTAGACTCGGTACGAACAGTTCAATGAATAGATCAACGGAAGAGTAGTTGATTTTCGTATTGTCGTTAGTCATTGATATGTTCGTGCAGCTGTACAAAGCCGATGATCCTCCTGTGCAATGTATACATATTCATATCCCGATGCTGCCATGCCTTTCGTCCGGGAGACGTCCTCATGCGCCAATACTACGATGTGGATCATGTCCCTGAGTTGCAATTCAGCGGGTCGATCCCTCCCTCGTGCTTCATAGACTCAACCGGTCCGCACTCAGACGATCCGAACTCGTGTCCCGCCTCACCATGCTCAGCTTATAGTACCTCTCCTCGCCTCCTGCTGTCCTGCCACCGATATACCACCTCTCACCACCCGCTCGGCTAACGTCTCTAAACCCGCCGTCGCTGCTACTGTCACTGCCTCTTCTGTGTCTGTAGTTTCCTCTCTCCTGCGGTGTAGGGTATTCCGGAGGCGGACGATTTGATGGTCCTTGAACGGGCAGTCCATTCACTGTCGCTCCTGGCGAGGGAGGTGACCTCGTGTGTGTGAGAGGAGAGACATTGTGCTGCAGTGGAGGAGAGAAGGCGGGAAAATTCGGTGTCGGTCCAGGGGATGGTTGGCGATTCGTTTGTGACGGGACCGCTTTTCTTGCGTCTGATATAGCGCGTGGTGACGATACTGTACTGAGCTGAGAGGTCTGCTGGGTGCTGGACCAGACTGTCTGTGCCGTGGAGGATGTCGATGTGGTTGTGAGTGACGGGGCCGCTTTTGGTATAGCCGAGGAGTGCGCGCGGAAAGCAGCTAGGAAGTTGGAGAGAAATGGTCGGTTGCTCGACATTGTGTGTAATCTTGACGTATTTCCGAGGTTATGGTGTGATGGTCCGATATCTTGCGCTTGAATAGCTGCAGGCACGTCCTCAACGTCGTTCCTTTTCTTGTGCTCGAGACCAGACGATGAATCGAACCAGGTCTTCGGATGCACCTCTGTACGTGCCAATCTTACAAGCCTGTTTGCTCACTTTGTATAATCGTCGGATGATGTTCGTCGTCGATTCAGTTTTGGAGCCGTGGCAGCACGAATTATTTTTGGTTCTCGCGGCTCAGGTAAGTGATGATAGCTCGCGATGTCGAGAGGATTGGATTGGAAGTGATTTGTAATGTGCTGTACGCTGAATCAGATTAGGTCGTCAGCTGTGTTGTAGAGTAAGTAGATGTAGAGATACATCAACGGTGATGCCGATTTTCTCCGCAATCCGGAAAACACATGTGCCTTGATTGGCCATGGCGAAGTGTCAAGCACAGGCCATTTCGCGGGGCAGTCTTCGCACATGCGGATCAACAAACACCACAACGTCAATCCCCATCACCGATCCTGATTGTCACATCCACTTTCAATCTCCCGTCCTCTCTACTGAAATCAGGAGATATAGAAACCCGAGGGTCTGCAAGGACTACTTATGGTCTCACGATCGGTCGTCTTCAACGAGCGGCACTGAGCTCTCATGCTGTAGCGGGCCGATCTGCTCACGTCTCTCACAACGCTAGCCAGGCTACCGAAACACAGTGAGTTGTATGGTATGTGGAATTGACACCTTTCAATGTACATGTATGTATATGACCATCGTCCGTCTCATTGCAATCTACGCTGAATCGTGACTGCCTTCGGACACATCAACAGCAGCCCAGCACACGCAGTTTCGTAGCCTCGTCCGTGTGCACAAGTGAAATGACCGTAGATTGTCCACTCAAGTGAACACAGTCAAACTACTCACTGGTCTATCATATACAATCACACGAGTAGCTGCCTGCTTGCAGCTCCAGCGTTTGAGCTATTTCAAAGCTTTGCTTCCTTCACGATTTTCCTTCCGAATTTCAAACACGAAAACATCATATCGCAGTCGCGTCAATTCCGTCCTGCTGTTCATCTTTTACCAAACCAGCTCAAAGTTATGCCCACCTTCCATGATACGGAGGCCGTTCTGAGCTTTTTGTGCAGACGCGACCAACCCTTCACGCAAAATCCACTCTGTCCCCTCGGTCTGGCTATTGATGCCTTGTACAACGAGCCAGAAGCCTTCAAGATGGGCTTCGATGAGCTCTACTTAGTACGCAGCTCGTGAGTGTATTCGAGATGCTAGATACCAAGGCGGTACTGACCCACCTTAGTCTCCGCACCGTGAAGCACTTTTCTCGTATCTGCAAGGTGTTCCACGACTACCAGTCCACTCGCGTCGAGACGAATGACAGCTTCACCGAGACGCTCTTCGACAAAGTTTCGTACTTCTACATCTATGCAATTCTGGGATGCAAGGTGAAGGGCATGAAAATCATCGTCGAGGCCGACTGGCCCTTGAAGGGCTGGCACACAACTTTCCAACAGGACATCGAAGACATCCTGATCTACCAGGTCGATCCTGAGGCGTCCGCTAAGACCTTCAACGCGATGTGCCACCGTTTCTTCGCCATTGACACCCCGTCCATCCTCGTCCTGCCGGTCAACAAGCCGTGGACCACCCTTCCAGAGTTCAAGACCGGAGTGAAGCCTGTTTACGTCCTCACGCTTGACACAACAACACCGACCACGGTCGATGACAGCAGCACTCGACCATATATCATCGGACGATTGAGACTTCAAGAAGTAGTCGCCGGGGGCTGGACCACATGGACCTGTGCAAGCATCGAGGAAAAAACCACAGTGAAGGAGCTCGTTTGCGTCCGCGTTGGAGCCCTGAAATCATTCAGCCAAGATGGAAACGTGGACGTCACTTACCGTCCTAAAGTTCCTATCGAGCACCAAGTCAAACTGGTCTCCTCTGCTGACGACTCCAGAGACCCCTTGTCCGAGAAAAGTTTTCATTTGCTTAAGGCAATGAGACCAGTCTCGCACCAGTTCCTAATCAAGGGAACTTCGCTGTCGTCCCTTAAGGCGATCAACCTGGCCATTGCGCGGCAGTTCCCAGCGAATCCTTATACGTTGTACAGGGGAATTGGCAGGATGGGGGCTCTTTTGGATAACTTTGTCCTAATCTTTGAAAATGTGCCGAACAGAACGTACAGTCGGCTCGACATTCAGGAGTCGGATGGGGGCAAAGTGTGGCAAGCTCTCCTTAAACCAGTAAGGGAGGGAACCTGTGCCCCTGCTGGGTGGCGCAGTTTCAAGCTGGTTCACCCCTTACTTGAATCCTCAAATGCTTAGTACAACTAATTCGACGATGGCGCCTCCGACGATGAAACCCCCGAGTCTAATTCCGCCACTGATTAGTCGCTCCGCGACTACAGCAAGGTATTGAGGGTCAGCGCCGCAAGCAGGGCGGAAACAAAACTTCTGATCACCGAAGATTGGTCTTGTGTCAAACGACAATGAGCACACGCTCGATACCATGGCCGGGAAAAATGGAATGGATCGCTTGAGTGACAAAGAGGACACGAGATAGGTGCTCTGAGTCTATTCTACCGGGGATCTCAGCAGTTGAAGCGCTGACCATGACATTCTGAACCGAATTGCTTTGAGATGCTCTTGCAAAGGACAATGATGTGATAGGAGATACAATTTCACAATATGATACAAATGACAATGAACGATGCAATTCCGTGTTATTGGTTCTTGTGACTGTGATATTCTCCCCTGCCGACACTCCGCTATCTAAGATATGCCATAATCAATGGTATCTGCCACGAGCCCTCTGTACGTCTGCCGCGAGCCCTCAAAGTACGGCCAACTACGCTACCAAGTCGCTCCGAGCGGTCCGTATCTCTTACGGCTGATTGTACTCATCATCTAGAATGCCCCGTTGCGCTCGTCTTGACATCTCCAAAACTCAACTGAAGGGTGATTCTGCACGTTCGTCTGTTTTTCCGGAGGCTCAGATTGATCAAGACATCTCCATAGCATCGCCTGCACCATTCACACCGCCGAGCTCAACTCCTCCTTCATCGCCAATAAATCTCTTCTCAAACTCGCTCACGAACTTGACACTGCGATTCGGGTCGTAGAAGAGCTCAAAACTCCTCTGAACATCATCGACGCTGACCTCTCTCGCCTTTCTCTTTTGCGCAAGCAGGTGACTCGTTGTGATGAGGTTGCTTGCATATCGTAGTCCAGCCTCTTGTCCGATCTTCGTGAGCAGCGCAAGAGCGTCGGCGGAAAGGTCGATCTCCTCTTCTTGTGCTCTGATCGAGAGGATCTCGCGAATGTCGTCGGGTGAATATGCTTGTGTCGATACAATGACCACGCGGTCGAGGAAGTCTGCTGGAAGTCCGTGAGGGCTGCGGTGTTGAGTGCCTCTGATCTTAGTGTGTCCTCGATTGCTTGCCATGATGACGATGGGCGCAAGCTCGTCTTCCAACGCGCGGTTCACAAAGCTGAAGCATTCGATGTCGAGCATGTGTACTTCGTCGATGAAGAGGACTCCGGGAACAATCTCCGCTTTACCTTCTTCCCTCCACTCCGCGACCTTGGTGTTGATCTGCTCTCTGACTTCGCTCCTGATCTCGCCAGTGTCTCCAGAGAAAAGTGCCAGGAATCCTTGTGTCCTTGAGTTGATGACATCGATCTCGTGCAGTGACACGGTGTGAACAACCTCCCTTCGTACCTGCAATTCTCCATCTGGACACTGCACAAACTTTGTGTCTGGTCCCATGGCGTCGTAGTCTCGACTCCTTGTGTAGCTTCGGCCAAGTTTTGTGATTCTGCCAGAAGCCTTGTCGATGCTGATGATGTCTCCAGCCATGACCTTTTCCTTGGTCATGCTATCAATCATTTTCGTGCCCATGTCGTAAATCGTTTCCATATCTGTCGTCTTGATGGTGAGCTTGCCTTGCTTGTTGCCGCCCGTGACACTTCGGTCGATTTGAATCTCAACCACCTCGCCCTCAATCACCTCGGTCTCCTCCTTTATCCGCACACCAATGCTCTTTCTGAAAGCTTGCTCCAGCGCTTCCGTCTTGCTCATCTCCATGGAGAAAATCTCACTTGACGAGAGCATCGTGAATGGAACATCCTCGCCCAACCCTTTGCTCAGACCGATCGCAATGGCAGTCTTTCCTGTCGAAGGAGGACCAGCGATAAGAATTGCGCGTCCAGCGATCTTGCCCTCCTTTGCCATCTGTAGAATTACTGCGGCGGCTTTGCGAGCCTTTTGCTGGCCGACCAAGCCATCTGCGTTTGGTTTCGGCGCAAGAGTGTCGGGTTGGACACCTAGACCGCGGACATGTGAATGCGCCGCGATCAGATTCAGCCCCCGGAGCTCTTTGCTCTCAGATATTGTCTGGATAGCGGCTGCCATCTTGTGTGATCAGCTCTTCTGACGAGAACTGTGTTCGCGAATCGTGAAGCGCTGTGGGATGCGACGTCCAGATTTTTTAGGCTGCTACACCGCTGCGCTTGAGATGTCGCGGTGGAGCCGTGCTGCAAGCTTCTGCTTCCAAGAGCTTCAACAGTCTGCCTGCGTCCGTGTAGGTCTTGGAAGGTAAGGTAGTCAGCCGTGATAGCAATTATTCTTGTTTGCAGAGCTTCGGATGTTCGCTGGGTACTGGATCAAACGCGCTTTCAGTGCTGTAAATGACAAGCGTTTGGGGAAAGCGCGAGCATTCTGATTGATGCGCTAGCCCTGACGAGGATCTAGCGCTCATCGGCCCGTGTGCACTAGACCGGATTGATGAGGCGTAATTGAAAGAAGCGGTCGCGTCTCTCGCATCCGCCGCTTCATGCGATTCATCGATCTTTGTGCGACCCTCTCACGGCGACTTGCATATTTTCTTCCACAATGAGCATACCGACCTGGTTGCTAATCTATTAGTGTGCGGCTACCAGCAGGTGCTGACGCTTCTTGACGGGCCATCGTCTCATTCTTGATGGGTCAGTGGTTTGTCGAAACTCACTATCGATATTCCCGCTTTCATAAGGTACATTATACATTCAGTCTCATATAAAAGTATAGGGACTCCTCACATTCCTTCCCTTTCTATCATGTTTACCTTCAGCTTCGTTCCTTCTTTCCGACTTCACGCGCTTCGCTCCTTCCCCTTACCACCTCACGTGACAGAGCACTTTCCTTCACGGTCGTGCCTGCGATGACGCAAGTCAACAGTCCCGCTCTCACACTACCTGCTGCTTCACCTTTCACCTTGATCCTCAAACAAGTCTCCTTGGCTAATGAGGAGGTTCAAAGAAAATATCATCCTAATATGATTCATAGCAACAACCAGAGCAAGCCTAAAGAGGTCCCAAAAGGACCAAGATCACATTTAGTCCATCAAAATTGGACCTGGAGAAAAGAAATCAATACTGCTGATGGGAAAGAAGAGTACGTAACGTTTCCAGCATTCTGCTCAACACATCGCTCACTTCAGTCAAGCGTCATGACGGCAGATCCTCGACGTGCCCAAAAACGCTCGGCGGCGCCGGGCTCCCCAATGTCTGATTCTTCTGCTAGAAAAGTACCTCGACTAGAAACAGCGTTAGATGGAAGACCCAATGGCGCTGCTACCCCTGTTTCGGAGTCCGCGAGCGAAGACGTCTTCGGCAATCAAGTAAGGGCTTCACCTTCAATTCGACCTGAGAGGCCTCCTGTCCGCGCCCGTGTTGGCTCAGTTGAACTCTCACATCCTTCTTCACCTGCCTCGAATCACTCGGCACTCTCGACCGTCACCGAGACAAGGGAAGTCGACAAGAACGCTTTCGCTATGACCGTTCCGATCGAGCAACTTCTGGTGAAGAGCTCCGATCTTGGAGGGGCGAGAGCAAAGCTTGAGATTGCTCATTATGACCATATTCAAATGATTGAGGAAGAAGAGTCAATGGTAGACCGGACTGCTGGATTTCCTGCTGTACAAGAACAGCTGGAGGAGTACAGGAGTGGCGTGGAACTACGCTTGCAACAAGCACAAGAGACTTATGATAGGCTTAAGACCAAGCTTCAAGAACAAATAGGCCTGGCCTTCAACAATGATCCGGCGATACAATGCGAAGACGCCGCCAACAGAGTTTCACGTTTGGAATCAGAAAACAACAAGCTGCAGAAAGAACTGCAAATGCAAAAAAGGGCACACAGCAAAGACATCGAAGAGCTGAAGAGTCAAGTCAAGCTTCTTCAGACCTCACAGAAACCAGCCATCGACCGCGAACAAATTGTCGAGGTCGTAGAAGAGAAGATCGCATGGGAGCGTAGCGCTCGTGTGAATCTAGAGGGCAAGCTGACAGGCCACTTGGCCAAAGTACTGCAGGAAACGGAGGACTGGAAGAGCAAGTCCGACAAGAAATTGGCATCAACAGATAAGAAAGCAGAAGACGTACGAAGGCAAACTCATGCGAACGAACGAAAGGTTCATCAGCTCGAAACCGACTTGAAGGAACAGTCTAAGAAGGCGGAGCTTGCTAAGAGCACCCTATCCAATCTACAGACGTCTGTCGCGAGCTTGCACGGCAAAAATCTTGAGGCTGTGCAACGACACGAAACCTGTTTGAAAATGATCTCAGACCTCGAAACGACAGTCAACGAAAGACTGGAAGCAGTGGAAAGGAGGGAAGCTGAACATGCGAATCTTTCCGCATCTGGGACTGTTCCGGAGAAACACGATGCTTCTAAAATCGGGGCCCTTGCATCCGAGATCAATTTCCTTAAGCAGAAAGCCGCTAGTGTGGAAGAGACCGCGGAACTCAGAACTAAAATTCATGACATAAACGAGTGGGTCGAGGGACGAGATGACACATTAACCACAGAGATCGAGCGACTGGAAGGAAAGGTGGACTACTTGTCCTCAAGGACCAACATCTTGGAATACGAGGCCAAGGTTGTGAAGCATCCCGCAGCTCCGCCTGCAGATGAAGGATCAGTGGCAAGTCTTCGAGCACAAGTCGACGCTCTGAAAGATACGCAACAGCAGCAGCATATCAACTCTGAGGGACTTCAAGCCTCTGTCTCGGAACTACTGAACTCGCAGAGAAATGCGCCTGGTATTTCCAACGATGCCAAGGTACAAGAGCTTATCGACAAACATGACGCACAGACCGATGTGACTCGAAGGTTACAAGAGCAATTCGATGCCTTCCGCCAGCGGCTCGACCAACATACCGCATATAATACCCAGCGCTTCCGTGAAGTCGCCGCTCTTCTACCGACCACGAACTCACCTCGTGTGGCTGCCGAAGTGCCACCCAACGCCCGTACTGCGACTCCGCCCCAAGGCCAACAGTCTCCCGCGAGAGCTCAAGCAAATGAGACCCAGCGGCTGAGGACGGACCTCAATGGCTTGGCGGCCAAATTGAACGAATTGATACCAAGCATAAACTCAAATAACAAGGAGGTCCGTTCAAGGTACACCGATCAGCGGGACAAGCTGACGCAGTGCAAGAGCGATATCCAAAAGGCACTCGAAAAGGCGAATGCAGCTCACACACTCGCCGAGGAAAACCGCCAAGCAACGGCAGAGGTCCAAACAAACCTCGCGAGACGAGTAACGGAGCTAGACAATATCGTGGTCAGGCTTGCTGGGCTGGAGGACACCAAGATGAAAGTGGAAGCGGCTTTGTCGGCGCTGATGGATATGCAGAATGGCATCCGTGTGTCGCGTGAAGCGACTCAGCGGCTGGAATTACTGTCTAACGGACAACAAGCCAAGCTGAACGACTATGTACGACGACAAGAAAACATGGATGCTCGGGTGGGCACACTGGAGGATCTGGAAATTGCGAATACCTTTCATACCCTTGAGGATCGTTTGGATGGTGCGAGACAATCCACCGGCATAAGCATCTCTGTTGTTCAAGACGCGATCACAAAGATCGAATCTTATCTCGATCAAAGCGAGACCAATTTCACAGCAATGGAGAAAGAATTGAAAGAGTTGCGGCAGCTGTCCGCAGGGGGGTCTCCGAGCGCGACGTAACGAAGAGGACCATCACAGGCCACAAAGCTCCATCGCACGAGGTGTTCATTGAAACAAGCCGGCAGACTGTGATTACACGGGAGCGTTGATGCTTCTGATTGAGAAAGAGAATGTGCAATCGAGTCAAAGATACCCATATAGCATTACCTAATCCGAGAACTACCAGAATATAACAATCATGTTGTTTCATCGCAGTTCGATCATTTGCATGGTCTAATCAATCAAAGCAAGTAAACGAGCGAGAGAAGAGGACATCATAAAGGTGTAGGGACGATCGGATATAGGGTAGCCCCCACCGGAGCCATATAGCCTAAAATTGCGCGTGGGGAAAATATGCTCCTGCGCAAGTTCCTGACAGACAGCCCAAATTTCACAAACGTGGGTTACCGGTACTGATTACTTGTTGTGTGGGTGTGCAAACATATGCTATAGATGCTACAACTGATCATCTCGTACCAACTTCATAATCAACCACCGAACATCAATATACGAACAATTTCCAGGATTTGTCTTGATTGACATTTCTTGCGCGGCAAAACTCCGAGGCACCGAGGCGAAGCTACCTTACGCTCGTTCAATCAACCGGCCCCAGCAACACCTCCGCCTTCAATTGTAACTGACCACCAAACGTCACCTCACGACCACTTCCAGTAGCGCTTTCCAACTTCCCGCTCCCTAGATACCCTTTCAACATTATGGCATTAGTGAAAGAGAAGGTCAAGGAGGCCTTGATTGGCACTGAAGATGAACCACAATTGTCGAGTCAGACACGCAACGAGTTTCTGCAATACGCAAAGCAGGATGAGCAGACAGGCACATATTACATGGATGAGCAACAGTTCATCGATGCAATCGCGCCAGAAGGCGAAGACTACGTAAGTATTGTTTCGTGAAACCCAGTCCAGGCACGCCAAAGCCTTCCCCCGTGCGCCATTGTAAGAAGACTGACATGTGGCCCTTTACAGCACAAGATCAAGCGTTCACAGTATGCCATCCTCTTCGCCATTGCCGACCGTAGGAAAAACGGTCGCATCACTCTCAGCGACTGGTCTACCTTCAACAATCTTCTCGCGAAGCCTGACGCCGAGTATGAAATCGCATTTCGCTTGTTCTCCGACGCCGAATCGGGTCTCGTTGACTTCAACTCGTTCAAGGACGTTTACTCGAAGAACAAAACACCAGATGCCATTCCTTTCGACTGGAACTCGGAGTGGGCTTCGTTATACCTTGGTGGAAAAAAGCACAGACACAGCATGACATACCCACAATTCGCTCAGATGTTGCGAGGTCTGCAAGGAGAGAGGATAAGACAAGCGTTCCACTACTTGGACAGAGACGGAGATGGATACATCGACCCTGAAGACTTTACACGCATCATCCAGGAGATCGCATCACACAAGCTCTCGGACCACCTGTTGGAGAACCTCCCCTCGTTGTGCAACATTTCCTCGGGCAGCAAGATCTCTTACGCCAATGTTCGCGCTTTCCAGAACGTGATCAGAGAGATGGACCTCGTCGAGTTGATCATTCGCAGTGCGTCTGAAAAGTCAGACGACGGCAAGATCACCAGGACAGACTTTTTGAACGAAGCAGCCAGGATTACGAGATTCACACTGTTCACACCCATGGAGGCTGATATTCTTTTCCACTTCGCATCTCTAGACCAGCCATCGGGACGTCTTGGCGTATCCGACTTTGCTCGCGTGCTCGATGCGTCGTGGGTATCTTCTCACACTCCTTTCGAGGACAAGCATGGCGCTGCTTCAGATAAAGCGGCTCAAGTTCTTGCTGGCTCAAAATCATTTCTGCACAACGTTCTGGTCTCAGCGCACCATTTCGCGCTTGGGTCTATTGCTGGTGCCTTTGGTGCCTTCATGGTGTATCCTATCGACCTGGTCAAGACGAGAATGCAGAACCAGAGGAGTGCTCGAGTTGGGCAAACGTTGTACAAGAACTCTCTCGACTGCTTTCAAAAGGTAATCAAGAATGAAGGGTTCAAGGGTCTGTACTCTGGTGTGCTTCCACAATTGGTCGGTGTGGCTCCTGAAAAGGCCATCAAGCTCACCGTCAACGACCTGGTTCGAGGAAAGTTCTCTGACGCAAAGACTGGCGCGATCTGGTGGCCATACGAGCTTCTTGCCGGTGGTTCCGCTGGTGCTTGCCAAGTCATCTTCACAAACCCGCTTGAGATTGTCAAGATTCGTCTGCAGATTCAGGGCGAAATGGCCAAGCAACAGGCTGTCGAGAAGAGGAGCGCCATGTGGATCGTGCGCAACCTTGGTCTCGTTGGTCTATACAAGGGTGCAAGCGCATGTCTGTTGCGTGACGTACCTTTCTCGGCTATTTATTTTCCATCTTACAACCACATCAAGCGTGACTTCTTCGGCGAAAGCCCAAACAAGAAGCTTGGTAAGTTATTCAGGTCGTGCCTCGAAGACCGTCTGCTGACTGTCTCTATCAGGAATCTTGCAACTATTGACAGCCGGTGCTATTGCCGGTATGCCTGCTGCGTACCTTACCACACCTTGTGACGTGATCAAGACCAGATTGCAAGTCGAGGCTCGCAAGGGTGATACGCAATACACATCTCTGCGTCATTGCGCAAGGACTGTCTGGGCGGAGGAAGGATTCAAGGCTTTCTTCAAGGGAGGGCCTGCTCGTATCTTGCGCTCGTCGCCACAGTTCGGTTTCACACTTGCTGGATACGAGGTCCTTCAAGGTCTCTTACCTCTGCCTGGCGAACATGATGAACAGCCTTCTACTCCGCGAGGCAGCCTGGAGCCGGCCACTGGTCTTCAATCGGCCAAGGCACCTCTGCCATATCTGAGGAGTAGAAACGCTCTCAAGATTATTCTCGATCTTGACCTGGGCTTTGGTAGACCAAAGATTCCTACGGACAGCAACGGCAAGCCATGGACTGGTATTCCCGGGTTCGGCTCCAGCAAGGCATAAGGTCGGCTTTTTCGAGTTCATGTACAAACATGGCGGTTTGCCGGAGTGGTTGATATGACCTCCGCTTCGTTGCATTGCGCGGCGTTCAAATGGTGTAAATACTGGGCACCCTCGAGGCGTCAAATTATCATAGAAACTTATTACCACATGACCGAGTGCCTGCGATGGCCGGTTTTCCTAGACTATAGTATGGAAACCGACACATCTCTTGCACGCTCATGAATATCAATGTGTCTTGTCAAACACTGTTCTGGTCCCAGAGCTATACCACCATGATAGTCTAGCGATGTATTCTTTCTATTGGCTCTGTCTTGGAATGTCGGCACAAGCCGGCGGTCTCGGAACAGGTCACGTGCGCGAAGCCCTGGACAGGTCGTGAAGAAGTCACATTAAGCTCACCGGCGCACATGGCTCCCCCACAGATCGACGGCAGCTAGAGCATGGCGGCAGTATCTTGAAATGGTTCCTGACGACGAGCAGTATCGTCTTGGGGCCATAGAAGGGCGCTGAAGTGTCGGAGAGGGTCAAAAATGATATTGTGATGTCGCTTGGATATTGCGACCATTCTGATACTACTTTTGTCTGAGGACAATCTTTGCATCCATGTTGTATCGAACAACCATCAATTCGTGTTTCCGTGTTGCGAATCTGCGAGCGTTCGGCTCTCCGAAGTTGTGTCAGGGGATTTGCCCGCTAAGCGTGCTTTAAGTGATGCCAAGATATCAAAACGCCCGTGCGCCCTGCGCTCTCATCCGCACCTTCTGCCTTCCTACTCAACTATCACTCATCCCCTTGTCCGTCACACTTCTATACAATCATCATTTTCCACGGACGTTTCTTTACCGTCTGCTTTATACCCACTCGTGTCTGTTCCACGACTCGAATCTTCGTTCGAAACCAGTTTGAACAACGGTTAAGCGCGTCCACTACCATCATATGCGCCCGTTCAGATAGTTCTTCCGCAACGCAACACTCCTCCAGTCCATAATACCCTCACGGGACACTCCAACATTCCTGCAATCCACTCGCCATCTTTCAACGGCTATGGTTGTATCGAACGAGTCTTAGATCACCAGTTCGATCTCATAAAATGGTCAGCGGTACCTCAAAGCGCAAGTTTGACGAATTCGATCCAAACAGGAGTGATTCCGACGACGAAGATTACGACAACGTCGCACCAAAGTCGTCCCAACAGCGGTCGCGCGGCAGATCAAAGCCTTCGCGCAAATCTCAGAGCACCCGCAAGAAGCAAGTGAAGAGGAAGAGGACGACATACGGGGACTCGGACGATGATATTGAGGACGACGAAGACGACATCAGTGAAGAGGAAGACTCCTTTAACGAGGAAAGCGAAGTGGACGACAAGCCTATAAACCCTGTCACAGGCAGACGCCAGCGCACCGCGGCCGCCAAAGCTGCAACGTACCTGGAGGAAAGTGACGAAGAGGTTCTGGAGACTGACGAGTCACGTCCTGCTTCACCGACGAAGCGAAAGGCAGTCGTCCCTGATTCCCTCATTGTCAAACTTTATATCTCCTCAGCAAAGATGCGCCGTGTTACTAGGAACAGTGGCAGAGGCTCGGATCCACCTCTACCGGCCGCTGGTGCCGGGACGAGGCGTAGCAGTCGGGTATCTCGTCAAAGTGAGGAGCCACTTATGGCACTCACCGACTCTGGAAAGCATCCACGAGTTGTCAGCGGCGGAAGCAGACCACCGTCAGAAGAGCCTCGAACCAGAGCTGCTAAAGGTGGCAAGAGTATCAAGTCGTTGCCCAGTGCTATCATTGAAGCGTCGCATGAGACTTCGGCAGATGCGAATGCTGGTAGCTTCATTTCGGAACTGCAAGAGCATGCTGCCGAAGAGGGTGATGACGTCGATCCGAAAGCAGATCCTACTGACGATGCCGAAGATGAGGAAATGCTCTTGACTACAGATGTTGTACCACAAAGTGATGTTGAAGCAGACGCCGATGCCGCCGGCGATGAGGACGAAGACGAGGACGACGTACCACGTAAGCCAAGCCGGTCTCTTCGGGCACGAGGCAAACCAGATTCACCGCCTACAGGCCGACGTTCATTGCGCCCACGAAAATCTGCCATGGATCAAAGTAGTGATTTCGAACCAGAAGGAGAAGAAGAGGTCGATGAAGATGCAATGCTCAGTGCCGATGAGAAGAAGAAACCCAAACCTGCGGAGGAGACCTCTGACAGCGCCACGGGTGCTAGGCGATCTGGTCGTCTTCGACCGCGAAGAGGTGATTCCCAAAGGCAAAGTGCGCGTGAAGAAAGTGGTGGTAGCGAGATTGACTTGGATGAGGTTGCAGAAGAAGCGGAGGAGCTGGCCGACGACCGACGTAGGAACAAGCGGCCTAGGCGAGGGCGCAGAGGCTCACCGATATCCTTCGAACCTAACCTTCGGAACCGCAGCAACCGTCCCGATTACCGCGTCTTTCGTCCAGAGTTGCTGGCAGCTATGGATGATGAAGACAATGCGCCCCCGATATCATCTCAGCAGCGCAACAACAGACGCGTGGCTGCTCCTACGCGGACACTTTTCTCCACCTTTGGTCCTTTCGGCGGCGCCGGTGGTCCATTGCCTGTATTTGGAGGACCAGATGGTGTTGCCGCCGCTGGGGGTGTGGACTCGGATAGTAGCGATGACGAGATGCAAATCCCCTCAAAACGACGAGGTACCATCGGAGGCATGGCTGGTATGACACCTGGCGGCGCTCCGATGGGACTAATGCCACAAGGCCACAACGCAGACCCGAATCAGGCAGGTGGAGGGCCAGCCAACTTTGGCAAGGTCAAAGACCGAAAGGCTCTTGCAGATGCTGATCCCTTGGGCATCGATCCAAACGTCAACTTTGACGGAGTTGGTGGCCTTGAGAATCACATCAACCAGCTCAAGGAAATGGTTGCTCTCCCTCTGCTCTATCCAGAAGTATTCATGAGCATGCACATCACGCCACCGAGAGGTGTTCTTTTCCATGGGCCCCCTGGTACTGGTAAAACTCTTCTAGCACGCGCTCTCGCCTCCAGTGTCAGCACTCCCGGCAAAAAGGTCACGTTTTACATGCGGAAGGGTGCAGACGCACTTAGCAAATGGGTCGGAGAAGCGGAGCGTCAACTTCGGATGCTATTTGAAGAGGCACGGAAAAATCAACCCAGCATCATCTTCTTCGATGAGATTGATGGTCTTGCTCCGGTGCGTTCCAGCAAGCAGGAGCAGATCCACGCCTCGATTGTTGCAACATTGTTGGCCTTGATGGATGGTATGGACGGCAGAGGACAAGTCATTGTCATTGGTGCGACCAACCGACCTGACTCTGTTGATCCTGCTCTACGTCGTCCTGGTCGTTTCGACAGAGAGTTCTATTTCCCTCTACCAAACAAGGATGGTCGCAGGAAAATCATCGACATCCACACAAAGGGTTGGGAGCCTGCTCTCCAGCCGCATTTCAAGGACCAACTCGCCGAGATTACCAAAGGGTATGGTGGTGCTGATTTGCGTGCTCTGTGCACAGAGGCTGCCCTCAACGCCGTTCAAGGCACTTTCCCGCAGATCTATTCCAGTGACAAGAAGCTTTTGATTGACCCTTCGAAGATCAAGGTCATGGCCAAGGACTTTATGATCTCCGTCAACAAGATGACTCCATCGTCCGAGAGATCTGCCTCCACTGGTGCAGCACCATTGAAGAAAAGCGTTGAACCCCTACTTCGGAAGGCACTGGCAGAAATCTCGGAGCAGCTCAGCGAGATCATTCCGCAGAAGAAAAAAGCGACCGCTCTCGAAGAGGCCATGTATGATGACCGTGATGACGAGTTCGGGTTTGAAAAGGAAACTATGCAGCGAGAGTTTGAGTCTGCACGGATCTTTCGTCCGAGGTTGTTGATACGTGGTATGCAAGGCATGGGTCAGCAATATATCGGAGCTGCTCTCTTGAGCAAATTCGAAGGCCTCCATGTCTCTTCTTTCGACCTGTCAACTCTACTCAAAGATTCGTCGCGATCTGCCGAGGCTGCTGTTGTTCAGCTTTTCGAGGAAGTCAAGCGCCACAAACCAAGTGTTATCTATATCCCAAATGTCGACATCTGGCATAGAACTTTGCAAGAACCCGTCATCAGGACGTTCACAGGACTATTGCGAAGTCTGAATCCAACCGACCCGGTTTTGTTGCTCGGCGTGCTTGAAGCGTTTTCTCCTGAGGAGCAGCCAGATCAGAACATGATGCGAGACTTGTTTGGGTACTCTGCAAAGGGCGCTTATGTGTTAAAAGGACCAGATCAGGTAAGACAGCTCCTCAGTATGGTCGATATCGTATACTAACATGATTGCAGTCTGCCCGCGAAGAGTACTTTGCTGATGTCATTGAACACATCAAGCGTTCGCCGGCAAGCTTTCCGGGAGAGAACCGCAAGAAACGTGTTCTTGAAGAACTTCCGGAAGCGCCAATACCCCAAGAAGCTCCCAAGGGACCAACAAAGGACGACTTGAAAGAGCAGAAGAGAAAGGATCGGTACACTCTTAACATGCTCAAGCTGTTGATCCAACGTGTCATGGACCAGATCAAGCTCAAGTACAGAAAGTTTAGGACTCCGCCAATTGATGAGCGTGAGATTGGGTACCTCTTTGACGAGCGCGATCCTGAAATGCTTGCGACCGATCTTGCCGATGATCATGCTCGTGAACACATGCACAGGCCTTATAAGCTCGATGCTGACGAAAAGGGCGTTACTGGATTGAGAGAGATCGCCACCGGCAAGTTCTACTACAATCTGGAGATCGTCACGATCGAAAAGCGCTTGTCAAATGGATACTACAAGCGCGCTCGAGACTTTGAATCAGATATTCGCAAGCTGGCCAAAGACGCGAAAATGACTGAAGACCCTGAGCGTGTTCTCAAAGCTAATGAGATGTTGGCCAATGTTGAGGTCGATATGACTGAGCTCGAGACTAACAATCCCGTGCTGGCTGCAGAATGCGAAGCAGTCTATCAGAGGGAGCAGAGCCGTGAGAATGAGCGGGTGAAGAAAATAAAGGAAGCGCAAGAGCGCGGCGAAGATGTTCCCAACGTCGAAAGCAACGTACCGCCTCAGGCATCCCACACGACCTCTGAGCAGACGAGCGGTCCTGTTCATCTGGGCGTCGAGGTTCCAGCGCCACGATCGTTACCACCCATTACCCCAATTAGGCCGTGGGACAATCAGTCGAACGGCTACAGTCTCAGCAATGGTACGCACGAGCAGAGCAACGGATTGAACGTGCCATCGAGAGCACACGATGGTGATGTCGAGATGAGCAACAGTCAAAACACACCTGGTATGGTCAACCCACAAGAACAATTCGGCTTCCAATCACAACATCACGAAGTCACGCCTGGCGAGAACACGCAGACGCAAAGGTCACAGCACAGCTCAGTAATGCAGCTACCCCCGGGATCTCAAGCCGCAGACTACCATAACAGTGCTAGTACCACTACCTCTGGCCAAAAGACTTCCGACCAAAGCAACCGCTCAAGCAACCACACTCGTCTGTCTGACGGCACGACCGCAAACGGCGAAGCCCCAGACTTTGACGCCGTAGCCCCATCAGGTGGCAGCCAGTTCCCAGAGACACAAGAACATCCAGATGCACCGACCGCCTCTCAACAACCAAGTCCAGCACAACTCAGCAGCCAAGGCTTCAGCCAACCAAGCCAGCCAATGGCACCACCACCTGCACGCGCACCCGAGGTCGAAGTCGAGCCGGCATCTCCACCCCCACTACTCATCGCACCCGACCCGGAAACATTGGCCGTATTGAAGAGAAACCTTGTGCAAACTTCGTCGGGCTTCAGCGTCGAGCAGCTGGAGCAGATACTTGCAGCGCTGATGCGGGCGGTGTGGAAGACGAGAGGGGAATGGAATCGTGGCGTCGCGATGAGGGCTGTCATGGAGGCTTACAATGAGATGATTGAAGACATCGAGACGATGCAGCGGGTCCTTGGGCCGAGTCAGGAGGGTGAGGAGTAGGGTGGCCAGAAATTGAGGCGATGGTTGCGAACAGAGGTGGCGTTGCTGATGAAGAAACCATCAGGCAGTGACATGGGAGAACAGAGGAGAGGACGATGAGTGTCGATGTATAGTAACTGGATATTGATATCACCAGCGGCAACCAATCACTCTACCGGTTTCATCGCCTTCTTTTAGATCTAAATAAGACGTCCCCTTATCTGCTTGGTGTCCTTAACATTGACCTCCTTCCAAAGCATGACCGAGACCAGCGTGATGGCATACAAGCTCGTGGCCGCAATAAGCATCAACTTCTGCGTCTCGCCGTAGGCAGCGTTGATACCATCCCTCGTCGGCGTGCCGACCGCATAACTGCTCTGGACATCGAGACTACCATAGATATTCGCCAAGTCGGCCTGAGCGCCCGCCGGCAGGAACTGCGCGAGCTTCACGGGGAAGATACCAGTCCACATGGCCGCAGCGATGGTGGCACCGATACTCGATCCGATATTCGCGATCGTGGCCTCCATGGCCAGCACGGCGGGGATGTGCTGGTGCCTGCTGACCGCCATGACAGTCATCTGCTCGCAGATAACGAGCGTGCCGCCACCGCACGCGATGAAGATGTGGCACATGACGATGTAGCCGATCGGGGTATCTGGCTGACGGAATTTGATCATGAGCGCGACGCCCAGGACCGTAGTGGGCACGCCGAAGAACAGCGCGTGCGTCTTCAGCCGGCCGGAGAACTTGATCACGACGCCGATGACGAGCGCCCAGACGCACGACCCGATCGTGTAGATGTTTGTGATGTACGTTGCGTTGGCGACGCTGATGTCGAATACGACGACCAGGAAACTGTAGAAGTAGCTGTCCCACAGGGCGTAAGCGCAGTAGAACGAGGCCACCATCGTGTAGGTGAAGAAGACGGTGCGGTCCTTCATCAGCGCCCACGGGATGAATGTCACTGGCGCCAGGAACCGCTCGTAGAGCGCGAAGGAGATGATCAGGAGGATGCCGAAGGTGAGTAGGCTGATTATCAGTGCCGAGTGCCAGCCAGAGGCTTGGTAGGAGTAGAGACTGAAGGAGAGCAGGAACATGCCCAGACCGGCGGAGAGGAGGAGCAGGCCGATGACGTCGAATTCTTTGGCGTAGTAGACGGCGGACTGGGCGGTTGTGCGTCCGCTATCGGGACGCGCGGGCACAAGGCCGGCGGCGTGAGCTTTCCCGTTGTTAGTGTAGAAGACGTAGAAAAGGGGCGCAGATGCTAGAGGGTAGACGATGGCCCAAACACCAAAGCCCCAGCGGAAACCGATGGTGTTCAAGATGCTTGCAGCAGCTGGTCCGTAGGCCCATGTGGTCACAAGCCACGGCGACGCGACGAATGCAATCATCAAAGCTCGGTTCTTGAGCTTGGAAGTATCGGCCACGAAAATGGTAAGGGTGAAATCGATGCCGTTATAGCCGACGGCGTAGAAGACTTGTGCTGCGCAGTATGTTTGTACATTGTTGCATGCTGCCATCATGATGAGACCGAGGGTGCAGGATGCTACCATGAGCGCGAAACCCTGGTGGCGACCCCAGATGTCGATGATTTTGGCATAGGGAAGCTTGAAGAGTCCGGCGACTAAGCTCGATATGATGGAAGTGGTGGCTGTCAGGGAATGTTCCTGGAAGGAGCTGGTGACGTATGGCGTTAGGGTAAATGTCATGCCGGATGCAAAGGACTGGACAAGAGAGACGATCCAGATTCTGCTGCTGTGTTAGAATAGTTCAGGATATGCGTAGAATGAGTAGTGTACTTACAAAGCGTATGTAATGATGAGGTCGTTTCTGGTCCAGATCTGGTTCATAGCTTGTGCGCTTTGCACACCATGTTGGAATTCGGTGTCGACAACTTCGCTTTCGCTATCACTGGCGGTCGATGTAATAGCTTTCTTAGTGTCCTGTGATGAAGAAGGTGTCTGATCGTCCGTCTTCTCAAGCACAGGGGCCTCAGGGGCTCCGAAGCGTGAGATCAACCGCATGATATGTGTGAGGAAGGTGTGAAGTACCTGCTTGTGAGTTGAAGAAACAGATGAGGATTGAGACTGAAACAGTACACAGGGGATGGTAACACTTATAGGCATAACGCATATACGAGGATTTCCCGTAAGCAGTACCTACTAATACATTGGTCCCTTTAATTCTTGAAGCGCCTGCATCCAGATGCAAGCCACCTGCAAGAGACATGATGCTGTCAGTAGGGCAGCTCGTTCGGACTCGCTCGTTTCGCGAGAGCCAAGGCACTACCCAGTCTTGGAGACTCGCGACTGTGGTCGACAGTTGCATCTCGACCGAACGAGATCTAGGTCGACAACGATGCTAGGTCCAAATGGTGGACAATATACTGGCAAGGTCGTACCACACGATGATCTGATAAAAATTTGATAATCTTATCAATCAATCGTTTCGGTCGATTCTCCACTGTTGTATCGACGAGAGACGCTCACTGGTCTGCTTGAGAACTCGTAGGATCTAGCGTCTTGGGTGGCTTTGACTGTTTGCGGGTAAAATTAGTTGGATGCAACCTCGACCGCTTCGCAGGAGGATCTGATAAGGGATTGGTGCCAAAGGTCCGACACCGGTGGGCCTGTACAGGAGTCCGTTGTGCTCAACCAAAGCTGGTAGTTCGTCTCGAGCATGCCTGTTTCCTAGTGTTCTTGGTCGAAGCACCTGGACGTCGTAAATGTGAAGCAGGTAGTCGGCCTGGGGACAAGACGTCGAGATCGAATGAGGCCGAAAATCCGCCGATGGAGTGGCCGTAATGCTCAGTCTTCTAGACGGTCGAGATTCAATGGATCAAGCGCAATGACAGTGATGTTTCCACTCGTTCTGGTGGTCTGAATCAAAACGTGCTAACTGGGTGTACAAGAATAGTAATGTAAAAGAGCTGCCAGTAGACTCGTCTCAACTCGCATCATTAGCAGTATACAACCTGTTGTTATATCCACGTCACGTCAAACAACCTGGACTGTCCCAAGTCTGCACGAGGCTTGAAAATAAAAATTTCCATTGATTCTAAGGCACAACTACCTGGTCAAGATCCAGTCTGACGAGCTTGTTGTTCAAGAAATGCGTATACCAGATCGCATTCCCTGCGGCAGCTGGATTGCCTTGTCCCGGCGGCTGACCGATGGTGTATCCAATAATACCCGTCTCGCCGTAAAAAGGCAGTGACAGGCCGGGTGTGTCCAAAGTGTCTGGCTCGACGACCACGCTAACGTTTCCCGTCTTAGGGTTAAGGACACCCAGACTGTTCTGCAAGATGTGCGTAGCCCAGACATTGCCTTGCTGGTCCTGAGCAACTTCGACTGTTTCTGTGGGGGCATTCGGCTCTGGATAATTTACGATCTGCTTGGTCCTGGTGTTGATGCCTGCGATGGACGAGCTGGTCGTGCATGCGAACCACAGTGTAGTGCTGCCGTCGTCGTTGGTCGTCTCGGCTCTCATGACGAGCGGCTGGGAAGCGCCGAACGGTAGAGGAAACTCTTCAATCTCTTTGGTCTGTCGATCGAGGCGACCGACTTTGCTGGCGAGGAATTCGAGGAACCATACTCCGTCGTCTGAAGCGTAAAAGATACCCAACGGGTTGGAGAGCTGAATCATTAGCGGTCGGTCTGTGGTTACCCTTACTGGCGAGGTGACTCACTGGCGTAGGCACCTCAAAATTCTCAAATTCGTGCGTCGTATAGTCGAAGCGTGTGAGCACAGTTCCAGTCGTTTGCGTAAAGTATATGCCATCTGGAGCACTAGTCACGTCGTTGAATGGCTCAAGGTTGCCGACGCCTTGTAGCAGACCTCCCGGTGGTGTGAAGACGACTGTCTCGCCGGTATGGACATCATGACGAACCAGCTGATTGTGGGCTCCGTTCGAGAAGTACATGTACCCATCATAGCCAGTGCGGATGGCACAAGCGAGCAGCTCGAATTTTGTGTCTCCAGGAAGCGGCAAGGTGAAGTTGTCCAGTAAAGGCACCGTAAACGGGATGTCATACTCTGTGAACTCTCCTGTCTGTGGGTTGAAGCGAGCGATCTTGTCAGAGAAGAACTCTTGGACATACAGCATGTTGTCCGGCCCGGTCGAGACGTCGCATGGTCCAGAAAGAGCAGTAGGCAGATCCCAAGACGAGAAAGCAGAATCCGGTACGTCTATCTGGTTGGTCACTGCAACAGTATACGACACGAATGTCAATGCTGAAAACAACGAACTGCTCGACCAAATCATCCTGCAAATTTCAAGACAGCGGACAGAAAGAAAGCTGAAATGGAACAATAGAAAGACTTATCTGACGATTAGCATGGTATTCATATACTAGCAATACAGTTGAGTAGCAGCATTCCGACGATCAGAGACCCACACGAGCAAATCTCTCGGACTAGCTACGATTTCTGATATGATCGAATTGGCTGGGCAATCTATGATGGATCTTGAGCAATGTCGTGGTCAGATCGACGTTCTCATGGTCAAGGTTCCGGGAAATCGGTCGTTAAAATCGGGCTTCAATCGGGCTCTGTGTGGGTCAACAACCATGAACTCTCCGAAGGCAAGACTACTGTATCGACGACGATCCAAATGGTGCGTATGAATGCCGTAAGCCGTGCATGTGTAAAAGCCGATCAAAATGACCAGCGAAAGGCAGTGATACTGAACATCACACAGCTTCAGCGCATCGACAGCTTTGTGTTATATAGACATCGGACATCATCAGGTCTTCGTCGTTGGTGTCTGCTTCGTTCTTGAATCAAATCGATGTCGACGTTCCAGCTTGATTTCATCATCGGGAGGTCCATGTATAGAGCTACTACCTACTGACACCGTAGGCGACCTCGCATTATTTTATTCCAAGCTCTCACTTGCTGTGAGTACGTAGGTATGCAGAGAAGGAAGGAAAGCGCCAAGAGCCCCGCGCTGCCCCTCACTCCCGTCTCCTTCCCATTTCGTTGCGTTCGCGACTGCTGTGTTTGCAGTGACATCACCCTTGCAAGCCATTTCAATGTGTGTTTCTCAAATCTTCTAGAACACTTTTGCTTTCAACACAAACAAGTACCTTACACACCAGAACACGCAACAACACAACAATCAACAAATCCACCAGACAAGACCTTCACAATGGCAGCTACCTCCAACATCATCCCAACTAGCACCTCCGTCGAGGAGTCGATGCTTGTCCAGGCACCTCTCTCCCACGTCTGGCACTTCATCAAGCTCCAGGACTTCAGCAAGTTCTGGTCCGCGCTCAAGAGCTCGGAGCACGTCAAGGGCGCAAGCGAGGAGACCGACATTGTCAAGTGGACCTTCAAGGATGGTCACGTTCTTGAGGTCAAGCAGGAGGAGCACTCTGTATGTTCCCATTCACGGCCAAGAGAAGTAGACTTGATCTAACCACGTGCACAGTCTATCAACCACTACATCACCTATTCCGTCATCACTTCTGAGCCTGCGTTGAGCTACAGCAGTGTTGTCAGCACCATTCGCTGCTACCCAGTCACTTGCGGCGAGTTTGAGGGTTCCACCCTGGTCTCATGGTCAGGCAACTTCTCCAGCGATGCTGACGCCGGTAGGTACTCTTCCAAAGACATCACAACACGTGTACTGACAATGACCAGGTGTCATCGAGGACTCCAAGTACAAGCGCCGCGAGGCCCTCGCCGACCTTTCCAAGATCGCAAAGAAGATGTAGATTCGTCCTTGTGGACAATGAGAATAGCACGGCAGACAGTAGCCTGATATGAGTTTATGAGCAGAATGTTGACAGTAACCCAAGAAACGGCATGAGTCTGTCTTTTGCGAGACGAACAGTCTACATAGCCCTGTAATGCCATAGTTGAAACTCACCAGCATCAGCACCATTAGTACAGGTGTGACTGTACAGCACCGTCTGGTGGACTCTACTCAACTCGACGAATCATCTCGGTCGCATGCCACGGCCATCGGGTCATTGACCTAGAGTTTACATATTACTGTGCTTTGCTCCGTATCGTGATGCATTGCAGTGACTTACCCCACCACTGACTACCCCGCACTCACGTGGCTACCCCAATAGAGCTCCAATTGCCAAACCATAACGTCTACCAGGACACCTCACCTCGCGTGTCAGAGCCCAGACCTCACTCACAGTACCAACAATGCCTCAAAAACTAAAACTCGCAGTCTCGCAATCGCGCACCCAGGCAACGCTCGCCGAGACGCTCACCGATCTCGAGCGCACGACCCAAAAAGCCGCAACGCAATCCATCTCCCTCCTCCTCTTCCCAGAAGCCTACCTAGGCGGCTACCCACGCACCTGCAATTTCGGCGCCGCAGTCGGCGCCCGCGCCCCCCACGGCCGCGAGCAGTTCCTGTCTTACTACCACGCCGCCGTCGATCTCGGCGACACGCCCAGCGGCAGCGACGACTGGCTGGCGAAGAAACTACCGCTCGCACCGGGCACCGCGCACCGCGGCGACGGGACGCGTGAATTCCTGGAGCGCGTGGCGCGCGAGACGGGCGTGTTCATCGTCACGGGCCTGGTGGAGCGCGCGGGCGGTTCGCTGTACTGCAGCGCGGTGTACGTTGACCCTGTCAAGGGGGTTCTAGGGAAGCGGCGCAAGGTGATGCCGACGGGCAGCGAGCGGCTGGTGTGGGCGCAGGGATCGCCTGCGACGCTCAAGGCTGTTGTGGCCGATATCAAGGGCGTCAGAGTCTGTCTTGCGGCCGCGATTTGCTGGGAGAATTACATGCCGTTGTTGAGGTATAGTCTGTATTCGCAGAATGTTAACCTGTATCTGGCCCCGACGGCTGATGCGAGGGATACTTGGGTTCCGCTTATGAGGACGGTGGCTACTGAGGGCCGCGCGTTTGTGCTGAGTGCGAATATGTGTGTGAGGAGGAGGAATTTGCCGGAGTGGGTGAGGGGTGATGAAAGCACGACGGTCAAGGAGAGTGAAAAGGATGAGGAGTTTGTTTCGAGGGGTGGGTCTTGTATCATCGGGCCATTTGGAGACGTGCTCGCCGGACCTCTTTGGGAGGTTGAGGATGGCGGACTATTAGTCGTCGAGGCGGATTTTGAGGACTGTGAAAGGGGACGGTTGGACTTGGATGTCGCAGGGAGCTATTCGAGGAACGATGCCTTTCACCTGACAGTGGACGGCCTTTCGCTCGATCCACCGCCGTAGAGCAGACTGTATTCATAAAGGTCTATCTACCGGAAAAGTCGGGCTTGTAGCCAAGCGCCCTTCCTTTCGTGAGCTCGCGCAATGCCATGGTGGCATACTGGCTGCTGCCAAGCTGCATCTGCAGTACCAACGCGATCTTGGGCTCGTCAGATGTCATCTTATGGTCTTGCGATTTCGCAGATACTGTGCCGTTCTCAGCACCCGTCTCGACCTTTTGCGCAGCCTTCAGTTTCTCCAAATCTGTCTGGACAAGCTGCTCATCCTCATGGTGATATGTCTTCACTTCGTAAGAAACCTGACCTGGCCTGGCCAGAATCTTCCTATAACCTCCACTCAAACTGATATCCTTCCATTTACGGCGCATGTCGTATGGATTTAGCTTATCCTGTGCCATGAAACTGATATAGAAATCTTTGATGTCGTTCTTTGGATATTCGACATCGAATCCAGGGAGTGGAAGCACAAGATCAAACATGTTGTACTTGCCGCTCTCGGCCTCCTCCTTGGTCAATGCGCGAGCACGTTCGAATTTTTCGTCGATGGCTGCAGCACTGTCATCGGCCGACGGGCGGATAATGACTTCTCCCTCGTCGTCAACATCTGCCAGTGGGGCTTCTTCGAGCACAGCGACAGGATGCTCTTGTACCAGCACCAAGTCGCCCTCGATGACCTTGTGACCGTGCTTCTCGAGCCTTGTAGCCGCCGCCGAGTTCCACACCTTGCTTTGATATGCGTGGACATACATCAATCGCAGATTTCGGGCAATCTGCGAGAGTGCACCGTGATAATCAGTTAACTGATTCTGCTTTCCAGACCTTCTGTCCACCCAGCCCAGATGCTTTACGATCGCACTCTCTGCTTGGAACTTCCTCGGTAGCTTCTCGAGTACGGTGCCCATTTTTTCGCCTTGTCGCCAAAGATCAAGAGCCTTCGCTCGAGCCTTGTCGTCATTGGAGATCTTTGAGTCGTCGATCTGGTTCTTCGCCGCAGCGAGGGCGGTCCCGGAGAACGTCAATATACTCTCGCAAGCTCCTTTGAGGTTGCCCTGAAGCATGAACCTCCCGATCTCGTCCGTACTTGTCGCAAAGGTACCGAAACGCTGAAGACCGTAGTAATTGATGAATCCCAGCTGCTTGAAGTCCTCCACGGCCGTCTCGATCGTCTTCTTCGTAAGGTCGAATTTCGCATTGCTATCGAGGCCCTCAATCCCGGGCACCTGGCAGTCTCGGAGAGTGATTGTAAATTCGTTGCCCTGCAGATCACCAAGCTCAAGCCCAGTCTTCTCGTACTTGAAGCCTGACAGTACGGCGTTGCGAAGTGTCGGATTGAACCCTTGCAAGCGCTCTTTTGTCGTTCTGAACAGACTGATTCTCTGCACCGTCACACCTCTACGATCTTTGGTTCCAGCCATGTTAAAGTTCTTCGTGTGCAGCTTCATCTGACTCGCAAGGAAATAGAGAACCTCCATTGTGTCCTTGTTCTCCTTGTACAATGTGAAGTGCAAATGCTCGCCGCCCATCTCTTCCCAGCCAACCTTACCCCTTACAATCGGTCCTTCACCCCTCTGTGGTGCCTTTCTTCTGCTCTTCTCGCCGCGTTGTTGAGGTGCAGCCTTGATCGTGATCGTGTTGTCTTCCTGCGTGAAAGTTTCAAGGCGATTCTCGAAGATCCGTCTCACGGCGACGTGAGCGTCAGTCCGCTGTTGCTTGTCCACTACTGGGTCCGACACAAGGTTTCCATAATCTCGAGTCTTCTTGTCTGGATTTGCGACAACCTTGCCGTATAGCGACCGTATAGCCTCCGATGTCTTCTCGCCAAAAATTGCAACGAGTGTGCTCATCGACTCTGCCGAAATCGATGCGACCGCTGCCGCTTTGCGCTCCTCTCTTGTGGTCTCATCTCCCTCAGCCGCCTTGTCTACTAAAGCATTCGCCGAGCCGGTCGCTGGGCCTACGGTAGTCTCTGGAACACTCTTCTCCCTTCCTGCGACTGTGCCCTCCGGTTTCGTATCCTGCTTTTGTTCGGGCTTCGGGGCCGGTAGTGCTAATGAATCGAGGTGAAGGACCTGACCATTCGACTGAATCTCGTTGACCAGAAAATCGGTGTATCTCTGCTTGACAATACCAGAGAAACCAGAATTCGGCGATGCATACACAGTTATGCCAAACTTAGTCTCCTGTTCCGACTGAGCCTTGATCTGATCTTTAATAGAGAAGCTATTGTCGATAGGCGATCCAATCTCTACATCGTCCGGCCCGGTCAGGCGCGCCTTCTTGCGAGGCTGTTCGGAATCGTCTCGGTCCGCCATGGCTGATCGTTAATGAGCAAACCTACGAGATTCAATACTTGACATCTAAGTTGGAGAAAGAGATATTTTAGATGCCCGACTCAGCGGATCATGCGGAGAAGATGGCTCATGACTCAGCACCAGGTTGCACGCGACTTCTACATTATAGGACAATCATGATGTCGATTTGAGAAAGGACAGTGACTCTCTACACGTATCTCGACAATGCCACACCATGGGATCTCTCCATTTAGGGCTCTGTACGATGTCATGGTCATTCAGTCGCTCGGCCAGTGCCGACCAATATCGTCTCGACTACCGGCCCTCACACACTCTGCACCCAGATATCTACAGCCGGTCGGTCGGCGCCAATTCTCGCAATCAGCAGTAGCATACACCAAGACTCGAGCAGCGGAGAAGCGCGCACTCTGGAACGACGAGATTCCCGCCCGCTACATCAAGCTTGTCAATGACGAAGGAAAATTAAACGAGCCAGAACCTTTGCGCCCACTGCTCGCATCGTTCGACCCGAAAGAATGGCGACTAGTATGCACGGAGAAAATGCCCGATGACAGAGATTTTGATCCACGGTACTGGGAACCTGTCTGCAAGATGGTCAATCGTAAGGAGGAGTACGAGAAGGAAAAGGCCAGGAAAACCAAGGAGAAGGGAGCCAAGAAGGTTGTGGACCCTACAAGTGTCAAGACACTAGAACTGAACTGGGCGATCGATGTCAATAACGATCTCAACCACAGACTGAACAAGGTCAAGGAGTTTTTGGCAGAAGGGAGGAGGGTCGAGATTGTGCTTGCGAAGAAGAAGAGAGGGCGGGTGGCTACGAGGGAAGAATGCGATAATGTTCTCAGCAGAATAAACGCGGCGATAGAAGAGGTCAAGGGTGCGAAGCAGATAAAGGCAATGGAAGGCAAGGTCGGTGGTGTTGCTATGCTTTTGCTGGAGGGCCCAAAGGCCTCGTAGTCTTCATGGCAAACATGAAATCCAAGAGTGGAAGATAAAAACCTTGAAGGGCAATATGATACAGCATGATGATATCTCTCTACACAATGATCTTGACCTTTGTGCTCAGATCTTTCGAGTGATCCTTGAACATCTTGTCGAGAGCCCGTCTCTCGATAACCACCCTTTCCCCCTCGAGAATATCCTTGACACCGACATCGTCCAACTTCTTAGCAACTGCATGCTTATTCATGCCTTCTCCCTGTAGCGCCGCAGACAGGTTCGTCCTCTTCTCCATCGTTACGAGGAGACTCCTGCCTTGATCCTTTCCCCACCACCCGTGGAATTTGAGCATCTGCGTCGCCCATCTTGATGAACCCGGTCCCGTCCTCTCAATTTCCGCATCTCCTTCAATGATCAACAGTTCGCCTCTCCTGTATCTGTAGCTCAACGCTGTCCTGAACGCTAAGTCGTAAATCTTCCTTGGTAGATCTGTGCTAAAGTCCCTCGGCTTTGGTCCAAACGCAACACCTCCTCCCCTCAGCATGGGCGACTTTTTGTCACCCAGACGTGCGTTACCAGTGCCCTTCTGAGGTCGGATCTTTCTGTTTGAACCATGTACATCCCCTCGCCATTTCGTTGACGCAGTGCCCTGTCGCTTCCGGTCTCCCTCGAAGATGACTGCTTTGTGAAGGATATCCCGCCGTAACGGCAGGAGAAGGTGTGTGCCAGGGTAAGATATTTGGCGTATTGGTTCCAGGGTCGGGAACGAATGGAGTGTACAGGTCGCATCTTTCAAGAATGGATTCGGCGGTGGCTGATACGGCTGTCGGGTGGCCGGTGTTGGAGGAGGTAGATGAGTGAAGGTATCCTGAAGAATTGGTTTCGTGTCGGTTGATGAGAGATGTGCCTCTGCGTATACCTGTTCGAGGTTCTGTGCAGGTAGAGGTGATTCGGTCGTGAGGCTGCGGGCCTGTGTCCATTGGATAGGTCGTATCGCGCGACCGCGAGACACCCTCGAGGCAGTCAAGAAGCCACTGAGGGGCTCACAAAGCCTTTTGGATGCCATCTTAGTATCAAGATGATCTGTTCGAAGGGAATTACTTAGTATCGTGCAGTGATAGACGAGGTTAACCGGGGGTTGCGCTTCACCGAAAAAAGTGTCGCCAAGACTTTGGAGAAGGCAACCTGCATGCGATCAATTTCATCCCATCACACGACACATCAAACACAAATATGTCCGCGCTTCAGCATGGCTCTCGGCCTTTGAAGGCCATCAGATGCACCTCGAGAGGCTGTAATGCTCTTCGCTCATTCACATCCACAGCGCCCGCTCACGAAGGAGAAGTCGCACAGGTCAACTCTCCAAGTTCGACAAAACCACAGATCCTCGAACCACATCTGGTACACACTCCTCGACTAGAACGAAAGCTTTTGCGTCAAAAGTCCGTCACACCAATCGGCAGTCGAAGAAGACGTGCCGCGCTTCAAGCACAGGGCCAAATCCCATTCGAGCAGCTCCCATACCAATGCTTCCAGGAAGCGCGAAAGATCTTGAAGGCGGATCGCGAGGAAAAGTTGAAGCAGATCGAGGTGCAAAGAGCCAGGTTGAATAGGGTCAAGGCTGCACCTGTGGAGCCTCAGGATGAACATAGTAAGGAGAGGAGGGTACACAGCATGACGGAGCATTTGGAGGAACTCAAGATCTACGCGGATATCAATGACCCAATTGTGAAGAAGAAGTTCGAGGATGATGATGGTGAGTGCAATCAAGGACAATGCGCAAGCACAGAGACTGACGTGATTAGCCGACATGAACAAGCCAATTTACAGATACCTGGCGGATAGGAAATGGCGGGAGTACAAGAGGAAGCTGCTTATGCAGCGTATCACCCAGATGAATGTTGTTCCGGATATTCTACCCACTATCGATCCAACTGTCTCGGTCGACCTCTCCTTCGGGAGAAGGGATGTCCAGCCTGGTGAGTTCGTAGACTCCAGAGTCAGTGAGATTCCTGCCACGCTGGAGATCCAACCATATAACAAGGGCGAGCGCCTCGTGACAATCGCTATTGTTAACCCAGACGTTCCAAACGTCTCGAAGGATGGCTTCGACTACCGCTGCCACTTTTTGGCCTCAAACATCAAGATCTCTCCGACCCAAACCAAGGTGTTTCTCAGGACTCTTTCGGAGCAGACTCAGGTTCTCCTACCTTGGCTACCAGCATACACGCAGAAGGGTGCGCCGTACAGCCGCATGTCGATCTTCGTGCTCGAGCAGGACGGTGAGGTTGATGTGTCAGCCGGACGCGATCGATACCAGGCACGCGGTTTTATCCTCAGATCTTTCGTCGACAAGTTCAGACTCAAGCCTGTCGGTGTGAACTTGTACCGCAGTCAGTACGATGAAGGAACAGCGGGAGTTATGCAGAGAGCCGGTATTCCTGGACACAATGTTGAGTTCAAGCGTATGAAGATCGAGCCGCTACCATACAAGAAGATACCAGGCTCAAGGTACAGGTAGTATTGCAAGTCGCCTGGCACAATGTATTATTATTATTATTATTATCATCATCATCATCATCTTTCCAGCAATTGTTCGAGTTTTTGTATTTGTATGCGAAAGATGGATCCCATTCGAGCTTTCCCAAAACGGAAGGACTGTATCGCCCCTTCCTCTTCTACGGAATTTAGGCAACAATACCTTTCTTCAAAAGATAGACTCGTGGCCTTCTGCTTCTCTCACGGACATGACAAAGATCAGTAAATTACAACAATGAATGTACCAGCAGCCACCGATATTGCCCTTGCGCTGGCGATCTTTCGAGCCAAGCCATTCGATCTCTCCATTAGAGGTGGAGGAGACCATGACAGCGGGACTAAAGACCATTATTGACTGCAATAGACTACATTCAAACACTACGTGCTTCGAGGAACCCGGGATGTCGTCCTTCTCATGGAAATCAAGGCGCCAGCCACTTGGATGCGGTAGCCTTCTGGCAGTCAGAATGTCAAAGACTGAACAACGAGAAAAACAAGCTGGACTCCATGATCGTCAACTTGAGGCACGAGAACGACGCCCTAAAGGCGTCTCCAAAGACCCCTTCCACTTCTCAAATACCAAACCGAAACGCAAAGAAGGGAAAATCTGCCAGTGAAGCTGCCCTGCGCAAAGCCCAGGGATCAATCATAACCGCAATCGCGAACTCACAACAGACGACCGGCCATGCGACCGACCCCACTCAATCTCTCGAAAGTCTCGAGCATGGAGGCATCCTTGCAAAAGGTGTATACCGGCTACACAAGATTATGGCCGAGAACACTCCGGACACTCAGGAGCTCTCGACTGTCTTGAGCGAAACCTCAGCGGCTCTGACAGCGGTCTTTGAATCGGCATCGAAAGCCTTGGCTGATGGTGAGGGACAAGAAGTAACTCCAGACGTCTTACAAAAGTCATTTCAGAGCTATGTGAGCAACATTCGCGCGGCTGGAAGAGTGTATGCTTCCGTCATCCGTGGCTTTGATGTGCTGGACATTTCTGGTGGCGGCAGCAGACTTCGAGGACCTGTTGTGTACCATGTTACTCAATGTTTCCAAGCCGTGACCACAGCGCTGAATACCACTGCCACCAGCAACATCCTTCCAGAAGCCCCTCGCACAGTGTCGCGAAACTCTCGAGGGACGGTCCCATCCAACACCAGAGACGTGGCATCAGAAACTCTCTTGGTTCTGGAAGCTCTCAAGCAACTCGCCGTCTCGATGCTGAACCGCCTAGACCCTACCAAATCCGCCCACGATGAGCTATTCGAAGGTTTCATGTTCATTCTCCTCCGACAAATCGGACAGAAGCTTTACCTTCTCACATTTGAGCAAGTCGCAACCGGTGATGTTGCCAGAGACATCAGCGCCGCGCCAGCAGAAACCAAAGAGCTACAAGTGGCGACAGTCGCCGCGCCTCACCTGGTAGACATCCTCAAGACCGCTCTCGCGCGCGCACCAAAGCATCTGCGACCCAGATCATCTGGCGCAGACCGTTTGAGTGACACTGCTCGCATCAAACTGCAACGCACGCTCGTGCACTGCACGTTCGGCAAAGAAGGCATGATGAAAGAAGCACTCGCCGACTGCCTTCAGCCGCCGCCAGTCATGGAAGTCGAGACACGATCTCGACCGGTGAAGAAAGGCAAGAACAACAAACAGCCCGACGCAGACTGGTTTGCGAACGAAGTCTGGGGATTACTAGGCTGGGACATCTTGGGTCAAGAAGGCGAACTCGCGAGCGCCACGATGGAAGAATAGAAAATGTACATTAGCTCTCTGTACAAGGAAACAGCAATGCCACCATATGCAATTAACGCCCCGCGTATGCCAACCCCCTACCCCGGGTATCTGAATTCAAGAACCCCGCAACTCCTCCTCCTCTATGTACATCCCCATCCCCAGCCCTACTCCCTGTGCGGCAGTTTATTCAACAACTTCTGCCCGCCCAGCAGTATCCTGCTCTTCATCTTCGCAGCCTCACTCTCCTTCTCCCCACCAGTATCGCCGTCCTCGTCGCCACCCAGGCTCTTCCCACTCGAGTCGAGCCTGTTCTTCGTCGCGCCTATGATGCCAGACAATCGCTTCTTGGCAGAGACGCCCACCGATCCTGAACGTCCACGTATTTGTGTGTCGATGGTATTAGCATTAGAGTTTCGTCGTGGCGTCTTGCTGTAGGGAGAGCTCGTGGCAGGCGATCCGTTGCCGTTACCGTGCGCCGCGCGGGATTTCTGCGGCGTCGACGTCGCTGTTCCCGGCCGGATACGCGACGGACCGACGCTGCCGTTTTCAGACACGCCGTCGCGAGTCGAGGCGAAGCTGTTGCGAACGTCTGGAGACGTCGACTCGCCATCATCATCGCCGTCGTGGTCGTAGACAGCCGTCTGGTCATCGCCATCCAACTCCTGCACGCTCGCAGCGCTGCGATTACCTTCGGAGGATGGCGTCAGACTCGGCTGAAAGTCGTGCGATACGCTCATCAGTAGGCTGTTGTTGGCCATTTCGCGCAGGCGCGATTGTTGCTGCTTGTTCGGTCGGTGATGTGCGAATTTGTTGCCTACAATGGCACCGGCGTGCGAGATCAGGGCACGGATCACGTCTTTCTTGAGCTGAAGCGCGAGGTCCAGGTTCGACCATGTCTTGTTGCGGTATTCGAGTGTTGGCAGGCGGAAAACTAGGTCGTGTACGTCCTCCAGATTGCGTGAACCGCGACCTTTGTAGCTGAGACAGAGTGTTACGCCGTGGACCTTGAACAGGGACAGTGTCATGTAGTTGGATGCTCGAGACATCATCTGGGTGAGATCGTCCGAAGGCCCTTCCTTGTCCTTATCTTTGTCCTTTTTACGCTCTTTGCTCATGGATATCCGGCTGGACTTCTTGGTTTCTTCGCTATCTGCCACTGAGACCATCGAGGATTCGGCGATCGATTGCTGACTGGGCGTACGTGTAAGAGCGAGGTTGGGGTTTGATCCTGAATTGTTCTTGGATGCTTTCCTACTCACCCCTGACCGATTGGAGTGCTGGAATATATGCCAGTGGTGGGAATTGGACTGTGGCGTGTGACTGCCTTGCTTGGAGCTCTTGTTCCTTGGATCACCCAATTTGAATGTAGGTTGCAACCTGTTTTCAAGCGCGCCCGCGCCTTTCCCAGCATGGGCCGGTGCATCTGGATTGGGTGTAGCATCCCCAGGCGTTGGTGCCTCTGCTTTTGAAGTGTTGTAACCGTCGCCATCTTCGCCATCTTCTTCCTGCTGGGTCGGGAGCTGCTTCTTCGCCTGGAAAGGAGAGACTCCGCTTTCTTCGAAGGCATTACCTCCGACACCCGGGAAGATATACTCGAATAGTTTCTTGGCGACTTCTCGCTCCATCTGAGCTTTGATTGGTACCACGTCGACCTCGAAGTAGTCCATAACCGGGATACCTGCAATAGCCTCCATCATGAGCCAACGGACACGCAGCATCTTTTGGTTACCAGGATCATGGTAACCGCGGGCGTCGTCGACGTAAGGGGCGAAAATCTGAGGATACAGAGCACCTGGCAACAGATTAAAACCATTAATACGTCCAAGCTCGACGCAGTTGACATTCGATCCGTCGCTGTTGTCCGTGCGGTCGAAAGAGATGTCTTTAATTTGGAATTCGAGCAAGCTCTCGTTCTCGTTGCGAATCAGGTGCCAAGCTAGTTCCTTCGCGGTGATAAGCCAGCGCAGTACACCGTTAGAGCCCTCTTGCATGCTGCGGTCTTCCACACGCTGTTGGGATGTTGTAATGGCTTTCATCATAAAGAAGAGCTCGTCTTCGCAGCTTGTCAAGTCCTCGTCCATCGAGATCCGGTCCTTCCAACCTTGTCGGTCGAGAAGTTTCTCGTTGACTTGAAAATGCATCTTGATTTCCTCAAGCTGACGAATTCTTGCTTGTAGCATCTCAACCAAATCCGGCGCGCCTCTGAGGTCACTGAAGTCCGAAGCCAGCATGATCTTCTCTAGTCGCTCACTTCTGGTCTTCTCCAATGGCTCGCTGTACAGCAGCAAGTCGATCACAATCATGTACATTGCGTAGTATTGAGAAGAGTCACAGATGGCCCTGAATCTAGGAAACTCGACGTACAAATGGTCCATCCGGTTGTCAGAAGTTTCGGACTGGTCGTCGGAGTCCTCTTGTCCTTTGGTTACATCGTCGTTGTACTTCAGACGTAAGTTGTTGAACTTGTCGTATCGCAAGCTAGCTGAGGTTCGCTGCACGACTCGAGAGAATCCATATGGATTCACAGCAAATTCGTACATGACTTCCATGGGCACCCAAGGCGGCCAAAAAGCGCCGGACTTGGTGCCATATCTGTTTCCAGAGTACATGTGAAGATGTTCCATGGAAAAAGTCTTTGTACTTGTAACGAACATTTGCAGACTGTCCATTGCTGCAGTGAATCTTCGCTGAACTAGGCCAGATATTTCGTCCATGACACGATCTTTGTCCATGATTTGTACGACTTTGAGCTGCATACCCTTGGCAGCGATGAGCACAACAGACTTGGGGTTCTTTTCGCTCTGTAGTTGGATTTGCGGAGCAATCAGTCGGAAGTGATATGTGTTGAGAGCTACGAACTCGGTGGAGATCTCTCCATCGGCAGATGTGTGAGCCTTGCTCTCCGACTTTTGTCGGTCGGTATCGTCAGCTTCGACCATGGCCTTACCATCCGCAAGGAGCTGCTCAATACGGTCTTGAATGGTAACATCATCGTCAACTCCGGGTGAGGAGAGGTTGGTGGCCATTGATTGTTGTCTTTCCAAGGTAGCTGACGATTCTTCCCCTTGCTTCTTCTTCTTTTCCTCGATGATATCCAGAATGAATTTGACAGCACGTCTCGACATGTAGTATACGAAACCCCTTCGTTGACTGACTTGATGGACGTACCGCAGTATGATATTACGCAGTGAATTGTTCCACTTGATCTGGGCGTTGTGCACTACAAACCGATTGTTGAAGTCGGTTGCCATCTCTCCGTGCGGTACTGCATCAACCCCGGCCTTTTCAGCAGAGCTGTCAGAATCGTCGTCAGCTGGATCGTACGCCGTTTCCACACCGGGCACCGCTGAGTGGTCATCATTCTCTATCTTGTGCAACAACTCTCGAAGCATGCCTTCGAGGAAATCATGCTTATACTTGAGGGCGTGGGCATTCGCTTTGAGTTGTTCCAGCTCCTCCTGCACCTTTCCGTCGTGTTTGGCATCGCGAACGATTTTGAGATGCTGTTCATTGTGAGCGGAATCATTACTTGCAATTTGTTCCACGATCTTGTCCAGTCGTTCCTGTATCAGGTCTGCTTGAACCCGCCGCGGGTCATGACTATGAGACATGACGCAGAAATGGGTTGGCTCGTCGCCAAACGGACTGGACCGCGTGGTGTCACCAGAAATGTTGTCTCCATGGTCTGTCTGGCGGAAGTAAGTGAACCTTGGCGCCCATGCTAGAGGGAGAATCTTCGTTTTTGGGTTGGACTCCTGAGGTAGGATCCAGTCCAGTTCAACGAAATCATCCATATCTATCCAAGTAAAGTCATTGTCGGGTATCGTAAATCGAGCCATGTCGATGTTGGCTGCAGCAAAATTCTTGAACGATGACAAGATACTATCGTCAGCCTTGTCAATCTCATCCTTGTTGGTACCGCGAATGCTGGCTGAGACGGCTCGTATATCCCCAGCGATGAAGTCAAGCTGGCACTGATTGATCTTCATCCCGCTCGTCTGCTTAGGTGACCCGTCCTTGTCGCCAGGAATTTCGAAGTGCTCTCTTCGCTGGTGGAGATCGAGCATGAAGCTGTCGAGCTTCATTTTCAGACCGGTGGCAGCAACGGCTTCGGACGCGTAGTCCTCCACATCTTTGTGCTTGTAGATGTGAGAGATGAACACTGGCGACAGTAAGAGATTGTATTTGATCGTTGCCAAATGCCTGCCAAATTTCTTGCTTGATTTTTCCTGACTGCTCCACAAGGGACCTTGTCGAATAGGAAGAGACATGACGCCGGAGAAGAGATGCCACCAGTTTAGGAAATGCGTGAAGAAGCGCGGCGTCAGATGTACTGAGTTGTAGTTGTCTGAGGGTTTCAGATTCGATACGTTCCAATCGCGTGACTGTGGGGCGATCACCGCTATTGACAAATGAATATGTTGACTGCGGATGCCACTGTACGCATCGTACGTCTGCCCACGAGGTGCTTTCACGTAGTCGGGGTGTCTGAGCTGAACGTTCCAGTGCGGTTCAAAGTCAAAGTTCCGTTTACCATCCTTCAGCGCCTTCTCAAAGACGAGACCTGCAAGCCATTGTACGTTTCCAGAAAGTTTCATGACGACCTTCCTGAACTGAGCTGTCGATCTCGAAGAGTCCAGACTCATGGAACCGTTGTCCTGAACGTCTTCGTCCGACCAAGTATTGCGGGCGTAATGGTTGTGATTCGGTATGGCCAGAATGTACTCACCACTGTCCACAGTCATGAACTTTCGTGGGTCTGGGTCTTGAGCGATGTTCCAGCAGACGTTGTTTCGCCAGACCATGACGAGTCCAGCCCCGTTGCCGGTCACGACATATGGATCTCTCGAGCCCTTCCAATTGACATGGAAGTCACCATCTCCTTTCCATGCAATAGTAATTCTTGAATGAAAGCTCAATCGAATTTTGTCCCAGAAGCCCACGCGGTCGGAAGGGTCAATGGGTGGTTTGGTGAAACCCTCGATAACCTGCATCATGTCCTGAATTGCTGGTTGATAAGAAGTTCCCCATGTAATCCTTGTCGGTGCGCTGGTGTTGATGGTTATCTTCATGTTTGTATAGGTCTTGACCGGACTGATTGTACGTCTGACATCTATAGCAAATCTCATGCCCACGTCATCTGGACCAAATCTTTCTGGCGGAACGACCACGACGTTAACGTGCTTTTGCGACTCAAGTCCGCGGAACTCCTCTGCGATGACAAAGTCGGTCGACAGATGAAAACTTGGTAACCTTGGTGATTGTCCTGACTGTATTGCAGGTATGTGGATTAACGGCAGTGGGTAGTCTCTCAGCATGCCACGAGTTTCTCCCATGCTCACGTTGAGGGACATTGGTATGAGCAGCCCGTACTTCATGTTCTTCGGCATGCCCTTTCCTATGTCGTGCAAGTAGTCCGGAAGCTCGTTGATGGGGAAGGAAGGCTTGTCTATCGTGACATTGATGTCACTGACGCACAGAGTCATCAGTCCAGGCCTCATATTCGTCGCCATTATCGGTTCGGTCTCTTCCGCTTCTTCTGGTATCTCGTCAGCACCCCAAAACAAGGTGCGTATATCTGACATGGCATGTCTCTGAGAACTCAAGGCTCGGTCGATTCTAGATTTCCAACTATCGGAGTCAAACTTGTCCAAGGTTTCTTTCGCGTGCTCGATAGATCTGTTGTTGACACCGCTCATCTCACAGGCTCCTTCTGCATTGTAACGCAGGTTGCCAGACCTGCTTCGAGGAGCATTAGCGCTCTGGCTCCGGCGATTCTCAGGCCTCTGACGGTCTGGCCCGGCCTCTTTTTCACCAGGACGAGCCGACCTCGCCCTTGGGTGGGGTGCGTTTCTCGAGCCTTTTGTGTTCAGTTTTTTCGTTTTCAAGCGAAAGGCTTCCTGTCGGGCAAGTCGCTGTTGCTGCTCAACAAGCCCTGTACGATAGATGACGCCAAGCTTATATTCGAAAGGACTGTCCTCAAGCTCGAAAATAAGAAACTGACTTCGAACGGAGATTTTTGGCACATGCTTCGGGCCCTCAGGATGTTTGGTCAGTACATATTCACTGCTGCCCGTCGCAAAGTGATGATGCAGCTGCTCAGTTGTCTTCACCACGTTGACGATATTGTCAAAGATGGAATGAACCACGAGCTGGTGCGGGACGCCAATTCGAACAGCTTCCGAGGATACATCGACGGACTTTTCGTCAACCAGATGCTTGCCAATCTTGCGTCTCATCGTCCGAAGGTCCACTTTGACACCTTTGATACTCACAATCCGGCTCCATACCCCGGTCATCCGAGGCGTTCCTGCATACATACGAGCAAGTCTGCTCCTGACGAATGGAGAAGCCCAGCGGTGCTTTCCGACTTCGACGCCGTATATTTGAATCATCAGCGGCGGATCTGCTGGCATGGTCGCCTTGACTTGAATCAATGACGCTCTGAAGTCAATCGTGGTAATTTCGTTCGGAGCAGGACCCTGCGAATGTGTCTCCGTTTCCTGTGGTACCTTTAAGCTCGACTGACGCACTGCCTCGGTTTTGGCGGCATGTGCGGCATGCTCGAAGGAAGACTCGGGTGCAAATGTCTTTCGCAGGAGAAGAGATGCAATTCCGATCGCGAAATGGAAGTAGAGGGAGTAGTATATATACAACTTTTCTGCTTTCGAATTGATGTGGAATAATGGTCCTTGCTGGTCCGTAGAAGTCGAGAACGCGATCTCGAAGCTGGGAAGCGACAGAAATGTGCTGGCATCCGACTCCGGAATCGTGTCGATAATCAGACCTTCAAGACCCTCAATGTGAACGGCCAGCCGTCGCCCATCTCCTGGTGTCGCGTATTTCTTTCGAGGAGAATTCTGAGTTTCGGACTTTGAGCGGTGGTGATCCCTGGAGGACCGACTAACTGACCGACGCCTGGTAACAGTATAGCTTTCGTTCCTGTGTGCTTTGTATTCCGTCGTCCATGATTCTAGCTGAAGGGACACGCCCCTTGAGTATTTCGAGATTGCTTCATCTTTGCCGGCCACTTCGACATTGAAGTCTGACCCTTGTAGATAGATATGCTGAAGAATGTTTGGCAGGTGGCGAAGGAAGCTTTGCTTTTGTGGACCCGAACTGGAAGGAGAGCGCGGTCGCGAGTATACCTCTTTGTGTAAAGCTTGCACGATTTGACGGATGCCTCCGCAGATCTCAGGTTGAACAAGATATATGGACAGCGTCTGAAATTTTCCATCCACATAGACCGAGACTTCCGGAAGTGCAGTAACATCAACCTTGATCTCGATGGTATCAGCAAAGAGAAGATCGTGTTTTGTACCATCGGCCGTCTGTCCGTATAAACGATGCGTCGATTGTCTATAGTCCAAAGAAACTGAATAATGATGCTTTTCTTCAGATTCGTGGCGAGCGTCTAGATCCAACGATATGCTAGATATTGAAGAGATAATCATGTCATATTCTCGCCCGTTGGCGCTATGTGGAAGAGACACACGGACAACAGGTTCTTGCACTGCGAATTTGACAATGGCCATAGGCAGGAACCGCCCTACCATCGAGCGTCTGTCTCTGGCATGGCTTCGTTGCTCTTGCTTTGGTGACTGGCTCTGGCGTCCTTTTAGCATGGTTAACATGATGGGGAGGTGTCTAGGATTGAGGTCGATGGACGGTGAAGTGCAGACCAAATTTGCGAAAAGAATGTTGGTGTTCTTATCACTCGGATTCGGATCGGTCGAAAGCTGGATGATCTTGGAGGGCAAAGTCGTCTTGATTGTGGCCGTCACCATTGGTACATAGACCAGACGCTCTGGATGCTCGCGACCGTCGTCGATACCTGCAGAGATGGCAATGGCAGTGAGCAGAGCCTGGTGCGCAACGTCATTCGGAGAAAAGTACATTCTATGTGCCGGACTCCTAGGTTCCAGTCGCGTAAGGTCGAGGCCGACTTCTTTCATGGCCAGGTTGAAGTAGACTTGCTGACCGAATTCACGTAGGGCTTTGATGCGTTTTGAGAGGCCGAAAAAGCCCACCGCCAATTGTATTTCCTGAATGCCCCTCAACATTGAGGAAGCAAATTCCTGAGAGTCTGAGATCGCCTCCAAGATGGCGGCATCCACCTCAGCTGCATCCGGCGAAACATTTGTCGCTCCATCGACTTTGATCTGTGGGGTTCGCGGAGAGTCTTGACCGCGTCTTGCAGATGCACGCAAACGTTTGAAATAGTTTGCGGCGATTTCGAATTCATCCCAAGGAATTGTCAAGCGACCGATTTTGAGCGCAATGGATGCATCTCGCAATCCTTCCACTTCCTTATGGATGAAACCGTGGACATTAAAGATGCTAAAATCGAGCACCTCCGTCGAGTCTTTTCCTTCGGAAGTAAAAAGAACGCTTCGAACGACAGACTTCCATTCTGCAGGCCGCTTCGTCTCGTTCTTGGATTTGTGGTGCCGAAAGAGCTTGCTCCTATCTACGGTCTTGGTACGTGTGTCGACGGACAGTATGAATCGCTCCAGGCTCATGGTGCCAACGTCTTTGATGGCAACCGATGCGCCTATCACCAGCAGATCTACCAGTCTCAACCATTCCACTTGTCTGTGAATCCGTTTGACTCTTTCTTTCCAACTCAGCAAACTTTTCCAGGTGCGCATTCGCTGCTCTCTTGCTGATGTTGGAGGACCGGCTGTGTTGTCCTTGCCGGAACGTTCATCAGTATGCGGACCCTTTCTCTTGGCCAGCAGAAGCTGGAGGTCCACCAAGAGCTGCAAATCGGTGATTGTCAGGCTGATCCATGTCGGTTGCGCAAAGGTAGGGCGGTGCAACGTGAACCCAATGCCACGAATACGAATAGTGATTCCATCTCGTGGTGAGAATGCGATTCGTCGCAAGCCCGAGAACCCAATGCGCTGTATGCTCACTCCGGTGATGACGCGAAGTATAGCAAAAAGGACAAAGGTGAAGAGATAAGCCAGCAGCAGCAGTCCGAGTAGGAATGACACGGTCGGTAACGGCATGATTTCTGATGGTGTCTCAAAGACAATCCACCGAGTATATGACTGTTCTTGCTCTTCTTTCGATATCGCCCATTCGTCGCGTGCAATTAAACCCCAACAATGAAGCCCTTCTAGGCCCTGTCATTGCTCCAGTATGGGATCGCGAGGTGTAATCCAAGTCATTGATCGGCGCATCCGGATAGTATCGCCAGTGTATGTTGATTATGGACCTCACAGTAGTGTGTCCTGCAATTAATGAAGGCGCAAGAGAAGTAATCCGCTCGAGGGTGGATCCATCATCGAAACGTGCAGTTATTCTTCGGAACCATCCCGGAACCCTGCGGGTTAAGTATCAACGCGGGTGTCGCATGTCACTGTGGTTCGCCCTGGTTCGCCCCCGCGAAAGCTTAAGTCATATGCCTGCAGCAGCCGGCGATCAAAATGAACAACAGCACGTCACCTTATTATAACTATAAGACAAGCACAATGCCACGACGCAAACACGAGCGAATCAGAGACGTTAAACATGTTCCTCGTTTCCTCATTACTAATGGTACATAGGTATCTCGCAAGCTCCTCCCGACGCCTTTCCCAATCCAACCGGGGTATATCACTCCGACCATCTTAAAACATAGCTTCGTTAAGCTGTTCGAGGAAACACCCCGTCGATCCATTTCCTCCAACGTGGTCGCGTGGCCAGTGCGGCATCGTCAGCCGCTGGGACAGGTCTTTGACCAAGCATTGCCAAGGCTCTTCTGCGAGCCCACTCCCTCCTAGCCGAACGTGAATTGGACGCAGGCGCAGGACCGGGATCTGGAGCGACCTCGACGTCGTCTGCCGATGTAACGACCGGAGCGCTGTGGCCCTCTAGTGTGCCATTGACTGCGTTGCCTCGTTGACCGAGTTCAATATCCGAGGACGCATTGGCTGTCCTTCGTGAACGAGCGAACGGGTTACGTGATGGCGCTGAGTCTGTGATTGCCTGACTATCGATGCTTCCCACTCGTTCCGCGTCAGGTTGATGCCTCCGAATAACTCGTTCCCGTCGAACCATGGCGTTGGTAATAGTGGTTGGACAGTGACCCTTTGGCAGTGCTGAAACTTTGCAGAGAGGACATAGTGATGAATTGTCTCGTAGGAACTCGTCAACACATTCCGGATGGAAGATGTGCTCGCACGGCAACTGCCTGACATTGCTCTCTCCGTGCTCAAAGTCATCAAGACAGATGGCGCAGGTCGGCTGGTCGAAGTGTGAGCGCATGGGCTGTCTTTCTTTGGCCAAATCAATGGACGTGGTCCTCGGCCCTTTGGAATTCGTGACCATAGGTGGGCCTTGATCAGAATTCTCCGCGGGATTCTCGGGCCTTTGATAGACGTACAGAGGCATCGTATCGAGAATCTCTTGAGGTACAGTCATCCGTTTGATTCCTAGCACTTCTAAGTTGACGTCGCCGTTGGCCACTCTCCTTCTCAGTATCTCTCGTCGTCGACGTTGTAAGAGATGCATCATGAGCGATATCATTCCCACGATGATCAATAGTACAGAAACTATTATGAGAAGAAAAACCCAGAGACTGGGCAGCCCGCTCGAGGAAGCCGTAGTGAGATTCAAGTACAACCTGACATAGTCTCGCGAGTTGTATTGTCCAGTCAGACTCTCACCATTCGGAACAGAAGTCATATTGCCAGAGTAGAGCGCCGACTCAGTCAGCAGCAAGTTCGCCGAGGCTGGAGGTATCGCGTATACAGGATACGGATTCTGTTGCTTCCATTGTCCCCCGTCTCCAAGATCCCAGGCAGGGCTGTTTGCAGCAGGCGGCGCCGCGGAGTAGTTGGGGTCCGTCAAGAAGACTATCATGCCATTCACTCCATCAGCTCTTGCACTCGACAAGTAACTCTCCATGCATTGCGGTGAAATCCAAGGGACCAAGGCGACCAGATTGGCGGTAGTTGGAAGGTTTGCTTGTCGAGTAACATTTTGCGGCACGTAAGCCGCCGATGCATTAGAGCAAGGGTCAGAAGATCCGAGTTGGGGAGTGTAAATGAGGCCACCGACGGGTTCTCCCTGAATGACAGAATTTATGGAAAGAGTCGTGATACTCTGTCCCAGCGCCCAAGCGAACGAGATACTCGACTGTTAACACTGTTAGCAACGGTATGTAGAAGGCGGCGCATGCGTACATTAAGTCGTGCATATTGTTCTGCAAATTGAGGACTCGAGTACAGGCTAGGGTCTGCGAAGACCAGAGTACTGACACCCAGAGCCGTTGCACCTGTAAACTTTTAGCTGGAGCGCCTACTCGCACGTGCTGTCGAGCGAACGTACTCATGGTGGAGCGATCTCAATCGTGACAATCCGATCGCTTCTCCGTTGCGCGCGGTCGACGTCAAGCCTGCGGGATTATGGACTTTCTCTGCTGAAATGGTGTATGATACATGGTTGCGCAAAGTCGAATAGAAACAGCCATGCGAACAGGCAAACGGAAGGACGGCGAGCGGCGGCGGGGTGATGATGCGGCATGGCGGGAACCGGATCTTCGGAAGACATGATGGACCTAAACAAGGCAGGTTCGATCGTTCGCCTCACGGAGCAAGGTTTGGCATAATGCTTAATTGACGCCTAGCGGACCGCGCGAATCTAATGCACGTGACCTGGAGTCCGCAGGGCTCGACCTCCACGTTCTTTAACACTGTTGCTGCCTACCTACGTAGGTAGTATCCACGTGAACCCACTCAGCATTATCCACTGATTTCACCATCGAGCTATCACAGGCCATCACGTCGACAACTATCAGGGACTTCCGCTGCCAGAAATCTGCCGCACGGGAGATTGTTCACCTCCTGCTCATCTTCGTCCCACGTTACTGGTTGCGCGCAAGAGCATTCACCTTCCTCGGGCGGATCACGAAGCACGGACCATATTGTTGGTGTCCTGTCTTCCGTACCTACTAACAAGCCGGCTTTCGAGGCTTGCGACGAGTAAACATGCCTGTATCGCAGGCGAACAAGGGCAAGAACCTCAAATCTCAAAACCGCGACCGTCGCTCTCGCTCAAGGAACTCGACGCCCCTCTCATCCGGACCAGAAACCTCGATTCTATCTGCTCCACCGGTTGGAGACTCTGACTACCTTCGCACGCCCCTTTCGGCATTAATCGTAGAGTCTCATAGATCAATAGAAGGCCTGATCGAGAAACACAGTGCGACCACTACCAACGGCAACCCACCATCAGCAGCTAGCCTCAATTCACTTCATGATGGAATTGTCTCAGAAGTACTCGCTGACGTTACTGCAAGAGGGCTGGCTTGTGACAAGGCTATGCGAGAGTTGTCGCGTAAAAGAAAAGAGAGGATAGAGGCCGAGAGGGAGAGGGACGAAAGAGAAAGAATGGACGAGGAACGTCGTAAGAGGGACAACAAGAAGCTGATCGGAAAGAAGCGCGACAGAGAGGAAGCCGATGACAAGACACGGCCACCGGCAGTCGGTGCTCGCGGTCTTGCTCCACAAGACGGTGTTGATGTTCACATGGGTGAGTCCCTCAAGGTTTCATTATCTAAAGTCCTTCTTGCTAATAAAACACAGATGCATCATCTGACGGTCCACCACCTGCTCAGGTAGCAAAAACCGATGCTACTGGAGACGACGCAGAGTCACCTTCAAATGCTTCCGAAACGAGCCAGCAACCCCCAAAAGCCCATGCGATTGCGCACTATGAGACTTTCGGCGATGATCCTACCAAATTTGATGACCCTACCATTTACGACATACGCGATCTCACGCCTGACATGACTGACGAAGAGAAAAAGGCAATCCTTTGTGTTGCTGATTTCCCACACGACGATCTGCATGATCTTACACCGGGGACCCCACCTGATAATGACTTTAGCGTCGCAAAGCCGACAAATCAGGTTGCGTTTGGTACTTTTCAAGCATATGTCGAACCATATATTCGACACCTGACGGAAGAGGATGTTGGCTTCTTGAAAGAGCGTGGAGATCGCTTAGAACCGTACGTTATGCCTGGAAGAGGTCCGATGCATTATCGCGAGGTCTGGGCACGTGAAGACGGCCTCAACCCTCGAGATTCCATGAATGACCATCAACCCCTCAATGAGCCCAGAGGCAGCATTGAAGATATGAACGATGACACGGCCGCTACTGAGGATGTCTCAAGCGGTCCCCTGCTAGCAAGACTGCTTGCAGCGTTCAGGCATGAGCCTTCGAACAACCAGAATGGTGATACGACTGACGCAAATGGAGACACTACTATGACCAACGGAGACGCTACAGCTGGAGATCAAGACCCTCTTGTCAACAGCCATAACGAAGATCATGATTCCAACAGACCACCGACATATTTTCCCGATCTCTCGAATCCTGCCCGGTCTACGACAACAGGACCCAGAAGCTATGGTCAACTGGAGCAACGCATGCTCCAGGAACTGCGCTATCACGGCCTGCTAACGCCAGAGGCAACACCAGACTACGACGGTCACTTTGACGACGAAGTTGCTGCGAGGCTGAGATACCTCCAATCGGAACTTCGCGCAGTGTCCGCAGAGAACGGTGCACGCAAGGCGCGGGTGCTCGAGCTGACGGAAGAGCGCATGGCGATGCAAGAATACAACACAATCGCCGACGATTTGGACAATCAGATCAACGCCGCCTACACCAAGCGCAACCGTACCATGTCGAAGCCAAAGAAGGGCGTTGGAAAAGCGAGACCAGGGCAGGCGGCGGCTGGTATCGCTACGAGCAGGAACACAGTCTCGGACGGCGTCAAGATGTTGATGGAGCGGAGACAGCAATGGAAAGATCTTATTGGGCCGGTTGTTGATTTTGGACAGTGGGGTATACCTAGGGATACGGTTTTTGATAAGGAGACGATCGATAGGTTCAGGAAGACTGAGGGTGAGGCTGCTGAGGCTGATGAGGCTTAGAAACAGAAGCGTTTATCACTTTGGAAATATATGTTTCGCCTTGCATATTTGCTAGGCCATTCTGTAGCATCCTGTGCCGCTGTTTTGGCTGTGTACGGTGAAGTCGGGACCGCGGTAGTATATCGGGGGCTGGTGCGTAAATTAGAGAACGCCAAGCCACATTTTTTGTCGACGACAATGTCTCTCCTTGTTTAAAATAACAAAGCACTATGTGGCAGAACATGTCTTTCAAGTCTGCGCATTAACCATTGATACCCTTTTGATTACGAAAACATGTCATGGACGGTAGTGAGCATTGTGAGAGCACGTGACATTGATCTCGACACAACATCCGAGCTCGTCAAGCGCCGGCGCACTCGTGGGGTCGTGCGACCTCATTTGAACAGATATTTTCGCTCTTCACCAACTTATCTCGACTCGACAATTTCGATCTTATAGCTCATCCTCGGAGGAAGTTCTCAGATGGGCGTCGGTCTTGGCGGCAGACACGCTCCTGTTCGAGCACCAAGTCTATTCCGGTGTGGTCAGCATCTACGTGCCTTGTATCTCCATGGTCAAGGTCAAGGCACGAAACGCATCAGGTACGCGATCTCTTCTTCTATTCTTTCATCATTTCACAAGATGAATACATGCGTACAACGACTGAACTACGCTGTCGATATACAACCATTGGAGACCTTCTGACATACGAATCATCCCACTGCCACAATGCCTCACGGATGTCAAGTTCACATTACTAACATTCTTCGTTACTAGTATCGTATCATCTTTCTGTGAAGAAGTTTCGCAACAATGCATTGTCGACGACAAAGCCGAGTATCAGGACTCGAGACCACGTTTTGTTGAGAACAAAGCCGAATCTCGAGTCGACAAAGGCACTTTGTGCCAATCAGACAAACCGCTTTATCATGAGTCCAGACAGACAACGGGCTTGTGTTTCTGTTGCCTGCGTCTTGGTCACCTTCACGTAGGTCCTTAGCGTTGCAGCGTAGGTATTTAGTCTGCATCTGTCCAAGATGGCATTTCCTTCTCCTCCCCCCAACCCGTATCCTTCTCTTGGTATTGCCCCCTGCTGCGACTCACTGTCACAACCGTCTCTGTGATTCGCTGTGGTGGTCATTGCCAAGAAGCCAAATCAACTTCTGAACGACACTTTCACGACATCAAACTTCTCAACATGGTAGGTACACGCGCCTCCACTGCCCGGCTACTTGCGGCCGCGGGTCCGCAGGTTGATTCGGGCCTTACATCTCACGCGTCTATCGTCGTTGACGATGACAGCATGAGCGTCACTTCTGAGCTCTCTTCCATCCCTGACTACTTTGACGAAACGACAAGTTTCTCCGAGTCTGATGGTAACGACCAGGACGATGCTACCGCCGACGTCGACACTGACAACGAAAGTATGTTGTCCCACATCTCTGTCGCTGCAGCCCGCATTCGTGCAGTCGCTCCCGTCGCTGATGACTCTGACAGCGAACTCACCGAGCTGCCAGAGGACTACCAGGACTCGGTCTTTGATGACGGCGAGGCCGACGAAGATGTCGCCTTGCTCGATTACGACGCTATGGAAGTCGACATGACTGCCGAAGAACTTTTCGAATTCGACCTGTCTGCGCTCGACAATGATCCGCAGGCTGTTCACGAATACGTCCACCTTTCTGCGCTCGACAATGCTGCGCAGGCTCCTCGCGATTACGTCCACGACCAGCAGATGCGCGACCTGGCTGTGCTCAACAATGCTGCGCGGGCTCTTCGCGAATTCGAGCTTGACCAGGCTTGCATGGACCTCGACGATGCCTTTGCCGGTCTCGACGCGCGCATCGCAGCTGCTGACGACAACAACGTCTTGCCAAATGACATTGCTGACGACAACAACGTCCCACAAGACGACACGACCGCCGCCAACTACGACGAAGAATTCGCGCAGCTGAACGCGCAGCGAGCCAATGCCACGCCTGCCCAAGCAGCCATGCTCGCGACCTACTTCGGCAGCGGCGCGAGCATGACGTTCGACGAGCTCCGAGAGGCCCTGACGATGAGCGACGAAGTGTGCCGGTGGCCATACGGTGAGGACACGCCGGTCATCGCTAACGAGTTCCAGGAACTGATGGCCCTGAAACGCGATCACGCCACTCGTGCCCAGGCTCTTGTCATCGAGTCTCACTTGGGTTATGGCAACACTTTGAGCTTCCAGATGTTCCGCGACGTCCTTGCTTGGAGCGATTGGTCTTGCGAGACTTATCTGTTCAACTGCTTCCGTGGTGTGTACGACGTGTACATGGCTGAGGCCTGATGAGGTACAGGTAAGTATAGCCCCGCACGATAGGTAAGTATAGCCTGGCGACTTCCTTTGAGTAGAGGTCTTTTTCTTTTGTCAAATGATCTGGATGGCAAGTTACAGCTGAAACGAGACGGTATATATGCATTCAATAATGAGAGAGTTTGATGAACCCCCAACATGTTGTGCCCCTGTGATTTTGTCGCTTCGTAATACTTACCTTACTGTATGCAGTGAAGTTCTAACTAAGTCTTTATTTGAGCGAGTGGGTCTTCCAGCTGAGCCGCATAATGTTTTGGCGAACCCAGATGCCATGAAATGTGGTTGTATAGCCACATCTCTTGAGGCTGGAGCCACGTGACTCTCGTGATCCGTGGTAGCGTCGGGGGTGGAGTCGCGCATGCCGACCCATCTGGGAAAGTCGGATGGTTGTAGCGGCATAGCGATGGTACAATATATTGTAAGGCTGTGTGCATTCTGTTTTCTGCTTAGCTCAAGCCCCTGGCGCGAAGTGGTATTTGGCTAAAGCCATGAGCACCGCGGGGTTCTGTAACGGTAGGCTCGGGAACGAGTTCGCGCATGCCGATGTGTTCATTCGATGATGGCAAGATGTAGCGGTATAGCAGTGATACAGCTATGGCCGTGTAGTTTCTAGACGCGCCAGGGAGTATTCAGCTTCGGCGTCAGCTTCGAGAAAATGTCTCAGAAGTGCTCGCCAAGTCCGGATGGTCGAGCCGTGATTGATAAAACACAATGTCGCGGAATCTCAGTGGGTCTGTGGCAGACGGAGGAAACACCGACGGCACGGAGCTGGGAATTGTTATTCTCCAGCGGTGAATAATTAGACCCGGGAATCTGGCTGGTACAGTAAGAACGTTTTTGCGAAGCTGATGTCTTATTCTGAGATACACTTCTGACCCAGTTTCGTGTCTCGAACGTTGGAAGTTGTGAAAGAGCCCCTCGAGTTCTGGGATGTGAAGCGTTAATACAACCTCAGCTGGTCGTCAAGGTGGGGCTTTCGGTAATGCCTATGCAGAGACTGTGGTGCAGCACCAAGCATTGGCGGCTTCCTTCGGCGTCAGCAATACTCGTCGACGGCCCAATGATAATAATAACCAAAATCGATATGATGAAATTGTCAGGCCTGCGAAACGTCAATAGTGTGGTGACTTACAAGCGAAAGGGTGTGTATGTTGTGTGCACAGAGTTATGCCTCGCGTGGTAGTATCCAATAAACTACTGCACGCTGACGATCTGTGATGCTGGCGAGCTTGGGGAAGTCGGTTTCGTGGAGACTCTCCCTGCGTGGACAACACATGATTTGTGGGCCATGTAATTGGCCGGCCAGATTCGGTTTGACTCTAGTGTTTTGCTCCATGGTTGGGGCCGAAGTCGTAGAACACACACACGGCCTGGAGCGCGATATATCGATCCGGGTTGTCATGGTAAGTTGTCGATTTTGCCGTACCGTTCAAGCTTTGTGTATAGAGTACAGTACACTTCAGTAGATCGTCTGGTAAGCTGAGGGTGGCGGTACTCGAACCAGCGATCAGAAGACTTGAATAGATTGCGATACAGAGGATGCTAAGTCAAAGCGTCATGCCATTGGGGTAGGTTGACGATAGTGCAGCACCGGCAAAAGTAGAGCGCTTGCGGTCAAGTCGGCGTCGAGTCAGAGTTTCTTCGGAGAATATTCCTCACGGCTCACTCTCATCGGACGCATCTCATCGGACGCGCGAAACGCGGCGCGGCTAAGGAGGCTGACCGTTGTGTTGCAGTTTGGAACCAGATGCCGGTGGTATTTCTGCCTATTCGCAGAGACATCTCAACGATCAATGTTGCAGAGCAACACGCCCGTACAGGAACCGCTGATGTCGGGTTGTCGCAGAATGCCGAAGACGTCGCATGCTGTCATACTCGAACGTGGAAGGTGTTCCTGAACATCCGGGTCGATCATCGATAAGGTAACAATGGAATGACGATCCTTCACGTGCTGCGATCAGGCACCAAGAAGCAGGAGCCGCCTCTTGCGGAAGTCGCTGTTCCCGATGCGGAATAGCTGCGCACGCGTGGCAGAAGCCTAATCGGGCTTCTTAGATAATCATCGCGCCTTGACTTCACGCTCCAATCTGCACTATTGCAGTCTGACTCCCCGACCACACCATGCTCTCCCTTTTCTGCTCTCCTGGCTGATGCACTCCGTCACGCCCGCCCGCGCCCTGTGCAGACTCGGGGCGCATACGAACGTTGTCCTTCCCAATCGCCGGATCGAGTCTTAAAACCTTGAGCTTCAAGTCCGATCTCATCAGAGTTGCTTGGAAACCTGTCAACGCCCCTGTCGCGCCAACTCTGCCATGCCTTCGGGTACGACGTAGTGGACCTGGGTATCCGAGTCTGTCTCGAATTGCCCGTGCAGGTACTGCTCGAAATGGTACTGTAGTGGAGATTAGTCCATCCTCTTTTCCCTTTTGAGCTTGGGTGGTGTACGGTCCTCGATCCGAAAACTCCCATCACTCGTCTATGCCTTCCAGATCGCCATCATTGCAAACGCACGAGCTTCTTCGTTCATCGCCTTCCCCGGTCTGCGATGGTCTTACCATGCTAAGGACCCACCATGGAGTGCATTGACGCCCCGTGTCTCTTCGCTTGTTGCGAACTCGTGTGGCTTGCAGGTAGGCTAGCTGGGTTGAGTTGCGCAGATGGGTCTCTTCTACAACAAGAAACTTGGGTTGCTCTTGCACCTCTTTTCTGGACTGTTTGAAATTTATAAGTATCTCGCCGTTTCCCCCTGTGGGTATCTATCTCATCAACACAGACTCCAGTCCATCAAAGCAAAGCAGCTCGCAAGAGACTCTCACAACCACCACTTTCGTTCAAACCACATTCGCTAATCATTCCCCTCTTCAATAACCCACAATGAAGGGCTCCATCATCCTCGCCGGCTTTGCTGCTGGTCTCGCAGCTGCTGCCCCAGCTCCCTCGGGCATGAGTCTTGACCTTGCCGCTGTCAAGGCTGTTCAGATCCCAGCTCCAACTGCTGCTCCAATGGCTGTCACCGCTCTTTCTGCTGTGCCAACCTACAACACCGCATCTGCCGCCTCCGCCGCCGCCGCTACTGCTGTCCCAACTGCTGCTGGTGCGAAGATGATCAAGCGTCAGTCAGATGATTGCCAACCCCTCCCACAAGGTGCTGGCCCAGTCGCCTCTCCAGACACCGCCGCCGGCTTCCTTGCCAGCTCCAACTACTCCTACGCTGCCAACGATGCCGACATCCCACAGGGCTACTCTCAGAGCTTCGCGAACGCTCAGGGCTCCGTGTCTGCCTCTTACTACATGGGTTACTACACTCTTAACTCCTACGACACTGTCGGTTGTGCTCACTACTGCGACGCCGCTGACGGCTGCATGAGCTTCAACATATTTTTTGAGCGTGATCCCTCTGTCAACCCAGCTGATGCCTGCCCTAACCCATCGTCTACTGTTCCAATCAAGTGCACTCTGTGGGGAATGCCAATCAATGCCGCCATGGCAAACAACGATGGTCAATGGCGCGAGCAGTTCCAGGTCGTCATTGCTGGCTCTAACGGATACGTCTCCACCGCTCCACCACCATCATACGGCAACTTCACCGGCCCAAGTGACCGTCTCGGTGGTGCCATCCAGGCTCCTCTTTCTGTCAACGGAGTCAACCCATACGAAGGCATGGACTTTTACGCCGGTCCTTACGACCCATCACAGTGCGCAGCAAGCTGTCAAGCAAAGACAGCCTACGCCGCCGAGACTGCATCCAACGGTGCATACCAGCCATGCAACTTCTTCGCCGCGTACGTCTTGAGCGAGAACAACGTCCCACAAGGCATGTACTGCGCCTACTACAACCAGCCATTCGACCGCAGCTACGCTCAGAACAACGGTCAATACGACGCCCAGGGCAACTACTACTCCGTTTCCCAGGCTTACAGCTACACCCTCACCGCTCAGAACTCTGGCGAGGTTGCTTCTTCTTAGAGTCTCGATCGAGTCTATGTCTTTGCTTTGATGGGCTGAAGTAATGGAGGAAATGGTTGTAATGTCTCTCCTTTTTTGTGTCTTACCATGTTCTTAGATATGACTGTTTGACACCGTCAAAATTATATTTCCCTTTCGAATCTTTCTGTTCTAGATCTTCCTCGTGAATCTCAATTGTAGGCCCCACTCGGTCTCGACTCTGGTTCGAGATAAGAATTTTCTCATGCTTTGATGAGATGAAGTCAAGTCAGGAGAACTCGTTTCCAACGGTTTCAAGCTCAAGCCTTGTCAACGGTGAGGTGGGCGGATGCGGCTGAGATGAGGAACTCCGAGGTCACGTGATAGCGGCGGGGCAAGTGCTTTAAAACGCCAAGAGACTTCCACATCTGTGGCCGCCTCGCTTGAGTCCATTTTGGTCCGATCCACTCTTCAGCGTCATCTGTCTCTGCGCATCACCGACCTGCGAAATCAGTGGCTCATGATTCAACATACAATATCAATTTACCAGGTAGGCAAGGTCATATACTATACAATCTCTTGCAAGTATTATCTTTTCGTCACCCCCCAAGTCATCTTAATATTGAACACAATTAATATCCAATAATCACCCGTCAACCTCTGCACAATGAACGCCTTCGTACCGCCCATCTACGCATATGTCACCTGCAGCGAAGAACAACGAAAGATCCGCCTTGCCAAAACCGGACTATCGCCGAATTATAACGTCAGCAAGCCGAATAAGTCCTCACCTGACCTGGTCCTGAAAGACGGCAACGACGTGTATTACACCGCGAGGGTCACAGGCGAATCGCAGCTGCAACTGTTCGGCAAAGAGAGCTCGGAAGAAGCAGATGTTGTGGCTGCTGCTCGGTTGGGCGAAGAAACCAACACTCCGCAGATCTGCCTTGGGCGTCCTGACATGACCAAATCTGGCTGGGCGAATCTCGTGGCTTTTCATGATCAGGATGGTCAATTGAGGGTCGACTTTTCTGTACCCGGTCTGGATGACCAGCGGAGGAAGTTGGTATGGAGCAAAGCTAATAGCCGAGGGGGCAGACTCAGGCACCTTGTCGGTCGGCCGTCGGAGTGGGTGATGCGTGATGCTGACGGCGAGGGCAAGATTTTAGCCGTGTTTGTCGAAGGTGCGTCGAAATTGGATGTCGGCCAATTTAGGTGGTTCGTGGCCTTGAATCGGGAAGAGGAGCAGTCATCTATCATAGGACTGTTGGCGGGAATGAGGCTGTCAGATCACTAATCGTCGAATGCATAAACAGCTCCCACCCCGACATTTTGAGGACTCTGCGTTTCCAATCTGACAAAGAGGGCGCTCGAATTCCTGCGCAAGGTGACACTTGTGGTCGAGATAAAGATGCTACAGTACTTCGATACATGCCGGCTACCGCTCCATCGATCCATGCGTTGGCTGCAGCCGACCAACCCCATTGTTTGCCGACCATGAACGACTATCAAATCGGCACTGGTCAAGCATAAGATCCCCAGCTGACTCCAACAGTTCGTCTCGAGCCACGCCAGGGTTTCGTGGAGGAGGCCGCTGGGATCAGAGTCACTCGACCGGTACACGTCATTCGTCGGCTGAGGTTTCCCGAGTCATGTCACGCACATGCCATTCATTATCGCATCCATGCAGATCAACTTTTCGGCACTGCTTTGACCACGCATTTTCGCACCGAGGGATGCTTCTAGGATCTGCGGATCGTCACACAGCTTGCCTGGAGAGGGCGTGATGAGGTATTCACTTCGTCTGATTCGTCGAGAATCCGATGTCCCGGTTTCTCCGCACCCCGCAAAATCCGACCAAGTGGATCGTCCGGGGTCGGTATGACATCTTCACGCTCAATACTGACCAGTCGTCCCGCACGATCGGCACACAAGCGAGATACAGGTAAGTTCAACGTCTGCATATCCGTCCTTATTATGCTCGCATGTCCTCTCACCCGAGGGTCAGTCGTCCCTCCGTTTCACCAAAGCTTTGGCCCCGTAGGTTTGCTTGAACTTAAGAGCTTACCGTTCCCGTTCCCTTCATCCACCTCTGTTTCTCTCTTTCCTCTCCTATTCCAATCGACCTCTCCAAACCCATCCCACCATGGCCGACGCAGGAGCACCAGGCAGCACGCAACTGCGCAACGAGATGCGGAAAGAAGACGACATTTCCCAAATACCCACACAACAACTCGAGCACAGCAGCGACAGCAGCAGCACCACCGCCGGTGCACCACACCAAAGAGATCCAAGAGCATGGCAATGGGAATACGGTCCTCTTTCACGAGTCGACACCACCGGCGAGCGCCTTCCTGCTTTCGGCGGAGACTTCCAACCCGGTCTATACAAGCCCCCAGCTCGCAGTTTCGCGAACCCTGCGCCATTGGGCTTGGCCGGCTTCGCATTGACGACCTTTGTGCTTTCCCTCATCAACTTCCAGACTAAGGATGTGACCGCCGCTGCTATCGTCATTGGACCGGCCATGGCATACGGCGGTCTGGTACAGCTTCTGGCTGGAATGTGGGAGTTCCCTCAGGGCAACTCCTTCGGTGCTTGGGCCTTGAGCAGCTACGGTGCATTCTGGATCTCCGTTGGCATTATCCTGACGCCTGGCGGTTTCGACATTGTTGGCTCTTACCCGAGTCCGGCCGAGTTCTATGTCTCGTTCGGCTTGTACATCTTCGTAAGTTTCGCGACTTTACACTTCGATTTTCCTCGTGCTAACGGTCACAGGGGTGGTTTATCTTCACTTTCATCGTCTGGTTGTGCACTTTGAAATCCACAGTGGCCTTTTCTTCGTTGTTCTTCATGGTGTGGATGGCGTTTATTTTCTTGGGTATGCAAACGTTCAAATTTCCCAGCCACTCGTGGATGGTTGCTGATCAAATCCAGGTTGTGCCTACATTTACAACGTTGATGGTGTCCCTGTTAAGTCTCTACAACAGGCTGGAGGCGGATTCGGTATCATTGCGGCTTTCATTGCCTGGTGGAACATGCTTGCTGGTATCGCAGACACTTCCAACAGCTTCTTCCTTGTGCCAGTGCTACACTTCCCGTGGTCTGAGAAGGGTCGCGCTGCCAGAGGCAAACCCCCAAAGGACGAGGAGAAGAACCTGTAGAGTCAGATACTCGGTCGACGATGACACCTTCGATGGTGTTTTTGTACATATGAATCACGATATTGATATAACCATCAAATGAATACTGTAAAACACATCCTGCATTTATTCAGCCTCTGGTATAATGAAGTAATGTGAATGTATCCTGAAACCTGAGTAAAGTGTTTGCTACATTACTCTACTCGATCAAGTTGCACCAACATCCTTCCAAAAATGCAACAATAAAATCCCGGAGTTGGTCGAGGGGACCTTCCATCATGGAGTCCCCGCTTCATCTACACCTCAACTTCTCTCATCCCATCCTGTGGTTCTACGACAATGGTCCGCAAGAATCTGCTAAGTTCATTCACGGTCCGTCGAGTGAACGCATCGACCTTTGCTATTACGGAAGACGATACATACGGCGAACATCCCATCATATACGCCAAGGTCCATCCCAAGGCACCAGTCATCATCCTCTCGGATACTGGCTGCGACAGTCCCAGCAAGAGGTGCAAAGATGGTAAGATGCTAGCTTTACGACATTGAGCTTACGAATCTGATGCTTCGAACAGCGAAATACACCCACCTTCGTGAGCTACTCGAGCAATGCCCTGTCGAGGCAAATAACAACAAACCATTGAATCCGTCATCCTCGCGCTCATACGTCGTCATCTGTAGCCATTGCCATTTCGACCACATCGGCGGCATATCGCAATTCACTTCTGGCTCTATCGTCGCTTCCGCCACTGGGAAGGACTTTATCACTAATGATCTGCCTGAACACTCTCTATGCAAATTGATCGGCATACCGACGCCGCAGTACACAGTCACCTGCTGGGCGCCCGACACCTCTCGCCTAATTTTCTCACCCAAATATGGCGCCAACTACGAACCATCACTCGGCCTCCTCTCAGACATAGCCTCGTCAGATGCGACAGACCTCGGCATAACAATTTACAACACGCCGGGCCACACACCTGATTCTCTTGCCTTTTACGACCACGCCGAACGCCACATCTACGTCGGCGATAGTTTCTACGAGCTCTCCTCACCCAAACGCCACGATATCGTGTACCGCGGCCCCATCATCTTCCCGAAAGAAGGCAACTGGATCAAGTATCTGCAGTCGATGAACCACCTTCTCCGCGAGATGAGGACTCTGAACCAGCAACGAGACGACGGCGTACCACGAGTGAAGCTGAGCTGCGGTCACAGTACTGTTGGCGAAGACGCTGAAGATCTGTTGAGTGGCATCCTGTGGGAGTTTCATGGTATCATTGACGGCAAGGTACCGATCATCTCCGAGGAAGAAATCAGGGGCGAGGTCCACTGTCTTTGGCATGCTGACAAGTCTAAATGGGCGGTCAGGGCTCCGAAGCGGCTTTGCGAAGAGGCGAGGTAGCATAAAGAGGTGATGAGTCGGTAGCTGAAAAATGTACAAGAACTAGCGAAGACGCGAATCCTCATGCGGTCAGAACGACATCGAGGTTCCAGAAGGCGACTTGAAGGCAACATTATGGCTGACGAGACTTTCACTTTATCTTCACTTTCACGTTCACTTTTGCTCACCGACCAACCAATTGACAAGAACAAGCCATCCCACCATTGCAATACCAGATCTTCTACCAACAACATCCACGAACCCTCCTCAACTTCTGTGGACTCTCACCACCACCTCCTTCGTCTCCGACATCCTCTCACCAATCAGGTTCCCCATCGAATCTCACCACAAAACAGCAAGTCCACCACGTTCCATTATCAGCCCCTTCCCAACATCTCAGCCCGACGACCAACTCAATATGAGCAACCGCAACCCCGCCGTCCAGCAGCTCTACAACCACATCCGTCCACAGCTATCCGCAGACCTGAAGACGGTGACCGAAGCCATGATCTTCGATCTGATCAAGGATCTGCCGTACGAAGACGTTTTCCTTTTGCCCTAGGAAGACCTTCCTCACAAAAATCCGAGCAAACTGAACAACTACAAGCGTCGCAGAGCCAACTCAATCTGGGGCGTGATACAAGCTGAACTCTACCCGGGATGGACATGGAAGCGCCATCATCAGTTTAACGGCGAGTTACGTCGTATGGATGGACAACAGGGCGTGGTTGATCGCGACGGTAGTCATGCAGGCAATGGTGACGGAGCTGGCGAGGGTGGCGAGGAGAAGCATCCATGAGGCACGAGTTCGCACTATCGGAAAGCAAGAAGTGACGCAGAAGACGCAAGGGGTGAGGCAGAAGAAGCAAGAATATGCACAATAGCAAGAATATGCACAATGTATACACTACCAAACAGCGCTACGTAAATTCCACCCTGGCGCCCTGTCCAGCAAGTCTAGACGCCCGTTCCGCGCGTCTGCGCCGTCTGTTGTCGTCAAAAGCACTCATCTCGGTGCCTGTACCCGTTTCATAGCCACCACTATTCACAGTCGCGGGGCTGGTGACGCCGCCAACGCCGTGCGGTGACGAATGCTGCGGCACTGGTGGTCCATAGCCCGGTCCGACTGGGTACGGTGGCTGTGCTTGAGACTGTGTTGGCGGTGGTCTCGTCTGCTGCACAGACGCAGGCGCAGGCGGCAGGTTCAGCTCCGGCGATGGCTTGTACTGCTGCTGTATCGCGATTGGCGCGACGTCGCTGAGAGGCCGTGACTCGTTAGACACGGGCGGTCGTCCCTGTCGTCGGAAGCGCGCCGTGTCGTCCTCGACGCCGGATGAGAGACTCGATGCACGTCGACGTCTGGTGCGGCGCTCACGGCGGCGGGCCTCACGTTCGGCGGCTGCCTCGTCTGAGTTCAGTCGGCGGAGCGTGATGTGTCTGTTGTCGTCGTGGATCTTAACCTTGACGCTGACGGGCGAGTTCTGGGCCTGTGGCGTGCCGGAGACGGTTGAGGCGGTGTTGGCCCGCGAGGGCCGTCGTCTGTGGTGGTCGGCGAGGCCTGCGCCTGCTGCGGCTCCTACCGCTGCGTCTTCGCCAATGTGAGGTCGTGTGTCACGCCGCGAGGGGTCCATCAATCGTGACGGATTGGACTCCACCGGTCCGGTAGGTATAGACACAGCGCTTGTGCCTACTGGGTAAGCGGGCTGAGCTGGAGGTAGCGGTGGACTGTAGATTGCGTCAGAGTCGCTTGGACGGACTGTACTTGGTGGTAGTGCTGCGGCGGCTGCTGGGAGAGGAGGTGCATTGGTGTCCGGACGATTCCTTCGAGAAAGAGCTGGGTTACTGCCGTTCATCGCATAATCGTCAGGGGCTGCGTCATAATTGTTCTCATTCAGTGGCTGTTCTGTACTGTGACGCGACCGCCTTCGTCGACTGTTCACACGGTTGATGCGTTCTGCGTTTTCCTCGTCCATTCGGCGAATCTCGTCTAGACGACGGTCTTCTTTGCGCTCTTTTCGCCTCCTATTCCATTCTCGGAGTCCAAAGAGTCCTCCCGTGGTTCCCAGTCCAGCAGCAACGCCCTGGTCAGTGGTCAATCCAGGCCGTTGCTGTGGCCTACTTTCATACGAGTCTTGACTGTCGAAGGATGACGCAGATGTGTTTCTTCTGCGTCGGCGATCGGGACGGACTGCTGTCGCGATCGACGGCCCGGACGCTTCAGTGAGCGTCGGCCTCGACGCATCTGCTACCCCCGGTCGGGTGGGACTCGCCATAGGGCTTGCGATCTGGACTCTGCCGGGTCTGTGTGAGCGACGAGGGTCTCCTCCTGGCGAGAAAGGAGCTTGACCGGCCTGAACCCTGGACACATCTGTTCGACTAAAACTCTGATTGCCTCCAAGTGGTGCGCCGTACGAGCCTAGGTCGGACTCTTCATCACGTCGATCTCGCCCATAAAAGACACGTTTGAGCCCTTCGTATGCTCCCAAACCTGCTCCGGCGCCCAGAAGCCGATTTCTCCACGTGCGTCTTGGCCGCTCGTCCACTGAATATTGCGAAAGCTTTTCTTCTTCAATATATGATCCCGATGGCGGTCTCGATTGGCCAGGCGGAGGTAGATGATGTGTTCTGTCGCTGTGCACCCGACCCTGTCGCCTTGGATCTGGCACAGGCTGTTGCTGTGAACCTTCAACGTTGAAACGATCATCCCGGGTTTCGAGTCTTTCTTCTCGCCGTTTTCTGGATCTATCACGAAAAGCGGCAAGACCAGCAAGAGCCCCACCAACAAGCGCAGTGTCTCTCAGCCAATGGCCACCCTCCTTTCTGGGAGGGTGACTTTCTGTGACCTCGGTTGCGGTCGGTCCACTACGCCTAGACACATAACTACCATAGCCATAGTCACTTCCAAGATCGCCTTCACTCTGGTACCTGTATGAAAGAGTGAACCAGATGAACAGCCACATTGCCACAGCCACGGCGTAGAGAATAAAAAGAACCTTTGGTGATCCGTACAGGGTAAGTCCAAGAGGTAACTGAGCGAGACCGAGAAGAGCGATGGCGCGGCCAAGCCATTGGTGGATCATGAGCTTTAGCGGTAACTTGTATCGGACCTTTCCCTTTTCGATTCTATGCACCATAGCTCCTCCGATGGCCTGGACCAGAATCAGAGTGTAGAGTGCTACGCCGATGCCATGGTGTGGGTTCGTCAAGCTTCTTTCGGGACCTACTGCGAACCAGCCCAGTATCAAGACCACGGTAGCCAGAAAGATTGTGAGGATGTTCAGCCCGATGTGTAGTTTCAAGGCCAGCCTCGGTCGGCTGTAGTAGAAGCGCGCGATTACAATGGCAGCGGGTATGACGAGAAGGAAGGTGATGGCAGCAAGGATGCCATGGCCCTTGATAAGAGTGTGGTATTCTGGCAAATCTCTGAAGCGATTGCCCATTCCTGTTGAACACACGGGGTTAGTTGGAAGGACCTAATGAATGTATCGTGATTCGAAGCCGTACCATTATATTGCATAGTGTCAAAATTCAGTCCTTGCAAATTCGGTAACAAAAAGTCGTTTCTCGTAGAGTCCCACGTGCCGTCTCCCACGGACATGGTATTCGAATCATAGGAGGCGCCGCCCGGTGAGGAGAGAGCGTCGCCCATGATGGGCGAGGTCGAAGACGACCTGAAACAATTTGTAGGCCCTTCTCTTTCTTCTGAGTGTCTTCAATCGTCAATCGTTAATTCGTCATGTCGTCAGTGTCGCGGAATGCAAACGATTCGCGCAGTGAGCTGTTATCACCGGTAAGTATAACGTGAGGAACACAACGGTATGTTCGGTGATGCCGCAGTGATTATGACGAGGCGGTCGTGAATGGCTTAATAATAACTTTGAGGCGACGTGTATTCTCGTAGCGAGAGCGAGGCGGTGTATTTGTACTGTTAAAAAGTATCAGGTAGCTGGGAAACTGGGAAGAGTGCCGCGTCCATCATGCATGATGGGTGGCTGCCACATGCATCAATTAATGCACGCACTTCTTGCTTCTTTGGGCTTTGTGCCCTGAATCGTGAATGGTTCTTTCCAAGCGTGGTATCGCGGAGCAACGGCGCCGACCAGAGCGGCCCGCCCAACGTCCCGCAACCTTGGAGGTTATCTCAGCAGAGCCTCATGACATCGATCTTTTTTCGAATGGAGAGTGAACCTGAATTGCTTCGGGAATAATAACTGAGCAATATTCCTAATGCATTCGAGGCAGGACATCCGCAACGATGGCAGGCAGCTCAAAGAAGATTCCCAAGTGTTCCAAGAAGCCGAGTAAGCAAAGTAAACAACCGGTATGCGATTTCGCCTTTCGATGTACCCTGGCTTCCTAATAACAGCCTCAAGCAATTAGAGACGCCTGATGATTTTCAAGATGGTGAGTGATGAAGGGTCAATACTGCAAACCTATGGAAACAGCCTGTTCATTGCCTCACTCTATCTTTCATGACGCATGATCTACAACCCTTCCCTTTCTCTCACATACTAAATCTGCTCCACAGCGGCCGATGCTGAAGAAGCGACTGGAGGCAAATGGCGCGCAGGCGATCAAGCAAAGTCCGGTCGAGCCTTCTTGAGGGCAATTGATATCTACAACAACGGTCTAGCAAAACATCCAAGCAACTTCGATCTGGCCTACAATAAAGCCCGACTGGAGCTTGAACTTTCTCAGCAGCCAAAGCTGATGTCGAAGCTGCCACTGACACTCATGCAACTCCTGCAACAAGCTGTTGCATCACACCGGTACGCCTTACGTCTGGAGAAGGATAATGTGGACACTCTTTTCAACGCAGCGCAGACCATGACAGATCTTGCGGAGGAGATTGTTGAAAACGCGGCGAGTGAGGAGCACACCATCCAAGAATCACCCGTTGTCCTACTTCGAGACGCCCTCGAGCTGCTCGACATCTGCTTCCAACGTCAACAGGCGCTATTCGAAGAGCAACAGTCATCACCGTCAAACGATACTCCGATAGAAGAGGATGGCGGAGTGCCGCTCGATGTCAATGACACACCACAAGCTCCGCCGGACGACGAGTCAGACGAATCAGAAACCTTTGCAACCATACAGCATCCGGTCACACCCTCGGATCTACTAGACACAGCCAATGCATCTTTGGCAGCTTTGACTCTTCTGGTCTCGGTAGACGAACCGTCGGGCCTGTCCACTCTTGCGGATTTGGGAGACAACCTGGCTTCGAAGACGATCCCTCGGTGTATCGCGCAATTACCAGACAACGAGCAGACCGCTGCCAGAACAGAGGCGATATTGGAAGCGGCGAGCTTTGTTGCAGCACTCTCCAACTCTGAGTTCACCTCACAGGCTATAGACATGTCGACTTATCTATCTCGCATGGCCGCCTTCGAGTCGCTCGATCTGACGAGAGATTTTGCTGCAGTGTGCACATATGCAGATCACCTTGTTGAGCTTACCAAGGCGGTCGTTCAAGCTTTCTCATCAAAGGTACATCTTCAACATGGCCAAGATGCATGGAACGCCGCGATCAAAGCATTGTCATTGTACGAGGCAGCCCTTGGGTTTCGCAACAGTCCAGATCTCACTGCAGACCGCAAGGCTAGTATATTGGAGTCTCGCGGTGATGTATCGTTACTTTGCTCTCGTATGTGCCTAACCGCATTTGGGTTGCCCGAGGCCCTGCGTGAGTCACTCGCGGTACATTGTGAAGCAGCTCAGATATTCTATCAATCTGCAGTCCGGGAATATCGAGCTTTTGGAGACGACAAAGCTGCAACGAAGGTCGAAATCCGATACCTTGCTAGCAGGCTTTGCGCATATGCCTACAAAAGTCTTCCAGGTCAATCGAGAAGCTCACTGTTAGCAGGCTTGCAAAGTCAAGGACCACTCGGCGAGCTTGTAGTCAGAGAGATGCTAGAGGAGGGGCTCTATGAACAAAATGTGCTGACTATGTAAGGAGAAACATGACAAGAATTGATCGAAGCTTGTGTTCACGAATGCAACGAGGAAGCCCGGTCGAAGCTGACTCATCCATCACAAGCCTCCTCATTCTTGACCACTTCTATCATCTTCTTCTACATGAACTCTCCACGTGCCACTTAACCATCATCAAAATGATGCTTTCTATGCGATTAGCGACCCGCAAGGTCACGCTGTATGTCTTCGATCAACTCCTCTCACCACGGCCACCTACTAGCCGGGCGCTGCCCGTAACACAACACAATAGACGCGTCTATGCTGTAATCAGTTATTGACCCGTGAACAACCACGACCGGCGATTTAAATTATCTCGCATGCTTATTTCCACTCATCAGGGTCGAATGCAAGCACATGGATCCGGTCTAGGTAGCTATTAACGGCCATTTTCTATCTCAGGCCGCATGATTAGCCGCCAGGCACCACCAAAATAGATGAAACCAATGAGCCTCCACCCGCGTCTGTCAAAACGTATTCGTTCCACGACGACATTTCGAACTCTTGCTATGCCACTCAATATCTGTTCGATCGATATTTCGAGACTCGGGAGACATTCATACCTGCCGCTGCGGTCTTCTACGCTCATTCTGGCGCTTTCATGTCGCCTAATACAGATCGGCGGTTTCGTTTCACCCACAACAGGTAGGCTGTAAACTGCTCGACCATCTTTCGACTTTGAGTTGAAGTCCATCAAGGACCGTATGACTATGATCGCGGTCGCCGCGGTTGGCCATGTTCCATCAAGTCAAGGCAAATCAAAACACGTTCTTTTCTTATCGTTCCACTACTTTCATTCTCGTTGCAAAGACCCTTCATTTGACCATCTCCTATCTCACGAACCAGTCGTAATTGTAATCTTCCACACACACCACCGCCTACGAAAGGCTATCACTCCTTCCACCCTTCTACACGGTCACTTACGTGTTGGTGTCTGCCAGCACGCTCATCGTCTTGAAACCTCGAGCCACGCCCCGATACATACTGGATATGTCCAGGCAACCAATCCGGGCCCAAAGTGACTCCAAACTCACGACAACGTCTCAAGAACTGCCTGCTGGACCGACCGATCAACGCCCGCAACGTCAAGCGGCCATGTGGACACTAGAAGAAGACGAGAGGCTGATCCAAGCTCGTGTCGAAGGCCTCAGCTGGGAGCCTATCAGCCAGAGACATTTCCCCACCAAGTCTGCTAATGCATGCCGGAAGCGCCACGAACGGCTGATGGAGCGACGAAGCCATGATGACTGGGACCATACAAGAATAGAAACACTTGCTACCACTTACATGGAGTGCCGGAAAGAGATGTGGAGTCTTGTTGCAGAACGCTTAGGAGAGCGCTGGACCACGGTCGAGGCCAAGGTAAATCACTAATCGGAGATACGCAATCTGCAAATCTGACAAAGATGTAGTGCTTCGACAAGGGCATGAAGAACCTTCAAGGACTTGCAAGGACTTCGCACAAGAGAAAAGCAAGCGAACTCGACGATGACCGAGGTAAAGAGGATCACGAAGGGGATTCTGGTGTTGGTCTTTCTGACGCTGAGGCTGAGGTAGGCCAAGTCAGCGGTCAGTCTGCCTCACCGACAGATGAACGACCGCCTCAGATTCTCGAAAGGACAATTCGAGTGCCCTCACTAGCACATATACCTCTCTACCAACCGCCAGCATCTGCCACCATTAACAGGCAGCCATACTCCCCCTTGCCTCCATATTTGTCCTCACACGGGTTACCACCCATCCACCAACGCAGTCATTCAGCTGGACCATATGTTCAACGGGGCGGATTGAGCATCCAATCAATGCTGCTCCCAGTCGAGCATCATCAGGAGCAAACATGAGGATCTTCGGAGCAACGATCGTATGACAGATTTTGCAATTCTTGTATAATAGAACGAATAGCGATTGCATTTACAGTGGGCAACGGGTGTCAAAATGGATTAGCATACAGTGGAGTATATATCATGCGGCCTGTCGAGTCTCACATTCTCTTCGTAGGTACGAGCCATGCTCAATTTACTTTCTGCCAAGATTCAGGCACGTCATTTCAGGGCACCTGCAGCGCCTCGGGAACTTGAGTTTGTCGTGGATGCGGGTGGTGCGATGAATCAACAGTCAACAACCTTCTCGTCCATCTCGTATAGTGACATTTGATTCTCGATCTGTTGCATTTCCAAGACGCCGCGTCACTCGCTTTGCATTCCTCTTGAACAATGGATGCGTGAAGCTGTCGTACGACCGACGGAATCCCATCCATGCGACAGCGTCTACAATCCCGGCTACGGCTGAGTCTGCTTCGAGCTCACAGCCCCCTTTCATCTAACACAACTTCCTATTGCCTGCCATCATCTTTGCACATATTCGGACAATCTTCATTCGATACCCAAGCCAGGATCTCTACTTCTGCTGCAAGATTGGCATTAGCATCATCCAAAAGCGACAAGTCTCGCCTTAATTGGTCACAGACTGCTCATCGACCTCGCGTTTCGACCCCAGCGACTTCTTCCATAATGGAGAAAGACCCCTCTGTCGGAGGTGGTCTGGACCAGCTCCGGACACACATGGGTCACTCACATTCACATGGTCACCACCATGACAACACATTCCTGACTAGCAAGAACAAGGACGACCCTGGTGTACGGATCACAAAGATTGGACTATACGTCAATGTGGGCATGGCAATCAGCAAAGGAATAGGAGGATATGCTTTCAACTCACAAGCGTACGTCAGGTCCATGTGAACAGCAATACCCAGCACATGCTCACATTCCCACAGCCTTATCGCAGATGCCGTCCACTCCCTCTCCGACCTTATCTCCGACGTCCTCACACTAGCGACCACATCCTACTCGATACGGAACCCTTCAACACGGTTCCCTACAGGCTATGGCAAGATTGAGTCTCTCGGTGCATTGGGTGTCTCTGGCTTTCTGCTGGGTGGAGGAATCATGATCGGATTACAAGCCATTATTGCCTTGACCCAGCAGTTCTTCCCTCAGCTGGCAGAGATTCTTGCTCAACTAGGCCTCATGGGACACGGACACCACCATCACCATGGCGCAAGTGACTTGGGACCGAACCTCAATGCTGCATGGCTCGCGGGTGGTAGCATCCTTATCAAGGAGTGGCTTTACCGGGCGACATTGAAAGTGGCTCTGGACAAGAAGAGCAGTGTTTTGGCTAGTAATGCATACCACCACCGAGTGGACAGCTTAACAGCGTTCGTGGCGCTCATCACGATTTGCGCAAGCAGATTCTTGGATAATGCACAATGGCTCGACCCGGTTGGTGGATTAATCATCTCCGGCATGATCATTCAGGCTGGTTACGGTAACACCAAGTCAGCACTCTTGGAGCTGGCTGATGTTGGCCTGGAAGACGAAGTCAGGCAACAAGCTGAAGATGCAATCATGGAGGCGCTACAAAACAGCGGTGCCAAATTCGAGATGCTGCAGGGAATCAAGAGTGGGCAAAACTTTCTGCTCGAGGTTGCACTTTCGGTGCCAGATACATGGACTCTACACCAGATGAAGGAGGTCGAGGCGGTGGTCAGAGAGGACGTATCAAAGAAGGTCAAGGGATCGAAGAGGGTGACTGTACGCTTTGTCGACCGGAATTCGGCAAAGACCGCGTTCTCCAGTGAGTTCGTGAACGAGACGGACGACCACGACCACGAGCATGATCACGATCATGCACACGATCATGCACACGATCATTCAGAACAGCAGCACAGCCATTCGCATGATTCATCAAAGCCATCGAACGGCGAGCTGAACAGAAGGAGATAGCTCTGAACCCATGATCAAAAGACAAGGACAGAAATACTGGGAAACCCGAACCTTGACCACTGCCAAAAGATGGAACGGTGTCGAGGCTTGAACGTAAAAACACCCTTTACGAAGAGCGTTCCGGCTATACGCAGAGCACGAGGAAAGAGATGCATCGCATGTTATACCCGCAGGACTCGGGCAAATCAAGGAGATATCGAAATCCCGGCACAGCTAGCATAAGATGTTGCCAACAACAAAAGTCAGGACGACATCTATGGAGATACATAGAGTACTGGACGAAAAAAAAAAAGGAAGCTGTAAGCAGCTCTGGTCGTCCATAGCAATGAGAAGTTTCAGGACGAGCAAGGCGTTCTCGTATCACGTGACCGGCTGAACGCCAAGATCCCTGCTTAGACGGCCAAAATTCTGGCACCTTCCGTGGCGTTCTCGAAGCTACGCTCGTCTAGCATGTTCGAGAATAGCCTTTTGTCAGCGACAACGACAATCCAGTAGGTAACAGTGATTACGAGTACTATCGAGTCATTGCTGGTAGGTTCTGGTGGTACCATTTCATGCCGCTCGAGCGCTGCCTACAGCATGAGGCGAAGGTATAAGTATGTCTCAATGGACTCTCCAATCCAACATTATCAGATTCAAGAAACACAAGCACTTCATGCAAACCATTCGCATCAGAACTCCTCAGGTCTACCGAATCACCAGAGCAGTACCAGTCTACCACCAACCAGCCCGCACAATGTCTCTCTTCCCACGCTTCGCAGCCGGCGAGTTCGCCCCTCTGTTCCGCCTCCTCGACGACTACGCCACGCACCAGCTCTCTCGTCCATCCTTTCCGGTCCCGGCTCTACGATCCTTCCAACCACGCTTCGACCTCAGAGAAGCAAAGGACTCGTACGAGCTGCACGGTGAGCTGCCCGGTATCGACCAGAAGGACATCGCAATCGAGTTCACCGACGAGTCGACGCTCAGCATCCGCGGCCGCACCGAGCGCCACGAGGAGCGCGGTGCCCGACCACAGACACAGCCAGCCGTCGAGGCACAGCCAGAGCAGCCCACGCTCACGGAGAGCGGCTACCACAAAGCCACCGTCGAGGACGAGACTGCTATGAGCGGCGCTAACCCTGACGCCGTCGAGACACCAACACCATCCGACGCTCAGAGCATCAAGACATCGTCCGAGAGCCAGACCAGCCAGACTGAGTCACAGGCACAGGCACCATCACAGCAACAGCCACAGAGCCGCTACTGGGTCTCTGAGCGCTCGGTCGGCGAGTTCTCGCGCACCTTCAACTTCCCGTCCAGAGTCGATCAGGAGAACGTCAAGGCGTCGCTCAGGAACGGTATCCTCAGTATCGTGGTGCCCAAAGCCCAGGCTCCTGTTAGTCGACGCATCAACATTGAGTAGAGTCGGTGACTTCTGTTCACGAACTATCTACTCTCAACTGCCGTTTCGCATATTGTACATACGTCACCGAGTCATGAGGCATGATCGTTGCATGGATGGGAGGAGTATCTGGTCGTTCCTTTTTGAGATATCCTATCATAGCTAGTTTTGGTCATACACGAATCTAATCATTGCATCATCATCATCGCTCTTGTGCCTTTGTCGTGTGAAATGTCTGACTAAAAGCGTCTCCCTCTTAGTGGCATCACCGCTGCACGAAAAGCACATGTCCCGACTCCCTCAATCTCCTCACCGCTTCTTTCTCCGTAATCCTCAACTCGGTACAAACCTCATCAAGGCAGTGCATCCCATCGACGTATCGCTTAACAAGCAGATCCATCTCCTCCCCAATGCCGCCTTTCTTGCCCCTCTCGCTCTTCGGAAAATCCATCCCCTCCTCCACCTCCGCGAGTCTCTTCTCCTTTTCCTCCAACGGCGTGACCCAGCCACTACTCATCGCAGCCTTACGGTACGCACGCTCCCGCTCCCTCTGCACCGCAACCGGATCGTGCGCTTCTCTCTCCAGATCCGCAGGCCGCAGCGCAACGGCATATTTGTGCGCCCTGTACAGAAAGCCTTTGATGACGCCAAACGTGACGAAGCGGCGAATATCGATGCGCGCGAGGCGGTCGGCGTTCGTCAGGCACCACTCGCGCAGCTGCTGGCCCTGACGCAACGAGGTGTAGAGATCGATGACCAGGCCACGGGACGGTGGCTCAAGAGGCTGCGTCGCGGCGGCCGAGGCGCGGCTGTCGGACCCGAAGGTCGTGAGGAGGCTCTTCAGCCCCTGCGTGTCGCGCCCGTACATGCTGAAGGGGCTGCTGATGTAGGCGCGGCACTCGTCTTGCATGGCGGTGTCCGATACAAAGGCCGCGATGCTGGGCGTCGGTGCGTAGATTGCGCTGAAGGCGAAGATGTCGAGCAGAATGATGCAGCCGTAGTAGACTAGGTGCGCGATTGCGCGGCGCGTCAGCGACGGGTCGGTGTCGGCTAGAGAGGCGATGTTGGAGACTGCGTTCACCCCGTCGATGTACGGTATTATGCGTTGCACTGTTAGGTCCCAGGCCGAGGTTTGGAGCGAGCCGAATCGTACTACGCTGAGTGGGACGTACCAGTCGTGGACCGGTGGTGGTGGAGGGCGGATCGGGAAGAGCTTGAGATTGAGCGTGTTGGACTCGTCTGTGGTAGTCAGCATGATATCTATGATGTAGTATACAAGTCCACATACCGATGGGGATCATGCACTCGCAGTAGTTGTTCAGATCCTCCATGACCATCTCACAAAGCGCATACACCTTGGAACCACCACCATATCCTTCTTCGCCAGCAACGATCAGTCCTTCATTCTTCTCTTCTTGACTCAAAAACCCTATCTGTTCCTCCAGATTCCTGAACAGCCTCGCCAGCTTCTTGACCACAGTGGCATGCGCGCTCCACGCAGCCTCCTCGTCGAGCACGATGCAGAAATTGAAGATGAAGTCATTACGGTCGTATCTCGTGTCGTCGGTGACACAGACTGGGAACCCAATGATGCGCTGTCGGTTGATGCATACCGAGAGCAAACGGTCGCAGAACTCGCGTCGAGGGATGATGTATTCGGATATGCTCTGGAAGTTGAAGAATGGTGTCTGTGCCGTCGGCGATGGCAGACAAGGGATGATGGAGCCTTCGGGCACTTGATGGATAACCTTGGGGCCTGGATGGATTAGTCATTGTGACACAGCCGAGCGTGTGCTGTATATCATACCGTGTTCTTGGTGGAAGCGGGCATAGAAGATCGATTTTAGCATATTGACAAAGATGTTGTGACCCGGCTTGGGTCAAATTCTCTAGCTACATTGCGTTATGGTTTAGTGCGACCGCATCGTAAGCAGAGAGTTGCGATGCTCAGATGAAGGTGTGTAGTGAGCGTTCAGTTGAGGCTCAAGATGTACAAAGCTTCCCACCATGACCAACACCATATATCTATCACATGCATGTTGTAACGATCAATGGCATCACAGCGGTACTAGCATACAAAAACGGATATTAATTATCAGGAAACTTCACTTTTGAGATGTTTCTATGAAATACAGGTTCTACGCTCCAGCTGCTATACACACAAAGACGCTCTCGACCCCTAAGAAAGGTTCCTGCTCATGTCACCTCTGATTCTCGCGTAGTCGAGGAGACCCTCGATCTGACCAACGGCACTGACAGCGATATCTCTATCCCACAACCTCCTCTGTGCGAACCTCTCGACATCCTTGGCGGTGATGGCACCAACGACTCTCTCAACTTCCTCTGGGCTCAAGCGGCGACCAGTGGTGATGATCTGGCGACCAATGTCCTCGGCGACAGCGGTGGTGCCGTCAAGGGAAAGGAGGATGCTGGCCTTGAGCTGGGCCTTGGCACGCTCGACCTCACCCTCGGAAACACCCATGGAGAGGCGGGACCACTCGCGGAGAGTGAAGTGAACAAGGTCATCGATGCGGGTGACGGCGTCAGTGACGAGGTAGATACCCCAGAGACTATGGTCGTTAGCTTTGAAATCACGCCATGATCTCGCTTGACTCACCCGGTGTCGCTGTAGCTGGTGGAGAAAGACATGAAGCTGTTGGCAAGCTTGTGCTCGTTGATGAAAGTGCTGAGCTTGCTTCCGAGGTATGGAGAGTTGCCCATGGCGCGGTCCCAGTTACCAACCATGGCCTGAGCGACAAGAGCGGGGAAGTAGTCGTCGTCCTTCCAGCTGACACCCTCAACGGCAATGGCGATGTTGGCGGTTGGCATGGTGTCGTCTCTGATCCTGACCTCTGATCCGACGAAATCTGGCTTGGCCTTTTGAGCGGCGGCAATGGCTTGTGCGGTAGAGGTTGGTGGTTGTTGTGGGACTTTGCCAAAGTACTTTTCGGCAAGCTCGACGAGTTGCTGGTGAGGAACACCACCGGCACCGACAAGGACCATACGGTCAGCGGTGTAGTTGGTCTTGATGTAGTTGGTCAAGTCTTCGCGGGAGATGCTGAGAATGTTCTCCTTTGGTCCAAGAATGGTGCGTCCGAGCGGCTGGTCCATGAACGCGGTGGCGTGCAAGTGGTCGAAGACAACCTCCTCAATCTGCTTGTCAACCTCCTCTTGCTCCCGGAGAATAACGTCACGCTCGCGGTCAATCGCTGATTGCTCGAGCTTGGAGTTCTGAAGGATATCTGCGAGAATGTCGACGGTGTTTGGGACGTCAGAGTTGAAGGACTTTGCGTAGTAGACGGTGTTTTCGCGGGAAGTGTAGGCGTTCAGGTGACCACCCATGTTCTCAATCTCCATCTCCAATTGGCTTTGGCTTCTCTTCTGAGTGCCCTTGAAGGCAAGATGTTCCAAGAAATGAGCGGTACCATTTGTCCTGTCGGTCTCGGCTCTGCTGCCAGCATCAATGTAGATTCCGACGGTGGAGGTCTGAGCCCAAGGAGCGTGTTCTGTCGCAATCTGGCATAATGTCAGCGATTGTGCGGCAGCATGCCATACCAATGACGGTGTTTTGACGTACGGTGAAGCCATTGCTCAAGGTGGTGCTCTCGGTCTTGGAGCCATGGCTGACTGGAGTCGCAAGACCACGGGTGATGGGTGAGCGGACGGCGTTGATAGCGGCACGACTGCGCAGGCCCTGCTTGAGGCTCAGCGCAAGCTGTCGAGATGCCATTGACATTGCGGAAGGGTATTACGGGGATATATTGCGCCTGTATCGACGTTCAAATATCTGTCAAGCAAGTCATCATGAAGCTTTGAGAATGGATGTCTTGGCATGAGAATGGAAGGTGGACTGTGCAGGTACCTTCCCGCGCCCATATCCGAGATCAACCGTGCCTGCCCTGCCAATCGGGCGTCGAACATTACCGTACCTCGGACGGCACTATACAGCAACTCCATCTTCAGCATTCACTTTGTGGTGTAGTCGTCTCTCAGCACCTATTGACCATACAACGTTCTCAAAATGGCATCCGTCATGCGCCCAACCATGCTTCGCCAGGCATTCGCTGCTGCACCATCGCGCGCCTTTTCCACTGCTATTCCCGCCTTCAGATCACAAGCTGCCAGGCCTGCTCGCATCGCATCACCAGTCAATGCCAGAGTTGCAGCATTCCACGCTTCGCCAGTTCGCGCTATCCTCCCACCACTACCACGTAAGAGATATATACTAGCTTGGTGGTTTCGAGACGATGTACTGACAGCTGTGTAGAGAGAATTCAGGGAACAGGTACGATGAATGATACCTCAGGAGATTCGAATACACAATTAACAGGACAACCTCAGTGAACGATGCCGCCCAGGTCCCACCTGCATCTCCGTCGCACGGTAGCTACCATTGGACCGCGGAGAGGTAATGCAATTCCAATCAGGGCCTGAACGACGAGAAAGACTAACACTTCTCAGACTGATGTCTGCCGGTCTCATCCCTCTCACAGTTGCTCCGTTCGTGTACGGCTCCTTGAACCCAGTCCTCGACTCCGTATTCGCTGCCACTATCCTGATCCACTCGCACATTGGTTTCCAGTAAGACTCAATCGAAACAGCATTGATGGTCAAGCACTCATTTTACGCAGGTCTATCATCATCGACTACGTCCCTTACCACCGCATGCCTAATGTCAGGAAGGGGCTGATGTGGCTGTTGAACCTTGCAACCCTTGTGGTCGGAATCGGCTTCTACGAGTTTGAGACGAACGATGTTGGTATTACCGAGGCTGTCAAGCGCATTTGGCACGCCTAAAGAGTAGTGGAAGGAGGTGTATATACATATCAAGGCGCATGGGCATCTGCTGTATGAAATTCATGGCATGAATGGACGTATCGAGTTTGACAAGCCTGCCTATATCATCTGGATATGTTTCCAGGCAGCTGCTCTAAATCGCTCGAATGAGCACTCAAGCCTTACGGGCTCTTGCAGGTCTTGTTCGAGAACGTGATTGTCAAAAGTTGTGTACCATAATGCTCGCTGTAATGTAGTCCATCCCAGGGTCATTGTCGTGGCATCACAAACTCGATAGTCTACAGCTTGGCAGCGACTTTCTAGATATTCTACAATACTGCCACTACCCTTTTGGTAGGCCTTCTAGCCTAGTAGTGCCATAGTGATGTACTCATATTACTGCAAAGGCATCTCGTGGTGTCGCCATCAATAAAACCACGCTTGCTACTGTATACCACGGAGACATGGATTCTTAACGCCGCAGCAATAACGCGGGGTGCTACTGACTACAAGCCATAGGCACTGAACTTCGAACACCTGTGTTGTGTTGCAGCTCTCTCACGATGCCGGGGCAAGTGCGATATCTGCGATATCTGCTGATTGCAGGCGCAGTCTTGATCCTGTTCTACACCTTCCAACCATATATCCTCACCGGCAAGAGCATCTCCTTCGGACCAACAGGAGAAGTCGTACCAAAGAGCGGTAGCAAATCATTATGGAGAGATATACCAGTCCGACATCCTGTGAGGAAGTTGACACCACTTCCCACAGGCACACCTCACAAATTGAAAAGAGTTCAGCACAAGTTTCCGGTGGAAGATGAGGCGGCGAAGAAGATCCGGTTGACGCGGCGCCAGGCTGTCAAGGACACTTTCACGAGGGCTTGGAACTCGTACAAGCAGCACGCTTGGATGGCGGATGAGCTCGCGCCTATATCCGGTGGGAAGAAAGATCACTTCGGCGGATGGAGTGCGACTTTGGTGGACAGCTTCGACACACTGTGGATAATGGATATGAAGGACGAGTTTGAAGATGCGGTGGCCGCGGCAGTATCAATCGATTTCGGCGCATCCACATTGGAAGAGGTCAACGTCTTCGAGACGACAATCAGATATCTTGGAGGCTTCCTGGCCGGTTACGACCTGAGCGGTGAACAGCGCTTGCTGGACAAAGCAATCGAGCTCGGAGACATGCTCATGGCCGCTTTTGACACGCCCAACCACCTTCCAGTCACAAGATGGAGACTACAAAACGCAAAGTTTGGACGGCCGCAGGCTGCGCTGTCCATGTCTTTAGTCGCAGAGATCGGATCGCTTGAGATGGAGTTCACCCGTCTCTCTCAGCTCACAGGAGATAACCGCTTCTTCGACGCGACCGACCGCATCATGCGTCTCTTCGACACCCAACAAGAGAAAACTAAGCTTCCAGGAATGTGGCCGCTCGCAGTCGACGCCGAGCATGCCAACTTTGCCCGGTACTCATCCTTCACCCTCGGCGCAATGGCCGATTCGCTCTACGAGTACTTCCCAAAGATGCACGCTCTGCTCGGCGGTCTCGACCCCAAGTACGAGAAGATGTACCGTAGGTCCATGGCGACGGCCTACAACTACACCATGTACAAGCCCATGACTCCGGACGAAGCCGACATCCTGATCTCCGGACACGTGAACTTCCGGGGCGACGGTGAGCCCGTGCTCGACTACCAAGGCCAGCACCTGGTGTGTTTCGCCGGTGGACTGTACGCGCTCGGCGGGAAACTATTCGACGATCCACACCACGTCGAGACAGGCCGCAAGCTCACCGACGGCTGTATCTGGACCTACAAAGCGATGCCGCTCGGCATCATGCCCGAAATCTTTCACATGTCGCATTGCCCATCGCTGACGGATCCATGTCCGTGGAGCGAAGCGAAGTGGCATGCGGATGTGGTCACGCGCAAGGACTCCAATCAACCGGTTAGTGTGGCGCAGAGCATCATCACTCAGGACCGCCTGAAGGAGGGGTTCGTTGACATCAGCGACCGGCGGTATATCTTACGGCCCGAGGCGATCGAGAGTGTCTTCATCATGTATCGCATCACAGGCGAGAAGAAGTATCTGGAGAGCGCGTGGGAGATGTGGACTGCCATCGACAAATACACACGTACGCCACTGGCGAACGGAGCGCTCAGGGACGTCACCGTGCCGCCGGAGGACGTAACGGTCGTGGATAGTATGGAGAGTTTTTGGCTGGCGGAAACGCTCAAGGTTTGTCTACTCTCATTGGATGGAATGATACTCAAGCTAACGTGAGCAGTACTTCTACCTCATCTTCAGTGAGCCGGACCTCATCAGTCTCGATGACTATGTTCTCAATACCGAGGCGCATCCTTTCAGGCGGCCGGACGCTGGTCTCCCGTTCATGTGATAGTACAGAATGCAAAGTAACTCAGGGGCTCAGGGTACAGAAGATGGACACAGTGGGCTCAGCATCGCAGTAGTCATTCAGTATCTTCATCTAGCTCGAGCTTATCAGCCCATTCCACCAAGCTCTTCTTCGCACACTTGAGCGTCAAATACGCCAATTCACTCCACGGCGGCAGCATAAATGCGCGCTCATCCTTGTCCGCCTCCTTCCAGCTCTGTTCGCTCAACGAGCTACTACTCGCGACCCCCAAATACTCCGAACGGTCGTCGTCGTTCTCTCCGATCGGAACCACGATCCCGGCGTATTTCAGTAGCATGGCGGTGAGAATGATGCGGCAAGTACGCCCGTTCCCGTCTGCGAATGGATGGATGTTGACGAATTTGTGGCAGTACTTGGCCGCCAGGCAGAAGGGATCCATGGAGCCGTCGGACGCGGCCTTGGTCATGTCGTCGTTGTATTCTGTGATCATGCTGCGCATCTCGCGAGGGACGTTTTGCGGCGCAGTGAAGGTGTGAAGGCCGGCGCCGACGGACTCTGTGCGGTATTTGCCGCCGTATTTTTCGTGACTGGATAATGAATCAGTATCTGACGTTGGACCTGAAACGAGTGATGTTACCTGTCTCCATCGGACGAGGCGACCTTGTATGTCAGGATCTTGTGCGTTTCGAGAATAAGTGCCTCGGTCAACGGCTTTTCTGCGACGACTGTCTCGTGGATGTGATGGCTGAGAGCGCGACAATGTTGTACGACCTCGCGGATTTCTTGAGGTACGTGCTCCTCGGCCTCTTCGGCAAGGTCTTCGCCGCAAAAGACCTTGTTGCAGATGTCCAGAGTAACATCCATGCTCGACCCGGCCTTTTCGATAAAATTCGACCCATAGACAACGTGGGCCAGGGTCTCAATGAGATAGTCGGCATTTTGCGCGACTTTGCTGCGGAGAGCTTCAACAGCGGCAAAGAGGTCGTCAGGATCGTCATCGAAGTGCTGCCCGCCGTACGCCTCGTCCTTGCGAATTGTGGTGGAGGGAAGGGCGCGTTGGCGCATACTGCTTGCGATGTCCATTGTGAGGGGGCTGAAGTGAGACACGACGTGTTCAGTATCGAAAGTGTTCATATTTGTATGTGAATAGAAAAACAAGTCATGAAGTAAAGGTGGGCAGGCAGAAATCCAAGTATGCAGGTACGGTGCCGCTGCGTGCGTCAAAAGCACCTTGATGTTCGCAAGTGAGAAAGTATGTAAAATGTATGGAAACCACCTTGATGTCTACAAGTCGACAACTTTAAGCATATGTGTCCTCTGACTTATCCCGTTAGCCGAACTTCAAGTTCTAGGCACCAATGGATCTAGCAGGTACCTGTATGTCTATGTCTGACCTTGATTCTATGTCATAGGTGAAGATGAGGTGAATAGTGATACTATTGTCCCCTTCCAACTATACTACAAATGTCATGTAATGATGGCTGAGGGTACTGTGTAGCATTTCAGCCTACCATAATACTATACATAACTCTGTAATCATAGTGAAGCTCAAGAATGAGTCTAGCATCTTGCGTACATCTGGTGTACTATCACAAGCAGATGAGGTGTAGTTGGAATGAACTGCAGGCCTGAGCGGGGGTGTTTGCGGAATCCCCAAGCCATAGTCTGAACTCTGATTCGGTCTCAACTTCAACGTTGAACGACATTGTTGTTGTCAAGCGTAGTTGTGATTTTCATAAGGATGCACAATAACCTATATCAACGCTGAATACCATGTGGCCTACTTCCGTACCTCTATAATAAAGCTCCTCTGTAGTATGTGCGAATCAGTTCTTCGCTGTTCGAATTGATCGTGCTTGTTGCCGGCTTCGTCACAAGTCTCGACACGGCGGGTGGCGGCTCGGGGCGCTCCGTCCCAGTGCGCGTGCGCGCGGCACTTCTGCCCGACTGCCCGACGCCCGATGAGGGATCATTCGCAACAGGGCTCCTGTTCAGGACGCCCCAGCCTTGAATTTGATACATACAATGTGATTAATGCACCGCTGAACCCACTGTGTCTATCTTCCGTACCCTGAGCCCCTAAGCCGCGATCTGTATTCTGTACTCTGTACTGTCTGAACAATGCGCTACGACGGGTCACTCGATATCATTGAGACGCTGTCTGAACGAAGATACTGAATGATTGCTGCGTCGCTGAGCCTACCGTGTCCATCTTCCGTACCCTCGATACCTGAGTCGCCATTCGTATCCTGCGCTGTCGTAGCCTATACCTTCATGTAGACGCATCCCCTCTCAATCTCCCCAACAACTCCCTGCCCAGCCATCGTCCACTTCTCAGAAACAAGCACCGAATCAACGCGTTGTCTCAACATACCGCTTCGCGCATAGTACTCCATGATACCTCTACACTCCTCTTTACTCAAGCCCTTGACATCCACAACAGCCACATCCTTCATCACAGCAGCGACTCTGTCATCAGTCACCAAGAACGGACTTGGTCCAGTCATCGCCGCGCGCCATTCCTTCAACTGCGGGTGTACTTTCGCTTCTTTTGCCTCGTGATGAACCTTGGCTGTCCGATCACGCGCCAGAAACGCCGCCAGATGTGCTTCCTCCTCAGCCTGTCTGGCCTCGCGCACAGGGCGCTGTAGCGCGTGGTCAAGCGTCGGCACGGCGGGGCGGTTCGACTGGCTGTCCACTGCCATGACGAGGCCGCCGTTGGGCAGCGACTGAGAGCCGGAGAGGAAGGACAGGAAGTGGTTCAGCAGCGCCAGATCGTGTGCATGAATGGGCCTGACATCGGCGTCGAGATACTTGGTCGGCCTCATGGCGAAGACGACGCCGTCCAGTGTGTATGCTACCGGTGGACGGCCTTCGGCTGCCAACTCGCGGAAAAGTGCGGTGTAGATTTGCCAGGCGATTTCCGGGTCGTTAGCACCGAGTTCGGCGAAGCGGGCGAGGGAGATGTTGGATTGGATTGGGATGGGAAGGTCGTGGGAGAGCGTCAACTGCAGCTTGGAAAGGACGCCGAAGTTTGCTTTCACGATCTTGGTGAGCAGTGCTGCGGTGTAGGTGGGTTGTGTGTACATTATCTTGCCGTCGCTAGTCTTAGTTGGCATGTATGATGTGTGTCCGAGAACCACATCTTGTGCTTCGGGAATGTGCACGACGATCCAGCCTTTGAGTGATGCCATTGCCATTGCCTGCAGGTTGAGGACGCTCTTACCGCTGCCCCTCTCACCGGTCAGGACCTGGCGGACGGTAGACTTTTCCTGCTCTATTGACTGTAATTGGTCCGCGAGCTTTTGCGTGTGAGAAGTAATAAGCGTTGCCGGCCTGCGGAACATGCTCCATCCTTGTGTTGGCTTGAACGCATCGACTGCTCTCATATTGTCCACCACTTCCGTCGGTAAGCCCAAAACTTGTCCCTGCATGCTCTTGTCGTTCATGTTCTTGACGCTCAGGTCCTGCATGTCGTGAACCTCGAGTGCGTTGGAGTTGGTCAGGATGACTCTCTTCCTCAGCGCTTTACGCTCGCCCTCTGTCGGTGGACGACCTTTCGCAGGGGTGGCGCCACCTCTCTGGATTCTTCCCTTGCTGAAGGCCGCGCCAGCACCCTTCTGCACAACGACGGAAGACCCCTTCTTCTTCACGGGCGCTGCTGCGAGAGTCGCGGATGTCGAGAAGGCGGTACGGGAGCCATGTTGAAGAGCTGGACTGGCGATTGACTGTATCGAGACGTTTGTCGGTCGCGCAAGACAGCGCAAGCAGATGTTTGAGTTGGCCATGATGTGCTCGTGTGACAGTGTCGCTGACCAGAATATTTGGAGCACAATCGATGGTGATGTCTGAAAGTCTGCTTTGCGAAGGCAGGTTTGCCGAGCGGGCGTCTTTCCGGCCGACCACCATCATCATATCGAGAATTGTTCAGGACTAATGCATTACATGTAAGCTACCACGAGTGCAGTTTCATCAATCTGACGAGCCTCATGAGGCCGGCGAAAAAGGTATATCACTATCTCTGTACCGGCGCCGTTGCTAGCATGCATATTACCTTGGTCACCTGGGAAAGACGATGACCACATTTTCGCAGTCCAAACGACGATAAGGTAATATACAAACAGTCAGGCCGCTTGTGGTAAGGCAGACAAGCATGGAGCGTTCTTTCCTCTGGCTACATGTAGGCACTTTTTCGTTGCCCGTCACTCATCGTTGCTTCCTTCGTATATCTTAAATGGGCATCAATTCAATGTTCCTTTGAGCGCCGCGTTTCGATTCCTCATCACAGGTCCTTACCTTACGTATAACCACAACCCATCATTACTCAGACCATATCAACATGTCTTCCGACCATTCTTTCGTTGGTTCTATCGGATCTACTGGGTCTACGAGTTCTGTCGGAGATTTCGCTGACCCATACGAACTCCGCCGTGCCAGAGACAAGTTTCGATTAAACCGCATCTGGGACAAGAAACACTGGGTCCCTCAGGATTACTGGCTGCTCCTCAAAGTCAAGGAAGTCGAATTTGAAGATTGGCTTGGACGAATTTTCGATCCAGGCAACAGATACCGCTACCGCAAGATCATTCTCTTCGCAACATGGCTGCCACGAATCCTCTTCACAATCCTTCTATTGATAGTCGGGTCTATTGGAAAATACAAGCTCAAGCAATCTGTTGACCTTGATATATCCTTCACTGTTGACCTTGAAGAATCTTTCAGACGCACTGTACTGTGAGTCTGCGTTTGTGAATCCACCGGAGAGCAAGCTGACAAGAGTACGTATGCAGGCGCAGTACAACCACCCTAATAGCCCTCTCCAGCGTCTCCCTCAGTCTCGATATACTCGAGTTCTCGCTCCTCATCAACCTGCGCCTACTCCCCTACATACTCCTAACAACCAACATCATGAAAATTCCCATCTGGACGGCCTACGTCGTGCCCGCGATCAAGGGTTTATCAAAATGCTAGGAGATAATTGATATCGCCCACGTGGTTCCGTTCATCGCATCTGCGGTGCTCTTGTAAGAGTTATATCTTGATCTCCGTCTGCTCAAGGGCTGACAGGCTCTAGTCTCACGACTCTCGTGTCTTTGATCTACGCTTCACACACCTCGCGTCAACGATACCGCTACCCCACGACCGGTAAACGCGATCGCAATGCCGTCGAGGACGCCGAAAACTGGCGAGCCCTGCGCGCGCAACTCCAACTCCAGATCAATCCTGAGTGGGTGGAACCGACTCCCGACTCGGAACCCGCTCCCGACTTGTCTGGCGGCAACAACGATAGCCCCGAGTCATCTGGCGGCAACAGCGATGTTCCTGAATCAGAGTGGACCAGTAGCGAAGTTCTCGATCCGTCTAGTGACGATAGCGATGTTATCGTCCCACCCAGCATCCTCATCAACGGCGATGAGATTGTGTGAGAACGTTGTCGCATTTGCAAGAACCAAACACACTGGTACCACACATTACTCGACAACTTTGCATAACCATTGGATTCAGTCTGTGGAATTGGATAAAAAAGGACGCCGATGCTTGGAAACTCAAGGAGTCGGCTCCGATCGACCAATTAGAAGCAAGCACGCGAGTCCAGGGCTCAGGCAGACTATCGCAATGAAAACGATTCCTGACACGGCAATGATACACACAAGTATTTTTGACATACTGTTCGATCCGAGGTGATGCTTTCAGGTTGTCGAGATCGCCTTATAAAACTCGGTTGCAGACTTGGTGTCTGTAGATCATTGTTGAACGTTCTTGGCACCAGAGTACGTACCTATCATATCATGTGATCGTCGGCTTGTCACATGTCAGGGTTTCTCTTACTCGATATAGAGAGCTCGAAAAGTGAGGTCTCGTTGCTTGTACATCGAGCCAATGAGGCTTCTCGATCATCGTGTCCACGACAAGCATGTTTGTGTCTCGTGAATGTGATTTCAGCGTGTTCGTCCGCGTATAATTGCTTTCATGCCGATCATTCGTTGTCGATCTTGTCCCTTGCATGCATTGGACAGCCGACGGCCGCATAAGCAATGCTTGACATATGAACGATAGAAATCCATAGAGCCGAGGTCACTGACTCCACCACAAACATAGGCCGGGGACGTGGAACTGACTGCTCGCTTTCAGGAGCATGGTCTGTGGAGAAGACAGTCTGGATAATGCAATCCGGTAGAGATACGAGACTCAGGCGAGCCCTGAGGCAGCAATTCAATGGTACATCGATCCGAGTTCTTGCCGTCAGTCATGTCGATCTCAGAGTCGACAGTCAGGTTCATGCTTATCTAGCTCTCTTCCGAATTAAAGTGCGTGGCCACGAGAAGAGTGATTGGTAGTCGGTACTATCTCGCTCTGATTCAGCCGAATGAAGCGGCATGGCGTGATTGCTACTGATTTCCGCTGGAATGGCTCTTTGATTAGGGACAACCATAAAGATCGTGACCTTCTTCGTCTACAGGCATGGGTGTCTTTCCTGGGTAGCGTTCAACGCTCGGTGAAGGCGTCTTGACGAACGTGCTGCCAGGTGCTGTGATTGACAATGTTGTTATGCGTGAAATTCATCGACCCATGCAAGGTCAGGAGACCGAGCAAAGACTGTTCTCATTCGTCACGGCGCACCGGATGGGGTCGTCTGCTTGCAGAAGCCGTGATCGGAGAGATGCCCGAGTCGTATTGCAGTGGAATGGTTCCGATTTCGAAAGCATCCTTCGCCATTGCGTCCTTTCTTGCCCTAGACGCGCTATGATTATACATGTGGCCGTTGTGGATCACTTACGTACCTGGAACCTACCGAACGTGCTTCGAATTGTTCTGTACGCAGACACCTGTGCAGACTTGGGTAAACAATCAATACGTCGCTCAGCTCATTTCCGCGGCTTATATTTAGCCAGAATATCACAAAACCGCCGGTAGTATGTGACAAGGAAGGGCGACTGTAATCATAATCGTCATTGATATTCTCATAGCTTGGTACGGGTAAAGCAGAAGAACGAGATACGATGGACCGTGATTGCAATAAACGCAGCGTAGGAAGTTGAGGACCGCGAACGGATATCGGTGTCTGTCGGCGTCTGTGTCGGCGTTCGTGTAAATCTGAGTGTACTGTATTAACGACTCGGCCACATGGCTCGGACCCTTGCTCTGCTTCCTTCCATGGATCTTCCAGTCTATTCCGTTTCTCGGCTGTAAGATGACGATCTGTTTATTGCGTTGAACCGTGGGGTAGAGGAACGATGAACGAAGCAGCGTGTCTCGTCTATTAGAGTTCGGCCCAAGTTGGATGTGGATCGGTTTGGGAGAGCGTGTTTCATCTTCCACGTTGTGTTCAGACCGTTGTGTTTGAGGTTGTGGACTGAATTTGAGTCTGGTTGTCGACTGCGCCGCATCGCTTCAAGTCGGCTGAAAAGCTCTACAAGCGTTCGTACGTAACACTTGCTGGTCGTGTGTCGTGGAAGAGCATGCTTTTGAAGAAGTCTCCGAGCGTGGTGGAATTAGATCTTGAGCATCTCGAGCAGCCGGCGTTCAATGTCTCGAGCTCGTCAACTGTCGACCCTCGGCAGGGCTTCGGCGATCTGCTCAGGCAGCAACGCCAAGTTGGGTTCGATCCATGATCATCTCTTCTGATGCAACCCATGATTAATATGGTAGGTTCACCCGAGATATTCGTATGATTGTAGACATGTCCCCTCTTTTGATAATAATCAACCTGCCTTTTGAACAGAAACTGGTTCGATATAAGCTTCCGTCAGCGGTTCCATCAAGTTATCCCTGCTTGTAATCCAGCTGTGCCTTGTGGGTCAGGGTCAGGGTCAGGGTCAATATGATTCATTGTCAAGTCGTGTGGCCTGCTTCAGAACCAGAAACAGTAGAAAGGGTGGGTGTGTGCGTGCGTGGTCCGTGGCTTGGAAGTCAACAGGCTGACCTGTTCGAGCAAAGCAAACGGTGCCGGACGATCTTCACTTTGGGTCTGGTTAGCTCTCGTGTTGATACATGTACCCGTGCTCTAGAATTGTCGCATCTGGTTCTCATGCCATAAAGATGTTGGCGGTCCCGCTTGTTTGACGTGCCATGTACCGAGAAGGAAGAACTGTTGTTGTCGTTTCTTTAAAATGCAAGTTCGTTCGTGCTTGTCAGATACTACCGCCCTTCCGAACGTTTCTCGATTTACTTCACTGCGACCAGATGTGATGCATCCTTCTTCGACCGCTGCTGGTTACGGCGCCTTTTCAGCCAGAGCACTTGGAGCACCGTCGGGGGCTCAATCACGTGATGTGGGTGATGAAAGAAAAGACAGTAGACAGTATGAGCAGATTCCGAGGAGTACATTTGGCCGCGTTAGAAACTGACGCCTCCTCGCAGGTCGCACATGCCTGTCAAGCCACTTCCGTTTTCGCAATTCGACTACGGCTTGTCTCCATTCGATAATTTATCAGTCTCAGAAGGACCTCACGAATCTCACGGTCACGGTCAAGTTCACGGATTGAGAGATCTTTCATCCTCTTTATCCGGAAATAACTCGGGCTCTTCGGTATGGAATTCTGGTATTCCACAAAACTATTCATCCCAGAATGCGCAGGGATGGAAACAGCACTCGGTAGATGATGTCTTGTCTTCTCCTATGTTTGGACATGGCCTTATGGCCCCACCGGGAATGCTACAGCAGCAAAATTATCCGTCTAGAGACTTCGTGAACCAAGGACTTAATGGCGTAACAGCATTCCAGCCGCCCTCTCCACCAGAAAGACGATGTCCAGGACCAATCGCTAGACCACTCTCTACGGCATACTTGACCTCGGTAGATGCATTGAATGCTCAGATCAACGTCGAGACAGCTCCGCAAGCTCGCCGCTCTTCCGGTCGTGATGAGTTCGATGGACCACATCAATTTCTACCGCGCCCATCGAATGCTCACATCGAAGTTGTCGAAGACCAGTTGATCGACCTGAAAGTCTCACTAGACGCGAGAGAGCAAGATGAGATCCTTGTACGGGTCAACGATCGACTCTCTCAATGTGCCTTCGACTTTGTGGCCAAGTACCAATTCCCCATTCCAGTGGAGATGGACAAGCGGCCGGTACGGGTGCCAGGAGACCGAGAGTGGACCGAGTGGTGTCACTTGCTGAAACGACTCGCGACCAAACGACGTATCCCAAAGCGAGTGCTCTGGCACGAGCAGATCAAGCAATTGGTAACGGTACTCGAGAACTCGTTGGAGATGAGACACGCCGCAATGCACACCAGCAGAATCCTGAAAGACGACCGCAACATTTTGCAACTGATTTCCGCCGGGCTTCAGGTGTCCAAAATGCTCAAAGATCCTGGAGCCATGAGAGATCTCGACTCGCTCTATATTGCCGCAGAGAGAAAGATCCAAGAACGATCAAGGCAAACGACAGCTGGATGAGAGGACATAGGAAGAGCTCCCAAACAGAGTGTTTCCTCCGTTACACTTTCACCGAAACAGACCAATGTCGCCCCTGAAGGAGACCAGATTTTTTCGATAATCGACAGGCTTGACTTCTCAAAGCTGGCAGTATCAGTCATTTCTGAGACGCCCAGTATCATGCTGCAGGTTGCAGAACAAATGGCCAACCGTATTTGAAGGTCAATATCTCGATATCATTCCAATCGCCTGACAAAGGAAAGTGACGAGGACAGACGAGAAACAGGACCCACCCGTGTAGTGGATGGCTGGAAAGAGTTTGGTAAACAGAGTATGGGCCAGGCGGTTTCCTCTGAACATATAGTGTACTGTTGGCTTAAAGTTATTTTTTTGGCGTTGATCGAATACCCCTCCTCGATAGGAAACTTGTATGAGAATAATTTGATAATATCATGCCTTCTCGGCTCGCTTTTTCTGCTCCAAAGTCCTCGCGAAATCGTCACAGGAAAGACGGACAGCATCAGCGAATCCCACCAAGGGCTTGTAGCCCAACAGTCTGACTGCTTTGTCGTTGTTGGAGTATCTGATACCGACGGCGTCTTGCACAGTGCCACGACTGAGCGCAATCTCACGACCGGCAAAATAGGCCGCCCACTCCGCGAGCCATCCGAATCCCCACGCGATACCAGCAGGTAAATAGACTTGAAACGGAGGTTTGTGTCCAAAGTGTGCCCAGATGGCTAGCATGAAGTCTCGAAAGTAGATCGGTTCCTGGTTGGAAATGAACATGGCCTGTCCTGCTGCGGTCTTTGAGCAAAGAAGGTTCTCAACTGCTAGCACGTGCGCGTGGGCCACGTTGTCGATGTAGACGAAGTCGTACATGTTGTTGCCGTCGCCGATGATGTAGGGCGTCTCCCCGTTGCGGATGCAGGCGTGGATGGTTGAGATCACGCCATAGCTGTCGCCCGGGCCGATGATGGTTGCTGGTCGTAGTGCACATGTCGACATCTCTGGTCCATTTGCCGCCAGGACTAGCTTCTCAGCCGCCGCTTTGGACGAGCCGTATGCGAGTGAGGCATGGCCGGTAGGTACCGTCTCGTCCATCAGAGGGTAGTCGTGTTTCAGATCGTCTGATATGACTGTGCAGCTCGAAGTGTATACGAAGCTTTCACAGCCATTCTTCCGGGCAGCATCCAGGATGTTCTTGGTACCATTGACGTTGACATTGAAGGTTCGTTCATGCACTGATTTAGCCGCGCTGTATCTGGCTTGGCCATTAGGCACCACCCCTGCAACGTGAAAGACTATGGTAGGTTTGGATATCTCAAACGCAGCATCGACGGACTCTTTGCTCGATATGTCGGCTTGTATGGTCTGAACCTTGTCGAATATTGCTCTCGGGTTTAGGTCGAGATTGTAGATTGTCCATTCCGGATGTCTGTTCTTGAGCGCAAGGATTACCGCATTACCCAGAAAGCCACTGCCACCAGTAACAAGTGCGACTGGAGACATTGTGCGTGATCAGACGCGAGGTGGCTTGATGCATGATGATGGGTTTTGTAGTTTCGGAAAAAGATCAATTTAATTGTTCGAGATTGTATGTGTTGATTAGAATAGCAGCGAGAATAATGACGCCACTGTTTTGGTCTTCGGCCTAAGCCAACGAACCTACCAGTCTTGCCATTTAGTCGAATATTCGAGGTCTTATCGGGGATAACTTGCACGAGTGATGATCGCAATCGGTGTCAAAATCAAAAGATAACTTAAGTAGCCGAGTATAGGGTTGGTACGACGTCCTGGTTGGGCACGTTGTCGGACACAAATATGAAACTGAATGAGCACCTAGGTCAGCCGTGTACACGCCTGTGCTATATTCGACCCGGCACTAATTCTTCTTAGCACTGTCGACGTCGAAAGTCTTACTGGTCCCTTATAGCAAACATCATGTACCGACGTACCATGATTGGATGCAAGACGAGGTATGTGGCGATCAATTTCATTCAGAAGCATTGTTCCTCACGAAGTCTTGAAGGAACTCCAGCAAGCGACCGCTTCAGAGCCCCTGACGTTACCTGAAGAGTACGACATGCAGAAGTCATGGCGAACAGATGGGGACAAGCTCACGTTCATCGTGTGCCTCGCGGTCGAAAAAGGCCCTCAAGGAAATGCCAATGCCAGGGTACGCGACGCCCCAGATCGCATGATCGGAGATGTAAATCTGTTCGTTGTAGAGGACGACGAGGCTGAAGACGCGGTTGTTGCACCGCTGGTAGGAGAAGTCGAGCTTATGATTGCACGGAAAGATCTGCATAGATCAGGCTACGGTAGGAGCACCCTGCTTACTTTTCTGTACTACGTCTCGAGCAATCTCCGGAGCATCGTCGAAGAGTATCGAGCTCAGGCAAGCAAACCTACGGGGCAGCTCGAGTATCTCAGGGTGAAGATAGGGCAGGCCAACCAAAGGAGCTTGGCGCTTTTTGAGAGTGTCGGATTCTGGAAGGTTAAAGGAGAGCCCAACTATTTTGGTGAATACGAGCTCCGAATGTCTGTCAACGACAAGCCGCTTGAGGAATTAACAGGACGCAAAGGCTTCGAGATGCCGATATTACTGCATTATCAAATTGAAGAGTAAACGTCCTTGGCTGTTTCGTCGATTGTTCGTGAATGTTTCATATCAAATCGTGCGCGATTGATTGATGTTCGCTATTGTACAGTCGGAGGAACGGTGGTTGTTCCATATCTTTCCGAACGCCACGCTGATGCCCATGACATGTCTAAAACCCGCCTTTACAACTTCTGGTATTCGAGCTTGCCTGAAAGATGGTTAGTAACTGTAACGGCTTGAAAGGGATATAATCAAGCTTACCCTCCAACTTCTTCGATTCGGCGACCTTTCGCACCGCCTTATTGAAATCGTCCTGGTTAATTGCATCTCTGTAGTCTTTGATAGCGAAAAGACCAGCTTCTGTGACGACGTTTCGCAAATCCGCACCGTTCAGCCCATCACTCATCTTGACCACACTCTCAAAATCAATCTCGCCCTCCTTTTGCACTCCGGCAGCATGGATCTTGAGAACCTCGAGTCGTCCAACCTCGTTTGGCAGAGGAATTTCGATCTTGCGGTCCAGACGACCCGCTCTAAGCAGTGCAGGGTCCAGTGTATCCGGTCTATTCGTCGCCATGATGATCTTGGTCTTCCCCAAATAGTCGAAACCATCCAGCTGATTCAGCAACTCCATGAGCGTTCGCTGAATTTCTCTGTCTGCCGATGTACCCTCTGAGAATCTTCGTCCTCCGATCGCATCGATTTCATCCATAAAGATGATACATGGTTCATGCTCTTTTGCATATCCAAACATCTCACGAATGAGGCGGGCTGATTCTCCGATGTACTTGTCAACGATTGCCGATGATACAACTGGATGATGTTAGCTACGCTTCAAGCATTTCTCAGACCTCACTCGTACCTTTGAGGAAGTTTGTTTCTAGACTGCTGGCGACAGCACGAGCCAAGAGTGTTTTACCAGTACCAGGAGGACCGTAAAGGAGGACACCCTTCGGCGGCTTGATGCCAACACGAAGAAAGAGTTCTGGGTTCTTGAGAGGAAGTTCGATGACCTCACGCAGTTCACGAATCTGCTCGTTGAGACCTCCAATACCTGCAAAGCTGACTTGTCCAGGATCTTCGAGCGACATGTTGTAGACGAGAGGGTCAACTTCGCGAGGAAGTGTTCGCATGATTGTGAGTGTGGTCATGTCGAGCGCCACACGGACCTGTAATACCAGTCAGTACCTGCAGTTCTGTTAGATTTACGCCTGAACATACACCTTGCTTGAGCTTTGTCTTCTCGAGCCGCGACCGACAGCCGACAACATAACGGGGCCCTGATGATGCCTTGACGATAACTATCCAGTATCAGCTCCGCTCGATATTCGCCCTTCTTCAGACATGACTCTTACATCTTTCCTCGTCAAGTTGTTTCAACACTTCACCGATGATTTGTCCAACCGATTGTAGCGCCTGCAGTCCCTGTTCACTCTGGTCATATCTTTGTGTAAGGTCCTTCAGCTCAAATCGTAGCTCTTTCAGTCGACTCTCAGATTCTCTGCTCTCTCGTAATGCTTTGAGGTAATTGTCGATCTCGTGTTGTCTCTCCGGATCTTCGGCCATGGTTTCTGATCGATGTATGCGGGTATTCGGTTGATGGTGAAGAGGCGCGTGACGTGGCTGATGTTCAGGTATATGATAAGGTAGATGGTAATGGACCTCTGGTGATGCAACGTCAAACACCACAGACGCCTGAGCACGAGCTTCCAGATGCGGATAGATCCGCTCTCGTTCCGCCTGGTTCGGACCAATTCTCGGCGGTCAAAGGGCGTTTAGCGCTCCGATCGGCGGGGATTCAGGTGAGCTTGTGGATGGTTGAACGGAGGGGCATAAGTTACACATCTCTCACATTTTTGCTCTTTACGCTCAGTCATACTCTCACAACAACTTCTGAAACATTCAATTGCATTCAGAGTAAGTAACCACTACCTGGCGCTCCTTCTTTGTAATCGCATAACACACGAGAACGACTGGACCTTCACAAACACGACCGCGATCGCTCCAGAAGCCACCGTCACTGACCGCCTATCTTCTACAGATCTACAATCATGACTATCTCCAAGGTCCACGCCCGCAGTGTCTATGACTCTCGTGGTAACCCAACCGTCGAAGTCGTACGTATACCGAACTGAACCAGGACGCAAGACCAAGTCACTCACGCTCACCAGGACCTCATCACCGAGTCCGGTCTTCACCGCGCCATCGTTCCATCTGGTGCCTCTACCGGTTCCCACGAGGCTGTCGAGCTCCGTGATGGCGACAAGTCGAAGTGGGGTGGCAAGGGTGTTCTCCAGGCCGTCAAGAATGCAAGTCGTCAATGCGCGCAAAAGAGATGAGGAGGACTAACAGATGAACAGGTCAATGAGACCATTGCTCCAGCTCTCTTGAAGGCCAACGTCGATGTCAAGGACCAGTCCGCTGTCGACAAGCTCCTCTGTGAGCTCGACGGAACACCAAACAAGGGCAAGCTCGGTGCCAACGCCATCCTCGGTGTCTCCATGGCCGTCGCCAAGGCCGCCGCTGCTGAGAAGCGCGTCCCTCTCTACGTCCACATCTCTGACCTCGCTGGAACCAAGAAGCCATACGGTAGGTGACGAGCATAGCATGTTAGCGACCATGACGCTGACCACACATCAGTCCTCCCAGTTCCATTCATGAACGTCTTGAACGGTGGTAGCCACGCTGGTGGTCGCCTTGCTTTCCAGGAGTAAGTTAGGCACAGCCCATGTATGACCAGCGCTGACAGATCTCAGGTTCATGATTGTCCCATCTGACGCCCCATCCTTCACCGAGGCTATGCGCTGGGGATCTGAGGTTTACCAGAAGCTGAAGAGCTTGGCCAAGAAGAAGTACGGCCAATCCGCCGGCAACGTTGGTGACGAGGGTGGTGTTGCTCCAGATATCGAGACCGCCGAAGAGGCTCTTGAGCTCATCACCGACGCCATTGAGCAGGCTGGCTACACCGGAAAGGTCAAGATCGCTATGGACGTTGCTTCCTCCGAGTTCTACAAGACCGACGCCAAGAAGTACGACCTCGACTTCAAGAACCCAGACTCCGACAAGAGCAAGTGGCTCACTTACGAGCAGCTCGCGGACCAGTACAAGGACCTTGCTGCCAGGTACCCAATCGTTTCCATTGAGGACCCATTCGCCGAGGATGACTGGGAGGCCTGGAGCTACTTCTACAAGACCTCTGACTTCCAGCTTGTCGGGTAAGTGACCAAGATGAACGTGATACGCGATCGATACTGACCTGAACAGTGATGACTTGACTGTCACCAACCCAGAGTTCATCAAGAAGGCCATCGAGACCAAGGCTTGCAACGCCCTTCTCCTCAAGGTCAACCAGATCGGTACCATCTCCGAGGCCATTCAGGCCGCCAAGGATGCCTACGGCGCAGGATGGGGTGTCATGGTCTCTCACCGTTCTGGCGAGACCGAGGATGTCACCATTGCTGACATCGCTGTTGGTCTTCGCAGTGGTCAGATCAAGACTGGTGCTCCAGCCCGTTCTGAGCGTCTTGCCAAGCTCAACCAGATCCTCCGTATCGAGGAAGAGCTCGGCAGCGATGCCATCTACTGCGGCAAGAACTTCCGCACCGCTGTCAACATGTAAAGGTCTAGCACGATCTGGACATGCACATGATGACTCACGTCTCGCCATATTTCGGAGAACTTTAAGGGATTTGAAAAAGCGTAGCCTGACATAATAAAACTTCCAAAACTTCCAGACTTCCAGACTTTCGGGCCTCTTTCATAAGTTGCGTTTCTGCGACTCGTGATATTTACAGTACTAGTGACCAATAAACATCAGCACAGTGAAGGTTACACGCACTAGCCGGATTCGGACGGACGACACTCGGCCCGATTTGTCTCAAGCCCGCATACCGCGAACAGACTTCATCTCCTGCAAGCGGATCTTGTTGCTTTTCGCATCACTTATGCCTCTTCAGCCATCGTGGAGGATTACCACGATGAACCTGGACATGTCAGACTGATGGATATATGCCAAAGCCATTAACTGAGTACTTCATCATCTTTGTGATGCTCAACCTTGACGAAGTCCCATGATCTCGCGTCGCAGAGAGCTTTTGAGCTTCTGTTTATTCAGCACGTATATTCTCTCTCAATTACTGCTGCACTGCCTCTGTTTTTGGCTTAACATTCCCGAATGCGAAGATATCGAGACCGCCATAGGCGAATGAACGAGGAATGCTCGGCTCCCATACCCAAAATACACTCACTTGGTGCATTCCTTACCATATTGCTACAACAACAACCTTTCACTGGAAGCACCAAGTTATAAACGCTACCCTGTAAGTCGAACATTTTTCTCAACCAGCCATTCCTTTGAATACTGCACTCGGATCTCACTCTTTCGATCCAACGCCTTCTTTCTTTTCCAAACACACGCTCCTTTTCAAGAAAGCCTCTCGTTACCTGCCTCTTTAAGACTTCGACCGCCGGTATGCGTCAATCCGCCGTGGCTTTTGCCGCTGTTATCGCTGGTGCCGCAGCACAAAGCTCCTCTCCGTCTCTGAACGCCTACGTGTCGATCGAGCCAACAACTTCATCGATGATGCCAAACACCACCAGCACTGGCCCGGTCTACGTTACTACCACACTGAGCACTTGCCAGTCCACTCCAGACAGCACGGTCACCATCTCACAAATCGAGACCATCACCTACTGCGACATGTGTAACGAGGCTCCCGCCACAACACACGTGACTGTATACACTACCGTCATGCCAGCCATGTGCACCGACATGGGTCAATTCACCACCACTGACACTACCTACACTGTCACCGAGTCTTGCACGGATGCCACACCAACCTGGACCACCGGCTCTACCTACATCCCTCAAGGCTTCACCGTGGCTCGTTACACTTGCTCCACTTGCGATACCGCAACTACCATGACCGTCACTGAGCCATGCGGTTGCAAGGCCACCAATGGTGTTCCAGCTTCAGCATCTGCCGGCCCTACCACTCCAGCTGCCACTCCAGCTGCCACCCCAGCAGGTACCACCCCTGTCGGTCTTGCTGCCGGATCTCCATCAGCTGCCGGCGCTTCACCACCAGCTCAGGAGACACCCGCTCCATCTTCGGGCTCTGGCTCTGGCTCTTCCTCTGGCTCTTCCCCTGGCTCCGGCGCTAACTCCGGCTCCAACTCTGGCTCTGACTCTGGCTCTAACTCTCCAGCTGGTTCCGCTGCCGGATCCGCAGCTGGCCAAGGCAGCTACGGTTCTGTCCCAACCTCTGCCGCCGGTGCACCAGCGCCATACTCCTCTGGCGCAGCTTGGGGCAACACCTCCAACATCACTCCATACACCGGTACCGCCGCATCTTTCGGCTTCAGTGGTGTCACTGCCACCGTTTTGGCTGCCGCCATTGGTCTTCTTGCGATTGCTCTTTGAGAAGAGTTATGAAAGCGCTCTGAAATCCGTTTGAGTCAAAGTTCAGAAACCTTCACGATCGTTCTACTCTGCGTGACTGACCGAATCAGGAATGGACTGGTTTCCGCATCCGGTCGTTGCAGACCTTTGGCTCACCATACCTTTCTCGTAGTAATGTGTCTCATTCTAATTCATTATTCTATATCATTTCACGAGGGCGTTTTCACGTGAGATACAACATTTGATATCATGTGCATCTATTGTTCGCTGACGGTCGGCTTGGGTCTGGCATTGAAGGATAAAGAATACTTACGGATCGATCAGAATAGCATTTTTCATGAAAGAATCATTCTAACAACGACTTCTTTGTGCAGTTCGACACCATTGTTTCTACTAAGTCAAGTTCACGTTCATTGTTCTCGAGGATTGCTCGAATGGTTAAAAGCGGCCAATTCGTCTTTGATTTCCAAAGCTCTGTCCGGATCCGTCAACTCGTCTACGCCTTACACTCAACCACCAACTCTTTTCTACAACTCCAACAAACTTCGACGCCGTTTTGACCACCCATGCAACAACCAAACAACATGAGAGATACAACACCTTCTCCAAGACCGGAAGCTGGTCCTTCCGTACAAAGCACTCCAGAGCGCCTCCCAATCTACAATGAGTACAGCAGATACACCGGCCGCGCTCAGGCGACAACCCGACAGCAGTCACCAGCTCGTCGCCCAGTAGGGTCACCAGCCGGCGTCAGGTCCATGAGCCCAGCTGCTGCCGCCGCCGCTCGCAGTCTCGCCAACGCGACGCCAGTAGCAGCTCCTGTTTCAACCCGCGCTGCTCCTCAGAACGAGGGTAGACACTTCCAGCAGGCGCGACGAAGACAAGAGACTGGCGAGGCCAGTCTCCTTACACGCACCCCATCACCAGCGGCTCCGGCTCCGGTGTTGCAAAGACCAGTCGTCTCATCCACACCTGCTCCATCCGCTCAACAAGGTGAGCAGAACCCTTTGGCGACCCAGCAATTTCCACAAGACTTTGCAGGTGCTAACAGATCTTCTCGAGGCCGCAAGAACTCCCTCGTCGCGAGCGTTAAGGGCATGTTCGCTCCATCGTCCGAGGCCGCCAGCGGCTACTCCACGCCGACCAGAGTAGGTACTACTAACACCACCGATCGTCCAGGCTCCAGTTCGTCGATGCTCGGCAAGGTCGCCGATTTCTTTGCGCCTGACCGCCACGACCCCCGCCCAAGTTCGTCCGCCAGTCGTCGCCAACAGGTGAGTACGGACAGCCGTCCAGGCAGTGCGCGTTCGCTAAGAGGCTTCAAGGACAACCTCGGCACCTACCTCGAGACTTCGAAAGCCGAAAAGGAGGCGAAGAAGCACCGCGATCAGCGTGCTGAACAGATTGCGCTGGCTCTCCGGGAGCGCGCTGCGCGTGATGCCAGGAGAGAGGCCGAGCAGAAGACACAACAAGAACCGTTCGCTACTCGTCTAACCAGCCAGTTGAACACTTACCAACAAGAACAAGAGGCAGCTGAGCGCCGCGACCGTGCCAGAGCGGACCGTGTTGCCCGCGTCGACGCCGAGCGCGCAGCGAAGCGCCAGGTCGACATCGAGGCCGCCCGTCGCCAACTCGAGGGTGCTGCTACTCAAGCCAGCCCAGCCTCTGCTGCTGCTCATCCCAGCCCAGCCTCTGCTGGTAGCCACATGACTACCATGTCCATGTTCATCAACCCTCGTCCAAACCAGCCACAGCCTGCCAAAGTGTCCAGGTTTCAAGAGGCAGACGATATCCGTGTTACTGACAAGCCAGGGGAGTACCCTGTTTCTTCTCCTGAAGAGGCCAAGAACGAGAAGGCTCCAGCCAAGGGGCCTGGTTTCTTGCGCAAGATCACCGATGCTTTCGATAGCGCGAAGCGTCCTGGTACGTCTGATTCTGACATGAGTTTCGCAGACGCTAGTGTCCCTGCCGGCATGATGAACCCATGCGAGTCATGCGGCTTGGTGCCATCCGGCCCAGCTTGCTTGAGCCACGGAAAGTGCTCCAACTGTAAGTGAACTTCCCTTGATATCTATCTTTTCTTTTAGCGCTGCATGAGAGGTATAGCTACCTCCGGGATGGGTAATGTATAATACACCAATCTAACAACCGCATTCCTCACATTTCTTTTTCTCTGACATTTGACGTGAACGTGACACTGACTGACAATACTAGGTGATCGACACGACTCGGACTACTCTAAGAGCACCTACCGTGACACCATCGACATGATCGACAGCCTCGCCTTCAACCGCACTTCTTACATGGAGACACCAGATGGTCGGTCCCGTGCTATACGCAAGACGACGTATGAAGATCCAGGCAACCCCTTCATCTTCGAGAAAGAGCAGTCTTCGCCATCGGATATATACAGTCCTTCTGTGTACAGTCCAGCGGAGAAAGAGCATGACAACCAGCCATGGCGCAGTATGAGTCTGCGTCGCAAATCGTACAGCGCGGTCAAAGCTGCGGATCTGCAGACATTGCCGGAGAGCGAACCAGTCACATATCCACCGACACCGCCGATCAAGTACATGGAGCCATACTCGTACAGTGAAGATGGCGTCCAGAGCCCGACAGCCAACACTGAGACCGGAAATGACGACGAATATGTTCCTGTGAGAGCGAACTGGAGAAGAGCTTCGACGGTCGACGATGTGAGGTTGTCGACCAACAGGGACTCGGCGTTCTACGGTTTCTATGATGAGATTCTCGGAAGCAAAGGGAAGAGAGACACTGTTGCGCAGAGTATGCGGAGGAGGCCGAGTTATTACTGAAGGGTGTGTATATGGTGGACGGTGTAATGTCTAGTCTATATTGTGTATTAATTGTAAAGGTTCTGCATTCTCCATCAGCTTCTAAAACTGCATCGTCATTGGTAAAGAGCCTCGAGTCTCCAGACTTGCGTGTCCATTGCGCAAAGCGTACATGACCATGCAGAGTTGTCGTCCTGGTGTACTGGAGTGTGTGATAGAGGAGAAGTCGACTTGGGTGTAGTGTACCTAACGTTAAGCGCTGGCAGCTTGTGCGGGGCCGATCTCTGCCTCGCAGATGATTGGTCATCCTGGAGGGACGAATTTAGCGTGGGCGGCAGACACGACACGACGACACGTTCGTAACTCATCGACCTCCAATCAACCGATTGTTGCAGTACGATCTCAGCCTCGAGCGCGAAGCTGACTGTATTCATTGGTGCTACTCACCAGGGCCTACACGGCCGTCGTCTCGTTGAGAAGATGATCAGGATGTGAGCTCATGCTCTGCAAGCCTAGAGCTGTCGAGAATCAGTACCTGCTGAGTGTTGGCTCCTCCCAAATGAGCTGTCTCCCGCCTTGTCAAGTATATTCTTCTCTTTCCATTCCCTCCTGTATAGCTCAACAGCTTCCCCAGTACCATCGGATTTCAGTGTCTCCCGTGGGATGCTGACGTTCTGTATCTATTTCGAGTTTCGTCTTGCATAAGGTAGCCTCTCTTGTCCAGCTCCTACCAACCTTATTGTTCCACAAGCGCCCGACCATACTAGCGAGCAGTCTCGAGGCTCACATAGCCGCTGAGCACGTCGCAGACACCTATTGCCGCTGGCACATTCAAGGTATTTCCAACTTCTGACTACCCCAAATTTGCATTGACTCGGACGCATGTGATGGTGGTCATGCCCCGGTCAAAAAATACCACCTTTCCCCATTGACGGCATTCTGTTCCTCTTTGCACCTTCAATTTATCTTATTCCCCAGTGCTGGCACTGTGCACTTTTTCTTCTGACCCTGCGGTATCGCATATCTTGATTGTACCCATAGCGATTCTTACATCAGCTTCTCGCTATTTCAAGAATGGCTACCAACTCCAGCAAAGACAGGGCCGGCCCTGGTATACTCACCAGAGCATCATCCAGAGAATCAGGCATCTCTCTAAGATCTCCAAGAACGCCTCGTTTCGCGGAAGCCACGAGCATCATATCGCCCATTGAACCGCGAAAGAAGATTCCATTCGCTCGACCATTAACCACACACTTTGCACCACAATCGCAACCGGCAGATCTCTATCCCAGCGAGAAGCACGTGTCTGTCGAGATGGAGGATACCGAGATTGAACCTCTGCCATATGGGCTCCACACTGGTGTCCCGCTCATGAGTCCACCACTAAAAAGCGCATTAAAGACGCCGGGCACAGCAAGGCCACAAATCTTCAGCCCGACCTTCAAAGAGGAAGAGACTCTGGAGAAGCATGAGGCGGAGACGGAGAAAGAGCAAGTCAAGGATCTGGTAAGTGTATGAGCATTTACAAACTGGACTCTATTAACAGCAACCAGAGGATCAAGACTCGAGTCCGCATGGCCAAGTTCTTCCTACGCGGCGTCAACTTCTCTTGCTCACTCATCGTTCTTTCGATGCTCAGCGCTACGTTCACCATCTTCAACGCCACAAAAAGTCTACCACCACGCCTTGTCAACTCCAACAAGTTTCCGCCGTGGGCGATTGGACAGAAGACTTGGCCGCAAATTACTGTGCTAGTCATCGCCTGCGTGTCTCTCGTCATGTGCGTGGGCATCTTCTGGTCATATACTCGTGGTGGACACCGGCGAGCGGAGAAAGTGGCGATTTACTACACTACCTTCGCCGTCGCTACATTTGTCTTTAGTACCGTCATGTGGATACTGGGAGCAGTCGTTCTCCAGTCCAGCAAAGCAAACGGCAATGCACAAGATATGTGGGGCTGGTCATGCAAACAGAATACAAGATCCGATTTGTTCCAAAAAGAGGTCAACTACGCTCTGATCTGCAGACTCCAGAACTGGTCTCTGGTCTGCTGTATCATTGAGGTAGTTGTCGAGTTGGCCACCATCGCGGTCTACGGCATCATCTTTTACCGCTACTTCTCCAAGCGCCGTCTGCGAAAGTCCATGGCCGGTCGTGACAAGGCTCGCTCCGACCTCTACCTCGCTCAGCTGCGTTCTCAGTCGGCACCAAACACCCCCGGTCTCAACCCGTACACCGCTCCTCGCGGCGATTTGAAGGAACACTACGCAGTCAGCTCCTACGAAGCCGCCCCTTCAGCCGAGCAAGGCCAGGGTCATTTTGATGAGAGCACCCGATATGTTGACCCGGAACGCAAGATATCTCAGCCAAGACCATTCGTTCTGCAACCACCACCGATCAAGATCCAAACCGCGACTCCGAAGATGCAACAGACTGGCTTCACACCTATCTCACTCAACGACAACCGATCACCGTCACCGCCGTCGAGGGTGTACACGCCTCCTACCCGGACATACTCGCCTCCGTCGCGATCGTACTCACCGGTCTCCCCGATCGAACAGCAGCAGCAGGAGCATTTCGGAGTCGCGCCAGGCGAGCAGGTGTACGACTCTGTGCCGATTCCGGGAGCGTATGCTCATCCGTCGTCGCCTGTGAACGGAGGCTTTCCAAAACCATAAAGGACGTTTTGAACCGGGTCGCGCCGGCGCGTTGTGTTTATATCGTTCTTTTTGATACCTCTCGCATTCTTACGTATCCAATAATGATTCAAACCAATTGCTTGCGTCGACTTTCACCGAGTCGTGACTCTTCTTATCGGTCCCTGTGAGCAGCTTAATCTCCTTACCCCGCCATTCGGACGTGCTGATCTAGGCCTAGTCGCATGCTCAAGAAAGACGATACAGTAGGAGGCCGGTGCGGGTTACAATGGATCGTCAGGAACATCAGGAACATATCGGCACTGCCACATTCGGTAAGCGCTTGGCGGACCCGCTGAATAGAGTTGTACCACAAAGTTCGTCAAAATGACGTCAAGACCGGGGAAATGTCAACCACGATGCAATTGCGGTCTTGGCTTCACATGTCTGGTGCTTCTGCGTCTCCGCGATCGATTGCGGATCCGCCGGGTCTTTCAAAAGGTACATGCGAATAAGAAACGCATCACACGGTTTCCCTTAACTAGACCGTAGGCGCCGTTGATGCAATGGCCGTCTCCTTCACCATGACCTGTACATAGCTATCCACACTTTTCTTAACAATCCTATCGACTCCAGATCGCAGAAATTCTGGTGGCTGGTGAGCAGACTCGGCATGGACTGAGATCGAGGTGAAACATCACCTGTTGCTAGCATTACTTTTTTCACTGTTTCCCTATTTTGACCACATTCATCGGCATTCGACAATGGATGAATCACAAGGCGCCGCCGGCCACGTTGGCTTTCGCGGCCTCCAAGGTGGTGAGCAACAACCGCAAAAGGCTAGGGGGGTCACGACCAGGATCAGAAATGCAAGAAAGCCCAGAGAGCGACCGCCACGCAATATCCGAGACAGTGCTCTGGTTCCAGTCAGATCCTTACCAAGATACACAGGTCCATACTATGTGAGATCTCTTCCGGGCCCTCCGAACGAACTGCAACTGATATATGTCAGGTTGGAACCATGGAGATTGAAGTACCAGTCAGGAAGCCTCGAAACTTTGGAAATATCACCCGTCACGGACGGAACATTCTGGTATTCGAGACTGTCCTCATAACGATCTACTACCCAGCATCGCCGCCTTCGAGGGAACAGAAGAAGACATCGAGGCAACTCTGGCTTGGTCGACCACGATTGAGTATGGCCCAGGGCTACTGCAAGTTTGCCTCCATGCCATATATCGGGATCCCGCTTTTCACCCCGACATTCTTCACGAAACTCCCTGCCTGGCGAAATGCTCCCCTCTCGAACTCAGTTCCACATGAAAGGGAGACAGACGTAAAGGAACCAGCAAAGGAGCGAAAGCCGAAGAGTGAACGTCTGAAGCAACCAGAGAACGGATCAAGGCCCGTCTTCCCTCTCATCATGTTCAGTCATGGGCTTGGCGGTACCAGGACCATGTATTCCAGTCTTTGCGGTGAAATGGCTAGTTATGGTTTCATTGTTTGTGCCACGGAGCATCGAGATGGTTCCGGTCCAAGGTCGTTTATCAACCACGCCGAGGGCTTCGAGCACGTTGACGACGACGCCAAAGATCCAAAAGGTCACGACGCCAACAAAGGCCCTCTGAAGCGGAAAGACGGCTACGACATCGTCGACTACATTTTCCCAAAGGATAACCCCTACGACACATCCCCTGGTAACGAAGGTGGCGTTGATCGAGAGCTTCGAGACACTCAGATTGACCTGCGAATGGCAGAGGTCGAAGAAGCATACCACGTTCTCGGACTGATCAATTCAGGTCGCGGGCATGAAGTTGCGGCCAAGAACCTGCGTCGGAAAGGACACCGTGATGCCTCGTCCCACGGCCTCGAAGGTATCGACTGGCAGCGCTGGACTGGAGGTATCAACATGACTTCCGTGACCGCACTCGGCCATTCTTTTGGCGCCGCTACTACCGTTGAGATGCTTCGACACGTCGATCGATTCCACTACTTCACCCAAGGAATCATTCTCGACATCTGGGGTGCTGGAGCCAAACCTACTGAGACCGAAGCTATGCGACACAGACTCCGCATGCCCATTATCGCCATAAACAGTGAAGCCTTTGCTTACTGGCCGTCGAATTTTGATTTCGTGCGGAAACTCACCTCGGAAGCAAACCCAGCACCAACCTGGCTAACCACAATCCGCGGCTCCGTGCACGTCTCTGCCTCAGACTTTGTCATCTTATACCCGCACGTGTGCTCATTCTTCCTCAAAACCACAGTCAACCCACGCCGCGGCATTGATCTCCACATCAACATGGCGCTCGAATTCCTCAAGCTCATCCAACCCGAGCTGACGGCACACATCGCGCACGCTTTTCCCGACGAGAACCTTCTGACGGGGCCAGCGACCATGCTGGATCAGATCCCCACGAACCAGAAACACATGCCGAGCAACGAGAAATACACCGCCGCGCGCCTGCGCATCGACCACGAGTGGATGTGGCGGCTGGTACCATCTCTAGACAAGAAAATCCGCGCCAAGAAAGCGCAGAAGCAAAACAACGACAGCGACGGCGACGGCCGTTTCCCCGCCGACGCGACCGAGGTGTGGGTGCACAACAAGCCCGACGAAGGCGAGATCCAGAAATTCCTCGACCGCGACGTCGAAGCCGAGAAGAAGGAGATGGAGAAGGAGAAAGAGTACACGGGCACGCACAGGAACGGGTCAGAGGCAGACGCAGTGGCCGGCGCCGAGGATCTGGAGAGCGATCCCGTGAAGCGCGGCGAGGACGACACGGAGACCAACACGGACACGAAAACGAGCGGAACCGAGGACAGCGAGAAGACCAAGGACGAGTCCGCGGAGAGCGGGCAGACGAGGCGAGACGCGGTCGAGAAAGCGCAACAGGGCGACCAGCAGCAGCTGCCGAGGATGCGTATGGACGGACAAGCGAAGCAGCAGTCGTCGTCGTATATCAAACGGCGCAGGGATTGGTTGTCTAGCGGTTGAGCGGTTGCACTCATCAGGAACTTCAACAACGATTCCGGCGAGCCAGGCACAAACAGCATCTTCAGATAGAAGAGCAAAGGCGGTTGGAACGAGCATGCCGCCGTGCGCCCTCGACCGAACTCATAACGGGCACAACAAAGAGCAGCAATGACCCATGTACCCGGGACCAGAGGGGCTGGGCCACGTCGAGGAATGCGTGCGTGCCAGACTGCACGGATCAGCTCGGCAGCCCATCGCTACGGCTCGCAGAGGCCAATACGTGGCACACGATCGAGAAGAGGCATACAAGGCACAAGAAATCGTAGATCTATTCAGATTTTGTACAGGAAGAAGAACGAGGATGGGAGTGAACATAGATACATATAACGACCAACGATAATATATACAAGGTCCGAGACTTTTGCAACGACTTTTGAGACATGGAGAACGTGTTGAAAATGCTTTACATTCCTGTGCAGAGCTAGCTACACTACGCATCAGGCTCGTCCAGCACGACCTGCCTCTTCTTCTTTTTCTTCGGCTTGACAGCTGACTCCTCATCCTTGACCTCCTCCACATCATCTCCGTTCGCGCCCTCGGCCTTCTTCTTCTTCTTCTTTTTCTTCTTGACCGCCTTATCCGCCTGCTCCGCATCTCCCTCTTCGTCGTCACCTAAATTCTCCGCCTCGGTCTTGGTCTTGGTCTTTTTCTTCTTGCGCTTGACAACCGTCGTCTCAGCCGGCTCCACGACCCGCTCCGACGCCCGCTGCATCTCCAGCCGCAGGCGCTCGACTTCTTTCATCGCGCGCTGCATCTCCTCTTCTTCGGCCTGGCGCCGCTCCATGTCGAGTTGTGTGGTGGCCTGTTGGCCCTCTTCCGAGAGGGACAGTGACGATAGAGCGGAGCTGTCGACCTGGAGAAGAGAGCGCTTGGGCTTGGCGATGCCTCTGGGCAGGGCGGGTTGTGACGAGGACGAAGAGGCGTCGTCGCCGCCGATCGTCTCGTCCGTGGCGATTTCCACCCGCTTCTTGGGTTTCTTTGTTGCCTTCCTCGGCACGGGCTCGTTGGCGCTTTCTTTGTGCTCCAAGGAGAGGTCCATGACTGGAATGGCGTCGATGTCGAGTTCTTCGCCGTTGCTGCTTTTGAGGATGTTGTGCAGTGGCGTCGATGTCCCTGAGTTGCGTTCTGAGTCGATGTAGAATGGGTCGTCTTGGTATCGTTGTCGTCGTTCTGCCTTGAGACGCTCCAATGCGCTCGCGTCCATTGGTTCGGATCGTTGCTGGTATGAGGTCGCTTCTGAGGGGACGTTTAATGTGTCCGCGGCCGCGGAGACTTGTGATACTGCAGCGGCGGCAGGTCGTTCGTTGTAGTATTTGTACACCTCGTCCTCTTCGTCGCCGGACGCATCGGTGTCGTAGTCCGCTTGTTGTAGAAGCATCTGTAGACTGTCGTTTATCGGTGCACTGAGATCCAGACCCTCTTCGATTGGCACCTTCTTCAAGGCAGCTGCGGCTACTGGATTGAGCTCCATGCCCATGAACAAGGCTGGAATCGCTTGAGTCAATAACAACGGAGCATCTGCGTGGCCATCTTCCTCTGTCATCGTATTCTGAGCTGATGCAGCGTCCGAGGCCAACCTCATCAGCTCGAGATACTCGACTGCTCGTTCTTGGACCTCCAAATTTGGATGAAGCACTATTGGCTCCAAGAAGTGAATGACGCGTGCTGCCAGCAAAAGGACATGCGACTTCCGCCTATCTGACCAAGAAGAGTTCTGATCTGACGTGATGCGAACAAAGACTTTGGGAATGGCTTGCAGGTAGAGTGACATGACAGGTGCTGGTAGATGAGCAGTCGTTGGATGGATAAGAGAGCTCAGAACGGCATCTGGGTCGGGTAACAATGATGCATATTCACCGGCGATCCACGCAGCACATCCAAGCACACCATGTGCTGATGTACCAGATGCTGGAAACATGTCTTTCCGCCTTTCGACCAGGAGTAGTGACTGTGCTGCCGCCGTTGTCTCGGGACGTACAGCCTTGACACGCACAGCCACGTTCTGTAACTCATGTCCGATTGAGTCTGCAATACCCAGCTTCGCAGTTGGACTGAGAGTGTCCGAACTATCGCTCGAGCCAGTCGCTGGGCAATGTCGGACAAGTTCCACCAAAACGCCCACGTACCAATCGAAGTCATTGACATTTGCGTATGTGTCTCTAGAGCACAGCTCAAGGATCTTTTCAAGTACGCTGATCCGATAGTCATCCGGAAGTGGCGGTGGCTGCTTTGATCTTTGTTCATGTTTTTTTAGTGTTTTCGCGGCTTGATCGTCATCCGAGTCTGCGGAAGGCACGACCCCTTCGTGCATCCCTCTGTCATTTTCGGGATCATCCGATGTCGACATGGGTGTTGCCTCGCGCAATTGTCGCAGCAAGCGCTCTACAGTTGGCACAAGATTGCCAGAATCCACCATGCCTACTATCAGATCGAGCGCTCGAGTTCTGATCGAGATGTCTGGATCATCAATACACTCGAGGATGACATCTGAATGCCGCCCGACGAGCTGAGGATGCGAATCCACGATCCGTGTAAGGGCGAGCAAGGCCACGTATTTCAGGTTTGGATCTCCTTCAATCACTAACATACCACGAAGCTTGCTCACGCAAAGATGCGCTATATCGTCTCCTTCCGCAGTGCCTTCTGAACCATCCAGAATACCACCCTGGATTATGCCGTTTATACATTCGTACAGTAAGCTCATGGCCGGTGTGGTTTTGATCAAGGTTGTCAATGGTGGAAGAAGTTTCCTGACCAGACGAGGCTCCAAGGGCGTCAAAATTGCAAACAGCTTGATAATCTTAATTGCCATCCAGTTGTTGCCTCCGTGAACCAGAAGATCGAATAAACGTGGCGCTAGTGACAGAAAGTCCTGTGGTCGTCTCCAGCCCAGTTCGCAAACAACATTGACTACAGCCGCCGTGACGCTAGGATCCTCGTTCTCGTCCAGCAGACGTTCTTTAATCTTCGGCCAGGTCGGTCGCAGAGTCTCTGGATATACCAGTGCCAGTCGATATAAAGTGACGATCGTCTTCTTCCGAATCGAAGCATGCGAGTGCGAAACCCTAGGTAGCAAATCGGCCAGAAGCGAGTTGGCCATGGAAGGATTGACGACATGTGGAATCGTCACCAAAGGAAGATTGATTGTCGTAGGATGTGGTGAGGAAAGGTCCTTCTTCAATAAGTTCTCTCCCAGCATGAGCACCTCGGTGTCCGGCCTGAAACTCTGCACCGCGCCTAGATAACCAACTCTTTTCTGGAGGTATTTTTGCGAGGACATGACCTCGAGGACGTGGAAGGACGCCCATGACATATCATGTCCGAACATCTCCAGGTACATCAATTTGAGTAGAGCGGTAGCCTTTTGATCCATGTCGGACCCTCGGATTTCCTTGCGACATTCCTTGATACTATCCTGAATGTACTCCCGCTCATTGCCTTTGTGATTCCTCAGCCCTCTGATCAGGGCATACAGATCCTTCTCAAACATTCTGCCCGACTCTTATCACGACTGTGACCCCACCAGATATGATTCTCTTTGATTGCTCGTTGTAACCAGGCTGCGACCATACGAGAGCATGTCGTAGTACATCATTGGCCAAGGGAGTGCATGTTATGTTTGACAAATGGACCAGACTGTACGTCAGCTAGTGGAAAGGCGTAGATAGAAAGTGTGTGGACGATCATTCGTTCGGAATCACACGACGACTCGAGGCATGTCGACCCCACAATGTGCCATGCGAGCGAGCTTCTGGCGCGGCATCTCCAACCCTCAGCTCCAACTCTTCATCTTTCGACCTTCCACAACAATTGCTACTACCCTCACATACTCTTCAAAATGACAGCAGAAGTATTCAGATCACCAGCCTTTCTTCGGCCGCAGGAGACGCTGAATGTCAGCCAACTGGCCCCCACAGTCCTCAAATCACAAACGACATACCCCTACCCACTATCTCTGCTCCTGACGGCCGAATCGCAAGAGAAATGGCAGATGTACGAGAACATCATGATCGCCTGCTTGAAGACGGGCGACGATAAATCAGCGTACATCGCGCTCGAGAGCCTGACAACGCGCTTCGGCATCGATAACGAGAGGGTACAAGCGCTGCAAGGACTGTACAACGAAGCTGTTGCCAAGGACGATGCAGAGCTACAAAAGGTGCTCAAGCAGTACGAGAAGATGATCGACGAGAAGCCTGTCAATATGCCGATCAGGAAGAGGAGGGTTGCGCTGTTGAAATCAATGGGCAAGACGGCCGAGGCGGTCAAGGCGCTTACGGAACTGTTGGATGTGTCGCCTACGGATGCCGAGGCGTGGTCTGAGCTGGCGGATCTGTATCTGGTGCAGGGAATGCTTTCACAGGCGGTGTACTGTCTCGAAGAGGTGTTGCTTGTCACGCCTAATGCGTGGAACGTTCATGCTAGGATCGGGGAGACGACTGTGCTGCTGGCGAACGCGACCGAGGGACCGGGTGACAAGCTGAAGCTCTTGTCGGAAGCCATGAGACGGTTCTGCAGGAGTGTGGAGTTGTGTGACAACTACTTGAGGGGTTTCTACGGACTCAAGCTGGTATGTCTCTTCCGTTTCTGGTCTCGGACTACACTGACATCTCAAACAGACTACAACCCGCCTTAAGCAAGTCCTGAACAACACCACAAAGGTGCCATCTGCATCATCAGAGTTGCCCGGCGACCTCGCGCCACCATCATTGGTATCGATCCAGAAGCTGGACGAGATTTCTACATCCAAGCTGGCAGAGATCGTCAGAAAAGGATCAGCCCGGGAGGCAGGTTGGGACGGTTACGATGAGGCGGAATTGATCGCAGCTCGCGAATTACTGAACAGAGATACCCCATCAATCGCGCGATAGATTGCGAATTGAATGAAAAGTTTCATAGACAGCAAGGATTGCTACGCAGGGTATTTTTAATTAATTAGTCGTGAACGCCCGACTCATTTATCGTTCTCCATCCAATGTCGTCACATCACATCAGCCCCTTCAGCTAATGGCATGCGCAAACACCTTCTGTGCCAGCTCGGAAAGCAGACGCATCTTGGCCGGCTGGTCCAGCTCCTGGAAAACAGAGTACACACTCTTCCCCCTCGTGTCTCTGACGGCTCCGAGCCTATTTCCGGCGACAGCACCCGCGATAGCACCCGGCGCATTCGCAACAATGAAGCCCATGGCACCACCACTGACGGCACCGACGATCTGCCAGAACTTGCCATTCGGCTTGTCTCCCTCGGCCATACCATTATCCCTGTGCAAGCAACATCAGTATTAAGGGACTGATTGGGGTAACACCAGTGTCGCGCAGAACGTACCTCAACATCTCCTCAAACACGCTGCCAAACTGCTCATTACTATGCTGCTCCCTCTCGCCCTCATTCTTAGCCTGCCCGCCGAACCCAAACGCGCTCCATGGGAAGCTGCCAAAGGGATTGCTGCTTCCAGCTTCTGGTCGCGGGATCTCCTCGTCGGCATCCTCTGGCGGCGCGCTGGACCTGCCACTGCCACTGCCACCGCCACCGCCGAAACCGAAGCCGAAGTTACTCCCAGTAGCGTCGTACTCGCGGCGACGTGTCGGGTCCGAGAGCGTGTAGTAGGCGTCGTTTATCTGCTGGAACCTGCGCGTGCGCGTGGCTCGCTCGGGCGAGTCAGCAGGCACGCGGTCTGGGTGATGTTTTAACGCTGCTCGCTTGTAGGCGTCGCGGATTTGTTTTTCGGTTGCTGTAGAGGGGATGTCGAGCGCTGTGTAGTAGTCGACGGGCGGTTGTGCTTGGTGGTATTAGTCGATGCTCGTTAGCTGGGGAGGGAGTTCCTTACAGGCCATTCTGACAGGTTCGTGAATCGGTATAGCGGGGTGGGACTTGAAAGATGGTCTATTTGGTAGGACGTAGGTACTGAAGATTTCAATGACTATGGGAATTCTTTTGGATTCGTAATCTAAGGTATTCAACAGCTGTCATGGGTGCTGTCCGCCGAAGCTGGAGTCGGGTACTATTTGCTCTGTCAGGCATCCCCATTCCCCAGTCGCGACATGTGACGTCACAGCAGCCGATTGCTTGGACCCTGGGAAGTCTTCCAGACTCAAGAGTCCAATTGCCCTGCCTTTTCATGCGGAAGCTCGAGGAACCACACGTGCGAAGATGTCATCAGTATGAGCTGCTCAATTGATATAAGCTGATGCGTTCGCTGATCGGTAGGTCAAAGAACTTCCTCCATTCTGATTATTCCATATCACACATATTCCTGCAAGTCTACTCGAAATGTCACAGGACAGAGGCCGTCTTTTCTTCCTGGACGGGGGCTTCTCCAAGAATGCCGGAAGTTCTGGCGAGTTGAATGGTCGAATTTGTAGTTCAAACCCCGACGGCAGCGACTTCAAGTCTGTCGTGACTGGCATCAAGCACATGCCGGACGGAATTCAAGTCGACCATGAGAAGAAACACATCTACTGGACCAACATGGGCGACCCGGAAGGCAAGCACAACAACGGATCGATACATCGCTGCGACATCGACGGCAGCAACGTCATCACTATCGTGCCTACTGGTGCCACTCATACACCGAAGCAGTGCAAAATCACACCACGATCGAACAAACTGTACTGGTGCGATCGCGAAGGAATGAAAGTGATGAGATCGAACCTTGATGGAAGCGACATCGAAGTATTGTACGTCTCCGGCAAGACGCAGGCGGAAAAGGAAGATCCAAGGTACCACTGTGTCGGTATCGCAGTGGACGAAAGAAACGGCAAATTCTACTGGACGCAGAAAGGACCACCGAAAGGAGGAGTCGGACGTCTGTTCCGCGCCGACGTCGAGATGCCTAGCGGTCAGTCGCCGGACAGTAGAAGCGACGTAGAGGTGCTTTTCGACGGACTGCCGGAACCCATTGATCTGGAATTAGACGAAGAGCACGACTATCTGTACTGGACGGACCGGGGAGCGCCACCAAAGGGTAACAGTGTGAACCGCATCTCGCTAAAGTCGGGAACTGGGACTACAAATTCGATGCAGAACGAGATCTTGGTCAAGAACCTGCATGAGACGATCGGCATTGCGCTTGATCTGAAGAACAAACGAATGTTCTTTGGCGATCTAGAGGGAAGTCTGTACGAGTCCGACCTCGACGGCAAGAACGCTAAAGTGCTGATGAAGGATGCTGGAGATTTTACGGGTGTAGCATATGTCGAGTTGTAGAGCGACGCTGCAATTCGTTGGTCGTGCGAAGAGAGCGTAGAGCAGAAACATCAGCGTCGATGTACTGTCGCCGATGTCTTATAGAAGCTGTATATATTAATGCTGTGCAATAACAAATTGTCTCGCAATGATTGTCTTGCATATGCAGAGGAACGATGAACCGAGCTTTCCGGCAGATGCAGTCAGCCAAATCTGGTTGATCTTCATCTTGGTTGTGCACTTGTACAGAGCAGTAGGTCGTACCGTACCGCGGAGAGGGTAGTGCAGATCGACCCGGGTGTCATGCAGCTGGGCCGATGTTTGGCTGTGGCTGACACCACTTACCTGGTACGGGGCCGTTTAGTCGAGGTGAGTAGTTCCTCCGGAGGAAAAACTGCGCAGCCTTGACATCATAAGATATCACGACAGAGGATCTGGTTGGCGGACCGCACGGGCAGTCGATCCAGTGGACTACTCACCTGGATTAAACGACTCTGGTGGTGGGCTGATGGTTGGTGGTTCCGACTACTGCAAGCCGTCTGATTGGACCGAGCGCATCGCAAAAGAGCGGTAAGTGACCGAACCAGCGGCACGGTGAAGATGTTGGAAAGACAATGATGGAAGCAGACAGATGGTGCATGAGCGAGAGCGCAGTCGAGCGTGCCGGGGCTTCGACGGTCCAACTAATTCCAGAAGTGATGTAGACGTGCAATCATTGGCGATTTCGTGCAGCAAATTGTTCCTCTTCACACGCATGACCTGTCTTGCATTTGAAACACAAGTCGGCGTTGACTATGCGTGATGTGGCTGAATGAAAGATGAAGAGGACGAGGCAAGCCTAGACGAACTGACAGCCGTCATTTGGCGAGCTAACTCCCTGCTCTTTGTCACGACCGTTGAAGCCGTCTTTACCACCAAACAGTCGGGACCAAAGTCGCGTGGTGAAGAAGCAGATGACCCAGACCACGATGATGGTATGGCTTGGGTTGCACTAGGTCAACGGTCGGCACCGTGTATTGATGCGCAGTGGGCTGAAGTTCACGAGGTATGACTCTTCGTTCGGACACGCCCAGCGGGTCGTAGCTGTCGGATCCGTGCTGCAGATCAGATGCATCCAGACTTGCAGAAGCACCTCTTGTACTGTAGTCGGCTGTAGTTGGCCACATTGAGATTGGAAGCTGCATACATGTATAAGTTACATCTATCTCAGAAATCCGGCCGTGTAATAAATAAATTACATGTATAATAGCTGCTCGACGTATTATCGGGATCTACAGGGAAAATCCGGCAAGTCTCGACCCGGACCCGATGCAGCAAGAACAGCGGGAAAAATCCGACAGTCTGGGACAGGCGCAGGCACAGGCGCAGGTGCCAGGAACACGAACACCAGCGTCCGATCTTCTGCTCTGCTGCAGGACGTCAATTTCCGTCTGCTTCGTCGCGCAAGTTGCCGAGTCGCAAGGTGAGACTATCAAGAGATTCCACGATCTTGTCTCAGCCCTTTGGAGACAGATCTCGTAAGGCGAGTCACCCTTCTCGTCATCGTAATCTGCCAAATCTGCCATGGGCTTCGATAACTGACTCAGGGTGGGGGGTGTCGCGGAATTATCAGCAGGCAGAGAATCGAAAATGGAAGGGACTGATCGGGCCGCCCGTCGCCCGGCGAGTTAGACTTTGCGCTAATCGAATGGCTGTTTCTACACACTGTGAGTACAGGTACTGGACCCCATGGCCGGAACGTCGCCCGCTCCACCATGTAACTTACTAACACTAGTAGTGGCATCGAGGACAGAAGCCGCGTGCAGAACTTGAACCCTCGCAGGGAGCCGCATCAAATTCGCTCTGTCGTGTTTCGCATATGACTTGACCAACAATCATTTGAGGCCCACGCTTGACGAGCCACAGCAGCCACCTTCTCATTGTTGCCTCTTTCCTGCGGTGATACCAGCGAATTCTTGCCTCATATCATAAGTCGCCGCCCCGCGCTACTGCCGCTAGATCTATTGCGACGAGAGCCGACCGTCGTTTCCCAATTTAACGTTCCAGCAGTTGAGCCAGTTCCAGTTCCAGTTCCAGTTCCAGTCTGCTTCTTCACGTCCCATTCGAGCAGGCACACGCACCTTACGATTACTATTACCGCCTACATCACCTGCTCGCTGCCCTGACCCGCCGAACCCTGTCTGCCTCCAATTCCTGGCTGTTCCTCCTTTTCCTGCAAATAATCGACTTTCCATACAAACCACAACTTTATCAGTAGACCGCCGATCAGCGCGACTCTTTGAGCAATTGTACCTGAATCGAGGCTTGACGCGCACACGACTCGATCCTCCACATTGCGAAGCCGCACTCCAGTCGCGACGCAGTGTCGAACTAAACACTCCGAGACTCAATTCTGACCTCACCCAACGATCAATACTTACCACATCCTCATTAAACACCCGGCCGGGTGGAGGTCCAAGTCACTCGTTCGAAGCGCTTCGATTCATCTGCGCGACTATCGTCATCCGCCACAGCAGCATTTGCGCGACGCTCATTCATTCCAGCGCTGCGGTTTAGTCGAAAGCGACTGGCTACTGGCTAGGCAGACATACCGCACCTTGCCGCAACACAGAACACTTGTACAACTCGACCTCTGCGGTTGCTGAGTCCCCTCCCCGTTATATTGAACAGCAGGCATTCGAGGAAATCGTAAAACCGCCACTGCTCTCCTGGGATTTCCGGCCATTTATTTTTGAACCCGCGAAAAATCCCCGATTTCTACAGCTTGGGTCTTTCTTGCCTGCTGCGACACCTTCGGGTAGAACATCACTGGTCGATATTCCGACTTTGACGGAACCAAATATCGGGCTGGCTTTTGGAGACATCCGACTCGATTACCTCTGCGCTTGCAACCATCAGGCGCGAGCGGCTATCGATCAGACACTGATCGTGCTTATACCTCTTTGACCTTCATTTGGTCATGTCCTTGTCTGCTACACACCTCTCCCTCCCTTTGCCGTTTCCCCACACGACATATCCAACTTCAGCGATTGATCGCAAACCTACTCCGAGTACCACCGGCGCAAACGGATCAACCATGTCCACCCACGCAATGCAGCCTGCAGGCGCACCACAAACAGCGCCGGAACCGCGCGATTACCGTGGAGAGCGCGAGAATTATCGGTATTCGTAAGTCGAAATGTGATTCGATGACACTTTACAACGCTAACACAACACAAAGCTTGATCATCGAGCAGCAGCCTGTTCGCGCAAGAATGTGCGGTTTTGGTGACAAAGACCGACGTCCGATTACCCCTCCTCCTTGCGTTCGCATCATCATCACAGACGTCAGAACCGGCCAGGAGGTACCTGCGGAGTAAGTTTGTGCCTCGACATCTGAAGCAAACGGATTCTGACCGCAACTGCAGAGAAATTGATTCATCCTTTTTTGTCCTCTCCGTCGACCTCTGGGATGAGCATGGCACCCACGAAAAGAACGTAGTTCGCGCCTCGAGTAATTCGCCCGCTGTGTCGATATCAACGGCAACTACGACCTCTTTTCCTCCTCAGATGGATCGACCAGCGTACCCGCCATCGGCGTCTGGAATGCCCATGTACAGTGGTGGTCCAGGCTATGCCATGGCCGGACATTCTCAGCAATATCCATATGGAGGCGGTCAACTACCTCCCGTATACGCTCCAGGCGGACCAGCGGGCATGTACCCCCCTCAGTCGGGCTACCAGCAGCCTTATCAAGGCGCGCACCCTGGTGCATCACCTGCCTATCCTCAAGGCTATGGACAGGTCCAACCGGGTTATGGTGTGCCGCAGTCTTCTTCCTCTAATGGCATGTTCACCAGGAACCTGATCGGAAACTTGACTGTAAATGCCTTTCAACTTGAGGACCCCAAGCACCGCCAAGGTCACTGGTTCGTCTTGCAGGATCTGTCTGTCCGTACAGAAGGCACTTTCAGGTAAGTAAATCGGACTAATAATCCACTTGTGGTTACTGACGACATCACACAGACTCAAAATGAGCTTTATCGACATGGGCACGCACAAGGAACCTTTTACAAAGGAAGATAAGTACAACAGGCTGAGCCAGGGAAAGGATATCCCTGTGCTGGCCTCTTCATTTTCCGCGCCCTTCACAGTTTTCTCGGCCAAGAAGTTTCCTGGTGTCATCGAATCCACCGAACTCAGCAAAGCCTTTGCCGGTCAAGGCATCAAAATTCCCATCAGGAAAGATGGTGGCAAAGGTGACGGCGACAATGATGACTCCCAGCTCGGATAAAGCTACATCGACTAACGGTGCTGGCGCCCTGGAAGATTCGTGCAATGCCCGGAATGTGCATGGCTTCCACGTATATTCACTGCCTATGCGCATAGTGCGGCGACACTTGACGCATGTCGCAAGTTTTGACGAAAGAGGCTTTCTCCTGCCCAACCAGTTCTACCTAAGTCATAGGATGATTACTGCTGGCAGATACGACAGTTCAACGGATTTTCCTGACATGTAGTCAGAGATATTCTGCAGAGATACACATTAGCGGAGACGAGATCTACTTGCGATCTAGCGGCATGGGAAGATCATGTAATATATACACAGAGCTGGCCAGAGGTTTGGAATGCTTGCATCAAGGTCATTTGCCCACAGGACTCGGCCTATTGCAAGCAAGGGGGAAAGGATTTGGTCCATCGAGATACCCATCTAGTTTTCGGCTCTTTTCTAGCATTTACACGGCGGCATAATACATCTACATTTACAAGATACAAACGATCCTGTGGTACATCCGTTCGTACATGAGCAGCGTGTTAAATCTGCCGACGTCTTCGTAAATTGATGAGTGAAGTGTGAAGATCCTCACGCGTCGACAGCACGTGCGGCGAATGAGATACGGCTCTGGGGCAGCGTGTCAAAACTGTGCTTCCACCTTCCACTTTCGACCTTTTCTTATATTGACCACTCCCGCTTCCTGCGTATAAATCGACATAAGCGAGCATGAGCCTCAACTCGTGGTAATAGTATAAAAGGTATCACTCTGACATGCAGGTAAGGATACCGTCCTGCTTTCCCCTCATCCTCAGCCGATACACATCGGCGTCATGCTCTTCTCTCGCTCTCTCCTTTGCTTATCGCTCGCCGTCGTTCCATCTCTGCAACAAGATGGAGGCGCCTCGTTCAACACTAGCCCGTCATTTAACAATACATTGCTAGCCGCCATCAATGCAACAGCTCATGCTCGCACCTGCAATGACTGTTATGTGAGTTATCATTCTTGCCCAGACACGAGACCATCGACTGAGTCAAGCAGGGCATCCTGAACATCATCAAACCTGTCGCTGAGCTTGGTGACACCCCTTTCGCTGAGCTTTCAGTGCCATACTGTGAACAGCTCCACCAGTACAGTCCTGATGTCTGTCAAGGCCTGGAGACACTCGAAGCACCGAGTGTAGCCTATGCTCTTCGTTCTATGGACATCCCCTCTCGCGCAGCCCAGATCTTCTGTAACTCGTTGTATGGTCTGTGTCGCAACCTCCTCCTCTCAATTACAGTGTACCGGTATCTTCGCCAAAACCAGCCAATGCCACTCGACCAGCTGCCAGCAAGAAAGATTCGATTTACGTCGTCCATATCTCAGACCTTCACGTAGACCACAAGTACACCGTCGGAGCCAGCTACAATGTATGTATACATCTGATATCCATGCATGGTTTATAACAGTCTTGCTTCTAGTGCTCTGAATCGATTTGCTGCAGACCGAATGAGCTCACTGTCGGCAATGTCTCGATGTACGCCGCTGGTCCCTTTGGCGAGTACTACTGCGACTCTCCTGTCTCGCTCGAGCAGAGCCAGTTCGACGCCATCAGCAAGTTCGTTCCGAAGCGAGCATTCACCATTTCTACAGGCGACATTGTAGAAGGCGCCATTTGGGAAACGACCAACGACGAGATTGTTTCGGACATCGGCGATGCCTACACACGCATGCGCAAGACACTCGGTTTGGTTTATCCAGCCATCGGCAACCACGACGCGAATCCGGTAAACTCCTTCCCACCCGCCGGAGTACCGACAAACTACACCGATACCTATGACTACAGTGCCCACTCCGCCTTCTGGTCTCCCTGGATCGGACCTGCTGCCGCCTCGCAGGTCGTTGACAACTACGGCTCTTACAGCGTTCAACATGCCAATAGCACTCTACGCATCATAAGCATCAACACCATGTTCTCCGAAGGCGTGAACTGGTGGATCTACAACCAGACCCTGTCAGCCGACCCATCAGGAATCTTCACGTTCCTATCCAACACCCTCTCAGCCGCCGAAGCCGCGAACGAACGCGTCTGGATAATCGGCCACATCCCACCCGGTCGCCCCGACTTCCTCTACGACTACAGCGTGACCTTCGACAGCCTGGTGCAGCGTTTCTCCCACGTCATCGCCGCCATGTTCTGGGGCCACACGCACCGCGACCAATTCGAGATCAGCTACAGCGACTACAGCAACCGCGTCCCGGGCAACGCACAAGTCGTGGGCTACGTCGCGCCATCCCTGACGCCGACGAGCGGAAACCCGAACTTCAGGGTCTACGAAGTCGACCCCGTGACCTTCGGCATCAGGGACGTGCACGTCTACTTTGCCAATGCCTCGAGGAGTGATTACCAGACCCACGGCCCGCACTGGGAGAAGTACTACAGCGCGAAGGAGGCTTATGCCGGCGCGCTCGATCCGTCTGTCACGGATCGGAAAGCGGAACTCTCGCCCGCGGTGTGGAGTCGCATCGTGGCCGCGTTCCAGAGCAACGATACCCTGTTCCAGCAGTACTATGCCCGCAAGCAGCGCGGCTGGGAATACGTCCCCTGCGAGGGCAGTTGTAAGAGTGGTGAGATCTGCCAGCTGGGGAGTGCGGTTAGTGCGTTTGCTTGTTTGGACCCGACGCAGGCGGCTGCTAAGCGGGATTTGAGTAGCGCTGCTGGACAGGACGCGACGGATGAATGCGGTGTTAGTACTATGAGAAATGTTATGAGGGCTATGGGTGGTGATGTGGCTGCTTTGAGGAAGAGGGCAGGGGTCGTGCTGAGGAGGTAGATTGTGTGGAAGTAACGTTAAGAGGAATCCGGTCGGCCTGGATGCTATATAAAAGAACTCATGAAAGAAGTTCTCCTGTTGGGCTTTACGAAATTACCTGCTATGCTGCTCATCGCAACTACACGAGTTTATGTATCCTTCGTCTATAGCGCATCGTCAAACGCAAAACGCTACTTTGTCCATCTGCTAATCAAGTCGTTCAAAAATCCACAGACTTCTGTAAGATACATAGTGAGTATCCGATGTCCCATCGTCGATCATGTACCTTCGAGGGATTGCATGAGACGATTCTCAGAAAGGAGCTCGATAAGTGCGGCGAAGGGTCAAGGGAAGGGAAGGCATGTGACTATATAATATAATCATGGTTGCGTACAACAGGTACTGGCGGTATATCTTGGCACAGCTAGACATCAAGTAATAATAATACAACAACCTCTTCGATGAGGAGCCTTGACATCAGCTATACTATGTGTCTAAGTGGCCTAGTGCCCCTGTTCGCGCGACAACTGACTGACGGCGCAGAGACCCACATGGTTGATTCTCTGGGCAAAGCAAGTCACGATCTGTTGGGTGCATTGAGCAAATTGAACGTGATTCAAGAAAGGGAGGGTAACTCTTGAAACAGACTCTGGAAAAGATGCTTTCCAGTCGTGACTCGAAAACATGTACACTTGGGTATTTGCAGCATCTAAAATTCTACAGTATTATTATGCCAGCCAACGCCTTGCTTTGCCCGAAAACAGGTCTCCCGCATTCCGTGATACGCACATTCCATGAAAAGGAGCCAATAACATCGGTAGAGGACAAACCGATCATCTGAGACCGAAAGACCCCTCGCTGCCTGGTCTGCTGTGAGATCGGACAGTGTAGTCGCCATATGCACTACCACCGTATGCACTACCGACTTGCATACCAGCACGCTTGGCCGCGAGCTGCTCAGTCGGGTTACCTCGCAGCGGATGGGCGGTATTCGGCATCTTAGGGCTTCTGCCAGAAGTGCTAGATCCGGATACGCTATATCCTCCTGGCCTCAGGCGTTCCTCTCCCATCGGCGTGCTCGTGATATGAGCTGCAACCGGAGGCGCTGGCTTGAACTTCCTTCTGGCGTCTCCTGGTCGGGTCTCGTCGTCTACCAAGACCACCATCCACACCCCTACGGCACCGGTGTGGCCGAGAAGTGGTGTGCAGTGGATCCACCTGCTTCGACCATCGCCTTCGCCGTCCTCGTTGGGCCGTGTCAGCCAGCGGATCTTGGCGGTGACACCTCGTCCTTCGGCGAATGCTTGCACGAGCTCGTTCCGAATGCGAGGCGATCCGCCTATGCGAGACAGGAACGGAGACTGCAGGATACCAGGTACGCGCAGCGATGGTGATGAGAAGAGAATCCGGAGCGATGGATGAGGGCGAATCAAGAGATACTGGTGATGTTAGTAGGATATAAGGGAGTATCGGCGACGCACAACTTACATGCTGGTATACACCCTGCAGTCGTCCATTCATGCGTATGTCTTCCTTGGTCGATAAGGCCTGTTCGGGTGAGAGGAGCTTAGTTCTCGACTCCAAAGCCTCCGATGTAGGATCCTGAATCAGCAGTCTCGGTCTGTGAGAGGTAACGCTAGCTCTGTCGTCCTCGTCATCGATCTGATCTCTGTGCATACGTCCTCCGTGCCGCCTGACAGCCTCCAGTTCTTTGGTGTTGAACATTTCGGAGAGACTTTGGAACTCGTCTTTCTGGTTTTCGCGATCCTCTTCTTGCGCCAACTCTGGATCCTGCGCCCGTTCGAGTAGCCTTTGGTAGGCTTCAAGACCGGTACAGTCCTTGACAAGGCCGGAGACGTCGACCTGAGCGCCAATGAAATAGCGAATGACGCCCTTTGAATCTGACAATGGTGCTATCATCAAAAGATTCATGAAAGGCGAGCCATCGCGTCGGTAGTTCAAGAAAACCTCACTGTGCTCCTTTCCTGCCTTGCAGGCCTCGGCCAGACGTCTGACAGAATGTGGATTCGTGCCTGGACCCTGAAGGAACCTGCAATTACGGCCGACACTGTAACCCATGCCATACTGAGTTGTGCGTTGAAATTCTTCCGAGGCAAAAACAATAGGGTTGTCTTTTCGTGAAGGATCCGAAAGACAAAAGACTTCGGCAAGACCTTCGGAAGCCTCGCGCAGGTGAGGAGCCAAGGTGCCAGTTATGCGCCGCTGAATGCTCTCACTGACGATCTGAATCCAGGAGTATGCAATGAATGCCGGAAGGTCATCCCGGACTAGAACATCGAATGCTTGATCTGCGCGATCGTGTAGTGACTTGTTCATTGTCTGACTCGGGGGCGCATTGGTGAAGTCGAGATCACGCAAAGGCTCTAGCGCTTCGCTAATGGCATTGGCATAATCGATAGCGCGCAGTGCTTTGAGAGAGTCCAGATAATACACAAGTGTACGAACACTCCGCGGTCGGTGAGAATTGAGGAAGCCTGTGAATTGGAGTAGCAATTTCGGATCTTGGAAGATAAGTCGCAAATGCTCCTTGGACATGAGTTGTTCGGAGCGTTTCTCCAGAGGATAGACGCCAGTAGCTTCCTCGGGAGGAGCTGCGAGAAGGTCAAAGTTTCCTGGGTCATCTTCCAGCACAGGCTCCAAGCGGTCCAGGTCGTCCGGGGGGCCTTTCGTCTGCAGAGCAGGAAGTGTGTGCTCGGTCGGAGCAGTAGAAGCGTCGGACATTGACCCGTTAGAGCTGTCGTGCGAGTCTCTGTAATTGGGCACCCTTGGCGACTCGGAGGCGGATGTGGACGAGGGTGCTAGAAAGGTGTGAGAGACAGCCGGTCTTTGCGGTAGACTCTGGTAACTGAGCGTCGGGTGGTGTCAGCCAATGCAGCATTAGATGTGGAATGGGAAGTGATTACCTGGGTTGGACGGGTTTGTGAATGTTCTCTCGGCTCAGCGTTGGTGCGGGTGCGGAATCCTCCTCTCCTTCGTCGCCTTCAAACGAAGGATATGGCGGGTAATCAGCTTCGATACCAGGTAGAGAGGCTGGGCCAGGACTATGGGAGCGGGACGTGGTTGTCATGAAACGAGTCTGAAAGTCCTCGACCAGCGGTTCATGACTAGCATGATATGGTTGGAATTCAAAATCAACAACCGGCAGACGTCTGGCAGTGTCTGTACTCGTTGTACTTGTTGGAGGTTGCGGCCGGCGCGCAGTCGATCTCGAGGGCGGTCGGTCCATGTTTTGTGGAGAGTGTGATGTCGGAGCAGGATACTAAAAGGTCAAGAGTTTAACGCAATGCCGCAGAATAATGTCGAGGAGTGGAGAGGGAGTGGTTAAGCTTCTTTCGGTGACGATGAGAAAGGCTGGTAGCGTGTGCACAAGGTCAATAGAGATCCGCGCGGGAAGACCAAGCAGACGGGGACTTAGCATGAGGGAGGTGGATGATGGCTTGATAAATAGATGCAATGCGGCCGATCTTACAAGTGAATAGTTTCCACATTTGGCTTTAGCGGTCAGTGGCCGGACTGCAGATGTGGAATCGGGTTGACCACCGGGCATGGTTGATGGCGGCTCAAGAAGGTCAACCGTTTGGAGAAGAGACAGAGTGATCTACGACATGACGAGCGATTCATGGAGTCTAAAACTGGAGCCAAGCTGGGTGTGGCTGGCCGGGAAAGACACTTGAGGACATACTGTACCTTACTACTGGTCGCGAGTTCCTTCCCTCTTTTTCGAACATGTCGCAAGTCAAGTGAACTTCAACCCATTGCACGGGGGAAGGAGCGGCAGATCCAAAAGTCGGTAAGTTACCTACCTCTATCTGCGCCTGCACGGTTGCCGGAAACCAGATCGCATGGTCTGAGCATCGCCAAATTACGTCGGTACAAGGAGCTGCAGGAGGAAGAATTGTCAGATCCCGGCCCCACCGACACTCGATCCTCTTGCATTGTTGCCAATGCCGCTTTGGGTTCGGGAAATGCGTCAAGTCGTTGCCAGATGTGGATGCGCATCCTGAGTGAGACTTTCCACCTCACACTTCTTGGCGTGGTCGGCACGTGCTACGTCATCAGGTCGGCTCGCCATCACCTGCCATATCTGGATTCATTCAAATACTCGGCAGCACTTCTGGCTTTCATAAATCAATACAGACAGTAGCAATGGACTATCCGGAATATCGAAGCAGCGCAGTCTAGGTCTAGGCGTTGTCGTTCAAACGCAAGACAGGCGATTGTGTGGCCCGTCGAGACGGATAATAATAGACTGCGATCGCGAGGATTGTGGAGATCAGATTCTCAGATCGCATGCGGCAACCACGCAGATCGGAACCATCGCGGTGCCGGCTCCAATCAACCATCACGGAACGCACACTCTTTACATGTACTATATACTTACACCTGACACGGAACATTGTGAATGATAATCACGTATCAAAATGCAACGATGTATAAAGGAAAATTCTGTCGGGCATCAAAACCTGCTGCCTGCAATGCTTTCGTTATATTCGTGTACGCGCACTTTCGCACTCATGTTATCATACACATGAAGGCCACGCACCCACAGCCATTCTGTCAGGTTGTGGATCTGACTTGTACTGGCCGTCTTGAGCGGTCGAGTCACTCGATCACTCCAACAGCGGTCGCCTTTCGCGTTGGTCCCCGTACAAGTTCTCGGAGTGCTTCTGTCCGTCGATCTTATTGCGATATAGCACAAAGTGCTGAACCATGAAGATTATGTCGAAGAAGAGGCTCACATTGCCCAAGAAGAACTTGACAGGATTTCCTGTGAGTCCGCTCCAGTCGCCTTCCATGGAAGCGTCAATCAACAGTTGAGCGATGCTCAGTATGCCTCCAACGAAATCCATCAAGACCTGGACAATGGACCAGCCAGCCGTCGACTGAGCTTTGTAATTATGCCATGCTTGAGGGACATATTTGCCGCAGGTGACCACAAGCTTCACATATGACGCTGCGTATACCTGGTCGGTTCAGTGACAGTTTGGTAGCCATGCGGCCGTGACTGCTTACCACATCGATAGCACTCCACGTCTTGAGACCAGCCAAATCCCTGCTCGAACCAGCAGCCATCAATGCTACGACAGCAAGCGACGCGATTGAACCGCAAAATATCCCTTGCACCACTCTACTCGCTCGTTTGCCCTCCAGCTGCTGAAACCTCCATAAAGAAGACCAAAATTGCGTATACGTGACAATGCATATGACCAAAGCGTGCAAGGCGAATGCAAAATCATTCACTCTCACTGTTGGCTCTGGCGACGTCGGATGTCGAGTGGCATACTCCTTTCGTATCGAGCGATTGAATAACAGCGCACCTGTGTATGTTGTGTAACAAGCGAAACCCAGAACATTGAGGAGTGGAAAGTCGACCGTGAGACCCGATGTGCTCCGTCGTTGGTAATTCAGCAGAGGTTGAGGGTAGAAGCTCATAGACCACGAAAGGAAGCTTCAATAAAGATACGAATCAGTAAGAATTCGAACTACCCACGACTGTACCTACTATACCCATCCGAATACACTGGGTCGAGTCGTCAGTACACAGTGACTTCATGCTTGAGTGGTAGACCTACTCCGAGCACGCGACTACGAGTCCTTGCCAACTTTTCACCTTGTCCATCTCAGATGTGACCTGTGACGGGAATGTGAGCAGGCGAAGTCGAGTGCACTCAATCAGATAGGCATCGCATCGGTCGGTATCGGGATCCGCCTTATCAGTGACTTATGGTACGAAAGTGAAATATGATAGAATCGCACGTGTGACTGCTTCAGAGGACGCACGCCGAGCGAAGTCTACGAGAACAGTGCGATGCGAAGGATCCCCGAAGCCACATGCACGACGATCTGAGCCGTGTACCTGGTATTGCTCACGCAGCACGTGAAGGTTCAATTGCGTTCACCTGCCCCGTTTTGGCTCCGCCTCCAGACGGCTAGGGCCGTACCGATGCCAAGACTCCTGCCCTGCTCGCCTGCCGTGATTACGGTAACTCCACTGTTACGCGACCACACATGTCACACCTGGACAATCATAGCGTGCTCATGATCCTGCACTGTCGACGGATAGACCTTCGTACTCTCCAAAAACCCAGCGCATAAATTCTGCTCCCCTCCAACCTTACACGCGACCGGAACTAGCACGAATGACGCCAGATCTAAGCCGCGCCTGCTCAGTCACCTTCGCGCTCACTCTACGCGTTGAATCGACCTCTTGAGCAACTTGGACATGGCCCCTTTTACCTCAACCCCAAGGCGCGGTGGCCGACCGCCGGGCAGACCACGGACTAGAGTTGCGCGTGATGGTGACTTAGAACCGCCTGCCAAACGTCGGAAATTCATTCCAGGAGGTCCTGGCGGAGGTGGACATTGGTCAGAGGTTGAAGACGTCCCTGTCACACACACGATCAAGAGAAGCACAGTCGTTGGAACCGGCGGAAGTGCGATCAAAGAAGCCGGCTCGGAAGATGAGGATGATACATTGTTAGCGACCCCTGCACTTGGCCAAGACACCTCATTATCTCCAAGGACTGTTCGATCAAGAACGTATTCTAGGCCAAGAAGAGACCAGGAAAGACAAGAAAGACCCCGTACAAGGGGAAGATCCAGAACGGGAAGGTCAGGTAGACCAGGAAGACCACCAGGAAGACCTGCAACTACTCCAAGGCCGCGATACAGCAGCGCTGCCGCAGCAGTCGTGGCCAACCAAGCGCATGATGGCTACAAGCCAAGAGAAGAAAGAGGCTGGGAAGAATTTCACCCCGACTTGGATATTGAAGCAGGTCTGATAGTCTTCACCGCAGATGAAGTGGACGGCAAGACCAAGCAGGAACCCAGGCCATCGTTGTTGAGGCAGGACACTTCGGCTTCGAACGCGGCCGAGGGCGAGAACGGTACTCAAGAAAGCAGCCAGACTCAAGTACCATCCGCACAGCCCGTGGCAGACGTGCCATTGATCACGCCGAAACGACGCCCTGGAAGGCCACCGAGAAAACCAGAATCTATGCTTAGCGGTTTAGGGTCACCACCTGCTCCAAGGATATTACCTTTGCCGATCCACAACCCGAAGGAACGTCTCAACCTACCAAAGCCATCATACCGCAGCATCGACACTTTTAAGAGCTATGAAGAAGATAAAAAGACACGAACCGAAGACTTCGTGGACAAGTCCATGGCCAATGTTGGGTACCAAGAAAGTGAACGTTTCGAAATCCCTCAAGATATCCTCGTCCGACATTCAGAAGGTGCCCCAGACGATGAGATGGGAGCTGCTTTGATTCTGGAGTCAGAGAAGACGGGCGAAAATCTAATGGCCGAGCATCAAGTCGGTCATCAAATAGGCGACGTCGAATACGATATGGACGAGCAGGACGAAAGATGGCTAGAAGCGCACAACATTCAAAGGAAAGCAGAAGGCGTCGACCCCGTTAAGCCATCCATTTTCGAAATCACCATGACGCAGATCGAGCGCGAATATTATGCGCTCGAGAAAAGTACGTTCACACTCACTTGTTGTTGCGTCAACAAAATTGCTGACAATTTTGCTTTGCAGGAATACCGAAGCCGAACCCACGACATGCGACGCAGACGAGACCGCGATCAAGCTCTGCAGCGGCCGTGAACGGAGAACCCGCGCCAGGCGACGAGCCTGATAGTAAATGCGCCATTTGCGACGACGGCGATTGTGAGAACGCCAATGCCATAATATTCTGTGATGGCTGTGATCTCGCCGTTCATCAAGAATGCTACGGTGTACCATTCATTCCTGAAGGCCAATGGTTCTGTCGAAAATGCAAAGAGATTGGACGAGGAACGCCGACGTGCATTTTCTGTCCAAACATTGACGGCGCATTCAAACAGACCAACACGCTCAGATGGTCTCACCTGCTATGCGCGATATGGATTCCTGAAGTAACAATTGCTAACATCACCTTTCAAGAGCCCATTCAGGATGTCGAAAAAGTACCGCGCAACAGATGGAGCCTACTATGCTACATCTGCCATCAACGCATGGGTGCATGCATTCAGTGCTCCAACAAGACATGCTACCAGGCATTCCACGTCACCTGCGCACGCCGTGCTCGCCTTTTTCTGAGGATGAAATCAACACCGACTGGTGGAATCGACCCTTCTGTTCTCAAGGCTTTCTGCGACCGTCATGTACCGCCGGACTGGGCACGGGAGCACGATGTTGACAACGCTATCGTTGAAGCTAAGCGCTACTATCACCGTACAATGCGTAATCGTCAGTGGGCCGACAGTCATACCGCAGCCCTTTCGATGAGTGCTCAGCAGCCTGCTCAGACTATTATCGAGAGCCTCGAAGAAAAAGCCCCGAGCGAGGATGGCTCAACAATAGTTGTTGCAAGCAGTAGGCGCAAGAAGAAAGAACCAGCCAAGACAGGATGGAAACTTCCCTCTGGTGCTCCGGTTGTGCCTGCTGTGGTCTTCACCGCAGTTGAGACCTCCGTCTTTGCTAGATTCAACATTCGTAAAAAGAAAGAATTTCTAGCCGAGGCCTGCAGATATTGGACCTTGAAGCGCGAAGCTCGTCGTGGTGCGGCTCTGCTCAAGCGTCTGCAACTGCAACTCGAATCATTTTCCTCCATGGAAATCACCCGTCGCAATTTCGCCGGCATGGGAGCAGTTGGTCGACCTCGTCTGCTGCGGCGCATCGAGTTTGCAGGTCTTCTGCAGAACGACATGGACTACCTGGCGCAGGTTGTTGCCAAGATCACCGAACGGGAGGCGAAGAAGTTGGAGGATGCCGAGACTTTGCGCCAACTCATTGATACTGTTTATTTCCCGCTCTCTGATCTGCTGGTGCCGGTACTCCAGAAAGCCAAAAAGTGAGTAACGACCGAGTAGAACATTTCATATGTACTGACAATAATAGGTTGGACGAGAAGACCGACTTTTTCGCTTCCGGCTTTGCTGATATGGAGGCCAAGCTTTCTGACCGGTGGTATACATCTATTGCAGCGTTTTCTGCGGAAATTGGATCTATCCTAATCTCTGCCCTGGCTCATACCAATGCACAGCTCGCTGGCGAAGCAGCATCAGATATTACTGAAATGCACAATCAGTATAGCGGTAGGCTTACCCTAGAGCAGCGTCAAGCCATGACAGTCGAGCAAAAGCAGCGCCAGACTGTCGCAAAGCGTATTGTTCGAGCGATCAAGGAGCCCCTGGAAGATGCCATGAAGAAGGAAGCAGACCTCAGAGACATTCCCTACGACAAAAACTTGAAACCACTGGAAAATATCGATGCACATCTCGATGATGCTGCATCAAGAGCCTCACCCACCAAGTCCACGGGTCACTCATTAGCCAACGGCGATTCAGACAACAGACGCCCGAGTGATAGTTCTGCAATAGCAGGCGCCTCTCCTGGCGGAACGAACGAAGATGTTACCATGACTGAAGCGTCTCCGATGCAGGAAGAAGTTATCAGAGTCGCCAGCAAAGCGACGCCCAAAAAGCGCAAAGCATCGGCCATCGACGCGGCACTAGGCGCAAAAGACGCGCAACCTACCCAAGCACCATCGCCGCCAATATCCTCCTCATCACAGAATGCAACCGACCGCATCTCATCAGTCTCCAACAGCTCCACAGCTAGCGGCTCAGCCTCTACTACCACTGCGAATCCCTTCTCCACCGGCGGCGTACCTTGGTACATGAGCCCCTTCAATCCCATCGGTACCACGATCCACGAAGAAGAAGAAACGCTCACACAGGCACCCGTCCTCGAAGCCGACCTCAGCGATGACCTGAGTGAAATAGACGACGATGAGCTTAAGAAGCTCGCGCCGAAACACTCGTCCAAGCCCTCTGCCACCATCAAGACGCCTACCAAGCGAGGCCGAGGCGGCGGTAGAAGCAGGGCCCGAGGTGGAAGTCGTCGCAGCACAGCCCGGACCGCCACGGCATCACTCGCCGAAGAGGACCCAGCAGCCTCAGCGAATGGAGACAACGACATCGAAATGGACGAAGCCGCACCGAGCTCAGAGAAAGACTACGGCGGCACGATGACCGTTGCGAAGAAGCCACCCGCAGTACAGCGACGCAAGAGCAACCGCGGCGGCGCTGTGGCCAAGGACGCCGACACCGATGCCTCCGACACCATCACCGTCGCCGGCCACGGCAGAGATGAAGCAAAGGACAGCGAAGGAAACAGCGAGAGCAGAGAAGCGGAAAAACTGCGCGTTAAAAGAGCCAGTATGGATGCGTATAACGAACGCCGCCGTGAGGCCCGGGTCGCGGAGAAGGAGAAGCTGAAACTCAAGGGAACTTGATCTTCTTTCGTTCGCTGCTGCCTCTGCTCTTCTGATGGGAGGGTTCGATAGCTTGTTTTGTTTAGCTGGGCATAATTTTTGATTGAGACGGGAGGATGAGTGGCAGAGATCAGGACGAACGATGAGGCTTGGAGGACGATTGCTTTATACGAGATCATGATATACCTTACCTTTCTATAAATAGATGGGATGAAATCGATAATGCTTGCATGATACTCATTTATCACATAGGAGCGATCTGGCCCAGGCCACGGTACAGCGAGTAAATGATGCAATTGACGTGTTAATCATAATGTATAGCGATGCTAAGGGTATATCCATATGGTTCCATGTGATGCAATTCCCTCCTTTCACAGTCGCCATCTCTCATTCAATTTGACCAACCAGTGGCTTAGTGCGGGGATCTAGTCTGCTAAGAAGAATAGAAAATCGTGTCGCGTGTAAATGTGCTCATGTCACCTCAGACAGCAGACGAGCTCCTCACCATGCTCATACGTCCCATGATACCCTTCAACTCGCGCACGCATTCGGCCTCGTCGTCTTCGCCGGCAAAGACTTTGGGCTCGAAAGTGTCGAATGAAAAGGCGACCTTTTTGCCTTCGTAGGAGCAAGGGGAGGCGGTTGATACCGCGTAGGATGTGATGGGCGTGAGCGGCGTCTCGCTGTATGCGTCCGTTGAGCGACCGCTTTCGCTCTCGCTGCCGCTGTGGCTCGTGGTCGCTGAATTGGTTGATGATGCCGAGTCGCTGTTTATCGACCATCGAGCTTTTGAAGGGGAGGAGGTGGGGATGTGAAGTTTCAGTGGCGCTGGCGATGGTGTGCGCGGGCTCTGTTTGTCTTCGATACCAGGAAGGCCGGGTGAGGACATGATGTCGATTTGTGTGTCGAAATCGAATCTCTCCATGGTCGGTGTGCGAGATCCAGATCGGTCGTTTTGGATCGAAAGGTGACTTGAATCAGTAACGTCGTTGTTGGTGGCAAGTTGCGATTCGTCAAGATTCGAGCTGGTTGCGGCCACGCGAGCCGGCATAGTAGCGGAGCGGCGAACTGAGTTGCGTCTAGAAAACGTGGACATTCGACGACTCAGTGATTTGAATGAGGCGTTGCGTGAAAGGCTGGAATCGGCGACGCGGAGAGGTGCGATATTCAGCATATTCAGCGAAGAATAAGATTCTGATCGCTGGTAGGTGTGGGCGTTTGAGAAGTAGTCGGTTCTTTCACAATCAGGGTGAATGCTCATCGGCGACTCGCATAACTCCTGGTGCTCTTCCTCTTCCTGGATCGATGTTGTGGAGGTGGAGCCGGAGGCAGAGTCTTCGATGACCTCGCAGGAGCGCAGTGCAGGATGAATAGACAATGCGGAGTTGTTGGCTGTTGGGAACATATTCGGAGATTCAGAGACAAGACAGCACATGTGATATGACGGGCTCCATGAGTCTCTGACCTCATCGGCTGATTTAGTGACGCTGACCAGCATCTGAAGGGTGCAGTAGATCATGATCCAGCGGACCTTACGAGCCTCAGACATTGTGAGCTTCTCCTCAGGCCGAGAGATACTCTCGTGTTCGAAATCGATGTATGATTGAATAAGAGGACAACTTTCGACGTCTGCGCCAACGTTGTTGGTGGCTGTGAAGAGGGCAGCGCGAGCGCTGAGTAATGCAACGTTCCTGGTCGATTTGGTGCTGAGCCTTAGAGGGCGGAGAGCACGCTGACTTTGGACGCTTCTTTCCAGATGTTGACAATCCGGCATGAGGGGCAGTGGGTGTTCGAGTGGTTCGTAGTTGTGGCGGTTGTTGAAAGCGTTGACGTTTTGCAGAACGCAAAGACCTCCGCTGGCTTTCTGATCCGCAAGTTCGTATGTCGACTCGGTGTCGACAAGATAGTCATAAAGGTCATGAAATTCATTACACATGTTGATCAGAAGATCCTTATCAAAGGCAGCATCAGCTGGTGGCGGCCAATATCCATGTTTGGCGACGTAGTAAGAGTGGAGGTGAGATCGGAAGCGGTCCATGTGGGCGCGCTCTGGGGCGGAAAGACCGAGAAAGGTACCAGAGAGCTCATCCTCGAGGATGTTTCCAAGAGCACGACTTACGCGACCGAGGTGGAGGTCCATCTCTAGCGAGGCGCGAGCGATGAGAGCTTTTGTGACGTTGCTGATATTATCAAATTCGGAGCTGAGAGTCAGACTGTCGTTCATGCCAACGCAATGGCAGAAAGCATCAACCCAGAGATCTCGCAACTGAAACTGCTCGGCGAAGTGGAGGAAAGCAAGGGCGTAGTCGGGAGTGTGAGCGAATTCCAAGTAGCCCATATTCTCGGCGTAGGCGAGGCAGTCCATGACGTTGTTGGCGGTGGCCGGGCGTAGTAATAGCATTCGTTCTTGAAGGTCGATAAAAGCTTTGCCTAGTGAGGCGCCAACGATTGGCTTGTTCATTATCCAGGCGAACAAGTTGCGAGTGGTGATGTGCCAGTGAAATGCGTCTTCGCGTATCGAGTCATCAGGTGCAGGAATGAACATGTCGCAAGGAGCTTCTGAAGAAGAGGCGCTCGAATAGCCACTGTCGGACGTGACATCGCTTGAATGCAAGGACCGCCTGATGTAGCTACCGCTGAAGAGCCTGTCGCATTGTGTCTCCCTCACGATTGGGGAGGGAATTCGGAATGCTGGACCACGCCTCGATTTACCCCTGCCAGAGAGATGAACGAGGCAGTCCCCATCGTGTTGCCACAATTCAGTATCCTGGAATAAAAGAGTCAGTCGATGAAACCAGAAAGTGATGAAATCAGTATCACTGACTCTTCTGAGGCCATCCCAATCACTAATGGCTCGAGTTTCGCCGTTCCATCGTTTGACACCGAATGCTTTGGCAGGACTGCTTCTCAAATGTTGACCGGTAGGCGAAGCCGGGGTTGTTGGTGATTCGATGCCCGAATCGGACATGACGCGAGAAAAGTTCGGCACCGCCATGGTCGCTGTAACAAACCTGCCTGGTTCTGATGGATGTGGCAGGAAATATTTGTGAGAAGCAGCGACACGAATGCAATGGGCGGAGTTGTGTGTAGTAGTAGTAGGAATATTTTGGGACGAGTAGGTCAATGGATGTCCGGGATCGTGCAGCATGCATGATGCATGGTCTTGTAGAGAAGGCCGAGCATTTCGGGGCATGACGAAAGCGACGAAAGCGATGATCTGCAGATCGAGTAGGGATGGCACCACAAGCTTGCCGATATCTGTGGATTCTGTGCTTTGCAGTCGTAATAGGTCGAAGGGCTCCGGCTGCAACTGCAAAAAGTATTTATTAACCAATTCGTGTGGGTCCAAGGAGATCTGCAAGATTAGTCGGCCACGCAAGTGACATCGGAAAATGCAGAGATACAGTGCGAGCGTGCGTGCATAACAACAGGGGGGCAGTGAATAAATATCTACGGTCGACCTCGATACTGTACCTGTACCTACAAGTGAGCTCGGTGTCCTGTCAGAGTGGCTGTTCTAGCTTCTCAGGTTCTGACAGCCAGGGGTGAGCTGAATGAGAGCTTCGCGGCGCCATCGCGTCCATGCGTGAGATGGGCAAGAGGGCAGCTTGACTGATCCGAGGGAGAGTGACAGAGCTGTCGAAGGTAGCGAGTGAATTGTCTTGGATCGCATTGGAGAGTTCGTTCGTGTCAGCCTATCGGAGAATTCTGATCTGAGGCTGATGGGGTCTCCGGATAGTATGCTCCAAGAAGTCTCACTTTGGCAGGGCGAGTCGTGATAGAGAGTGGTCTACTGTGGTCCTTTTTCGCCGCTAGGCTGCCACCTGGCGTTCTCCCGCGTGAGCGGAGCCTTTGCGCTAACTAACGCGAAGACGGAAAGCCTGAACGCGACATCCGAATTTGGAGATGGTGCCTGCTGCATTCGGAGGAGCTGAATCGAGCATTCTGGCAGCTGCCGCTTTCGAGCCCAGAACGCTTCAGTCTCGTCTTTTCCAAACCATAGCTATACCACAGCAGCACGACAGTCAGACTGTCTCATTTCGCTCGTCAAGCTCTACTGTGATGGCATGAAACATCAGCTGCAGGACGCGGTCGGTCGATACCGGTCTGCGTGGCCTACTCCTACTGTAGGTCTATCGCTTACACATGCCTGTCAGTGGACACTTACTGCCCTCAACAACATGTCCATCCCTGTAGCATGCACCCCGGAACATTATTGGTTTTGCTAATGCGGTAACACAGTTGGGAGGCAAAGGATGGTCGAGTCCGAAAAGCCGTGTCAGAACCGTTCGCTTTTGCACAAATATCGGAACCCACGACAAATCGCTGAGGATGTGACAACGAATCGGCGAATTTCTAGATATCCAGGGAGCATGAAGACGGCAACGATATGCCCGATCTGTTTGCGCATCGTTCCGACTGTCGCACCCCACCTGTCGAACTCCCGTGGTCCATGTCTGTTTCGTTGTCAGATGCGGTGTTCACGAATTTGTGTTAGGTGCGTTTTTGGATGTTATGCGCATGTGAAAGGCTACGAGTCTCACTGCGTCAAGAAAAACAACAGTGCCTGATGATTTTGTACATCTGTATTGTCTGCAGACGTAGAATTGGTAAGGTATCTACCGGGGTGTACGGTGTTCCCAGGAAAGCGCATCGGACTTCGTCAAGATTGGACGACATCTCGGTGGGGATCCGATCGAGGACAAACATCACCACTTCTTTTTCCCTCCTCCACCGTTCTCCGACTACACACACTACTGATCATCACCAACACGCAAAATTGTCCCTGATCACAGAGTCCACTTTGTCAGAAACCCACAACGATCGGTTCATGCCAACTCTCGATCCTGAAAGCGAAGCTTGGCATGGTTGATCTCTGTTCCTGATCTTCATTCTTCACCTCGACGCTCGCTGAATTGAGAAATCCAGCCTTGAACAATCCTCGAATTCGGCTCGAGATCAGCATCTGGCTCCGCTACAACAATGATCAATTCCTGCTAATCGTATGGTTGAGGAATACTCGAATCCTCTTTCGTCCCTATCGCGTTGTTTTCGATCTGCATGACACACCATACTCCTCCTAACGCGACGATATGGCCAGGATGATGAACCCATCGAGAGGGTAATGCGAATCATTTGAGTGGACCTTGAAGCGGATGTTCTCTTCTCAGAGACCTCAATAGTCTCCCACGAAGACCCAAAATGGAAGTTCTCCACAGCATGCGCCGACGAACACTGTCAAGACATCGTGCCAGCGGAGCGTGCCAGTGGTTTGAACCAGTTCGGTCGCACCCGGCCCTTGGGCATGACTTGCATAATGCAAGAACGCCACGACCAGTCCTGTCGTGTATACGCCATTTCCATCATACGGCTGCTGTGACCTTCCCAAGCATCTCTGCCTTGGCCTTCTCCGCTGCCTGGTTCTGCGCCTCGAGCTTTTTCCGATCCTTCGTTTTCTGATCGACTGTCGCAGCAGAAGCGACACCCTGCCGTAAGTAAGCCCTCGCACCTCGAAGATCCTCTATAGCGCGCCTTAAGTCCTTCCTGCTCGGCGAGGTCATAAGAGCTATTTCCTTCAGACGTCCCGCCATCTCCTCGACTGTACCAAGACTTTGTGGTTCGCCAGACTCTGCGTAGTCGACCAGGTCCTTTTCTGCCGCAAAGACCATATCATGTGCCTCTTTCATGAGTTTGCGAACGACGTCTGTCACAATCTGCTCGAGCGGTACTGCAGCCTTTTGGGGCCTAAAGTCAGCGGAGATCCTCCCTCTCTCACGTATCGGTAACGTACCAATCTTAGTTCTGCCATAGCATCTTGCAATTCCTCTATGACAGAACCTTTCTTGTCCAGCAATTCTTCAAGCACAGTCATTTTCTCCAATACTTCCGTCGCCTTCCTCTCTGTTATTTTCGAGCGATATTCACCAAGCTCACTTTCCACCCGTGAGACCAATTTCATCGACTGGTTCCTCACATCGACCAATGTCATCAACGTGTTTTCTCTGAGCTCTCTCTGCTGTGCCCAAAACTCTCTAGCCTCAGGCGGATACGTCGTATGTCCAACATCGACCTCCCACTCAGGCAAATGCTGCTCCACCCGATCCAGCCACTTGGCCATGACCTCATCCCGATTCATCATCCCAGGAAACTGCACCAGGAGATCACCCCTGCGGACCTGAAACGGAAACATCATATCCTTCTCCTCGCCGGGATACGCATTAAACCATCTCTGCGGCGCCTCGACAATGTTCGCCGCAAACCTCCTCTCCTTGATCAACAAATCCATAGCCTGCTGATCACGGAACGTCAGCTTCTCGTCCGGCCTGAAAGTGCGAAATGCAACGATGGCCGCGAACAGTTCCACCGCCCACTGGTTGACGCGCACAGGGAAGACACCATTATTCAACCCGTTCCAATCGCGCGAGATGACGAGATGCACATCGTCGAACTCGGGCGACGGCGGCAGGAACGTCTCGATGCGGACTTTCGGGTTCAGCAGCACCGTGTCCGAGTCGACCCAGAACAGCCACTGCAGTCGCTGCTCCTCCGGCTTGCTGAGTTCGCGCAGCAGCAGAGAGAGAATGTATGCCGGCTTCGACCACACGTCGTCCATTATGCTGTGCCGCAGCACGTACAGCGGATACCCGTGTAGTCGGTCGTGCTGCTCGTGCGTCTGCAGTGCGCGCTCGTAGATTGCCGAGCCGCCGAAGATGATGGTGCATTTTGCTACGCGCAGGCGTTCGCCCAGAGCCGGTCGATCGGGAAGAAGTACTTCTTCGCTGATGGAGGAGTTGATCGTGGTGGACGGAAAGGTACAGATATTCGATGCACTTGTATTCTGACTCCTGCTCGATGACGTGAGGAGGTTACTGAGCTTGTCTGAGACCGCGTAATGGAGATCGTTCAGTGCGTGGCCGAGTGAGGGTTTGCTGCTGTTGCCTCCTTTGATTCTGTCGATGGTTTCGCTGGGGATGCCTTGTACATGAGACTCAGTGGTCGCGAAAGATGTGGATAGGATGTACCCCAGTGTTATACAGACACTTGCGATCAACACCAGACGAAGGCGGCCATTGGAGACGGTGCTCATTTGATGCTTGGTGCGGTGCAGCAGCCATGAGGGTAGAAGCGTGCGGTCGTCAGCTTGATGTGATAGAATGGGGGACTCCATGTTGAATGATTTTCGTTCTACGCAGTGTGTAGCAAGGAGAACGCTCTGTCACGACATTAAGTCGCCGATTTGATTTGGAAAGATGATGACTTGGGAAGATGATGATGCATTGTACCGTGACGGGTATTTACATTCCAGATTGCACGTCCCGAGAGCGCACCTCCGCGATACCCCCTTGCCACGATCGTGATCACCAGTTGACACTCGTTTACGTATACCACTTCAGGGGGAGGCAAACTACTTGGGGTCCTTGGCTAGCCTTCTGTCGTTCGGTCGAGCGAGAATACACATATCCTCATCACACAGCTTTAGTCCTTGCCTTCTAAGCATTCTTTGGCCCACGTCCAATTCTGTCACCAACCCTTACGAGCGTCTCGCAATTCTGCTTGGTCGAGTTCTCGACGATGTCCGCATCCATGTCAACTTCGCCCTTCGGGAAAAGGGTGATAACTGTGCTGCCTCCGTACTGGAACTTTCCAAGACACTGCGCTCGACTGACCTGGCTGCCGACTGCAATACCAGGGTTGTAGATGATGCTACCGACCAGCATGGCGCCGACTGCGATGACAGCGACGCGGCTATTGGTGTTGGCGCGTTTGATGATCATAACGGAGCGCCTGTTCTGGCAGAAGACGTCGAGCGTTCCAGGCTGGGGTGGATCTCGTCAGTGCATGTCGTGGAATTTGGAAAGAGACTCGACTTACCTCATTGATGGCTTGCGGGTTGACTGTGTAGTAGGTACCCGGGACCTCAGTGATGCTCTCCACAATACCATCGACAGGCGAGTGCCATCTGTGGTAATCTTGCGGTGCCAGTCGTGCTATGGCTATGCTACCGCCATCAAAGTCGTGTGCCAAAGGCTCGGAACTGAGCAGCTTGGCCAAGGTGAAGCCGTAGCCTTTAATCCAATATTTGGTGGCCAGATCAATGGTTGGGAAGACGGTAGTACGCGAATCTGCCACGGACGACACAACGAATGGCTGAGGTATGTGTGTCAGCTTGTGCCCTGCGTTCCAGATAACTTCGTCTTCAACTCACGTCTTGGGGCTGGGCTGGCGGTCTGGCCTCTGGCTTGATCTCTCGTGAAAAGAAATCATTGAATGTCTTGTACTTTGTAGGATCCGGCTGAACCATCTCCTTCATACTGTCCTGCAGCTCAAAGCTCTGGATGAAAGGCTGAATGTGATCGACCGACCTAGGATCGTCGTATTCCTTGCCCATCTTCTCACTCTGAGCCTTCAACAAGGCCAGTGTCTTCTGCCACTGTAGCACCCGTTCCTGCTCGCTGCCGTAGTACAAGAAGTGCATGCCAACACGAACGTAGATGGACATGGGCTCGAAGTTCTTCTGTCCCGTCTGACGATCAATGACATAGTTGCCCATGTGGAAGCTGTTCTCGATCGATTCGAGGCGGGTTTGTGGAAAGAACTTTTGTAAGAAGGAGTGGGCGTGTCCCTTGTCCGATGCACGATGCAGCGTCATTTTGGGGTCCGCCTTATGATTGATGGCCTCATCTGTAATTTGGTTAAGGGCTTGAGATGTCGCATCGAAATGCTCATCGCCGAGTTGAGAGTTGTTTGCCATGGTGTAAGAATGGAATCGAGGAACTGATAGGGGTGGACTGAGAGTTTGAGGGTCAGCTCCGGAGTACTTGTAGGATCACAGGTGCTTCGGACAAGCAGGATTTAGGAAGCTTATGTAGCGTGAGGTGGCTGAAGTGTTCCTCACGTGTGCTCGTACCTGAACTGAACTGAACTGAACTGAACTTGGTTGTTGATCTCATGTCGGCCCCTGCATTTACCCATTCCAGGGCAGTCGCAAGAGTTTACGTCACACGCGGGGTGCAGTTCCATAAAGCTTAGCAAGGCTTAGCACTGATCGGCATGGATGGCACGAACCGCGATTCAGTCGGTGAGGTGAAAAGTAATAAAAGAAATTCATTGATGCAGTGTTTCCAGGACCATAGACAGCACGTCATACAGACTTCCCGAATATATCTAGATTATGTCTCTCGAGCTGAGGATTGGATATGAACGTGGACGACACTTGGAAACCTTTCAGGGCACGTGCTTCGTCAGCCGCGAAGCTGCCGGGAGCGGGAATGGAGTCGAATGACTTCTGGTTCATGCCAATGCTGGGCCAACTCCACCTCGTTCAGACATGGATGCGAACCTGTCTGACAACACGAGAATCTCCGGCAGATGCTCGCGTACATGCCACACGGGAAAACTCACTCATTGACTCCGTTAGCAGGGAAGCAGTTCTAGCACATACGACGAATCGGCACATCCAGCCTTACACTGCAGTGATGCCTTGACGCGGGCCAAAAATCACCTCCAAATATCAGTCAGGTTCGGTACCGATATAGCGACCTCTTATCGTCACCAAAATGTATCGACTATTACCAAAATTCACCGTCACGCCGCTCCAGGCTACCACATACCTCCTCGGAGTCGCCCTCTTCTCCATCTCCTTTCTCGTCTTTCTCAATTCGTCCATCAGCTTCGTGGTGACCGATGTCATTGGTCAAGAGCATGGTATCGGAGATGCAGTGGGTACACTCGGCTTCGCAGATGAGCTGTTAGCCTTAGTTGCATGTCCACTATGGGGTCTCGTGAGCGACAGGGTGGGCGTTCGGCCAGTCGCCGTCACTGGGTATATTATCATCGGAGTCAGCTTGATATGTCTGGTACAATCCAAGCGAGTATACCCCGATTTGTTGATCTTCAGACTACTTTTCAGCCTGGGCGGCGCGGCATGCAGCACAATGGTTACGGCAGTCCTACCCACCATGACAGTTCCACGCGAACAGGAGAAAGTCCCAGAACAGACGGTCACGGAACCCACGGAGGACGAAAGCGGAGACTCGCGGAGACGTATAACGACAAGAGCGCAGTCGGAGGGGAACGCCAATCGGAATAGTATGGCTTTCAGCATCAGTAGCGATTTGACTATCACTCCGACTCGATTCGAGGATCGGTCGCAATCGACACCGCTGCTCCCGGGTTCGCGCCGCCGTACGCCCACCACTGCTGGATCACAACCAGTGGAGAAGGGAGACAAAGACCCCAGATCAGACACGAGTCGACTCGCAGGTATCGTCGGCATGTTCACCGGCATTGGAGCTCTATTAGCGGTGGTCGTGTTTCTTCCGCTGCCAGCTACATTTGGACGGAATGGATCCAAGTCACAAGCCGTGCAGGAGAGCTTCTACGTCGTGGGTATCACTGCCATGATAGTAGGTCTCTTTGTTTTTTTCGGCTTACGAAACCTTCCTGGTGAAGAACACAAGAGCTTGTCCAGCTTGTTCCGCTACAACCAATCGACGGACTCGAAAAGGGATACCAATGGCAACATTACCACAGCCATTTCTCCCGGTTACGTTCGACTCCTCGGCTCTGCTCTGCTGTTGGGCATCACCGATAGTCACATCACACTAGGCTATCTCGGCGGTTTCGTCGCCCGTGCCTCCTCAGTAGGCATATCAGCCTTCATCCCCCTCTTCGTAAACGCCTACTTCATCCGCACTGGCAAATGCAACATTAACCCAGACGATATTCTCTCCGCTCTTGAAAATCGCCATGGTATCTGCAACAAAGCCTACACGACCGCTGCAATGTTGACCGGTATCTCACAACTCGTCGCTCTCCTCTCCGCACCCCTCTTCGGCTATTTCAACGCCTACCTCTCGCGCCGCCGCTTCCTCTCCAATGCTCCCTTGGCCCTTGGTGCTGTGGCCGGTATCGTAGGGTTCACCCTCTTCGGCCTATTGGACAGCCCGGACCCGCGCGAATCAGGCGGCAAAGCCTCTCTTCTCGCCGTTATCTTCCTCGGTATCAGCCAAATTGGCGCGATCGTATGCAGTCTCGGCTCTTTGAGTCAGGGCATTCAGCACTCTGCGCCTGTGCGAGAAGTAACCGCTTCCGCGCACACACAAGCGACCGGCCCGACTGGTCAGCCGCCGGAAACAGCACCGCTACTCCCCTCGTCGAATGTGCAGCCGAGCGACACGGCCGCGCGAGACCGCACGCACCTCAAGGGCTCGATAGCGGGTGTCTACAGCCTCTGCGGCGGTGCGGGAATCCTGGTGCTAAGTAAAGTAGGCGGTGTACTGTTTGATCGCACGATTGTCGGTGCGCCTTTCTTCATGCTCGCGGGGTTCAACGCACTGTTACTTGTGGGCGTGGTGGCCGTGACGGTCGGCAAAGAGGTCAAAAGGACGGTGGATGAGGGATACGAGATCGGGGACGAAGAAGAAGGAGAAGAGAGACCACCTGACAGCGCCGGAGATGGGCAGAGGGCTGCCTGATATCCATTCGATATGCCATGATCTTGTAACGAGCACGATTTGCGACGGGGGGCCTGTGTGAAGACTGAATGACGCGAGGAATCTATCTCGAAATGGGTATCTTCATCTGCTTTTACTATCTCCCGCCTCTGAACGAACTCGATGTATCATCGTCGTCTAACCGCCCTTGGCTTGCGCCACAAACCCGGTGAAGAACTTTTTGAAATCCCTGACGTCCTTTTGTTGCATTTCCTTGAGATAGCCCGTCAGCATCTCGTCAGTGAATCCCATCCCCCTCATCTCCGTCTCCCGCAGGTAGCGCTCGTACTCGGCACCACACTTGCGCAGGATCGTCCACTGCAGCGTCGCTGCTTCCGCGAGTGCTGATCTCGCCTGTGCGTCTTTGGCGTTGAACGCCGGACTCGACAGCAGCGACCACGTGAGCGGGCTGAAGCGCTGCATGATGAAGGCGTCGAAGCCAGGGATCGTAGGCGCTGGTGCCTGCGTTGGTGAGGGCGGCATGCTCATATCTGGTCCGCCCCACACCGAGGTCATCTTGGCCAAGACGCCGTACGCCAGTTTCGCGGTGCTGTATTCATTAGCGTCACGGGTGAAGTGTTCGAGCGTCGAGAGCAGGGGTTCGAATGAGCCTTGGTTCGACGGGCTGACGAGTACGGCGCCTAGGTCGTTGTTCAGGATGACGAGGACAAAGGTGAGGTATTGGAACTTTAGCTCCGTGAGCTGGATCTCGTCGTCGGTGCCGGTTGTCGGCTCCGAAAGGCCGGCGAAGACACGCTGAAGGAGCGGCGAGAGGAGCTCGTCTAGGATCGAGTAGATCTCGGTCTTGAAGCCAAAGACTATTTGGTCGAGAAGACGCAGAAAGGTGGCCATTTCGTCCTTGGTTGATGTTTCGGCCAGGAGTCCATTGATCCACCGCGGAAGCTGTTGCAGGATGTGTGATCCGAGTACGCCCAGCATTCGGGAGAACGCGAAGCGGGCAGCTGTCCGGATCTGCATAGACTGCTTCAGTGCTTCCAACGCCGTCAAGATGGCTTCGCTTGCTGGCACAAACTCGGCGGAAACCTCGCTCGGAGGAGCGGATCCGCCGTGGGTCACTCCGGGCATCCAGTCACAGAAACCCTTTGCAAGAGTACCGATCGCCATGATGAGATGATGAACTTGGAGGATGGCTCGCTCGTCGCCACCAGTTGCAGACGCGATGTGCTCGTTAAGACCGGACAGTAATGGTTCCAGCATAGATCTGGCATAGAATGTCTGATTCTGAACAGGTATTTGTGATGTGGATGCGACGCTGCCGACAGCCTCGAAAAGGTATAGTTGCGCTGTAAACACTGCGTCCGCTGACTGCTCATTTGCGTCCGACGATTCATCATCGTCACCGTTTTCTTCTGGTACTTCGGCTTTTATGGTCAAAAGGTTACCGATGGCTTGGATGACAGTCTGTGCCACATTTCCAAGGTGTCTGCGCAGCAGCTGCACGAAACGGTAGAACAGATACCATGATCGAGTCCTGACCTTGACGTGGTTGCTGTGAATAAAGGACACGAAGTTCTCCAGAGCTCTAGGAATGCTTCCGGTGTTTTGCTCGAAGAACTGCCAGTACCGAACACAGATCTCCATATACTGAAGCTGTATCGATGGGTGAGGATGAGACGCGAGGTTTGAGCTGATCAGCTTGTGCATCATCTGGATAAGATGCTCTGCTGCCTCGTTCGAGGGGGTTTGTTTCTGATAAAGACCATTATTCTTGACCGCCAGCTCGCCGAAAAGATACATTTCGTAAAGAGCCAAGTCCAGATCTCTCCAGGTCATTTTGTTGTTCGAGGACTCGAGGCCACTGAAGGTGTCCGCTACTAAGCGACTAAGAGTCTCCAGATATATTGGTTGATTGATAGCGGCGATCATTTGTTGGAGCACGTGTAGTCGCTTCCGGAGCTCCTGAAACTCTGCTTCGTCGGTTTGATCATCTTCTGCTCCCCATTCTGCTGTGTCGTCATACTTCATCTTGTTGATGATAGTATCCAAGATTGGCTGAAGCAGCGCTGTGTAGTGTTGGGGCAGAGCACCAGACTTCATCTGCTTGCGGAACATGCCAAGAAGATCAGTGACCGATGGAACCACTGTTGAACATATCTCATCATATTCGTCGGAGAAAAAGCGTAAGAAATGTGGCATGCAGAGCTGCAGAAGGTTGTCTGCTTCTGATCGAATGCTACCATCAATCGTCTCCGTGTCCAGAACTTTGACGATATCGAGGACGACCATGTTTGTCAGTCTCGCCACGGTCTCTCCCAAATCCGTATCGTAGTTCGATGTTGACCTGAATTGAGACAGACCTGGGGAGGCCGTGAGCTGCGCTAGCACTTCCGGTAAGTTCAAAAACTTGATCAACTGAACCTTGTCGCCCGGTGGCATCTTCTTCGCCACGATCTCGGTGAAGGTATCGATTGCAGAGTCCCGTACCTTGCCTTCTCGTGATTCTGAGGATGTCACGCCTTGTTGACCTGCAAGATCCCACAGATATTGCAGCATGTCGGGGTTTACGACAAGTGATATGTCAATCCAACTAACATAGCGACTGACACACCGTAAACAAAACTCCACGGTATCAAGATCAATGTTCCGCCATCTTGACAGTATCTCTTGCCACGATGTTGCAATCTTCTGTGCGTCTCTTGCTCTTATAAGGTCCTTCAAATCGTTGCAGCGCTTCTGCTCATCCTGTGTCCGGGGAATCATCACATCCGCAATCTCATCATGAACGGAACGGAGGATCCTAAGATAGAGAATGGTCGCAGGAGGATTCGTGATACCAAGGGACTCGCCGGCCAAGTTTCGAAAATCGTCCAGGAAAGAAGTCCATGAGTTGGGGTAAAGAGATGTGAACAGGTAGGTAAGAGTTTGTGTGAGCTTGTTCTGAAGAGCCGCCGAGTCTATATCACTTGACCCTGTGCCGTATCTTTGCTGTGCATACCTCAATAGGTGTTCCCTGACGTACCCTAGACTCTCTTCATCCAGCTTCTGTGATTGCACCGCATGGTTGACTACCTCGAGACTGACATGACGCACTACCTCCGATGGTGGTGGAGATCGGGCAAAAAGTGTAAGACAGACCTGCCAGCCTGTGGGTTCTGTACGGAGCTGGTTGAGAAAGTCATATGCTTGCGATTTGAGACCTTGATCTGCGGTAGGACTGAAGGCGATCTCAATGGCGCTTTCTACCTGTGTTTAGGCGTCAGTCGCAATGGTTCTTCGATCGAATGGATCGACCGTACCTGTGCGTCCATCCTCCGCCAGCAACACTAACGAGTCGCTTTAAGGACTCCAGTCTGATCGTATCGTCAAAAGAGAAGATTATGAGCGTGTTGATTCAACTCTGTCAGTCAATAGTATGTCGTTTTGGCTTGCTTGAGTCACAAGTAGGCACTCTGTTTGCTGAGCGCGAGTGCCGTGCGCCAAGGTTCTGGTGTTGCGACACGAGTGTTTGGTGTACTGTGGCTAGACTACCTAGAACTATGCCGAGCAGTCTGAGGTGAGTACGGGAACAGCGAGGAGCAGGTGATGTACGAGGTAAAATCTAATGGTCGTGTGCTTCACGTGTGACTTTTTTGTCGGTCAATTTGGGCCCGTCCCCGCATGCTCGTCACAATCTCCACGTTTCTTAGGGCATGAGACAGACCAACTAAACAAACATGGGCATTACTTGGTGACATTATTGTCGCTACGTATGTACAAGATCTTTGCATGTGATATCGCCGGACCAGTCCTCTATTGTCATGTTCTCTATTCACAGTTTTTGTCTGTTGTTCGCTTCGCTTCTGGTAGACTTAGTCGGAGGATTCTTTTGACAACAACCGGATCTAACTCACTACACTCCGAGGTGCTTCGCTGCGTGGTCGATATGCTCGTCCGCAAAAGATGCCATGAAGTAGTAACTGTGATCGTAATCCGGTTGCATTCTCAGCTTGACGCCGTCAGCGTGGCCAGCCTCCTTTGCTGCTTCAACAAAATTCTCTGGCAGAAGCTGGCCTTGCTTGTAAAAATTGTCGCCAGTACCCTGTACAGATCAGTATACCACCAACACTCGTAGCATCGGCATCCATACCACGTCAATGAGAACGTCCAGGGGACCCTTCCACTGCTTAATCAGCTCGGTCGCGTCGTGCTCTTTCCACTTTTGCTGCTGGTCCTCGCCAAAGTATCCTTTGAACGCCTTCTGACCCCATGCGCAGTTGATTGGGTTAGCAATTGGCGCAAATGCGGAGACGGACTTGTACATTCCAGGGTTCTTCAAGAACTGTACTGACTGTCAGCGTGGTTCTCAATACGAGAACAAAAGGCCTCCTTACCAGTGTCAAAGCACCATGTCCTCCCATGCTGTGTCCAGTGATACTGATCTTGCTGCCATCAAGCTGTGAAAAATGCTTGAAGAGTGCCTGGGGCAGTTCTTTTGTCAAGTAGCTGTACATGTTGTAGCCCTTGTTGTATGGCTCTTTCGTCGCATCCACGTAGAAACCAGCGCCTGAACCAAAGTCGTACGACTCGTCTTCGCCTTCAATGTTCAATCCTCCTGTGGTCATACGGTCAGTTCCCGAGGTGTTGTTGCTCAAGAGTAGAAGTACGAACTTGGGCTTGTGTCTGGGAAGACAATGGCAATACCCTTTTGGCTTGCACGGTGCTGGAAGAACCCTTTCTCGGCGCCATTGTCTCCGGTACAAGTGAGACCAGCAAGGTAGAAGAGGACCGGGACTTTTCCGGAGTTCGCCTGAGGTGGTAGGTACAGGTTGAGCTTCATCTCACAGTTGGTAGTCGAGGCCTTGTGGGCAAGCTTCAAGAGCTTGCCTCCAAAGGATGCAATGGTAGCAGTTGTTTCGAAAGACATTGTGCTGTTATATGACTAAAGTGGATGATGTGAAGGAGGAAGAGAAGAGCTCGGAGAAGAATCGCATTTATTGTTGATCTACTCCAATTGACCATGTCTAATGTTCCCCCGCGCTTGAATAGGTAGTGGGGCATTGGATGTGACGTCGCCCTCCTTTCGGCAATTATTTGCGCCCTCCATCAGGCAACTCTGCTCGGCATAGCTCGAGTCCTGCCAAAAGCGATAATAATGTCGGACTGCCTTTAAGATTGGGTACCTAGACCGCGAAGGGTTCGAAAAACCAGATCATTTGCTTTCAAGTGGATAAAGCTCTGAAGTCAATTGCTTCATCGTAAGGTAGGGTATCTCTTGTCCGTCCTTCTCTATATCTTTGTGCGACCTGTGTCCATCACACTTTTCCTGATTCATTGCCCTCGTAAATCGATTCGCTATCCTGCCAGTAAACTCCGAAGAATGCTCGCTTGTTGGGGTAGACGCGCCTGCATTGTGAAATATCTTCACATCAGCTCCTCGCAAGTCCAGTCCTCGTACCTGTAAAAACCATATTAGTATAGTCAGAAGCGATATAATGATCACGTATGGGCTTACCATCCATCTGGAAGATATCTTCTCACGACAAGAGGAATCTTTTTCTCCCGTAGCTCCTTGATCGCGATTTGAAGGGGGTCGGTCTCGCCTTCGACGTCGACAAGTACTGGAGCGTTCATGCTGCGAGATAGTCAGACATTCACTGGTGCCCACTGATACGCTACCAGGGTGTAGCCATACCTGATTTGCAATGCTCTTGTGCCCAACACGCGCGCGCGCTCGTACTTTGTCATGTACGGCGTTGTCGTGCGTTTGTCTGTCGCTACCTTCTTCTCTTTGATGCCTCTCACTCCAGTCGCTCCTTTCTGCGCCGCACCGCTCGCATCTCCAGACGTAACAATGTTCATGTTTTGGTCAGGATCCTCAGCTCCGCCATTCTCTCCATCCTCGTCATCTCTGTCCGCATCCTCCGGTTCGATCTCCTCGTCGTAATCGTCTCCGATCATGTTGTCGCCATACTCCCTGCAGAGCAAAGCATGTGAGCAGACACTTCGATCAGCGCATGCATCTGAACGTACTCTCCATTGCCATACTCGGCCGCATCATCTCCACCGTAGTCCTCCATGTTGTTCGACCGGTTGTGTGTTCACACTGGAAGCGTTGGAGATGCGAAAGACTCGTGTTGATTAACGTAATTTGTGTGAGCTCTGAGTCGATCTTCACAGGAGATGTACAAGTGCAATTCACAAAAAGTCCTACCATATTTGCGGAGATTTCCGCTGTCAGGGTCCACTTTTCAAGGTTGCGCGCTGCCATGTGCACTTGCAATTGATCATTTTATCTCCGCAGGCTCATCCTTCAACTTTTCGACATGCCTGCTACGACCATGTGTCCGGCGTAATGGCGACTGTCACCGGCTCCAAAAGGAAAGAGCCTTGGGCAGATACTTCGCTCTCTATCAAACGGTCAAGAGTGGAAGAAGTGCCAACCTCGCTGAACGGTAAATCATCTTATTTTTACGTTAGTATCTTGACCACTGACATGAGTTGCAGCTAGCACGACTACTCTCACGGAAGACACGGAGTCTTCAACGACAACAGCGTCACTAAACGAACAGCTGTGGACTGAGCTGAACACTCCCTTGTCAACACCGGCCAGCACACCAATTGGCAACTTTCCTTGCCGCGAGAAGAATTTGGTATGCGACTTTCCAGGTTGCGGTAAAACGTACAGCAGACCTGTGAGGCTGGCGGAACACCAAAGGTCACACACAAACGAACGACCCTTCAAATGCGAGGAAGAGGGCTGCAATAAGGCGTTCCTCCGGGACAGTCATCTCAAGGCGCATATCAAAAGTCATCATGAAAATCGACGTGATTGGGAATGTGACTGGCCAGGATGCGGTCAGGGATTCGCTACTGGTCAGCGAATGCGAAATCACAGAAAGAGGCACGAGGAGAAGGAACAGCTGAAATGTACTGGATATCCACCTTGCGAGCAAGTCTTTCGAAAACCGGAAACTCTACAGCGCCACATTGCAAGCGTACACCTGAAGGACAAGCCTTATGCTTGTGACCACGTCGACCAAGAAACTGGAGAGTTTTGTGGACGCAAATTCAACCAACCGCATTCTTTGAGCCAGCACTTTGAACGCGAGCACAGCGGCAACCGTTTCTGGTGCACCATCTGTTCGCCAAACGGGACTGAAAGCGTGACTGACGACACCGGCCCGGTCGGAGTGCAGGAGATTGGAGTCGGCTACGCAACCTATGGTCAACTTCAGGAGCATATCAAGATCGAACACCCACCGACGTGTACTGAGTGCGGCTATATGAGCACGTCTGCCGCACAGCTACGTGCACACATCGATATCGAGCATGGCACCCTCGAAGAACGTCGTAATTTCGTCTGTGATAGCGCTGATTGCGGACGAAGCTTTACCAGCAAGGGTAATCTAATGGTACACAAGAAATCTGTTCACGACAAGCTCAAATTTATCTGCGGTGAAGTCGATCTGTCACAATCGAAGACTGCGCTGGGATGGGACGGCCATGGAGCTTGTGCACGGGAGTTTAGCACCAAGGCGACATTGGAACGCCATGTTCGATCACAACACTTGCATCTACCGGAACTGCCTAAAGGCAAAGAAAAGCGAAGACAACGAAAGGAGAGAATGGGTGTCACTGCGCACGATTCTTCCTCGTTCGACATGGGCGTTACAGACTATGCCGGGAGCGGGTTTACGGAGATCCAATACCCCTCAGCAGATGGTCTTCTGGCTTGCGTTGTGTTTCCTTGTCCTCATCGTTTTGCGGGACCCTACGATCTCGAAATCCATCTGGAGTCAGCTCACGGTTACAACAGTCTCGCCGCTTTGGAGGCAGCCATCGAGCAAGACGCCACGTCAGGCGGTCAATTCTGGATTGGCGGAAGTGGTAATGAGCAGGATGGAGGTGACTATCTACTGGCTCAAAGATGACAGGAGATCGAGCGCATGGGGCTATGAACGACAGGTGTTTGCGTCGACTCGCGACCCCACAGCTTCATACGAACATTTAATCTAATGATAAGATGATTTATGGCATTCAATACTCGCCCTGTCGTACCTCGACGATCTAAAGCAAAGATTGCCGAATGTCGCTTTTGTATTGTTTGTCGATCTTGTATTGTTTGTCGATCTTGTATAACCCATGAGTGGCATGCTTCAGACCGCGTGCTTTGTTCTACGAAGCTGCGCCGGAATTTGTCTCGATGCCTCACGTGGGGGGTATGTGGTTGATTGTTTTAAGATTTAGTGTGGTTCCTCGGACGAGTCTGGCGGCGGGTGGCTTGAGAACTATTGACCGATAGGCATCGACTTTCGTTTCTTTCTCTTGACATATACCTCCTGTTCATGTCGTACGCAATCAATGTTTCAACGGCAAACGGCTGTGATAGCCAACGAACTCCACGATCCCTTTTTATCGCCGTTGCCTAGTCTGAGATAAAACTCCATCAAGCTGTCTGTAGACAAAAGTACAAAGAAGTATAAGAAATCAGGGGGACTGCTCAATCATGGCCGATAGCCGAAATTTGGCGATGAGTTCTTGCAGTCGAGTGAGCTTCCACCATAACCTTGCATTACGCTAACACCAAAGACGGGTCAGGCATGTCTGCTCCTGTGCGAATCTGGAACAAATATCCCACTGGTCTGCGTACATGAATCCCCGAAAGATTCTGAATTTCTTCATTTCCTTTGCCAACTCCGCAAGGCTGCAGCATCGTTCACCGGTATTGTCAACCATGGCTTCGCTTGTCGGCTTCAGCCCAGTGTCCACTAGAGATTGATGGCGGCGGGAGCCCCACACCACTGGGTAATCATGGTTGCTCATGCAATAATCAGCAATATGGGTCTTTCCATGGTCTCAACGTCTATTTCACCCTGTCTTTACTCTGCCTTGTGGCTGCACTATGGGGTGATAGTTTGGTACTGGTCAACACTTGCTGGGGCTCCGTACACGAGCCGTTTTTAGGCGGGACTCATGGACAGATTGAAGGTAATGCATATACAAAGCACGGGTAGGTCCTTCTACTTTTCATATTTGCCCAATCGCTAGCACTACCAACGATCTCTGGAACAGTCGACGTTGCGACAACGCTGGTTCGCTCACAGAACGACTATAGCACTACCGGACATAGTTACATACGCCTAAGACGAGTGCAATCCATTGTCGACCTCTATTATCTGGAGCTCATGGTTCAGGATCTCGACGCCACATAGGAAGGGCTGATTATATGAATGGCGGAATCACAGCAAACCCCTAGGCCAATGCGGGATTCTGCCCTTGCCCGAGATGGCTCAGCAGTCTTTGACATCGTTTCAGCATCAATGGATAGAACGCAGCTATGCTCGCCAAGAGACAAGGCGACTTCACGACTCGTGAAATCGACTAATAATTCACGGCTACGTGTGTTGGTTTCCATGGTCCTACTATTGATTCTCATTCCATCCTCGACCGCTTCAGTCATACCTTCATCAAACATCTGGGCAACTACGGACATTAAACTCCTCTTCGACACTCGATCGACACCTACTCCTGTCGGACACCTTGCTAGAAGGCAGGAACTCGGCCATGCCGCTGTAAAGAGAGCCGTGTCCACAACGGCATCAGCGTCATCATCCAGCACTACCGCGTCGAACTTGACAAGTTCGGGTCCATCTGCACTCCCTCAACCATTCGACGGTGGCCTGGGCAACAACTTCACCTCCCCAAGCTGCCCGGCCTTCTTCAACAACTTCCTCAATAACGCCTCTTTCACTGCCTGTCTCCCACTCAGTCTGCTCCTCCAGACATCCTACTCTTTCGTCACCTCGACACGTTCAAACTCGACGCTCTCTGCAACCCTAGATGCGACCTGCAACGTCAACGCAACACACTGCAGCAGCCTTATGGCCTCTTTCGCAAGCCAGATCCGCTCTCCCTCGAATTGCGGCGCAGACTACACATCTCAAAACCCCACAGTCCTGCAAGCCTATGCAGGCTTCAATGCGTATACACCACTCTACCAAGCCGGGTGCCTAAAGTCCAACCAGACAGGCAACTACTGCTTCGTGGACGCTGCGACCAGCCTCTCTAATCCTGCGGGACAGTATATCTACTACTTACCGCTGGGCGTGGACTTGCCGTCGGGTGCCAAAGTCGGGTGCACACAGTGCGTCAAAGACATTATGACGGTGTTCGCTCAAAGTGCGGCGGGTCAGAGCAGTGCCTTGGCAGCGGACTATCTGCCTGCAGCCACACAGATCGACCAGATGTGTGGGAGCGACTTTGTCAGTACCAGTGTGGCTAAAAAGAGTGCTGGCATTCAGACCAGGAGGAGGGCGAGCGCCTGGTCCTGGATGGGGCTCTCTCTCGTGTTTGCATTTGCACTATTGTCTTAATGGTTTGGGTTCTTGATCTAAGCGAGGCGTCCAGGTATACATGGGTACTTCGATGAGTATCTGGAAAAAAACATGGACCTCGAGGGTTGATCATGGTCGGCTGACCAGGTAACGAATTATGATTGAAAGCATATCCTAGATGAATCCACTTGTTATGTATATATCTTGCAAACCACTTCTGTGCCGACAACACACGATAAATGGCGAAAAGAAATGACTCATCTCAATATGTGAATGAATACCAAAGCTGTGTACTTGCGAGATACGCATTGCAATCTCAGCGCCTCGCTTCAATGCTTGGCTAATAAGCGATCCCATGCCACGTAGCACGGATGGACAGGCCTCAGAGTTGGTGGTTTGAGATCAATCCCGTCAAAAGACGAGTCATTCTCTTCCTATCATGAATTAAAAAGTGTTCATCACCGGCCATGAAGAGGAAGAAGAAAGCAGAAAACAATGTGACCGACAACAAAATCTCGAAAATGCGGACACGCCAAGTCTCTGGCCGAAAGCAGCGTAGTTCCCGGTCGATGGTCCAAGCGGCACCAGGCACCTCCAGTATATATTCCTCTCTTCCCTTTCAATCCTCCTTTGAAATTTTCGTGCGGCGGTGTCTCTCTTACAGTTTCCCAATTGTTGCTTTAGCATCTTACAAATTCCCTGATGACTTGAGCGTCAAGAGCACCACAGACTAAAAATATTGCATAACTGGTTGCGCACCTTCTCCGCCGGTGCCTGTTGAGTGGTACTGGTGGCGTGTCGTGCGATCGGACAGACAAGAGTTTTCTCTCATTATCTATTGATGTTGAAACCGTCATATGGACGGCATTATACTCTACTGAATTACCATGTAGGCGCCAGTCGATGTTCCCTTGACTTTGCTGTTTCTTATTCCTGTGTTAGTCCCGTTCCACCTGCGCTTCTTCGTTCAATCATGTCTGGTCTAAAAGTTGTTGCTCTCATTTCTGGAGGCAAGGACTCGTTCTTTTCCATACTTCATTGTCATGCAAATGGGCATGATGTCGTTGCTTTGGCGAACTTGCACCCTGAAGACGATGGTGTCGCTGATACAGAGAGCTACATGTACCAGACCGTGGGTCATGCCGTGATACCGCTCTACGAGACTGCACTTGATCTTCCGCTCTATCGCCAAGCAATCATGGGAACCGTCATTGACCAGAACAAGACATATGGTCCGCAAGCTCCAGAGCACAACACGTCGAGCCCAGATGAAGTCGAAAGCATGTTCACCCTCCTTCAGCGAGTCAAACAATCTCAACCAGAAGTCAATGCCGTCTGTACCGGCGCAATCCTCTCGGACTATCAGCGTACCAGAGTCGAATCTATCGCCTTACGTCTTGGCCTCACACCTCTATCATACTTGTGGCAGTTCCCTTTTTTGCCGCCGTACTTTGAAACCTCCTTGTTGGACGATATGGCAGCTGTGGGTCAGGACTCGAGAATAATCAAGGTGGCTTCTGGAGGTCTCGACGAGTCATCGCTATGGAGAAATGTCGCCGGTGCGCAGACTAAGCAACATCTCCTACGAGCCATGAGTCAGTTCGGTGAAGGCAGTATCGGGTCGGCGTTGGGTGAAGGTGGTGAATTTGAAACGTTGGCACTGGAAGGTCCAGCTCCTCTCTGGAAGGGACGCATACAGATCGCCCACGAAGATCGGATGGTGGCTGTCGGTGATGCTGGTAGCGCTGCAGTCACTATCAAGAACCCCAAGGTGGTGCTAAAGACAACTCCCACGGTCGGCTCGATCAAAGTTCGCGGCCCGCCGCTATTCGACGACAAGTTTCAGACTGTACGTGACGACGTATGTGGAAGCATGGAGTCATTCCCACCGGCGTATGTTGACGGCACAACTCACACAGACACTGCGGAGCAACAATCTATATCAAACGGGTCGTGGATCAAGCGCTCCTTGTCAGACAACGACCACTTCGTACTCAACATGATCGGCGAAGGCGTAGACGCTCACGAGCAGATGAAAGATATAATGGACTCTTTGACCCATGCAAAGATGGAAATTCATCCTCAGCATATTATCTTTTCGACAATATTGCTCAGCTCAATGGACGATTTTGCAGAAGTCAATGCTGTCTACGGTTCCTATTTCAAGCATCCATCTCCGCCAGCACGCGTTACCATAGCATGTCCAGATCTCAGTCGAGTCAGCACTTTCTCGAATACGAAAGTCGTTCTTTCGGTTGTCTATATTGACCAGAAAGCAGTCACAAGGAAACAGGGCCTGCACGTCCAGTCCCGGTCCTATTGGGCTCCAGCGAACATTGGCCCTTACTCACAAGCTGTGACTGTGCCGCGAACCATGCCAGTGGGCTCACTCGTTTACATTGCAGGTCAAATACCTCTGGTACCTGCATCAATGGATTTCTCCCTCCCTTCGGACGGCCTTTCCGACAGGATAGCAGCTCAGACGACACTTGCTTTACAACATCTATGGCGGATCGGTCAAGTCATGAACGTCAATATCTTCCTCGGCGCCACTGCTTTTCTTTCACGGAAAGCAGTCAACGAGTCATCCCAATGGATCAATGCGGCGCTCGAAGCATGGAGACTAGCCCACCAACTGCCCCCCGACCAAGAGGAAGACAGCGATGAAGAAGCAGTCGACGTCTGGGATCTTACGCATGGCCGGCACTCGATGCAGCACAACCTTCCCGTAAAAGAAGCATCGACTTATCGCCAGTGTATTCAGACCAAGATCATACCTCCTTGCTTCGTGTGCGAAGTTGAGAGTCTGCCACGAGACGCGCCGATCGAGTTTGCGAGTTTAGGTCTCCTATGCGCTGGCGAATGTAGGCTTGAAGGTATGTTCGGTTTACTCCATGATGCTGCATCCTATACTGACATCGCAGATCTGTCCACGCCATCCCGCGGCCACAAGATCATGGAATTGCCAGGCAACAGCGGGCGCAAATGGGGCTGGTTGTCCTTCGAGCAGTCGCAAGACATTGCAAATCTTTTCGAGGAGAACGAGGACGTCCAGCAAGCGGTCGTGTCGGCATACATTACTCGTGCTGTTCCTGGAAGCAGTGTTGCAATATTGAAGGCGCAGGTGATACCGTGTCACAGGATCTGGGACTGGAACGGGAGGGCGGTCTCAGCGATTGTTGTTTACAGGGTTCGGTTAGAACATTCGCCAAGGTCATTTGTTTAGCAATATCAGGCCTGATTGCCTCTGCATAGTCAGTCCGAAAAGTTGTGGTGACTGTCTCTAATCACGAGTCGTATACCAATGATGACTTGTGCAAAGAGTTTCACCATGACTTCGGCGACATGGTCGAGAGACCCGGCCCGCGGTGTGTAAAATAACTGGCCGCACCAAATCTTCGGCCATAGTAATTTTTAGCGGAGAGCTCGATCTAACCATGTAAACATACGCCAACTTATAGTCATAAAATCTCAACAAACTTAGCTATTTGATACCTAAAAATTGGAGTAATAATATTATAACAGACCTTAAGATGACTAGCAGTGAAATTAGCTATATACGACCTTTGTACGTTGCGTAACAATTGATTATGCTACATACGACGTCTTTACTATGGGCCACTTATTTTGCACACAGGGAGCCGGATCTGCAGCCCCGCAGTTGCCCCCGCACTTTCCCCGCACCGATTGAGTGCAGTCCGTCCTTGGTTGACTTTGGTTTCGTTTGTAATGCATTTCACAAGTATACCACGGTCAAATGCACAGTATACGATAGACAAACACGTCAGACATGGTCCCAGTATGCGTGACACCGGAGGGTTGCGTTCAAGACAAAAGGAAGTAAGCACAAACACTACGCATTGAAGCCAAGCCATCCCTGCGGGCTACGAGAGACGGGAATCTATGGTATTACTCAAGTTTTGGTCATGTCAATCATGCTTCTGGGACGTGCCGTGCTAAATGTTGTGCTACTCCGACAGTGTTTCGAGACACCATGGGCATTGGGCCGAGGATGCTACCACTTCCGCTTGGAGTAGATGGTCCATATATCTTGCTCATGTATGCCGGTCTATGATTTCTACTTCCTCTGTTAACGAGCCGTCCTCTGCCCTTTTTGCCTGATTCACTATCGCTCGACCAAATATAAGAAAAGCAACGATGGCGCCGGACTTGAACTCGCTGGAGAAGATCGATTACTCTACACCCGGCTCAGATGGCTACACTGTACCAGACACTACCTTTCAGGTACGCTATAGCGAACGATTGCTGAACATTGAGTTCTAACAGATGTAGGACCCTCAAAACCGCAAGCTCAAAGTCTTGACCATAGGCGCCGGTGTCTCCGGCATTCTTATGGCATATCAGATCCAGAAACTTTGCGAGAACGTCGAGCATGTCATCTATGAAAAGAACGCCGACATTGGAGGCACTTGGCTTGAGAACCGCTATCCAGGATGTGCTTGCGATATCCCTTCCCATGCATACACATACAATTTTGCGCTGAACCCTGATTGGCCACGCTTCTTCTCCTACTCGCCGGATATCTGGAAATACCTTGACAAAGTCTGTAACACGTTCGACCTCCGGAAGTACATGACTTTCAACACCGAGGTCAAAGGTTGCTTCTGGGATGACGATAAGGGCGAGTGGTTGGTCAAGCTACGCACCACAGGACCTGGCGAGGAGCCAAGAGATTTTGAAGAGCGCTGTCATTTGCTCTTGCACGCTACTGGTATCCTTAACAACTTCAAGTGGCCAGAAATCCCCGGACTGAAGGACAAGTTCAAGGGCAAGATCTTTCATACCGCTCGATGGGATCCTGCATACCAGAAAGAGGAGTGGAAGAACGACAGAGTCGCCGTTATCGGCTCAGGAGCCAGTTCGATCCAAACAGTACCGACCATGCAACCGCATACCAAGCATCTCGACATCTTCGTCAGGACCAAGGTCTGGTTCGTACAGATCGCCAACAACTACGGTCAGAACAAGGAGTATACCGCGGAGGAACGAGAGGCTTTCCGCCAACATCCAGACCAGCTCGTGGCGCACGCCAAAGATATCGAGGACCAGGTAAACGGCCTCTGGGGATCGTTCTACCAAGGCAGTGATGCACAGGCCTTCGCACAGGACCTGTTCCGTAAGCGTATGGCTGAGTTCATCAAGGATGAGAGACTCCTGAAGGGCTTCACGCCGGAGTGGGGCATTGGGTGTCGCAGGATCACGCCTGGTGATCCGTATATGGTAGCAATCCAGAAGGAGAATGTCGACGTGCATTTCACTGGCGTCAAGGAATGTACCGAAGAAGGTGTCGTCGGCGAAGACGGCGTGGAACGCAAGTGCGATACCATTGTCTGCGCGACTGGATTCGATGTCTCCTACAATCCTCGGTTCCCGATCGTTGGCAAAGCCGGTATCGATCTCAAGGACAAATGGTCTGTTTGTCCAGAAGGATATCTTGGATTGGCAATTCCTGACATGCCGAACTTCATCACGTAGGTTGCCTCCGCTAGAGATTTTGAATGCCTCGATGCTAACGATGCTCTAGATACATCGGTCCGACATGGCCAGTAGAGAACGGTTCGGTCATGGGACCTCTTGGTGCCGTCGGGGACTACGCCATCCAGATCATCAAGAAGATGCAGAGCGAAGACATCAAGTCGTGGTGTCCTCGACAAGACATCACCGACGCCTTCAACGCTCATGCACAGGAGTGGGTCAAGCACACTGTCTGGAAAGAAGAGTGTCGTAGTTGGTACAAGAACAACGACACCGGTCGTGTCAATGCCATCTGGCCTGGATCCTCGCTTCATTACATCAGAGCCATTGAGCATCCGCGCTATGAAGACTTCGAGATCAAACATTTCAGCAAGAATCCTTGGGCATTCCTGGGCATGGGCTGGACCAAGGAGAACCGGATCGGAGTTGACAACGGAGCGAATTGCAGTCCATATATCAGTATGGAGAATGTCGATCCAAAGTGGCTGAAGGCGATCGGAAACACAGCTGCTGCGAAGGAGAAGGAGGCTGCTGACAACAGACCACAAACAGAGGTGTAAATAGAAGACATTCATGCCGAAACCTTCTTCCTTGGTTCTGGTTTAACCTGCCTACCAGGTGATGTAGCCCCAGACTACTGAGCTGACCGCAGAGATGATAAAGTCATAACCCAAAGTGCTCACTGCTGGGTGATGATGGATTCCATGGTAGTTTCTTACAACTTCCGGTAAGACAGTACCCACTAACCCTCCAGCGATAGCCGTAAATATGTAAAAAGGGGAAATCCTGTTAGCAGGCTGCTGAGTGCTTCCTCGATCCGGACCCGCGACAAATCGGATTGGCGAGGGCAGGAGCAATGGTAAGATCAGGAGCAATCGTGCTGCAAGGATCACCGTCATGAGTCTGGACCCAGACTGAGGTGCATAATCCAAGCAGACTTTGTAAGCATACGTGTAAGCAAAGAACGGCAGCATCCTGATCCACGAACCATTCATTCTTCTGTTGCGTCGAGCCATAGCTCGAGGCAGACACACCAGATGGAACAAGTTCTGCGTGAAAGAAATCGGCAAGATCTCTGCCAGGACGAAGAAGATCCACAGTCGAGGCACGGCGAAGAGATGTCCTTCGAAACTCATCGTCATCATCTGTACATTCGTCAACGTCAGCGCAGCGTGACTCCAGGCCCACCCAGCTTTGTCCGCAATGATCGCTTGGCCAAAGTCTTGGAAGAGCGTTGACGTCGTCGACCAGTGCCAGAGCCGTCGAGCAATCTCCAGCGGGCTGAGCGATGATGAGGTGGTTGTGAAACGAAGTGGGATAACTGGCTTGTGAACAGTCTCCCATTCCAGGTAAGAGTGAATCAGAACGTGAACCATGTTGTAGGAGAGACAGATGAAGCTGACGGTCGCTAGAATGACGAACGTGACCTTCTCCGAGCGCAGACGAGACCTGTTGAAAGGGCCATCGTTGATGATCGTGTAGATTATCACACCAGTGAACGTTAGAGCTGCCACGATGTAGGACCAGAAGATGAGCGCGCCGCCGACGTTCCCTGTCGACATCGTGTTGCAGCAACGTATGTGCCCTAGGAATCAAAGAGCACAAAGGTTCTGTTCGTAAGAGTTGTTTCCGATGCTCGAAGTCCTGAGTTCGTGTTGGTAACGGCGCCCCAGTGTTGACATTATGACATCAGTCAATCCCCAGAAACTGCTATGTGGTGTCCCGAACTCCCGATGCTCACACTTGAGTCTCGACTCATGATATTCGGAAACTGACGTGATAGTGTTCATGTTGTACAGTGCATGACCATTCTCTACTGTCTAGGCTTCTAAGACCTAGATGATTATCAGCTATGGCCTGGTGGCTGATCGCTGACCTGACTGTCCTTGACCAGTGGGCCACTACAGTGCCGCAGATCAAATCTGTCAAGGATGCAGCTTAGTCTAACTAACTCTGTCTTGACATTTAAACCAGTCTGAGTGTTGGACTAGGGATCCTCAAGTCCTCATCCCGTGTTGGTACTTATGGTCAGACTAGACCCCACTTCGAGCAGCGAGCGAGCAGGAGCTGCTCCTAGCTGGAAATCGAGCAGGATATCGAGCTGCTCAATTTCGAGCAAGCGCGAGCAGCTTTTATATAGATCGAGCCGCTCGATTTTGAGCCGCTCGAATTCGAGCCGCTCGATTTTATTGAATAGCTATAAATATAGGACATAAAGCTATGTAGTAGTAGCGTAGTAGTAGTATAGCTACTATAGTAACTAGAACTTGTATTATATAGTGCTATAACGCTACTTATATAAATATCGAGCAGCTCGTAAGCAGCTCGATGCTTGATTTAAGCAGGATATCGAGCTGCTCGATTTCGAGCGAGTAGGAGCTAAGAAATCCTGCTCTCTAAGCTAGCGAGCAGCTCGATTTTCGGCTCGAATCGAGCATCGAGCTGCTCTCGAGCGGCACTCGCCCGCTTGGGTTTGGCCGCTCGGCATCGAGCCGTATGGGGGCGGGCGAGGGCAGCTTTTGGCCATAGATTGAACGGACTTTCAAGCCGCTCAAGATTGGGTGAGCAGGGGCAACTTTTGACTACCAAGCCCGCTCGATTTCATGAAAATAGCTATGAATACAGGACATCGAGCTTTGTGGTAGTAGCGTGGTAGTAGTATAGCTACTATAGTGACTAGAATTTGTGTTATATAGTGCTATAACGCTACTTATATAGATATCGAGCAGCTTAATATCGAGCGGCTCGAAATCGAGCAGGTAAGGGCACATTTTAGCTATAGATCGAGTAGAAAATCAAGCTGCTCGATTTCGAGCGAGTGGGAGCCGAAAAATCCTGCTCCCTGAGCCGGCGAGCAGGAGCAGCAGGAATCGAGCATCGAGCTGCTCACGAGCTGCTCGAAGTGGGGTCTACATGGGACGGGCATGGGCGCGACCGATTTTTAGCTGCCTGCCCATTGGGCGGCTTAGTGTCGAGCAGGCGGTCTAAGCCCAATGTAGGGTGACTAGGGTCGACTCCTGACTTTCTTCTACAGACATCACAAAATCTGCTTATGAAGTGATTACTAATAAGGTGATACTAGACCCCACTTCGAGCAGCGAGCAGCTCGCTAAGCAGCTCGTCGAGCAGCTTTTAGCTAGAAATCGAGCAGAAAATCGAGCAGCTCGATTTTGAGCGAGCAGGAGCTGAAATATCCTACTCCGCGAGTCGACGAGCAGCTCGAGATTGAGCTGCTCGATTTAGGCTGCTCGCAATTTTGAAATAGGGGCCATATAGGGCTATTTTGAGGATTTAACTATAGCGTGGTAGTAGCGTAGTAGTAGTATAAGCTTTATAACTATTATAGACACTACTTAGACCTTCTATTAGGTAGTATATAGCTTATCGAGCAGCTTGAAATCGAGCGAGCGCGAGCAGCTTTTAGTTAAAGATCGAGCATCGAGCTGCTCACGAGCGGCTCGAAATGGGGTCTAGGTGATACTATGATAGTATTAGACCCCACAATGGACGGCGAGCGGCTCGATATCGAGCGAGCGAGGGCAGCTTTTGGCCGTAAATCGAGCGGGAGCGGCAAAAGCTAGCTTGACGAGCCGACGAGCGGGGGCAGCGTGAATTGAGCCGCTCAAGATCGAGCTGCTCGTTGTGGGGTCTATTGTATACAGTCATACCGCGCTATACTAGCCCATTCTGTGAATCGTTCATAAGACAAACTCTCCCTATGTTCCTACATATTTCATCGTCATAAGTCATAATCTTAGATCGCTCATCATAGATCGTTGTTCAATAGAACCAATACTTTGTTCATGGTTACCATGAGACTCCCCGACATCACTCCAGACATCTCCTCAGAACATCACATCAAACACTCATCGTCCTCCTTTTCGGACACGTCGGTTTCTGCGCATAGCAAAGCAGCAGCCTGAAACTGGTGCCTTGCTTCTCGCACTCGCGCAGGATCCCCGGTTGATCCCAGATACTCGTCTGCGTCGCATAAGGCGTGGGTTTCGTGCTCAGCGACTCGTAGCAAGAGCTGTACCACCATCTGCCCACCCTCGCGATCATCTTCGTGATACCTTCGTTATTCGTGGGCGTGTCCTCGTGTAGCAGTTTTCCAAAGTCGACGTGGTCGTGGCTTTGTCTAGTCGTGCGTTCGGTATTGGTGCTTTGTTCGTGAGCGTCGACGGCGGCGTTAAGGCTCGATCGCTCGTCGGTAGACGAGGTGTAGTCGGTGCTTCGTGGTATACGACCTACAGCGGGCAGACCAACAACACAGCGCTGGATGTTCTCGAAGCCGCGGCGGCCGACTAGCTTCATCATCGTGTCGCCTAGATTGCTCAGGCTGGTGCTCGGATCCGAGGCGTTCGTGTCGGTCTTCAGTCTGCGTAGAGCGCGCCGTACCTTTGGACCCATGTTTATCATGTCCATGTCCAGGACCGATATCTCCAGGTAACCGCCTGCTCGGAGCACTCGCTTGCATTCAAAGATTGCGGTGTGGTAGACTCGGTCGCTCGCGACACGCGGGAACCTAAAGCTGACGGCATTGAAGAAGCCGCCAGGGAACGGAAACGGGGTCGCAAGGGAGCTGTGACGGACATTGCGGTGCTTCGGTAGGTTCTGGGCTCCACTGCTCTTGGAGTCAGAAGCTGTTATTTCCAAGTTGTAGAAGGTCGCATTCTCGTAGTTCTGGGCGCCAAAATATGACCAATCTGTGTTTGATGTCAGGCATTGTTTTTCAAAAGTACTTTGGAGCCTTACCCTTTCCGAGTCCATCGATTATCAAAACTCGACAATCTTGGCTGGGTTTGATCTCATCGTGCGCTGGACTGAACAAAACCCTTCCAAAGGACAGCCACTTACTAGTTATCAAAGCCCACCATCTCAGGTTCCCATCTGCACTCTCAAGCAGGCTCTGGTGATGCTCAGCGTGTTCGTTGATACGACCAGTTGGGCTGACATTCATTTTCAGTGAGAACGGTTGTACAACACCTTCTTCCGATCGAAAGCCTGCTCTGGATTGATCCTCCACGGGGTGACGCCTGACCTGAGAGGGGTAGCCACTTTCCAGGCTCTCGTGAGAGTTCGGTGGTAGGCTTTGCTGAGTTTTCAAGGAATGACCGCTCATGGTACGATCACTATAGCCCGCCATGATATCTGAGATTGAGTATGGAGTAGTCGGTTCAGCTCCGGGCTGCAAGAAGCGAGAGAATCTATACAAGCCTTCTGAGCTAGTTGGAGGCTCGACATCTTGAGGGGTAGGAAGCTCTTGGATCACAGCAGGTATTTGGATCAATGGCGGCTTGAAGTGGCCTTCTCCTGTACTGCGTGTTGAATCGTATTGCAGAGATGCGCCTAGTCGTGATCCTGTCAATAGTGTCGGTATCCTAGCTTTTGTAAGATGTGGCTTGTCTACCATGACCTCGTCCAGTAGATCATTGTATTCATTCCAGATATCTTCATCGCCAAGCCAGAATCGCCGGGAAGTGGGAGCAATGAGAGTCGATCCTGTACGTGTACTAGCGGCTTCCGAGCTACTAGTGTAGGACAGTTCGGACTCCTTGCGTTCGGGGAAGGCGAAGAATTCTGAATTCTCTTTCGGTATGGCTATATCCTTGTTGGGCGAAGAGGTATCGCGATGATCATTTCTTGTTGAGTCGATGTGAACGACCCTCGGTGCTGACTGGCTGTGTTCTACTTTGTCGGATACCGGTTCTGAAGGAGGTTCCAACATCGTGGTTGTCGGAGATTTGGCTGTGTTAAGAGATATCGGCCTCCTTGGAGATCTCGTTATATCGACCAAATGTGCAGTTGTCCTTGCCTGAGCAGCTTGAGCGCTCAATACTTGTGGGGTTTCCGCAGAATCCGTTCTCATGAGCGAAACCCTGTTCAGCAGAGGCTGTTTGCTAGGGTACCTTTCGTCGATTTGTTTTGGAAAAGGTAGCATCGAAGAATGTCTGTCCTCATAGCCTACTGGTCTGGGATGCAAGTTTTTTGAGCTCTCTGGAATTGAGAGCGGACCGAGTTTCTGCATCGCTCCTTGGGCATTTCTGAGATCAGCTGCAACGGATCCTTTCGAGCTACTCTCAGTCTCTTTTGCTCGCTGACGGAAGTTCCGCACCCGCTCTGACTCTGACCTTGGCCTTCCAGATGTAAGCCAGTTCCCTTCCTTGCCTTCTGACAAATCAGTGAATGCAGGTTCTTCAGGCTCACTGCTCGATTTAAGGTGCCGATCTGTTGTATCAGGCTGCTGTGTTGCCAATTCGGTAGACGTGTCGGTGTACTCAGGTCCGGCTATGGGATTTGATAGCTTCCCAACCGCTAGATCACCAGTCGTTTGTGACTTGTGCAGTGTCCGCAGTCGACCTTTTTCTCTTGGTGATACAACATCAGCGATCAGCAGGCCCGCACGGTAGAAACCATCGAGGTCAGCCAAGGACTCTCGGCGCTGTACAAAATGTTTTTGCGAATGCACCTGCGTAACCGATAAGTCGTTCAAAGCTGTAGGTGAAGAATGACTAGACTTGCCAACATCGGATCGCTCAAGCTGGCTAGTGGTGGGTGATAGCCTAGCCTTCCTGATGTTGTCGATGTCAGACTCGTCTCCGCTGTCTTTGCTCGCGCTTCTGCCACGCCAGAAACTAGACACTTTACTCTTGACGCTATCGACACTAGTTGATCGTTTAGAATCAGCCGCATCCGATATGCTTGATGTCCGGCCCCGCAAACCAAACTTGCCATAGCGCTCATGACCTGTGCCTGCTGCGGGCCCTTTTCTAAGCTTCTTCGCTGGCTTGGATAATTTAGAAGTGGAGGGATGATCATGCTTGAGAAACTTCCCGAACATGGACGTCGGGGGGAAAACCGCATCACCGGAAATCGGAGTAGACTCTCTTGAACTGGCAGAAACTGGGGTTATTAAAGATTCGTGAGGTCTCGGAGACGATGCCACAACCGAGTCGGCGCGAGATGTTGGCTCTCTAGATTGGCTTCTGGAGCGGAAGCCGAAGAAGCCTCGTGGAGGAGTCGGTGGCGGTGGGCTCGCGGATACCTGCGCCTCATAGGAAGGCGCTCGTTTCCGATATGTGGCATAGTACGCCGGCAGGTCACTATGGATGATCGGGAAGGGTCTCTGCAGGTCGGACAGATCAGGAGTATTATCCCTGCTCGGTCGCCGAGGAGACTTGATGCCTTCGGGATTTGGCTTATACTCGATGTTGAGGTGAGCGAGCTCCGGAGCGACGGTGCTCGCTCTATGCTCGTTGGTCTCGTCAGATACCACTGCTTGTTCCGTAGAGTCTCTATTCTGACTGAGTCTAAGGAACGCCTTTGGAGAAGATGGAAGAGATGGGCCTTTCCTGCTGGTACTTATCGACGACAATCGATACTCATTTCCTGTGTTGGGCGAGTAGGATGATATGGATGTCGGGGCTGACAATTGACTAAAGGGAGAAGTTGTGTATCTGGTAGAAGGGGTTCCCGATAGAGGGCGTAGTTGAGAAGCCTCGATAGCTTTTTGCGTATCCGCAGCCAGCGGTTTACGTGCGATACGATGGTCTCTCGGCTTATCCGGATTCGCCGGAGTCGTGCTGCTGTTCAGGACTGGGGGGAGCATGATACCCAGGACCGTACCGTCGAAAAGATCGTCGACTGGATCACGACCGATATAGACGGGATCTTGATGGAGAGATGTCCTAGTCCGTTCGATCACTGATGGCTTTCGCCGTAGCCGAGAATTTTCAGAATTTGATATGGTTGAGGTCCCGGTCACGGCAGGCGTAGGAGCTCGAGGGATCGTGCGATTAGCAGAGTGTTGTGCGTTCAGTCTGTCGATAGCATGTAAGGTAGGCTGTGAGCCTGCATGCGGTGGCGATGGTATGCGCTTCCTCTGCGTGGAGATATGGCTCGGAGGCTTGCCCGCTCGTTCCGCAACGGTGGCGGAAGCATTCTTTCGATTCGGAGGAGACACATCGTGATTCGATATAGGCTGCTTCGACGTTGGTCTTGGAATACCAGACCGCCTCACTTCTGGATGTTCTCCTGTCTGCGTATTCCTGGTAGCAAGCTTCGTCGTCGGTCCTCGAGAAGGATACATCGTGTACTGAAAGTATTAAACTATGCCGTAATCAGACGACATCTAGCACCGTGACCTGGCGTGTGGAATTCGGTAAGACGCCCATAACAGACGGCTATGACATTACCATATATTCTTGGTGATCCATTCCGTTCGAGAAGAGAGGTAGGAATATGTAGTAAATTGCATTAATAAGATAGCAGAACTCGAAATAGCGATTCTATCTTCGTAGAAGATCTCTCATCAGATCCACAATAGATGAACAATGGTAGAACGTTATGCGCAGCACCGCCACCGGGACCGCCGAACGCCAGCGAAGCAGCCGGTGTTCGTGATTGACGAGCGTAGTATACTTGGCGAGGTGGCGGAGTGAATGCACTTACGCGTGTAAGATCAATATTCGTCCTTTGGCAAACACGAAGTGCTGGCAAGGCATGATGATGCTGGCAGGCTCGAGAACGAGAAATTGAGGAATACAGATGGAGGAGGAGGAATGGTCGTAACAAGATGCAGTCCGGCTGCGGCAACGACCATGGATGAGGAAGCCACGCCGCCTGGCCCACCACACCCCACTCCCGATCCCGACCGCAACGGATAAATCGCACGAGCACATGCGCAGGTTGCAACCGCTGCTGTTCTTCATTCGCTTCGACTTGCTCTGCTCTCTATCTTACCGTATTCGCATCAACTTCGTTCTCATCAAGAACTGCAGCTGTAGACCAGCAAATTGATCGATACCGACCTCTCAGTCTCACTTCGGGAACATTCCAGCTGATACCAACAACATCTGTTAGCTGAACGTCGTGAAGCTGTTTATGGCACGCGACAGCTCGGCGCCTGCTGTTCTGCTGCATAAAGGCCGTAAGCGGACCCAGATATATTACGAAAGCGACATTTTCGCACCACCGAATCACTGTCAATGACATACACCAATTCGCCTCTGGCTCCCTGCATCTTCGATCTCTTCGTTCACTGACTCTCACTTCCTTATGATTGTCAGCGGTTCGGATGCCACCCACACGTTCCATCTTGCCGCCCGGCTGAGATGGCGTTGGCTCCCGCTGTACTATATTCATATTCCTCCACAACGTGCCGACCACTGGGAGTCGCCCAATGGCGCACCTCTCACAATAGCAGTATGTTGGAGGACTCTTTGGGCCGCCACCCCATAGACAAAAAAACATGGACACGTTAAATCTTCGGCGATGTCCGCTCCATAGTAAATTGGCGGGGAGCAGCATCACTTGAGATTTAATCACGTAGAATAGCTAGTCTGACTTACAGTAGCAACACATCAACTAAATCGTTAATTTAATGCCTCAAAATTTACGAGACATTATCGCATTAGGTGGTAAGCATACTAGTAATCAAATCAACTATATATCACGGTTGTTAGTGGAGTAATACTATTCCTACGTGAATCTGAGCATTATTTGGTGTCCACGTTATTTTGTCGACCGCGTGGCCGCATCGTGCAGAATCACGACCTATCCGGCACCTGATTCGAGCGTTTGTCATGCACGATGTTCTTTCGAGTGCGCCATATAATTTCGATGTTCATATAGACCTGCAAGATTGGGACCTCTTCCGCCGTTCCGTATATGGCACATTATGCACATGCACGCCACAAGACCTTGAGATGTGACAGCTATTGAGTGGCCACTCTCAGATTGGTCGTCATGCCATTATATTGAACAGCCATCTCTGACGGGATGCATTGCATTGCATTGCATGACAGTCACGTTACTTGTAAACAGACAGAACCTCCAGTGTAGCAGCCAAAGCTCTAAAGCCATCTCAGCATTGCATGTTTCGCTCCACAGCGGCTGGTGTACGTTCTGCCATTTCTGCAAGACAATTACACAACTCGAGCTCCAGATTCTGATGAACATTCGAGTCAACATTTCAGAGCTCTGCTAGTTCAGGAGATTTGTAGGTCGAGAAATTCTAGACTCTAGACTCTAGGGATCTACACTTAGGCTCAAGTTCAAGGCGTAGATATCATGCAAGATCGGAATCATCAGATCACAGACTCACAGGCCGATATCAGATCTATGGAATGATGTTTGGATTTCTCTAATGTTACATTATCCATGAATCAAACCTATTAAGACGTAGACTATAGGATATAGGTGGGCGCATTTCTTTGATAGATCGCCTGCCCGCGCCTTCCATTGGCCGCAAATCGAGCGGAATATCGAGCGGCTCGATTTCGAGCGAGCGGGGCAGCGCCAATCGAGCCGCTCGAAACTGAGCTGCTCGTTGTTGGGTCTACTTCCATGTTTTCTGTACAGAATATGAAGTATTGTAGTAGAAGTGCCCGCGCCCGCGTCCGTTCATGGGCGGACGCAGGCGCAAACACTACAACTGCCGCCCAGCGAAAATCCTGGTGTCTGCGGACGGGCGAGCGCGGGCGCGGACACCGAGACTGCTGCCCGCGCGTACCTTGGTGTCAACAGGTACCTGTCGTGAGGTCTAAGCTTGATTGTGGGTAGACCCCATTTCGAGCAGCTCGTGGCTCGATGCACGATTTCTGCTGCTCCTGCTCGCCGGCTCAGGGAGCAGGATTTTTCGGCTCCCGCTCGCTCGAAATCGAGCAGCTCGATTTTCTACTCGATCTATAGCTAAAAGCTGCCCTTACCTGCTCGATTTCGAGTCGCTCGATATTAAGCTGCTCGATATTTATATAGGTAGCGTTACAGCACTATATAATACAAATTCTAGTTACTATAGTAGCTATACTACTACCATGCTACTACCACATAGCTTTACGTCCTATACTTATAGCTATTTAAGCTAATTATACTTAGAAATCGAGCGGAAAATCAAGCGGCTCAAAATCGAGCAGCTCGATTTATATAAAAGCTGGTCGCGCTCGCTCGAAATCGGGCAGCTCGATTTCTTGCTCGATTTCCGGCTAAGAGCTGCTCCTGCTCGCTCGAAATCGAGCTGCTCGCTGCTCGAAGTGGGGTCTCATTGTGGGCCCTCATATAGGCAAGGCTGGACCTATCCAAGTTTGTCATGCTACGCAGATTGCATTTCCATTCTCGGTGTTACTCATCACAGAATGCCTTGTGATCGTCAGATACAGAACTGGCTGATGCCGAACTCCTTTACGTTTTACGACTATAATACACTATCTAGTATATATGCTATGCACATATGCTGAGCGCTAATCGCTATGGACAATACGCTTGTCTCTTCATCAAGTGTATGTTGTTCGTTCCATCATAAACCACATCATTCGTTCCCTCGTAGACCGTACTGTGTCATTCGTTGCATCATAAACCATGATATCATCTGATCCATCGTAAGTGCCTTCGAAGCCTTCTAACAATATACGACAATATTCGATAAAGCTGCCAGGGAAGTCTTTATCTACCTTCCTCCCTCTGGTACGTTACTCGGACGGAAGCAGTGCCTTGAACTGTGTGTTGATTGCTGCCATGTCGCGCTTCGGCGTCTCTTTCCGAAGTTGCTGCATGATCGTGATGTACTTGTCGAGCTTTGCACTAGGTCCCTGAAGATCTTTGCGTAGCTGGGAGTCTGCTTGTGTGACCTGGTTCTGCCACTCTGCAACAGAACGACGTTGTTCCAGCTTCAGATGCTCGATGAGATGGAAGCCATCCCTTTGATAATCGGAGAGGATGTCGCCGACCGCCGTTTCCTGGTCCACCAGGTTGCGCACCAGGTGGTGGGAGATTTCAACCAGCGAATCGAAAAGGTTGACTTGGTAGCCAGCAAGAGCCGCGCGCCACTGATCTCTTTCTACCACAGTGTCCTGAGACGGGGATCGCATGACTTCGGATTCTGGTTCGGAATCAGAGCCCTCGTACATGCTAGACTCGGTCTCGTTGTCTTGGTCGTCCACCTCGTCTTCATTGACCAGAGTTCTGTCTGGGTCGTCGTCGTCAAGCATCTGGACGTCTGCATCTCCCTCTCCTTCCTCCTCAGTGTCACCCTCAAATTCCTCCCCGATACTCTTGTTCAAAGGAATGGAAACCTGATCGTCTGGCGATTCGCTGAGTAGCATCTTCATCGTGTTTCTGGTCACAACTTCCTTAGCAGGATGGCTGCCGACGGTCTCAACAGCCTGTTCCGGACTTTCGCGAGGAGGGGTCTGCATCGTCTTGTGCACCTTGTGTGCCGCGATAGACCTTGCTTTGTCAGCACCTAAGGGCTGGCTATGTTGGACAGGTTTCGTGGCTTGAGCTTCAGCTGTCTCAGGCTTGTCGTGCCCTCTTTGGGTAGGCACCAACGCGACCGCCAAAGCTTGTGCTGCGATCACTGCCTCCTTTGTTTGGACAACGGCCTTCTCTTTTACCATATTGACATGAGTTACACCTTGGTCTGGGACCTTGTAAGATGCGCGGCGGTGCTCACGTGCGATCTCGATGTGTTGTACTTCCTCATTCTCAGCAAGACAGACGTCCGCTCTGTCAACTGGCATTTGTTGCGCTGCTGCATGCTTGTGAGGTGATGCTACAGCCATGAAATGCACCTTCTTCGTCTCTTGAATTGCGACAGCTTCGTTGAGGCGTGTCTGAGCGGTCGTAGATGCATTGATACTGGCGTGAGGAGCAGTGTGCGCCGCAAGTGGACTACCATTGGGAGCAACACGCTCCAAAGTCTCGGTACACTCGTCATCAGAACTGCTGAGATCAGCAAGATCATTGGTCGTTGCTGCGTTGAGGTCTGGGCAATCTTCCTGCGATTGATCAATTTTTCTCTGATTCGGTTCGCGCATCGCCTGAACCACAAGACGGATTTGTTCCTCTTGTCCCGTAGCGACTGTGTTTTCGACAGATCTAATTGATTGTCCTGCATTGGTTTCGATAAGAGTAAGCATCTTGGTGGGTTCGCTCAGATGGCGTTCTCCGAAGTGCGAAACATGTGGTGAAGTCATTTCAGTGTGAGCAGAAAGCGGCGATTCCGGCTCCTGGTGACCTGAACCTTCTACCTCTGAGGCTCTGTCATCAAATACGATGGCCGAGCGACTCTGTTCGTCTCTTACCGACTCGTTGCGCTTAGCGTTGAGCGGATTCATGTTCTCAAGGAGAGATTGCACGTCCTCACCAACTGCAGGCTTGTACGGTGCGAAAGGCTTTGGCGCAGCCACGACTAGTTGCTTGGTACCGCCTCGATCGACAATTGAAAAGTCCTGCTGAACGCTGGGGTCTTCTGGAGATTTTCCAGTCTTTGTCATGCCTTGTATGCGTGGTCCACTGGCATTAAAAGGCACTAAGCTTTCTTTGCGATATTTGGCATCAGGGTTCATCTGTGTTTCGACCAGCGGTGTAGTCTTTGCTTGCTGCGTTTTGTTCGTGATGCCCAGCATCACTGCGACAGGAGTCCTGGGCTGAGAGACTTTGGGTGGCGGCATCTTGCGAGTTCGCGCAGAGACAGGGTGCTCAAGGGTAATATTGTTCTCGTCTCGATGCAAGACGCTGTCGTCGATGTCGTCGTTGAAAGCGTCCAACCGCATGCCCAGACTGTATTGAGAGGGTTCCTTCTGCTTCTTGGGCTCATCTTCGTGCTCATCATCGTGCTCGTATCCGTGCTCATCTTCATGCTCATCTTCGTGCTCATCTTCGTGCAAATCGACCATCTCGGACATGAATTGAGCAAAGGTTTCGTGGTCGTAGTCACCACCGCTGGCGTTCGATTGATTGTGGTCTCCATTCCGTACGTTTGAGCTTCGCTGAGCCTGTAGTTGTGCTTGTTGTGGCGGCCTGACTGTGTCGGGACGAGCTGTAGGCTGCTTTGAGCGGGTGGATCGGGTGTTTGTAATCTTCTGAGCCGCAGGGTTATTCACCAGTGCCTTTGTCGATCCAATGAATTCATCGTCGGGGTCTGCCTCGGCCGCTTTCTGCTTGGACCGAGTTGTGTTCTTTCCTTTAACAGCTTGGCTATCAACTTTCGCCGTCTTCGAGGATGTGAGATTTTTTTGCTTGGTGGAATTGGTGGCAGCAGCGTCGATCTTCTTCGGTCTGCCTCGCTTCTTTGCAGCAGGAGCTTCTTCGTGCTCGATTGGAATGTCAAAGGTATCGTCTTTAGTTGCTTTGGTTGCCTCTGGTTTACGCTTTGACTGTTGTTTGGCGTTGTCTTTCGCCTGACTTGACGAGACACCCGCTTCGGAGCCGTAATAATTCAGCTTCTGCAACCTGCCAGATGAAAGTTGGCCTGAGGTTTGGTTGAGCTTTTCCGCCTGCGACTTTAGGACCTTGTCGGCATTTACAGCTTTGGGAGCATCCTTTCCAGCTTTGGCGGCTCCAGATACTGGGGCTGTAATCGATGTATTTCCCGCCATTGTCTTGCCTATCTCCTTGCTCGCCTTTGAAGGCTGCACTGTCCGTGGCGGCGTAGCAGGCACGGCACTACCTTGAGGTGTTTGATGGACAATGTCAAGCGAGCTCTTTGCAAGATTAGCCGCATGCTCCTCGTGAGATCTGTGTATTCAAACCTGTATGTGACCTTGTGAGTTCAAGGACTGAACCTCGTCCCAAGGAATCGGTAGCTGATCAGTGAGTTTGTAAGAGTCTTCGACTTGAACCTCCGCATCCTCTATGCTCGCGGCTCCATGTAACTTGTTTCTTGGCGACGAGCAGAAATCCTCGCTCACATTGATATCTTCTTGTGAATGAAAGAGGCTACCAGACATTGCATTGTGGTTCCTGCAGATAAGAGAGTATGGAAGGAATTGATTCTTGAGGTGAGTAAGCGGGGCTCTATGCAGCTCGAGATTTCACTAGATTGGAAACAGTAAGGTAACAACGTCAGCTGCCTGAGCATTTACCTTCCATAGCGAAGCTGGTGTTTTTAGAAGGCGCGTCCGCGCTATGACCTCACATATTGTATGTAGCGCCTACCTGTTAGGTCAAGCGAGAACCACTCAGCTGCAGCACATGTGAAAATGCTGAGCGCCTGCAGTCACTAAGATACATGTATGCGCGATGTAGAATGTTTTCCTGGGCGTGAAACGATCTTGATTCTCCTCGGGATATTATTTGTGTACCACCTCGAAGGCGCGAACCGAGGCATCTCTCATGCATGCATGCGATCAAGGTCAACACTGACTAGACCTTGCATTCACCGGGACCCGAACAACATCTTCACTCGGTACTAGGCAACAGTTTTCCCTCAGACATGGCATTATTATTAATCAGTCTTCCAGCGGAGGAACAAAGAGATGCTGTCAGCAATGATTATATAATCAAGATCGGACACGTGCAGTCCGAAACGCCGATGCTCCGTCATTGATGATCGGAAACAGGCCGTCAATATATCGATATAATCAACGTCCCATCCTCCAGCGCCGACCGCAGTCATATCATCTCCTAAACTCAGGCTTGTCCTCCTACTTGCCTTGTCTCGATCGCCGACGTACATATACCTATACCAAGCAACGGTCATGCGCTTCGCAGCAGAGCGTAACGATAAGGATGTCATGGAAGACCGAGCAAGCGCTGCCTCGAAGTGTGTTTCTACTCAGCTTTTGAACTCATTCTGGCCGAGGAGAACCTCCCCCGAGCCTCAGAGCTGTCCATTGAAGCCTACGTCTTCTGAACGAAAAAGCGAATCTCTCGCAGATGCTCCAGCTGATCTGTCCACTCTGAACACCCAATTTACGAAGGAAACCTTCCTCTACTTGGCATATGGCTCCAATCTATGCGACGAGACATTTCTTGGGAAGCGTGGAATCAAGCCATTGTCAGCCACCAACGTACTGGTACCAGAACTCCGAATGACATTTGATTTACCGGGAATCCCTTATACCGAGCCATGCTTTGCCAATTCCGCAAGAAGAGACCCAAGAGGACATGGAGAGCTTGCGTCGGGCCATGTGGTCAACTCTGAAAAGGCGCCATTGCTCCGCGAGCACAAGGGATACAACAAAGACAAATGGAAGAAGGGATTGGTCGGTGTGGTGTATGAGGTGACAGCCGCTGACTTTGCGCACATCATTGCAACGGAAGGAGGTGGTTCGTCATACCAGGATGTCCTAGTGGACTGTCATGCTCTTGATACGGATCAGACCGTGCCCGTACCATGGACTCCCAAGAACGATTCGTTCAAGGCGCACACCCTCTTCGCGCCTGCAGTCCCCGATGGAGAGGAACCACCCAAGGACGGCGGCCGATTCCGACGCCCTGATCCATCCTACGCACAAGCGTCTGCCCGGTACCTCAAGCTCATCAATGATGGAGCGGTCGAACGTAAACTACCACACGAATACCAGGACTATCTGAACTCTCTTCAACCATACACCATCACAACGCAAAAGCAACATCTCGGACAGTTTGTTTTTGGTATGCTGTGGGTTCCAATCATAATGTTCATCTTTTCTCTGAACAGACAGTTCAGTGACGAAAAGGGTGTAGCGCCTGCCTGGCTGCGGTTACTGACAGCTGGTGTCTTCCGTGCAGTATGGGGTAGCTATGACTATTTCTTCAGAGCCCTCTTTGGAGATGGTGAGCGTACCACCGACGAGAAGGACGAGCGCGTCGTCTTCCAACACAGAGATCTTGAAGCAACTAGCCGGAAAGAGGTTGCGCCGGGCGTGACGGAGCACAATGAAAAGCCGTCAATAAACCAGTGGGTTTGATAGGTCAGCTGTATACAACGCGTTCTTTGTTTGACAATGGCTTTCTTCCACATGTTTCTTTGTTATGAAGTTTGCACAGCTGACCAAACTTCTTTGTCTGGACGCAAACCGAACAAAGCAACGTCCGTTGTAGACAACATGTCTTCGCATCATATAGAGCCCTCCGTCTCACGTCCGAGTCGGCCCTGACTCGACATCTTACCATACTCCTAATCATTTCCACATCTACGTTCCCACCTCTCAACGACCACAGACCCCAAACACAATACACAATATGCGCCTATCTTACGTCGCTTACGCTCTTCTGGCAGGCCAGAATGCAGCAATGGTTATCAAGCCACGCAACGACATCGTTTATGTTACGGCCGTTGTGACTCATACCAACTACGTTGCACCGACAGCAGCTACAATTACAACAACCATCTACTACACGCCGACAGAGACGGTCGTCGCTACTACAACGTTGAAGGCCTTCGGTACTCCAACTGCGGCCGTTCAGCAACCAAAGTCCATTGCCACGATGGCTAGCAGTACGTCTCTTCCTCCCGTCGTAATCATCACCGCAGCCCCATTTTCAGCCGCTACAACAAACGCGCCCCTGGCCATACCGAGTGCTGCTCCAACGACCAGGACTACGACTCACGTGCAGACTCTGACTGCAACCATGCACTCAACGATCACTGTGAAGCCTTCATCGACCAGCAGTGTCACTTCCACTACAAACGCTCCGAGCTCCTCGTCTGCGGCGGAGAACCCCTTCCCCTACCCATCTCCAACACCAAAGCCGACGACACACAGCGCGACCACGATCTCTTCCAGCGCAATTGGATTCGCAAAGCCGTCGAATGGCTGTGTCTTCCCTCTGCCAGGTATCGATTGTTAGGGAGGACTTTCACGGTTTATGCGGCTGCTTCGATAAATACAAACCTGGCCGGTCCAGGAAGGTAAGTAACTTCCACGATAACGACAAGGTAACATGATCTCTCATCCTGCACATGTAATACAGAGTGTTGAGAAGATCCAATGAGCTACTCACCTCAGTTAAACGAGCTCTTATATAATAACCTCTTTCCCCATGCGATGCCATAACGGTACATCCTCGTCCATATTGAGGCTGCGTCCACTTTCCAGATCACCACTCCTCAAAATCCGCTCGACGGCTTTGTCAATCCATTTCTTCTCCAGCTTTAGCATCTCCTTCTCGATAATGATCATAATGCCAAGTTCCTCATTCATGCCCTTTACTGTTGTCGTAAGTTGATCAAGCATAACTGCCAGAGTCGGCACAGCTCCACCCTCACTGCTTTCGCGTTCAGGCGCAGGAGGCAATACTGCGACTTCTCGTTCCAAGATCCTGACTCTCTGTTCCATTGAGGCATGAGATTGATGCCATAAGCTCGGGAGCGGTAATATGAACAGGTCTTCCGACGGTGTGGACGTTTCCCGAGCAGCGAGGATGGTCTCGGATGTATCAATCCAGCCCTCGAACTCAGCGACCAGCTTCTCGTGTCGACCTCCTGGTTCGGTCCAGGCGGTGACATCCGACAGGCAGCGGCTGAGGCGTTGGACATTCTCCGTGAGATCTTCGGATGTTCCCGGTTGCGCATGTGCGCTTGGCAGACTCCACGCTGCTAATGCTGTGATATTAGCAGTTTGCTGTATGCGTCTTTCCTCGTCGACAATAGCAAGATTGGACTGGCGGATCGTTTCGAACCGCTTCCGAAGAGTGCGTTTTGCGGATGCTGTGTATTGCGTGAGAGCTGGGATGGAGTACTGGTGCAGCAGAGATAGGTAGAGGAGTTCAGATTGGAGCTTTTGCGTTTCGAAAGTATCAAGATTCATGTTCGAGGGTGCTAGAGGAGCGCTACGGCTTGCCGGGACGGGTGGCTTGGGTACGGATGTTTTCGCTGGGCTGTAGTGTTGCTGGTGGGTTGTGAATGTTGGTCGCAGACTCGACGGTGCTGTGTGTTGATCCTCATGCTTGGTCTCCAGTTTAGCAGCGCTCTGGGCGCGGGCGTGGCTCGCTACAGGCCGGCCTAACCCAGAAGCCGGTGAATCTTGAACGGAGCTTTTCGTGCGAGCATGTAGTGGCTCTCGGCGGATTGAGGTGGTACGCTGTAGGCCCGGTAGCATTCCGGTCGTCAGTACGGCTGATCTTGTCGAAGTTGATCGCTTTAGAGCGGTCGCTGCTGAGGTGTCTCGCCCGTCTACTTGCCGCTGTGGTTGGGACGATGGCTGTGGACGCTTCAACTGACTTGCCGGACTTGGTCGCTGGATCGCAGTTCCGAGTGCTGGTCCGCGTGACATTGGTGTGGGTGGGGGCAGCATTAAGCGCGAAGTGTCTGAAGTACCTCGAACATCTTTGGTGGGTTCTCCGATCTTTATCGATGCTCCTGGTAGACCAAGCTTGGTGGGCGAGGCAGATCTGACATCTTGCAAGCTCCTAGACGTGCTCTGAGGCAATCTCAGCAAATTGTATGATCGAGTAGCATTTGGTGTTCGCTACCTGGGCAGATGATTCCGACTGCTTTGCCTGAGACCTAGACTGACTGGTCGGTATCTTTCTAAGAGATGGCAGTCTTGATGGTGTTGCCATATTGATTTTTCTTCTGTTCCACCAAATCGGGTCACCTTCACAATCACCGTATTCAATTAAGAATATTCATGGATGTTCGTTGGTCGGGTCTTTAGTATGTAGTATCAGTTCACCAGGTGAAAGACAATTGTTTACGATGGGACAACCCAATGCGGTTAGCGCAAGTTTCCCATTTACCTACGCGGACCCCGTCAGACGCATACATATAAGTTCACAAGCAGAATGCTTACAATAACTGTTCGCAGCTCAGATCACGGAGGGATATCTCTTGTTCGGCTCAGCTTGCGCCGACACTTCAGTTCGGGTTCGTTGTGCGAAGCAATACGGGAGAGTTCTTGCGGCTTTGATAGATAACGGATGGGATCGATCATGGCAAACCCCTCCGCACGCCTACCACCATTTCTCGCACATGACGCGCTTCTTCTCCATCCCTTTTCGTGATCCGATGTACTCTACGAAATTGTCTGTCATGGCCTTTGGCCCGCAGACATAGACAAGCGTCTGTTCTCTACTGGACTCTGCGCCCAGAGCCTCGTCTAAATCCTTTTCAGTAATTCTTCGTGCCACTGTCTCCATCACTGTCTCTACTCGGCTGTCCCTCTGCTCCATTTCCTTGATATCCTGCAACCCCACACCCGTGAGAAACAGCTTGAATTCTGCATCACAAGATTTTTGCATCTCAGAGATGCTGCTTCGGAGCTCATTCAGGAATAGGATCTCTTCAGGCTTGATCGGAGACACCGCCTTGGTGGCGTACAGCACTCTCAACTTCCTTGGCAACCAATCTTCCGAATGCTTCATATCTTGAACCATGCTCTGGAAAGGATTGATACCCACTCCTCCGCCGACAAGCACCAATCTCTCAATAGACTGCAAGTCCATTGGCGGTGGAGGCGGTAACGTGAAAGACCCTCCGGCACGAATCATGAGCTCGGTGCCCAATATTTCTGATTCCGGCCGATGAAACCACCTCGCCGGGGGATTGGCAGAGTTTTGCACTGCGATTTCAATGCTCCCATTCGGAACCTTTTCCGGTGCATGGTCAAGTGACCTGTATCTACTGAGTGGATTGCGTTCCCAGCGCGGGGATGTGATTGTAAAACCGCCGGCCTTGGGCAGTCCAGGTATGAAAACGTCGAGCCATTGGCCCGGGATGAATTGTGTCTATACGTGTGAGTTGATATGGGTCGCCGCGCATCAACTCTTTCGCCCAAAAGAAAGAATTAAAGGGGAAAGACATACTTGAACGGGCTGTTCTGACACGGTGCTTTGCAGCCGGATCTTCCGAATTGTAGAATTGACTTGCTCAATTCGCCCAACGGTGACGAACTCTGTCATTGGTTGACGCGGTTGTGTCGCTGTACGCTCTTCATGTGAAGTTGAGGAGCGAACTGTCGCCATTGTTCGGATGATATATGGGAATATGGTTAAGGGCGTGTGCTGAGAGAATGACAATGGCTGTTTGATGGCTCTCACGAACATCGCTTCTGCCTTACCTATAATTTCTATAGTTTCTTGGTGAGCCCATTCAGTATCTGCTCTTGATTGTAGAGTCGGCTAATGGTAGAGGAGAAGTGGTTTGCGGGCGTCCACTCACTTTGCCTTACTATGGTAAGCGCAGATCTGATTACGTCAGCGAGCAGGCGTCGTTCATACAGGCTCGTTCACTATATTAGGGGAGTACATGTAGCTTGGTAGATGACTAATACGGTCTGTAGAAGATCTTCTTCTTTGATCTAGTACTTCGCTTCATTGTACATCATACACTGTGCCAAGATACTGTACAAGATGGCTGCCCCACTTGCGACCCTCGGAGTACTCTCTATCGGTGAGATGGGCCTTGGAGTAGCCCGACTCTTGACTGCTCACAACTATCGCGTAATCACCAACATTGCAGGTCGAAGGTAAGACGTCTCAATGAACGACACACGGCAAATCTTCTAAGACACTCGTAGCTCAAGTACGGCAAAGCGAGCCGAGGCAGCCTCCGTGCAACTGGTTCATACAGACGAAGATCTGGCAAGTCAATCAGATTGCATACTATCTATCGTGCCACCTCGAGATGCGCTGGCAACTGCGCAGCGTATCCTGGACGCATCGTCTTCGCATTCGTTCAAGCAACGAACCTCTCCGCTCTACTACCTCGACTTGAATGCAGTATCGCCCCGTTCAGCCAGAGAGATCGAGGCGCTTTTCAGTCAGGTCTCTGGACAGATCAGACTCATTGACGGAGCGATCATTGGTGGTCCTCCAAGACCAAAGGATGACTCCAAGATCGGTGGTGAATGGTATTGTCCCAGTATTCCCCTTTCTGGACCGCACAAGCTGTCCGACGTAACGCCCTCAGGCGCACAGCTAGCCGAGCTGCTCAACACGAAGCAGATCTCTGCCGACATTGGAGGAGCCTCTGGATTGAAGATGTGCTTCGCTTCTCTTACGAAAGGGTTCTCGGCCCTGGCCATCCAATCGTTTACAACAGCACATAGACTTGGGGTAACAACGGAGTTGCAAGAGCATCTGAATACCTACAGCCCAAAGACGCTTGAACTCACCAAAGGGATAACCACTATGCCACCAAAAGCTTACCGGTGGGTGAGAGAGATGCAGGAGATCTCTGCTACTTTTCACGAAGACGGAGGGTTCGATGAAGATGAGGACATCTTTGGAGGAATTGCTGGCGTTTACGACCTTGTGGCAAATGAAACTGATCTAGGATTAGAGAAGACGGAGGACAGGAAGAGAGGGTTGGATCGGGAAGGCGTTGCAAAGTTGATGAGTGAAGGTATTGAAAAGAGAAAAGTGAGGACGGTCTGATGGTTTGAATAGTGGCCGAGGCTACAAACAAACAGTGCAAACACACATGCATTTACTTCATGTTCGTGGGCGATGCGATCGCTTGGCCAGAGCTTGACTGCTTGAGATGACGGCCTAGCCTTCGGCCCGTGACTGCCGTACAACATGGAGAACGTGGAATTCTAACGTTAATCCCGAATATCGACCTTCCAGTCGCTTCTGGATAATCGTGAACGACGTCAACCAAGAAACAATTCTCGCATCTTGCGTCTCGCATCTCATTATTGCTCAGTGTTTGTCCTGGTCAATCTTATACAATCGTTCCCGTCGCATACTGAGCGAGCGCTGCAATCGACTAGAACCCGACGGTATCCTGAACTTCTGAAACGAATTATACCGACTTCATCTCCTGCCACAATGGACAGCGAACGACGGTGCGCATACCTATCTGCTGGGCGGCACATAGACTAACAACCCTTAGAGCGTGGAGCGGCGCTCGTCCGGAGAGTATATCTCGACCACCACCAGCACAATCCCAATCACAATCACGCACATCGACCAAGTCACCGAATCCAGCGGCATCACTCAAGACCTCAACACCGCAGCCACAGCAAAACAAGACATCGGATCCAGACAACAAGCAAAGCACAGACAATAAGCAGGCGGCCATGCCTTCTCAAAAACAAAGCGCCGAGACCAAGCGGACAGAAACACCAGCACAGAAACAAGCGCCGGCGACAACACCGGTCCTAGCTCCAACTTCCGCCCCAGCTGCGAATATACCAGCTCCTGTCAAGGGTAACATCTGGGAACAGCGTAGGAATGCCGCCGAAAAGGCCAAAGCCGCCCAACCACAACCTGCGCCGGCCCCAGCACCAGCTCCAGCTCCAGCAGTAGCTCCAGTTACAACACCCCAAGACGCGCCAAAAGAAAAGGACGTCAAGAAGGCCGAGGGCACCGTCGCGCAAGCTCCAAGCACAGTGACTCCCGCGCAAACACAGCCACAGTCGCAGAATGATACGTCAAGCGCACTGAAACCCAAGCAAGAAGAGAAACATGTCCCGAAGAACGGCTTCAACGCTGGAGAGGTGAAGGAGATGTTGAGGAAGGGCGTAGCCGGTACCAAACATCACAAAATGGAGGGAGGTGGAAAGGGTGGAAGAGGCATGAGTGGACAAACCTTCGTCTCGCAACTCAACAAGCAAATTGCTGCACTTCAAGCGAAGAAGTGAGTACGCAAGACGAGACGGGGGATATAAAGCCACACAAATAAGAGCCATGGGACAACAGAATTGGAAGCGACACCAATGTAATTTAGCGATACCACATAAACAGAGCACAAAACTGGCGGCATGGCGTAGCGGAGTACTCGTATAGATACCCGCATTGGCTCGGCGCGGTGCCGGAGAAAATGCATAGAGTTTCACATCATTTTCTTCATATTTACTTATCTACGCGCCCAGCCCTCGGCACCCAGTATGCCACCGTCCTCAGCCTCAGCATCAAGCGACCACTTCCGGATAGGCTTGATGCTGAGCTCACTGCGCCAACCAGCGTTCCACATCTCGCACCCAGCCCAAGCAATCATAGCGGCGTTGTCAGTGCAGAGCTCGACAGGTGGAAAGGACAGCTCGATATCCTTGTAGCCGCGTGCATCGAGGATCGATCGCAGGACGTGCCGCAAGAAGCTATTCGCCGCTACGCCGCCAGACACAACAAGGTTTCTGACCTTCTCTCGCTCGGCGAGCTTGAGCGATGACAGATGCAGCAGCACGCGGCCAGCCAGGTGCTCGAATGCGACCCGCTGCACCTCACGCGCCATCTCGCGTCGCTCTTCGAGACTGATAGAGGCGGGGTCGCGCGGTGTCAATGTAGGCGTGCCCGAAGAATCCAGCTGCAGTCTCATGAAGCGGTCGACGGAGGTCAGCAGGCCGGCGAAGGAGTATTCCATCCTCTTGCTGCTGCGGCCGCCCTTGCTCTCGGCGAGTGGAGGGCCCAAGGACCAGCCATAGGCGCTCTTGCGGCGCTCGAGTTCTTGCCCGCGGTCTTTGGGCGGCGTGTACGCGTATGATGATTCGCCGTCGGGAAAGGCGAATCTCTCGAGTGCGTGGCCGTAGGGTGTCGACACGGCTTCTGATGGCAGGATCGCGCGGGCGGCTTTGTCCAGGCAGTCGCCAAGAGCGATGTCGCCTGTGCTGGCCAGGATGCTGTGGTCGGTGATACTGGTGGAGGAGATCAGCATGCTGTGGCCGCCCGAGACGAGCAGGCTGAGGAACGGGAAATCGGGCTTCAGTGATCCGTCGCCGGCGAGCTGAGGACGCAGGCCTGGCTTCGCTGTCGACGCGGAGAGCGCTGAGACTAGTCGCGGGGTGAGAGCGTGTGCTTGCATGTGGTGGACCCCTAGTAGTGGAACGTTCCATGCCAGTGAAAGTCCCTTTGCGGTGTCCAGGCCACACGACAGATTCGATCGCATACCAGGTCCTCGTGTTACCGAAACGAAGTCGGGCTTCTTTCTGAGCTGACCATCATGGGATCCAGGTAGCAGATTTGATACGGACGGTACAGGATCATTGGGCGAAAAGATGGGAAGATGCTCGATGGCCTTCTGTACGAGCGGCGCAAGAGAGGACTGATGTGACTCGAGCGCTATGATGGGATGAATACCTCGAAATACATCTGTGTTCGCCGTCACCTTTTCGTGGAAGTGGAGTGTTGCAACTAGATTTCCATTTCGTGTTTTATTACTTTCGAGGACCGCGACTGAGGTGTCATCGCACGACGACTCTATTGCAAGCGTCAGCAAATGGCGACTAGACTGGAGACCATTTCTCAAGACCGCTTTGCCATGACCATTGCGGAAACGCCTGCTCGACCTCACGAACAGAAGCATGCAAGCTGTGCGTGACCTTGATATTGTGATTAACTTAACGTGCACATGACAAAGGAAATCCACGGCAGACAATTGTTGTCGACCAGTGACGTATCGGCTGCGTTCCACGTCTTTCACTTCCGTGGGCTGCGACAAAAGCTACCTGCAGTATTATTCTAATCTCGTTACTCCTTTTTCCTATGACGACTTACCGCCGGTGATCTGAGATGCTGAAAAGTTCGATCGTGATGATTTGATGGGAGTCATCTAGGCCAATGGCGGATAAACGAAGGTCCACCGACGGACCCAGCCCATACAACGAGGAAGCCTGGGATCCTCATACATTACCAGACTACGAGAACGACTTTGTACCAGATGAGGACATTGAAGCATTTGCAGCTGCTTTAAACGCGCCCGAACAGAACACATCACCCTCGGAGGAGGACCTGTTGAATCCGAAACAACCTACAGAATTCATCACCGCTTTGAACGACTGGAAACCAGTGCACCAGAAGGTAAAAGGTTGGGGACGGGGAAAGACAAAGGTCAAGAAGCGAAGACGAGCTGGTAGTAGAGGCACCGACGAGACGCGCGAAGGCTGGACATATGGGGTACTCAAATATCCACTCTTGATTCTGGTCTTCGGCTGGCTCACAGGACTTGGAGTGAGCTATCTCCTTACACGGCTGTATATCTTCATCTACGAGCAAGTCGTGACCTGGAGAGGCAAGAGAGAGTCGCTCAGGCAAAAGCTACGGACACGGACAAATTATCATGACTGGGTGGTTTCTGCAAAGGAGCTAGATGCACATCTCGGCAGCGACAAGTGGAAAGACGTGGACGAGTATGCCTATTATGACAGTAAGACGATCAGGCGTGTCCTCGATCGGTTGCAGAGAAGAAGAGTGAAGGCACAAGCAGAGGAAAAGGAAGGCATTCACCAAGCAAACGGCCAGGTACGGGCTATCGACGATCTGAGAGGGCTCGTAGAAGCTTGTGTCAAAAACAATTTCGCTGGCTTTGAGAACCCCAGGCTCTACTCAGAAACATACTATGGCACGAAGAATTTGATACAGAAATACGTGGATGAAGTTTCCGAGTGCTTGAAGCTTTTACTCGAATCGAAGCAACTCTCGCAAGAAGACAAGCGTGCTCTGGCAAAACACCTCGAGACCAACTTCGGACGAACGGCGTTGTGCCTGTCCGGTGGTGCTACCTTTGCTTATTACCATTTCGGCATCGCCAAAGCTTTGATTGATGCAGACTTGCTCCCGTCAATCATTACTGGAACCTCCGGTGGTGCTCTTGTTGCAGCACTACTGGGGACTCGCACTGACGAAGAGCTCAAGAGACTGATCATACCCGCACTTGCAGCACGCATCAGGGCATGCTCGGAGCCTTTCTCAACCTGGTTCTGGAGATGGTGGCGGACCAATGCTCGGTTCGACTCTGTAGACTGGGCGAGGAAGTGTGCTTGGTTCTGTCGGGGATCTCTGACATTCAAGGAGGCCTACGAGCGTACTGGAAGGATATTGAACGTCTCTTGTGTTCCTTCCGATCCTCACAGCCCTACCATTTTGGCGAATTATTTGACTGCGCCCGACTGTGTCATTTGGTCGGCTGTGCTTGCCTCTGCCGCGGTACCTGGTATCCTCAACCCCGTGGTGTTAATGCGCAAGACTCGCGATGGATCACTTGAACCGTACAGCTTTGGCCACAAGTGGAAGGATGGCTCCTTGAGGACTGACATTCCACTCAAGGCGCTGAACCTGCACTTCAATGTCAATTTCAGCATCGTCAGTCAAGTCAACCCCCACATCAACCTATTCTTCTTCAGTTCCCGAGGCTCTGTCGGTCGGCCGGTAACGCATCGAAGAGGACGAGGCTGGCGAGGCGGCTTTCTCGGCTCGGCGTTGGAGCAATATCTGAAGCTTGACTTGACAAAGTGGCTAAAAGTTCTCCGTCATCTCGAGCTGCTACCGCGCCCGCTTGGTCAGGACTGGAGCGAGATCTGGCTGCAACGATTCAGCGGCAATGTGACCATCTGGCCGAAGACGAGAATGAGCGACTTTTACTACATCTTGACTGACCCAACGATGGAGCGCCTCGCGCGCATGATACATGTGGGACAGCAAGCAGCTTTCCCAAAACTGCAATTCATCAGTAATCGTATGAAGATCGAGAAGGTCGTCGTAGAAGCAAGGCGAGCGACTCGTGTCAGCCCCAACGCATTGCCGACACCAAACATCGACAAGGCTCAACTCAAGAACATGTTTTCGGAAGAGGACTTTCAGGAGCTGCTTGCGCGTTCACAAGGCAAACCAGAAGACCTCCGTCTGACCTTGAAGGGGCTTAAAAAAGATTTTCAAACTCCTGAAAGGTCGCCAGATCGTAGAGGAGACACTATAGAACGCTCAGGCTCGCCATCGATGCGAATGCGCCTGGGCGGTTGGCTTGGATCCATATCTAGCCCTGGTAAGACTCCTAATTCGGCACCGCTACCCAAAAAGACACACATCTACGACGAGTACTCGGAAAGTCGCCGCCCTGGTGTGATCAATGAGCTAGGTTGGCAAAGCAGGATTTTCTTTGATGATCCGCCATCGGAGTACGAAAGCGCAGAAGAGAGCGGTAGGCACGACGTCGCTCCGTTCGAGGAACATCACACCGATCACGACGACCATTACGGATATGCTTCTAGCTCCCACATGACAGCCGACAGCGACGCGGAGGAATTGAGGATGGAGAAGGCGGATGAATTATTCATGACTGATGCACTTAATGAAGCGCGAAAGGGAAAATAGCCAAATGGCATGATTGTGTCTGATGTTCAAGGTAGCATAGAATATGCTTTTGTTTGCAGATACCCCTACGCAATTAATTACCTTAGGAATTCCAGCATGCATGTGTATACCGTTTCTTCTCACCGGAGGAATGATCGTGGGTGTTGTGGTCCGGACCGTGGTCCGATACGGCCGCAAGCGGCGCGGGGATACGACGCGGACGCTCTTTCTCCCATTCTGAATCCGTCTCTCCAACTCACCATCCTTTGTCCCATATTCTTCCCCATTACCTTGGCCGACTTTCGATTCGCGCCGCTTCGAACGGCCGTAATGGTTCTCCATGAAAGATATCTGTACACTCGTCCGTCTCGGTCAATGATACCAGTCGTTGGTATGGATTCTCCGCGAGAACAATCGTCCGACCTCAGGTAAGAGAAGGTAGTATATATCTTTCATTGTTTCCATACCGTTCTATGTCGCAAAGCAGGCAATCACGACACGGATTTCACCTTGACACCCATCCCATACCCAACGTATACCATGTCCGAGATGCCAACAGCCACAAAGATGATGCTCCCGCAGGAGCATGATTCCAGCTCCACAACCATGTCGACAACAGCCAGCTCAATCGGTCAACCATCAACTAATCCTGACGTCCACACCGCATCCATCACAGAGCCGGAACCCATATCGAGAGTTCGTCTGATACTCGTCATCACCTCCGTCCTGCTCGCCCTTTTCCTTTCCCTCCTCGACACATCAATCGTCTCGACCTCTCTCTACACCATCGGCACATCGCTCGACGCGCTCGACCGCGTGACATGGGTCGCACTTGCCTATATGCTCTCCGACGTGGGTCTAGCCACCTTCTTCGCGGCCTTCAGCGATGTCATCGGCCGCAAGAACGCCCTCACCCTGGCCCTGGTCATCTTCACTATCTTCAGCATCGCCGCAGGATTCTGTAACGACATTACCTCACTCGTGGTGTGCAGAGCTATGCAAGGTGTTGGAGGTAGCGGCATGTATGCGCTTGCGTTTCTGGTCCTGCCGGATATCCTGCCCATCAGTCAATTTCAGTGGATCGGCGCCATGGCCGGTGGCGTGGTAACTGTCTCTGGTGTGCTTGGACCTGTTCTTGGTGGTGTCATCACGAAGAGTATTGGCTGGAGATGGATTTTCTGGATCCCGTAAGTGCCCTACTTCTGCCGATTGGGGATTATGACTGACATGCACAGTGCACCGATTGCCGCACTCTCTCTGATCCTCTTCCATCTTTCCTATCCGCAACCGTCGCAACTTCGTCCTCGAGCGCCCCGCAAGTTCAGCGAACTCGATACGCCCGGTTCGATCCTTCTCACCGCGTTCTCAGTGCTCCTCGTCTTCGGCCTGAACGAAGGGAGCATTGCCCCTGGTGGTTTCAAGTCGGCGCTCTTCATTGGCCCGCTTGTCGTCAGCATCTTGTGCCTGGTCGCTCTCATCGTCTGGCAAGTTGCTATCGCACACGACATAACGCTCATCTTCCCAAAAACCATAACTCCGCTCTTCCCAACCCGCCTCCTGCGCAACCGCCCCTACGTCGCCGCCGTGGCATGCACTCTCGCAACAGGCCTGCCGACACTGACGCTTCTCTTCGCCCTGCCTCTACGTTTGCAGATCGTCAACGGCCGTAACGCACTCACAGCCGGTACAGCACTGCTGCCCATGCTCTGCTCGTCGGCGGTCGGCAGCGTCATCGCAGGCTTCGTAACCTCGAAATGGCAAGTCTACTACCTGATCCTCTCGGTTGGAGCGGCTATAACCACACTCGGCTGCGCACTGCTGACAACGCTGGACGGTGGGTTTGTGGTCCAGGGTAAGATGTACGGCTTCGAGGTCCTGGTAGGTCTCGGCTTCGGTCTCACGGTCGCGTGCAGCACGAGCATGAGTATTCGCATCACGGATCATGAAGACGGTGCTGTGGCGACTGGTATCGTGGCGCAAGCCAGGTTGCTGGGCGGCAGTATCGGTATCGCTGCCTTCAGTGCTGTCTTGGGCGGATTCATGGAACAGAGCCACCTCGGGGCCAGCGTTGGGGAGACGGTTGGCTTGAGTGCTGAGGCCCTGGGAGCGCTCAAGGCGGCGTATGCTGATGCATTTACCGACACGATGAAGATCTGTGCTGCCTTTGCTGGTATTGCAGTGTTGTGTGGCCTGGCGAGTTACAAGAAAGGAATCAAAGATTTCGCAATGGTGAAGGAGGTGCAAGAGAAAGAGCGGAGCGAGAGTGCAAGCGCGGTCAGAAGGTCTGACGACATGAGCTGAGCCGAGCTTAGGAACATTACGCATTCATGGTTACGCTTACGGCTTTTTTGATACAAGACATACATATCATCCTAATATTTCGTCCTCGTCAATCATCGTTCTAGCTTTGCACTCTCCAGTAACTTCAGTGCGTTCTGATACTCGCTACTGTCGGTTCCGAGACACCTCTCCTCAATCTCGAGCGCACGCGTGGCCCAGTCTCTGGCATACTGCCACCACCCAAGCGCCATAGCGTACTCGGCAGCATTCTCCAGAACCTCACCTAGCGTATCGCTCTCATTCAGTTTCTCCTCATCCATGAGACCTATGATTTCTTCCGTCAAGGTCAACGCGTTGGCATAATCCCACTCCTGCCACGAAGCATCCGCTCTCTTGGCCTCGTTCCTCTTCATCTTTGCAGTCAGCTCCTCGAGCTTCTTTCGGCGCAGATCGCTGCCTTGTTTCGGGCGCTTGCAAGCACGACACTGACACTTGAAACCCCAGTGCCTTAGTATACGGCGCCGCTCGGCTGTCGGGTGGCAGATGTCGATGTAGCTGGTGTAAATCTCCTCCCCGGGCTGGATGTCTCTCAGCGCGTGAATGGTCAGGCGCCTGATGTTGTGGTTATGTCGATGGAAGACATTCGGGTCGCAGGAGTGGTTCATGCGTGCAGAGTTCGGGAAGAGGCCCATGTGGTTCCTGTTCCCTGCAGCGTCACGCACGGTGAAGCGGTTGGTCTCGTAGATGCGCCAGACGTGCAGCACGCGATCGAGAAGATTGTCGAATTCTTCGCTCGGCCCGGTGTATGTGGCTCGCATCGCTGGTATCCAATCCACCTCTTCGTGTCGTCGGTTGTACGCTGCCAGGGACAGTAGTTCGGCTCGCTTCTCGGCTGACAAGGCCTCTGCTGCTTTCCACAGATCAGGTAGATCTTTGAATTCGGATAGCTCAATCAAGGCCTCTTCACAGATAAGACGTGTACCGGCGGGTATCAACTTTGTCGCAAACATGCCCATGCCCGCTTGGGGCGTTTCGCGCACCTCGTAGAGGTCGAACCGGATGCCCGATGGGGAGTTGGTGGAAGCTGTACCGACGTAGCCATTTTGTGGTGCTTTAGCTGAATAGTGTCAGTGTGACTCCTTCTCCATCTATACATCAAACCTACTCTCTGTCTTGCCGTATTGATTGTGGCCAATATGCGTTGACGGTTCAGCATCGCTGACGTCGTCTCGACTGTCTAGATCCATCCTGGTAGTGGCACGTGTCTCTTCATGCTCGTTGACCAGGGTCAATAGCTGAGACCCGTGCATTGGCTGTCAATTGTCCATACTGTGTTACTGGATCGGAAAGACTCGCAAAGTCGACAGAGGTTCTTAAGATGGAATGGACAGGTTGTGGTTACATGATTGTGACATATCTGAGTGTGGGGGGGTGGAGCACGTGAGTTCGATGATATCCCCGCTTTGGGGTAATGCACTTTCAATCCTCCATGCCATGCTATCGGCTCGGCGGTCTCTTCAAAGATCAAATGAACTGGACACCCATATTTGAAGGGAACGAATCGGGAGAGTTTCAGTGCTCGTGTGGTTCAGCGATCGAGTCGAACGACAAGATGATGGTATACTGTACAAGCAGCACGATACATGTATGTTGGGGTTAAGCATCTCCAACTGAGTGTGCTTCTCCGATCTCCAACACCACGAATGTTGATAATACATCTTCACTCCGTCAGATATCGTGGACCTCATTACTACAAGCATCATTGATTCCACCGTTCGGGAAACACTTCACACTCTGTACCGACCATACACAAAACATCATGTCGCTGTCTGATATAAAATCGATCGGATTCATCGGTGTTGGCGCAATGGGCCAACCGATGGTCGGTCACCTGGCAGAAAAGTTGCCGAAAGAGACGCAGTTATGGATCTTTGATGTATCTGAGGATGCTGTAGAGCACGTAGTATCACAACACGGGGGTAGAGTAAGCAAAGGGAGTAGTGCTCGGGATGTCGCTGACCGGTCTGTAAGTGGGGATATTGTAGACATTGTCCATTTGGATGGTCGGATGCTGACATATCAAAGGGCATCATATTTACGATGGTCCCTGAAGGATCTCATGTCAAGTCAGCATACCTCGACGAAAAGAACGGTATCTGCAGCTCTGATATATCTGGAAAACTGCTAATCGACTGCTCGACGATCGACACGTCGACGAGTCTGCAGGTCAAGGATCACATTGCGCAAAAGTTCCCTACAGCTTCCTTTTACGATTCACCAGTCAGTGGCGGAGTAGTAGGTGCCAACAAGGGGACGATTGCCTTCTTCCTCGGATGCGCCGAAGCAGACAAAAACCTGCCACGGATCACGGAGTTGTTGAAACTCATGGGTGGGCAGGTGATACCGTGTGGAGGGCCGTCGTTCGGCTTGGCTGCCAAACTGTCCAACAACTACCTCAGCGGTATCATCGCCATTGCCTGCTCAGAAGCGCTGGACATGGGTATGCGATCTGGACTCGACCCGAGGGTGTTGGCCAAAGTCTATGCCGCAGGTACTGCGCAAAACACAATTTGCGATAAGTTCTGTCCATGTCCAGGTGTATATCCAGAAGCTCCGAGTAGTAAAGGCTATCAAGGAGGTTTCAAGGTACAATTGATGAGAAAGGACTTTGCGCTAGCCAAGGAAATGGCGGAAAGGGTTGGGTCGAAGAACGTCTTGGGCGATGTTGGTCTTGACACTTACACCAAGGCCATGGAAGACCCTCGCTGTAAAGACCTGGACTCTCGTGTCGTGTACAGGTATCTGGGTGGTCAAGAAGACTGGAAGGAGAAGCAAAATAGAGATTAGAACCGAGCAAATTTAACCAAAGAGTCTCGGTACAGCAAGTTGGTGCGTTATACTTGTGACTACGAGGTACTCTCATACATACTCACTGAGTCGTGATCGATGCCTCAGATGAGTGTTGACACCGAATTTCATTCAAGCCATGAGGAGAGGTGATGAATTGACCTTCAAATCGCTCCTATTTTGCCGGCTATCGATGCCCAGTCCGACTCGGGCTAGCCGCAGTCATGTGTGCAAGTTGGGCTTTCTCCGCACTTTGCCAACCATCAATTGGAGAACCCACGTCTCCATCTCCATCCCGTCTCCTCTTCCCCTCGTTGACTTGCTCCAACCTTTCCCATATTATTGTGCCCTCGGACTTGAACTCATTTTTGGGCTACACCGCCCCCAACGCAGGCATGGACCAGCCTGAGACTCCAAATGGCGCCAAGTCAGAGAAGAAGCCGAAAGAGAAGCGATTCCAATGCGCGACTTGTCAGAGGATGTTCGCTCGACTAGAGCATCTCCAGGTACTGCCTATATCCCTCGTCGCGACTCGCTTTGATCGCCTCGACAATTACTCCAACCATGTGGCTAACTGTAGCCTTCCCTCTGCAGAGACATGAGCGTACACACACCAATGAGAAGCCCTTCTTATGCCGTCTTTGCGACCACCGCTTCTCCCGAAGGTACAGTGTGTCGAGACATGGAAATCACCTCACGCTCTGACACCGCTAGTGATCTTCTTACCCGTCATGAAAGACTTTCACACAGCAACAGAAACTCGGACGTGAGGAATAGCACAGGCGACGGACAAGCGCAAGATGGTCAGCGGGCAAACAAGAGAAGACGCACAGGTTCCGGCGAAGGCATGCAGATGACGGATCACGACCACTATGCCGCTCCAATGGCTCCTAGTATGGGCTATGGTAACAGTAGCGGTATGATGGACTCCATGGCCACTCCTCATACCACTATCGAGGCCGACCATCCATACTCCCTGGCTACACTGTCTATGGCTGCCGAACAAGCAGCTCTCCAAGATGCATACATTCCCCCTACCGTACAAGTCACCGAGCAGCCGATGTCCATGCATATGACACACCAGGATGTACAGATTGGTAGGAACCCGGATCCATTGGGGAATCACTATCCAGGTTTAGACTTTGAAGAGTCTCTGGACAGTCTGGCCAATTTTATCGACAATAACCCTCTGTCGAGCTACCAATTCGGTTCTGTCATATCCGCAGAGCAGCCGATGCCATTTTTCTCGCCTGCGGAATCACTGCCGATGCACTCAGATCCATCCACACACGTGGGCAACTTGAACCTGCCTCATTTCAGTCAACTGCAATCACACATGGACGAACCCGGTTCCTTCTCCCGCTTTGGGTCGCGACTTCCTTCCTTGCAGCCTGAAGACCAAGCTCAAGGTAACCAAGGAGCAGCTCACAGTTTCCAACGAACGCCACGTGCTCGAGGCTTCACCGATATTGGTGTGAAAGATCGCGAGGCTATCGTGCAGAAGGTCTCCCCATATCTAGCCATTCTCTCGCCTCAGTTCCAGCTGCCTAGTAGGCTTGCTCTTTCGAGGTATCTGGCCGCATACGTCAATGGCTTCCATGAGCATTTGCCCTTTCTCCATATTCCGACCATGACGGCCGAGACATGTTCCATCGAGCTGATACTGGCCATGGCTGCTGTTGGCGCTCAATACTGCTTTGAGGGAGACAAAGGTGTCGACCTGTTCAATGCTGCCCATGCCATCGCCGCTCACCGTATCCGCCGACGAGATGCAAAATTGGCTGGCTACAAGCAAGAGAACATGTCACCCGGTGCCGCATCCAATCAGGATAGTCGACAGACTCCGGCTGACAACGAGAGCTTCACTAGTCAGATGTCGCCATATCAGAATAGGTCCGGTCATCTTGGCCTCCCTTACGAGTACAATGTTGATTTAGCAACAATGGACCGAGAAGACTTGGTACAAACAGCCCAGGCTCTCCTACTTCTCATGGCTATGGCGACCTGGGCCAAACACAAGGAAATCCTAAGGGAAGCGCTCGCTATCCAGAGCGTCCTTGCAACTATTGTTAGAGATGACGGCCTCAAAGGCTTTCCTCTATCGTCTGATGTCTCCTGGGAAGACTGGGTCCGCTATGAGACCACGAAGCGGACGAAGTTTATTGTTTACAGCTTCTTCAACCTCCACTGTATCGTCTACAATATACCGCCTCTTATACTCAGCTCTGAGATGAGGCTGAATCTGCCATCAACAGCAGCTGAGTTCAGAGCAGAATCAGACCTCAAGTGGCACGAGGTTAGGCAGAGAGCTCCTCCAGAGAAGTCCTTCCAGGAGGTACTCAACCGATTATTCACTCGCCAGGGCAAGGAGTCCACCGAGACCAACACTTCTCTGGGCAACTACGTTCTCATTCACGCACTCATTCAGCACATCTTCTTCATCCGCCAGAGTGCTCGCTATAGATTGAACGGCAATACAGATCTGATGCCCGATGATGTCCAAACACTCGAACAAGCTCTGCGCAACTGGCAACTAGGCTGGAGCAGGAATCCAGAATCATCACTCGATCCAATGGACCCGAACGGTCCAGTGGCATTCAACTCGACCGCGCTCCTGCGTCTCGCATACATTCGTCTGAACGTCGACATCGGTCCCGGACGTGCGCTCGACACCCGTGACCCCATCCAGATAGCCAATGCCTTCCGCGAGTCACCGGCATTGAGACGCAGTCCAAAGCTCGTGCGGGCGGTGCTGCATTCAGCTCACGCTCTGAGCATCCCTGTCAAAATCGGCATTCGACTCGTCGCGGCCACTCAGACGTTTATCTGGTCGATACAGCATTCGCTTTGCTCGCTCGAATGCGCCTTCTTGCTTTCGAAATGGCTCGAGGCTCTGTCACATCCCAACACAGACCCGCCGGTATCTGAAGACGAGCAGCGCATTGGAAGGATAGTGCGGACCATGTTGGACGAGACAGAGTTCGACCTGCCTCCACATATCGAAATGGGGTCAGCAGCTAGTTACAAGCACCTCAGCGCCGGCGTGTTGAGAGTGTGGGCCACGATATTCCGCGGCGCTCAGACTTGGGCCATCGTAGATGTCATTGGTACGGGTCTACATATCTACGCCGACATGCTCGAGGCTGGCTAGAGATACGCGACATCGAGATTAGGATAGTTCTGATTTCGAGATACCATTGCGCGAGAAACGCATTCCTTGCAAAGTTATGTACAATTATCGTATGTCGTCACCCCGATACCTTCTTCTCCCCGATTCCGATAACCTCAAGCACCACATTCGCGACGGTGAACGCGACCCAAACAGCAATGAGAGCAAACGCAATGCCGCGCGTCATCATCCAGCGATTCCACGGCACGGCCACCAAAAGTCCCAGCAGCGTAACCAACAACCCGACACCACTGACAACGAGCGTCTCGCTGACCTCGATATCATACGTGCGGAATCTGACCGGCCTATCAGGGTGCTTGTGGTGACGATGCTCGGCGCCTCTGATCAAGATCCAGCTGCCACTCAGCCCGATACCAAGAAGGATATTGAGCATGGGACCACCGAAGCACGCACTGAGCGCCATAACGGGGTACCCGAGGCGGGCGACGGTGATATCGGCCACGAGGTCGCCGAGGGAGTTGCCGACTGCGAAGATGGTGAGGCCGAGGATGGCGTGCGACATGTTGAGGATGACGGCGAGGGTCTTGAGGACCGCGACGACTTGCGAGGCGATTGTGCTGATCCAAGCGATCGAGACGGCGAAGCCGAGGAGCGAGAGGATCGTTTCGTAGATCCGCGGCCGGTGCGTTGGGGTTGTTGTTGCCAGGAGCGGGATCAGGAGGATTGTGGAGGTCAGGAGCGCGATTAGAAGCGGTTTTGCCAGGAGTCTGGGGAGGTCTGCGGGGTCGTCTGGTGGGAGGTATTGAGTGTAGGTTATGAAGACAATGAGGATGGGTGCGAGGAAGAGTTGGACGATTGTCAGCCAGCGGTTCCACAGTTTCGGACCGGGTGTGGAGTGTGGGTGATTTGTTGGTTCCTGGTTCGGTAACGACGAATCCTTTGCTGGCATGTTCGAGTTGTGCAGTTCTGCATGGGCTGCGACACCTGCGACACCATTGCCCAGGGAATCGGTGAGTGGGTAGTTGGCGTTGTTGCTGCTTCTGCTTGGGCCGTCCTGCGGCGCCAAAGCAGCCGGACTTTGAACAGGCTGACTACCAGTGTTGGGTTTGGTCTGATCGCCTTCCGCGGGTACAACGTCGAACTGAAGCTCAGGATCACCCAAATCCTCTTCGTCCCTTTCTGCCTCAACTACCGGTAGTGTAACGGTCAATAAGAAGACACTTGGAGCAGCCACAACAGCGAGACATCGCTCCCACCATGATTTCTCTCTGAAGTAGTACAGGGTTGGGAAAAGGGTCGCCATCAGCACCCAAGGAGATGGCAAGACGCGGTTCGGCCACCACCAGATGGGCTTTTCCTCGTCTACTGCATCGTCATCCGAGTATGGTCGACCGTCAACAGAGGCGCTCGGAGCTGGCAGGTAAAGACTCGGAAGCCCGTCACGGATGGAGAATGGATCGTCTCTATATTCCGGAAATGGCGATGAGGGCGAGGAATTACGCGGCGATCTCGAGAGTGGTGATCTCGAGAATGGTGACCTCGAACCGGACGGTATCCTTACTTTCAAGTGGCGTGGACCGGATTTTGGAGATTGCGCAGGGCTTATACCATACTCGGTGTGCTCTGTGGGTTTGTAGTTGCGGAAGCCGTCTGGCATGCCATCTGTCGGAGGCGCTAACAGGTCTGATGCCGATGCATGTACTGTCTCGAGCGTTGCTGGGCTCAAACTTCGATTTTTCCTGGTTTCTTGCGGCGAAGGTGGTCCAGAGGACGACTGAGGCATCACGTTTGTCTCATCATCTTCAGCGATATCGATTAGCGCGGGTACCTGCTGACCTTGCTTCGGAAGGAAGGCTGGATCTACACGCAAAGCAGCGGCGTCATTCGCAGAGACTGCTCGTGCACGACTCCCCGTTGCGGTCCGCTTATCCAAAGTCGGTCTTTGCGGCTCACCATACGGTTCTGATGCTTCCGTGTGACGAAGTGGGTGCTCGTCTGAGACTGGTGCCGGGGAAATCTGTTCTTGCTGATGAGCCGTGGTGTAGTTCGGGTCGTCAGAGAACCTCCGTGTGTACATAGGAATTGTTTGGATGTTCCGTTGCTTGTTCAACTGGGCCAAAACAGATTGAAACTCAAGAGCACCGACCAGACTCGGTCTGACAGGCGTGATGGTATTCCTGCGCCCTCTGTTTGGCCGACTAATTCGCATGTTGGTGTTGAGTTCTCCCAGCCATCTGTCTCGTGCTTCTTCATCTTCCTCTTCTTCTGGTTCTTCGATTCGAGGTAGACTACCACGCTCGAGCCAGGAGAAGCTCTCTACCGACGCTCCTCTGGATGCTGCGGGCCTTGAGCTCGTCTCCCCGGGGTCCTCTTCGTCATGATACTCTTCCTGAACAGCAATCTCCTCGTTTCCAGGGGTGACGAAATGCGCTCTGGCCTTGGCTTCCCGTACTCTGCGCTTCAACCGGCGTGTCAAGACCCAGTGCCATACCACGACCACAACAACGTAGAAGATATAGAACGCCACCATTGCAATGCATTCCCAAAGATGTAGGCGACCATCGGCAAGGAAGACCATACTGAAACTGGCTGCGACGACGAAGAAACCCACGTCACGTATGAAGCTCTTCTTGGCGACCTTGAACGGACGGACCAAAGCCATCGATCCGGCGACAACTGCAGTAATAAAGCCAGCCGCGCCGATAAGCTCGCCAATAGCGAGACTGCTGCTGTTTGTACTCATGGCTGCAAATGTCGAGAAGACATCGGGGCTACCATTTCCAAAAGCCAAGAATGTTACTCCCGCCATGCTCTCGCTCATACCCAGAATGGTTGCGATCGTGCTCAAGTCAATGCAGAAGAAGTCGCTTGCGGCGATACCAATCGTACTGAAGAGGAGTCCAAGCCATGCTACCAAGATGACAAATGCGACGGGCTTTGCTTTGGGTAATTGGCAGTAGTATAAGTCGAGATAGGCCAGAAAACCAGGTTCGTCGTCAGGGCAGTGCTTTTTGATGTAAGCGCACTGGTCATGGGCCTTATGAACAAGGCGACACTTGTGATGGTCAGTCTCAGCCGCCTCATGGTATGTATCCTTATAGCCTACCTCTTCCTCCTCGGACTCGAGAAGTCCGACATCTCTTGAACGAAGCTTCGTGTGCTGAAAGTCCAATTGAACCGGATTGGCTGCTTCTTTGGTTGTTGACGAACCGTAGGCCACCAAAGCGAGGAAGGAAAATATGGCGAGCGTCAACCAGAAGGCGCGCGCCGAATAACGTCGTCTTTGCCGTGTGCCATGGCCGTATCTTGCTGGTCGCGTGAGATGCGGTTTCTCGTATGTAGCCATCTAAGGTCGACGGTATGTGTTTCTCGCGCGACGGTATTTCCTGTGGCCTGGTGAAAGCATATCTGCCTATGATTGTCGGCCCAGCATGTGTACAGAATGGCAGGCCGATAGAAGGTACACAATTAATTGGCCTCAAGGAGCCTCTGTGCTGTTCGGGCTTCCTGGGCAGTTGTGCTTGGCAAAGAAGGCATGACGTTTGACGTGCTCGGAATGTACCACTTCCTTGCCTGGAAGCGCTACCAAGCTTCAGTATCATGCATGTGTGTCCTGGAACCTCAAAAGTTTTATTGCAGGGAAGTCCTTCATTATTGCCGCATGGATTCCTGGACCTGCACGAGTTATGTCGGAGTCCTCTACGATCATGACAAGGCAGGTCGAACCTCCATCTCGGTACATTCAGAGAGCCAAGCGACTATCAGGCTGCGCTCTGCTGCACGTCCAGCCCCGCAGAAAGGGCTTGATTTGGCCGAAGCTTCATCACATCACGACGAACAAGGATCAAAGCATCACAGTTGCACATACATGGAATATACGCACGATGGAGGTGTGCTCGGTGTGCTCGGTGTGGTACTGGTCAAAGCTGTGGTGGTTTGACTAGCCAAGTCAGTTTTCGTTGCCGTCATCGTACATTTAGGAAGTCATGGCGAATTCATATACTGCTGTACGTCTCTCTATACACCGTGGAGGAGCGTGGCGCAGGGCTGGTGCCAAGTCAGCGACGCGCGTGCGGAGCGATCAGCGGTGCATAGCGGGTGTCTGCAGGTGAGATGGAGCATTGGACAACTGAACATTAATCATGGCGGCTGAAAATAACCGAAGACAAGTGGAAATGTAAGAAGTGTCCAGAAAACTCGGACGTGGTTATCGGGGAGTGTACTGTAATAACAAAGCCATTGTGATAGCATGTTGATCATGACGGCACTTTTCAACAATCGGCTTGGGGGTACGATTTTAAGATGCCATGATGCACCTTGTGGCTTCATTTGCAAGAGAGCATGCATACGGGTAACCCAGTCGCGAGTTCCTATAACAACTTGACGGGTGGACGTTCCCAAGGCTCCCGCCCACTCGAGAAAGGTTTGCTTGACCAGAAATATCAACAAGTCCTGCCGCACTGGATGGATGAGAATTATGCATGACTCTTTGATGATGTATTTCTGTCTGTACTTTGACTGACGAACTTGTGCGCATCTCATCAGGAGCTGTTGCCGATGCACCAACGGACCTTGATATGGATACCGGAAAAGAGATGGCGGAGAGGCCCACTAACACGAGACTGACAACTTGAACCATCCTCGAGTGGACCGATCCACGAGCCACACGTGTCTGAATGACTATGACCTTGTCGCCCGTGGAACATACTGACATGCAGATATTCATGCAATCCAGTTGAAGTCGCTAACAGTAGTATATAAATGTTACTGAAGAGCATCATGTCGGTTTAACGGCGCCGGCTGGCCGATGAAGCGATCTATTCTCGGGAGACTGACAAGGCAAGGCGGCCACCGATGTTTCAAAGTCCGGTACACGGAAACCTGAGACGCGGACTAGCAGAGACATTTTGATTGAATGTGGGCCTGGTGACTATTGGCGTGGTGTCTGATATATTTTCAGAGTCCTTCTGCTTGAGGTGATCGTGAACAACGACGCAATTAGAAAATGAAGCGCGTAGTATAGTACAGTCAATAATGGCAGAGTCAAATAATGTATGGCGGAAAGTCGTTGCATGATGCTCACTTAGGCTCAAAGCCTCCCGGCCTGCTTGTTTTAAGATGATCGGAGGCGGCGAATCAAAAGGTTGAACACGAGCAGGCACTGCACGCTTCATGCCCCTTGAGGAAGGCGCACCCCAAACTGCTCATGTCGGGGGGGCAGGAACGACTGGCCATTGGCAACACAATCCGCCCATCGCAGACGACCAGGCCATGTCGGGGTTAGCATTGGAGCCCACCGATCATGTTGGCGATCTGTTTTGGGAGGCTTTGCGCCTCCATCAGGCTGTCTCTTGACTTGCTCCACCTACAGGTTTCCAAGTCCTGATGGAATAATAATAATTAATACAACGATAGTCACAGTGCACTGATGCTGATCTCACTTTGACCAAAACTCCTACCGCACACTCACGCTCAACCACCGTTCCACGTTGCAACTTCTTCATCTTGTTCCGCTTCTTCGTCTCGACAACTCCAACTGGACATGGTCGCTACATCTTCTACACTCGAAGACCAATAATTCCACTCGCTTCCGGCAACCGAGTGCGATCCTCTCCGCATATGTGCTGCCTAATGATACTGACTTCAACCGCGCAGTAAAATAATCTGTGAGCATTTCACCTGGGTAGTCCTACATATTAATTTCACAGTTGCTTGCTCCACTGCTGCGAGAGGCGCAGTGACTTTCGCTAGTCATTTACATCCGATCTCCTTCTTCCGAGACTCCAATACCACTGCTAGGACCACCATCCATTTTTGCATTTTGCTCTCACCATGGGATAACAGCAGGTTGCCAGAATGCATCGCTAACCATAACTTGTCTAGACGTCGCGCCGTAGTCCTCCCCGAACCGGTCCAAAGACTCAGCCGACATCATTCGTTCCAAGAAACGCTTCTGCTCAAAGCCGATACAACTCTCCTCTCCGACAGTCGCTCAACGACGCCTTTGTACTGCTATTGTCACTCGCCAATACCGGCTGAATGCCTCGCAATCCTCTCAAAACCTTTCGTCGGAAATCATCGGGGAATATACTCGATGTACAAGCAGAAGAGTCGAACACAACCTCGTCATCATCATCTTTCCGCGTGCTAGAGCGGCCATCTAATTCTCCTTCCCAAAAGAGCGTGGCTCCAAGACCGCGAGCTTCGCCAGGACAAAGCGCCGGAAGATCGGTTGAGAATCTAGGCTTGGGAACAAACAGGTTCGTTAGGTCACAGGAGGAACAACCTCGATCAGCGCTGAGATCTGACAGACGCAGCGCCGGCACAACACATTCTGGTCATAGTGGCTACGCTCAGGGCTACGATACGTCTGGTTCGTCTGCACGTTACAGCTCAACATCGACTCTGCCCTCCTCTTTTGACGTAGATGCTGATCCCGAGAACAACGAACTCTACCCAGTCCGTAAACAGCCACAACCGCAACCACAATCACAACCCATGCCTGAGCCACCGGCGCCCACCTTCGCCGCTAAGGCCGGTCGAGCCTTCTCATTCGGCTTGAAATCGCATCGGAATTCTGTTTCCTCAAACCATGTACCAGCTCCTCCTTCAGCTCCGTTCCGCTCCGTGACAGGCACTGCGAGCCAGCCGGCCAGCCCTCCTGCTGCACCTCGAAGGGACGACAGTTTCAACAGAGACCGAGCCATGACCACGAGCAGCTATGCAAGCACCGCCAAACCACCGCAATTGGATCAAGATTTTGGTGGCACTGGAGATTTTGATAACATGTTTGCATCTTTTGACAACGGCAGGCCAAAGAACAAGCAGCACACAGGCCCAGCCCCTCCGATGCAGAGCCACCAGGTGCAGAATTTCGGTCAAGTCAGATCCGGTTCACCTTTCCCTCCTCGATCATCTTCAAGACAAGAGGACGAATTACCTGCTCAACTCGATCGACCACAGCTAGAGGACACTAGACGATACTCATGGGACAGCAGGAAATCCTCAGAACAGCTCATATCTGGTCCGTCATCGAATGTCACTTCGCCATCGTCTGAGCATTTTTCACAATCTATTCCACTCCCTGGCTTCTCTGCCGTTCGCGGCTACCAATCCATACCGAACCGATATACCTCGCCAGAACCGGCCGATGGCAGATCTTCCCCAGCGAGCAACTCTGGCTTCTTGAGCGTCCAATCAAGTCACAGTCGAAATGCTTCCGGCGAGCAGCAAACCCAGGAAGAAAGAGCTGTATGGAGATCCGAGTTGAGGAGGCCAACTGGAGAGCGTGATAATCAGATTATGACCCGACCATCAGATTCCGATCTGCGAGGTGCTAGCCAGAACGCATCGAGGCAGACGAGTGCGATACCAACAAGCAGTGACCGTCTGAGTCCAGACATTGTCAGACAACCCCCAGCTCCCCGCGAAGCGACGACAACTTCGCCCAACGCAACACCTCGACCGAGAAAGGCTGAGCTGGAAGCTGACGAAGAATCGCTGTTTGATGACTCGCCTGCGGCACCGGCAATCCGTGCTATCATTCTTGGCAAGCAAAGAGAGCAGCCAGATACGCCGAAGCGAATGACGAAAGCACAGTTCGAATTGGCTCAAAGGCACAGTCAAATGGCGGTTAGCAAGGATGACCAAGACGATGACAAGAGCGTTGGTTCTGACGGTGAAGGATTCGACGATGAAGATGACAACGAAAGAGCTCGGCAGATAGCCGCCCAGCGTCGTAAGCAGGAAGCCACCATGTCGGTCTATCGCCAGCAGATGAAGAAAGTCACTGGAGGTCAGATATCAGACTTGCCTTCACAAGCAGGTCGACCCAGCTTTGACCGATCACCAACTTCGGGTTTAGGAGCGAGCACGTCTATGATGAGTCTCGGAGGCCCAATGGCGGAAGAAGAGGACGACGACGTGCCGCTTGGCATCTTACAGGCACACGGATTTCCAAACAGGAATAGACAACCGATGCACCTTGCTGGGGTTCAACCTGGATACGCGGGTTCCGTAGTAGGTAATGGTCTCGGTGACAGTGTGCCCGCCTTTGCCCGAAGACTTCCAGCGGATCCCTATTTTGGAGCTGGACTTGTCAATAATGCCCAGCGCGAGTCTCTGGCTTTTGGTCAAGGCGGAGGTGGATCGGTCTATGGTGGCGGGTCCGTGTATGGAGGTGCAGCGCCGCCAATGGGTATGCCAGGAGGGCTTGTCGGTGTCATTGCTGGGGAGGAGCGTGCAAAGGCAGCTCGTCGGGGAAGTCCAAATCCGATCACTGGCAGCTACGGACCAATCCCGATGCCTTCAGGCATGCATCAGCACCCTTCGATGCCCCAGTTTCCCCGCTCGACCTCGATGGGTAGTCTGTATGCTCCGCAGAATGGCATGATTCCTGGTATGCCAATGTCGCCCGGTGACCAGGCCATGAATGCGCAACAGCAGATTGCTCAGCTCATGGAGATGCAGACTCACATGATGCAGCAGATGATGGCGTTGCAGGCGGGACAGGCGGGAAACACGGCGATGCCAATGCCGGGATTCTCACTACCCCAATCTTCCAGCATGGCTTCATTGAACGGCGGTCAGCCTTTCGGACCTCAGATGACAGGACAGCGTCCGGGATCGAGCTATGCGCCGTCGATTGGAGCTGGTCGCGCTATGAGTATGACTAACCTTTCCGGCAACTGGGCAAACAGCGAGCACATGCAGCAGCAGCAGCAGCAGCAGCAGCAGCAGAGGTCTAATACCATGAGCAGCAATGCTCTACTCAACAAACCAAATTATGCTGGCTCGGTGTACGGGATGAATCTGACGGCGAACGGACCAGGACCCGGCTACACACCGTCGATCGCGCCAAGCGAGCGTAGCAATGTCGGAATGCCCAGCAGGTACCGACCAGTTTCCACCATGGAGGGCCAAGAGGGTCAGGCTTTGCCCGGTGCAGTAGCCAACCATATGACGCCATCTCCAGGACCTTCACCGTTGTTGCAGATGAGCGGAAACCAGGGTCAACAGCCAAAGAGCACGATTCGTGTCATTGAAAGACCCAAGAACGCGCCAAAAACATTGAGTTCGTATTTCGGTAGACAACAGAAGCCGGCCGAGGAGGAAGAAGACGAGGACGCGGGATGGGCAGAGATGGCACGCAAGAGAGAGGAGATGAGGTCGAAAAGGGCGACGAAAATGAAGAAAAGCAGCGCGCCCGCGTTGAGCGATATGATGACAGGTCTGGAGTGATTTTGCATATATATTGTCAAGTTGCACCTGCGTCGGCGTTTGATACCATAAAATTGGCTTGGATTAAATGTGGAAGGAGAAATGGGATGCAGGGAAAGCGAGCTTGAGTGGATAAACAAGGAAGGGCACGCGATCGAGGGAGATCATGTGATAAGCTACCACTCGTACGTAATTGTAATCTACAACAAGGCGTTATAATTATCATTGTTTACTACTGTTAAGTGTCCAGGTCCGGCGACGACGTTTGCCTTGGGCTTCCGAAGACTGCAGTGGGGGCAACAACCATGCGCGTCATGATACTCGACCCGCTGAGGAGATGTCAGGAGATGCGATGACAGAGAAACGCAAGAACTAGATCCAGCAGGCCTGCGTGCATCCCTACCTTATCCACTGCAGATCGTCAAGCCGGACCAGGGTCCGGTGGGAATGGCATCGTGTCCGAGGCGCACGCAGGTCTCGAAATGCCATAATTCCGGGGCCAAGTCCGAGGGGCTTCAGTGCGCGGCCGTGGAGTGATGTGTCCCATTCCTGTCGTGGATATGTCATCTCAAATCGCATATGCTTGGCTACCTACTTGTTACAACATGAGATAAATTGCTAGAGCCTCGATCGAGCGGTGCTGTAGATATTCCCCCCAAGATGTACGATATTCACAGTCGAGAATGATAAGCACCCCATCAGGCTCCAGTCGTCTCAGCTTGAGCAATAATAATAAGTTGGAAGGTGCAGGTAGGGTCTTCCGGACTACCTTAGGTAGGAAACTCCGATGCGCGCGGCTCTGCCTGTGGCCCAGACAATGAAAATATCCGCGCCTCGCCTCAGTGGGATGAGTGCAGGTGAAGTGGATTGGTGGATTGATGTTGCAGTGCTGCATTCGCAGCAGACGTGTTGGAACAGATGACATTCAGAGAAATGATCATTGGATGATAATCTACCCGCTGTCCATAGGTATCCGGTACACGGCACAATCGCAAAGCAAAAGGCAAGGCAAGGCGAGGCAAGCGCGCGTGTGTTATATGCTCCTCGACCGGCGCATCTCGGAGACAGTCGGTAAGAAAGAAAGCGATCTATGAATTGAAGGTACGGTACCTTATGGCATTCCATCTCTCACGATGGGAATTATTGCAAATTCCATAGCAGAAACTCACCGCAGCGGTTTCAGGCGGCTCAGGGCACGGGCACCTTCCTGGCATGGACCCATCGAAGCGCGGAACCGTCTTAACTCTTAACGTCGGTGCGGGTCTCGTCGCTTCATTGACGACTTTTATTATTGTCATTGGACTGAGCTGGAATCTAGACTGAACTCGATCATTATTATTACTGTTATTATTGTTCCAGCTTGGAGACCTCTGCTTACATTCTTCCAGGTCTGCTTAAACGCAAGATTTCGATTCCATCCGATCGGTTGCTGCCATATCATTGCCAAAAGGGAGGGACAGATACCGTACCTCGCGCAACCTACCTAGGTATTCGTACCATTACAGGGATGCTCTCCCCCTCACTGACTGCAGTATCTTCCGCAAATCCCCCTGCTGCCTCTCAATCATGTTTCTCTTGCTCTCTCTGACGAAGACCGAACGTATTGCACAATACAATGGAATGCCGTCCGCATTCGATGCTTCAGCCGAACGGTCTCATCGTGGCTTTCAACCTTTTGTTGAATTACGCTTAACTTACTGCACATACTACTCTAGCAAACTCCGCATGGACGATTGACTTTTCTGGTTACTCGCGCGCGCTACTGTACCACGACCGCTAACAATGCTGCCTCGACTCGGATCCGCTGGCCAGAACAGATCTGCGGTGCTTGCGGTGCCAACCCTGCTTCTCTGCACCACCCAGGTGCCCATTCCTTACGGTTCGTACAGGTAATTTACTGTGCCGTATTCATACTTACCGATTATTAACCCGAAATCGGGCAGAGACCCGCCTCAGCTCCCTGTCAGAACTCCAGCATTGAGTCGATTGGCACATTCGCATGAGCCATAACCTTGTTACTTACCTAAGGCAGTCAACCTTAGATTTGACCTGCCCTACTGTCCCCACTTCACCCACTTCGTTTCCTGACTTCGAACGGTCATCGTTAAGCACTAGCTTTCCCACCTCACGTTATCGCTTTTACCGCAATTGCTGCAAAACCGCTGCTTCCCGCTACATCACGGTCTTTCTCTCAGGTTACCTTACTCTTCCTCTTGATCTGATCTTATCACACACCGTCGAATTGTTATCAGCACCCCTGCATAACAAACAACACATACCCAATCCCAAGGTACTCACCTACGACGCAGACTCTTGGTACCTACCCTCTATCGCACTTCACAGAGCCTCCGGTTTGACCACACCTTGAAGGGACATGGGTGAAGCAAACGCTCGACCATTTACAGCTTCTTATCAACACGACCAGACCATGAGTGTCGGGAAGCCAGACTCTTCTCAGACCTCTGGCTCCTTCTACAATCAATACGATACCCTTTATCATCCTCGCTATCCTAGTGTGCAACATCAATCTGATCACAACATGTATCACTTTGACATGACCAGTCTGGGTCATGCCCTTCCACCGCTGGCGCCTCAGTCGGTCTCTCGTCAATATCCTTCGTATGAAGACCATTCAGCCTCACGCTCGTCGGATCCATATTCGAACCAGTTCAGCCAGCCTGTACAGCCTCCTCATATGCAACATATGAATGCTACTAACCAAGCTGCCGCACAGCGCGCCTTCATGCAGCATTCGCAGCAACAACATCATCACCAACAGCAGCAGCATCACGTGCCACTGCATCAACTGCAGTCTCATTCGCGCTCGCAATTTCCTTATAACCCTTATCCTGCCTCCTTTCCTGGCCAAGTTGCTGTTGATATCCATGGACGCGGCTATAGTGTCCTCCCAAGTCCTACCCAGTCGTCACCTCTCTTCCTGCCAGCCATGGACCCGAGATTCATGCTCACCCACGCCGGACCCTCGGCTCAAATGATACCGCCAACCTTTTCTGCTCCTTCACAAGCTATGCTGAGACGACCTTCCGAAGCAGGCCCAACTCCATCGTATCCTCGCGGACCGCCTCGAAAGCCCAAACAGTCAGGGCACGCGCTTTGGGTTGGTAATCTGCCGCCTGGCACATCTATACTCGACCTGAAAGATCATTTCTCTCGCAACGCGACCAAAGACATTGAGAGTCTCTTTCTGATGTCAAAGAGCAACTGCGCCTTTGTCAATTACAAGACCGAGCCAGCGTGTCAAGCTGCCATGAATAGGTTTCACGATTCACGCTTCCGCGGGGTACGTCTGGTCTGCCGCCTGCGGAAAGGCTCGACAGCGAGCAGCCAGCAGACGGTGCAGCGCGTCGACTCATTTCCTCACCTTCCGGATGGTCTGCCAAACAACGATCTGGCCGACGGTGTTCAGGACTCGAACCGTTCCTCGAGTCGTGCGCCCGACGATTCTTTCACTGATGGCGTCGATTCTGCGATTGAAAAGCCTGTCAGCTCATCAACGCCTGGTGAAAGGATTCCAGAGCGCTTCTTTATCGTCAAAAGTTTGACTATGCAAGACTTGGAAGCTAGCGTCAGAGACGGCATCTGGGCCACACAATCTCACAACGAAAATGATCTTAACAAAGCATTCGACGTAGGTCACCTCTGCCTCTGCTTATTCTACGCGTCATACTAACCTCTGATTCACTCTAGTCTGCCGATGCTGTCTATCTCATCTTTTCAGCAAACAAGTCTGGCGAATACTTCGGATACGCAAGAATGACATCGCAAATAGACGACAATACCGTAACAGTCAACCCTCGTGCTGGACCTCACACAGCAGATCCGACCGACGGACCGACTGCCAATATTACACCTGCAACCGAAACCGCACCAAGGGGTCGCGTTATTGATGACTCAGCGAGAGGCACAATTTTCTGGGAAGCTTATCCTTCTGACACGCCGAACCAGGCGGATTCGATAGAAACATCAGACAAGTCGGGTTCAATGGTAGACGGAGAAGACGCATCACAAGACTGGGGAAAGCCATTCCGGATTGAATGGATGAGCACCGCTCGCCTACCATTTTACAGGACGAGAGGTCTCAGGAATCCGTGGAATGCGAACAGGGAGGTCAAGATTGCTAGAGACGGTACGGAGCTCGAGCCGAGCGTGGGCAGAAAGCTTGTAGGCATGTTCCACCGTCCAGGAGGCGTGGCTGTTCCGAACCACATGTCGGCACAAATGCTTCCTCCGCCGGTCGCAGTAGGAGCGACACAAGGCATCTCGAACGGTGGACACGGCTCGAATGCCCCGTTTCCTACTCCGATGACAGATGGCGTGTCCACAAAGCAGGGCATGCCAATGCCTCGCTACGACGGGCAATAACATACGCTGCTCGACAGTTACGGCAAGCTTCGGAGGAATAATGGATTCTTTAAGGGTCATATACCCGCGAGAGAGTGGAAGGTAAATATTACATGTACATGTACGATATGTAAGTCCATGACATCAATCTCGCTTGTGCTCGCACTTGATTTGTCGACCACAGTCAAGTCACTCGGTACCAGAATCTGTTTCCTCAGCGCGCTAAAACGTTTTCGACCGGCTTGATACTGATCCGAGCACTCCTCGCGTCACTGATTCGTCGTCGCAAGGCTTCCTGTCCCTCACAGCTCGCGCCCAGATCTCTCCTTGACACACGTCGCCATCTCGCTCAAAGTCTGGCGCAGAGTCTTCTCCATCTCGCCATGACAGGCAACGATCTTGGCCTCGATATCGTCACGTTCGGCGAGCAGCTTTTTCAGCTGACGGAGCTTCTCTTGTTGTCTCTCGTCCGGCGCATCTGGTCTGCAACGAGCGTTAACACCACGATGGCACAACCTTGCGTTTGAAATAGAATGGTTAACTACGCTTCGGAATTAATCACGGTAGATGCTCTGTCACTCAGCTTCTGCAGGCGCTGTTCGTATTCGTCTTCACATCGTTGACGGCGAGCGGCTTTCTGATTCTTGACCTTGACGCGTGTGAGATCTGTACCTGAGCTTGACTTGATACCTACCTTGGTCCTCGCCTCATGGTACTTGCTCATCGCCAAGTTATCGGTCATATGAGACTCGGTCCTTTGGTTCGACATGATGCTTGATACAGGCACTGTGACTGATGAGACAATGTGAGATTTTGTATCGACAGCACGATTGTGAAGGCAGTAATTATCATAATAGGCACCGGTTGCTTCTGAAAGGCCAAGCGCGCAATATCGAAATCTGGGGTTGTTCGGTCCGTGGACTTTTGGAGAGCGCGCCAAGACCTCAACTCCGCATTCAAGGGTAGAATTATTTTTGTTCAAAGGATGACATCTTGGCCAGCCAGAACGAGCAAATACATACCCACCGTTTATTCTACCACTGATACCAGTTCACTACAATGTCAGTCGACGCTATGGCGGTAGAGCCTACCACGGTATCCATTCCCAACGACAACGACGCCATGGAGGTAGACGGCGACACAGCAGCCACATCGAAGCCAAAGCGCCTGCCCGTCACAGTCTCGAAACCAATCCCATACACATTTGACCTAGGCAACCTCCTGTGCAACGATGCAAATCCACTGCCGCCCTCGACGAACCTCACCGAGCATGACATCCAAGCCGCAGCCCGCGACTGCGCGCAGGCCCTCCTGAACCAACTTCTCAGCACATGCCCGATCAACAAATCGAGCGACAACACATCCATGACGCTCTCTCTGCCAGCACCGAGCACTCTCACACCGCGCGAGAAGCCCGTGCCACAGGCCAAGCCGCTGACCAAGTGGCAAGAGTTCGCCAAGAAGAAGGGCATCGTGGGCAAAGAGAAGACGGGCAAGATGGTGTACGACGAGGACAAGGGCGACTGGGTGCCCAAGTGGGGCTACAAGGGCAAGAACAAGGACGGTCTGGACGACTGGCTTGTCGAGGTCGACGAGAAGAAGGAGGCTAGGACCGGCGAGGCGGGCGATGCTAGGAAGGAGAAGCGCGATGAGAGGAAGGAGAGGATCAGGAGGCAGCAGAGGAAGGAGAGGGCGAATGAGAGGAAGACTGCGAAATAGATCCGTCGTGTTTGGAACGTGGTTGTCTCTGTCATGGGGCGCGGAAAAGTGGCTCTTAGCGCTGGCGTTTGGGGTTCTGCATGCATGGCCATCGAGGCCGCTGGAGTAGAGGCGTTCAGTACGTGGGCAAGAATTCATTTTGAGGCAAAGGGGTTTGAGGAAATCGTGAAATGACTATTATATACAATCATAAGCCTGAATGTCAGTCATCTTCAAAACCGCATCTGTAGGAAGGATTGCTTCCCATATCTCGGGTGCCCCAACGCCTTGCTTGCCGTAATGTCATTCATAACTCATTCGCTGTGGATGTGCACCTCAATGCAATCCATGTCCTCAATCTCTGTTTCCTTGACTTCTTGCGAAGGATCGAGTTTATCTCCGTCAAACATCAGAGTCAGCTTCGTCTCCTGCGACATCTTGTACTCGCGTCTGAAAGCAGCTATTATCCGCTCACACGTGGTGGTCTACTACATGTCAGCAAGCAAATACAGGAAAAACGATCGACCCAACTTACCGGCCTGACTTTCAGCTTGAAATCCTTGAAACCTTTGGCCTTGAGCAGGATCCTGATGGATTTCTCGACCTCCTCCGGCGGTTCGGCAGGAGTAGCAGTGCTGTCGGGTTCTGGCTCCAGCCCTGCGCTGATCGCATTTTGACGCGCCTTCTCCCGCTTCTGCCGTTCCAGGTCTTCTTCCGTCACGGCCACAAGGTGCACACGCCCATCGTCCTCGGGGTCGTCCTGGTCGTCAGATCCGCCACCCCATAGTTTCGCTTCCTTTCGTCTGGCTTCGGCTTCTTCGTTGATCACACGACCATCGGGAGAGACTTCGAGGCCTAAGCTCCTGCATGTTGTCACATCATAGAGCTTTCTCGTCTTGTACGTGAGGGTGATCTTCGCGCTGAGTTCTGCGTCGAAGCCTTGTCGCTCACACCATACCTGTCTGACCTCTTTGAGACGTTGTGACAGCTTGCGCCGTACGAGGAGAGGGCCTGCATTCGGGATCGACGAGGAGACTAGTATCTGAAGGACCGGATCAAAGATCTGAGGTGCCTCCCCATCCGCTCCGCCATTATTTTGCGCAGCTGCGTCTTCTGCGAGTCGACGGGCCCGGGCTCTGGCAACCAATTCTGGAAACAACTCTTCGTCCGTATCGGGTTCCTCTGGCGGTGGTGACGGTGCCTTCGCCGGTCCGCTCGCCGTGATCTCAAGATCGTCATCGTCGTCGGAGTCATCTAGAGTGATTGTTGTAGCGCCAGGGCCCGCATATCTCTCGGCCGTTTTCGTACTCGATCCAGGCAAAGGTCCGCGTATCGCTTCTCGCATGAGGTCTCGCGCAGTGGTGTCCACGTCTTCATCCTCGTCCTCGTCCTGGTTTTGGTCATGCGCAACTTGCTTCTTCTCGGGACTCGTTAGACCAAAGCGAGCATAGTCTTCGTCCGTGATTCTTCTTTTCTTCCTTGCGCTACCATCAAGACTCTCCCGACGTTTCGCTTCCTTCTGAGCCTTCCTCTCGGCCTTGGCCTCAGCCTTGTCCGCTCTCCGTTGCTTCTGTCGCGCCGCGTCGCGGATGATCTGTTGATAGGACGATGCAGTGCGACTGAAAATATTGTCATCGTCGAGCTCGGCTGCACGTGTCGCAGCCGGCGCATTGTCATTCGGGGTGGCCCAAGCTGGTCTCGACGAGAATATTGAGCGCTTCGGTTTGACTGTTGTGGGCGCAGTAGCGTCCGCTGACGCCGACATAGTGGACTGAGCGGTACGGTCAGTCCAAATTGGCTTCAGTGACGAACACTGATCCAACAGTACAAGTATTAAGATAGAAGATCGTGGGTAAGTGATGTCGCGGAGGTGATGCGGGATACATCGCGCCAAGCCCTCCATGAGACTTCACTGTTCACGAGTGCAACCATTTCACTTCCTCCGTGCTTCAGAATATCGACGGTGAAAACGACTCTGACAAGCAATGAGCGGTCAACAAGCACCCAATGGCGCAGCCGATGCGCGCGACCCGTCCGGCTTCCTTAGTGAGATTATCGGAGCTCCAGTCACTGTGAAGCTTAACAGCGGAGTCGTCTACAAGGGTATGGGATACCGATACCAGCGGGGGACAAGTCTGAGGATAAAAGAGGCTGATGACCATACAGGTGAACTGCAGTCAGTGGACGGATACATGAACATTGCTTTGGAACAGACGAAGGAATTTGTGGACGGAAAGATGAGGAGGAACTATGGCGATGCGTTCGTTCGTGGAAACAACGGTAAGGCATCGCGATCGTCCCCTTCTTTGAACATGGAGACTGATATCGATGCAGTCATGTACATCTCTGCCGACTCGTGAGGAGCTATCAGGAGGACTGAGCAACATTTCAAGTAATATGATATCCGACACATTTAGTGGATACACCAATGCCTGCGTCCCGTTTAGCCATGGTCCTGATATGCGACTACCGGGGGAAAACCTAGACCCGGATCTACTTGGGCTTGAGGGTCTCGACGTATTCTCAGTACACGCGTCGAGCTTCATGGCACCATGATAGCGAGCGCAGCGTGTCAGATAACCGCCCGAGAGAGACTAGACAGGTTCCAACGCATTCAACGTTTCATGACTTATCTAGTCATAGTCTAGGATAAATGCTTCTTGAACCATTCAATACCCTGCTTCTCGGCATCGTCCATGGCTTTCTTGTCCTTTTCACTGCTCCAGTCTCCCCTGAGCGCGAATCCGTGAACTTGGTCCTCGTAGATGACAACCTCACTCACGAGGCCCTCGCTCTTCTTCTTCTCTTCCATAAGGTCCTTGATCTGTCCGACCTCCTTCTCACCGAGCAAGCTATCTGCGTTTCCCAGCGCGAAGCTGATGGGGACACAAAGGTTCTCGAAATCGCTCGGTATCGCGACCAGGGAAGGATGGCAAGTGTACACAGCGTCAACGCCCTTGCCCTCCATGCCGCTGAAGTGCTTTTGTCCGGCGAGGATTGCGTAGCGACCGCCCCAGCAGAAGCCAATGACACCGACCTTGTTGGTACCCGGGATGTAGCGGACTTTGTCGATGAAGTTCTCGATAAGGGGACGTGCGACTGCCTCGCGGTGGGTAACCAGCCATGGACCGAGGGTTGCGCCGGTTTTGGCTGTTGCGGTGGCCTTGTCGATCATGCTGCGGGCGTTGCGCTCCGGCAATTGGGGTTCGACGGTGTTCAGGAACTCGGCATCCAGCGAATCACCCTCGTGTACGTCCGGGATGTAGACCATGAAGCCGGCTTTGGCGTCTAGTGGTGGACGTCAGCGAAGTGTCTACAAGACCTTAAAGAGGGCTCCAGATTGGGGCACAGATTGGGGCACTGTGATGGGACCCAGCACCCTCAGCTGGCCAGTATCTCGTTCGAGGACTTGACACAACTTACATTGATCTGCCAACAAGCGTGTGTTGACGAATTTCCAACCGAAGACTGTGAAATTGCGTTAGCTCTGATGGCTCTGTCTACATGTCTGAGCCTGTACTAACTATCAACGAGGAAGATGACGGTCTTTGTCTTGTCGCCATTCTCTGGCGCTGCCACGTACGTGGGCATGCCATTGATCTCTTCTTCTCTTCCGGTTGGCTTGCCTTCCTGGACCTTGCCAGAAAGACAGCACGAATTCATTCCTACGCTGGCAGACATGTCGATTGTATTGGAATGAGAATATTAGAATGGTAGATAGGCCGTTTGTGTGATCTAAAAAGAGTACCGAAAGATTGCGACTGCCTCCAATACTGTGGTACGGAATGGATTGGAGCTGCAGTGACGATGTTAATTGCGGGGTCTGAGATCTCCGAGGTACAGTAAGTACATGCCCCGCTACTTCAGGTGAGTAGCCTGGTGAATTACCCATACGTCCATCGAAGGATCTTCTACTGTGAGTTACTCTATTTAGGATCAATGCCGTGCAGGTGTCACGCAATATAGAGACATCAGAAGGTCCAATCACCTTACCTAAGGAGCTCACGTCAAGCTCATCCTGCTTGTAGACGGGGTTCTCATTTCATTACTCGCCCAGCCTCGGGCCTTCATGTACGTTGTGTGCTATCTATGCTGCCTCCAATCGCTTGGGCTATGTGCTGCTGTTGGAGTTTTCGATGCATAAAGCACATTGCGCGGCTGGAACCCCAGGGCTTGCTGTAGCCTCATGAGGTCGTTCGTCGCTCTCCTTGACCGAATCTAGCGTTCTCGTCTGCCTCAGTATCGATGAGTCCTCTTCATGCATGTTGATATTGATCTTCGGATTCGTAGCATCCCGATGTGTGTCCTGTGAGCTCGCCCGCTCGTGGTCCATGATGCGATCCGGACCACCATTGGGTAACTTGCCGCTTAAGATTTCCTTGCCTGGATGGCCGTGAGTCTCACCCGCTCCGTCGTGACCCCTATCAACCTCGGCCGCGTGCGTGGCGGCGAAGTATCCATCACCAGCCTCGCTCATATCGCCATCGGAGAAAGGAGAAAACGCGTCAACCTCTTCAACCTCCATATCCTCATCCTCCTCTTCTTCGAGACCGGGGTTGGACCCCATCTTCAGACGCGCCGCCCTCTGCGCCTCCCTGACCTCGAGAATCTGTTTGTCCACAGCATCGACATCAACACCACCGCGCGTTTCTTCCTCCTCCTCTTCCTCTTCCTCGGTGATAGCGAAACCTCTGCTTTCCATACTCCGCCGCGGTAGGCTATGGTCTCTGCTTCCAACGCCTGCCCCGCCGCTCCCGGAGGTTGTAGGTATGCGATTCCGAGGGCTAGCTCCTAGTCCCGTCGGTCCCTTGAAGACTTTCCTCTTCCCTCGGGCGAAAACCGGGTGCATGCCTGGGCTAGGTGGACCGATGGCGGAGAAAGCGCCACTACTGTGTAAAGCGCCATCTTGCTGGATGTCTGCAAAGGTGGGTAGAGATAGGGTGCCGAGACCGCCTGGAGGACCGCGACGGGATACGCGAATGTTTGTTGGTAAAGTCGTGCCTGGTGGCGCTGGAAGAACCTTTACGGACGGATGCGGTGAATGACTTGAGCGTGGAGGATTGGAGAGGTTAGGACTGGCCATACTATTAGACGCCGAGGAAGTCGATGACGCTTTGCTGTGTGACGGGTGGTGCATATGTACACTGCGAACAGACGACACGGAGGATGAGGTTGACTTGCGACCTCCTATGCCCGACCTCCTCCTGTATGACGAACGAGGAGTAAGTGGCTGAGGAGATAGCGACAGCCGCTTCGCTTGCGTACGCGTCATGCCACTGCTCTGCGATCCCTGGGATGAGGTCGTGGATAATCTTGGCCTATTAGGATAAGTAGCACGGCTTTGCATATCGGGCCTTGGTCCTTGTTGGTTCGCCTTCCGTACTTCGAGAAGCCGTGCAGTAGAATTCCGTCGCAATTCTGGCTGCGAATCTTTCGCGTTTCTCGGTTCGTTCGCCTGCGTATCCGCGGCGTTTCTCCGTTTTGGCATGTCGGTGAACCAGGATTTTATCCTTGTCAGTTGCGCTCTCAAAGGCTGTTGGTACAGTTTCTTCCGTCGGGAATTGGGGTCTGGAACGCCAAGGAAGTTCGGATTCTGCTGTAATTGTCGCATCATGGTGCTACTGTGCCGCGAAACTGCGCGTGGGCGCGGTGATGGTTCCTTGGGTATCTCCTTGGGCATTTCCTTCGGAGGTGGCGGCGGTCTCCTGCGTGTCGAGCTTGTGGATCTTGTGCGGTCCTTCTCATGTCGTCCCGGATGCTGTGGTAGCTCTGGGGGCGGCGTACGTGCCTCCTCGATGAGACCAAGATCTGGGGTATGCGGCGGTAATGCTAAATGAAGTTAGTGCGGAAACATGTCCACGACATGATTGGTAGCTTACAACTAGCATTCGATCTGCTTGCCTTTCGGCCTCGAGATTTTGGTAGGCCTTCAGGCAGCAGATTCAGTTGGCTTTCCTCGTTGATCTCTCGAAGACCCGGAGCTGCCAATAATCTCCCGCTCGCCGCGCTCAACCTTCGCAGTCGTTTTTCCTCTAATTCCTTTTCACGCCTCTTTCTCTCTCTCCTCTTGGCTTTACGCTCCTCCTTTTCCAACAACAGATTCCACCAGCCTGCGAGTCCGTCACATCTTTGACCCAGGACATGTTCTATAACCAGGCCGATATCAACGCCTGCACTGCGCATCCTTTCGAGCGTTTCCTTTTCCAGCGGTGTCGTAAACGGTGGAGGTTGCTGTAGTTTTAAAGTTTCTTGTTGTTGTGGCGCATGTTCTGACAGCCATGTATGTCGTAGTATATCTGCCAGTGATGGTCTCGGGAGTGGGCGCTTGGATAACAACTTCTGGCAAAGATCCTTGGCTCCTGGTGGAAAGTCTTCCGGATATATGGGGTCTTCTTTCAGTATGCGTGTCTTCGTAACAGATTCATCGTCATCGTCAAACGGCAGCTCTCCTCTGAGCAGCGCGTACAGTATTATGCCTAGACTCCAGACATCCACCTTTTCTCCTCCGTACTTTTCTCCCTTGATCATTTCCGGCGCGCTGTAGCACAGTGTACCGCACCATGTCTGAAGGTAGCTGGTTGAACCTGAGTATTCCCTCGTAAACCCAAAATCGACCAGCTTGACGTTTCCGTGTTTGTCAAGAAGAATGTTCTCCAGCTTCAAGTCGCGATGAACGCATCCTTTCAGGTGGACGTATGACACGGCGCCGAGCAGCTGAGTGAAGACTTTTTGAACGTGGCTCTCCTCCATGCGACCATGTTCGAGGAGGTGATTGTACAGCTCATCGCCTGGGTCCCACCTCGTCAGCGCTTCTCGTATCTACTAGGTGTCTTGTTCTCCTTACTCACCCGGGCAGTACTCCAAGACCAGCCAGACCAGGTTCTCCGTGACTATAACTTCATAAAGGCGCGCGATGTGTGGGTGTACGAATTGTCTGTGGTGATGGATTTCGCGTGCAAGGTTTGGGTCGTCTTTCTTTGCCGACTTGAGCACCACCTGCGCTACCGTCAATATTTGGTGGGAAATGGCCTGGAGCAAACGGCTCTGACCTTTGAGCCATTGGTGAGCTTGTGCGTCGCAAGGTAAACCTTGCCGAACGAGCCTTTGCCAATGAGGCGGCCTATTGTGTAGTTGCCGACGGTTCGGAGGTCGTTGGAATTGAATTCACTGTGTTGTCGCGCATCAGTTTTTTGCTTTTGTATCTTGAGTATAGATGACTACCCACTCGAGTAATTCTTGGTACGAATTGGCGAGCTGTATCGATTGTGGTCAGTGAACATAGCTGCGCATGATCCATGTCGTCTCGCACCTTGTCCCTCTGCCCTTGGAGCTCAGCCTGCAACCACGCTGCTGATGGCATGCGTACTACTCAACAGGTCTCTCAGCGGCAATCAAGCCCTAATCGATCTCTTTACGCGACTTTCGTATCTGCGAACGTGACAAGAAACAGGGTGGTGAGGTGAGGCTGGCTGTCGTCGACGCTTCGATAGTTGGTGGTCAATGAGGTCGGGGATGAAATCGTCATTTGGCGTATGGCGACGTGAATTCGTGTTGTGTTATTAGGTCCTGTGCATTAGAGTAAAGATGTAGGGATGTTCGTTTGATGTACAGTACAGGTCGTGATTCGTGATTCGTGATTATTTGTGTCTGCGCGATGCCCGTTTCCTAGCCCATTTAAACGTGTTGGAGCAGCTTCGGCGTCATCGTTGGTTTGGCGCGGAATCAGCATTCCCCGGTCATGGCCCCAGACCGACCCTATATAAGATACCACTATAGAACATATATTCTGTCACGACACAAAGCGAACGCGTCACCACAGCAATCATAGGTGGAGGGATCAGAGTAATGCACAAGCGCGATGTAACATGTTCATTGTCTTATAGCCGACTGCGTACACACAGGACAGGTCTCATCACCTTCCGCTCCGCCTTATGTCAGTGATGGCTTTCCTTCGATAGTCACTGTCTGCGAACAATGCCTCTATCAAGTCAACGACTTCTTCCACTGCAAACTCGAGACTGAGCTCTCCGTCGGTCCATAAATATTTGATGTCCGCCAAGCTCCCCTCAAGGATTTCTGCCAGGTATTGGAACTTAAGCCAGTTCGGACAATACAGGCCGGTCATGTCCCGAGTCTCGTTGTTGGCCGTGTGCTGTTGTATAAACAAGCTGTTGAGAGTCGACATGCTGCTGCAGTACGACTTGAGCGTTTTGGACTCCTCCTCTCCAATGTCCGAGAGATCTTCCACATCCATGATGATCTTGGCCAATGCAGTGCTCAGGAGAGATCCAATGGATTGGAGCAGTGCAGACTGCGACAAGACCGATTGCCACTGGCGGTAGACTTCGCCAATTCTGTCAATGGTCATTGCAATCGCACTGTCGCACTCTCCAGCGAATGGTGGCGTTGTGCAATTGCTGAAACCTTGCGCTCCGTCGAGCATGTCGCGAAGAACCGTACGCTGAGCCTCCATTTCTGTGCTGTAGGCTCTTTTGGCGAACGTGTCTAGTGCTTTGATATCGTTCTCTAGTTTGCGTATCGCCGATGCCTGAAGAGCAAGAGTTGCGCTCTGAGCATGTTTGCCGTTGCAAATCGACTGTAGCTGATCTGACAGACGGAGGCTGTCGTTGTACGTCAACAGATTTCCGCAGTCAATCTTGCTGTAAGACATGGCGGCTGTTGCTCTGTACATTGCCAGGATCGAGGTGGGAAGACTGTACAGTGCCGACACGGATGATGCAATTGGCGTCTGGGCAAAGCTGTAATGTCAAGTCAACAGTCACACTCAACGACGACCAATTGCTTACACTTACCTAGGACCTGAGAGGTTCTTGGCGTCACTGAAGACGTGCAAAATAATCTCCACCACACCATCAGGCACTGCTGTTGCGATGTACGTCTCTTTGAGCGTGACCTCTTGCGGACTCTCCTTTTCGACCGGCGCACCGTTCTCTTTGATCGGCGCATTAGCCCGTACACCGTTGGACTTCGTGATTTTATCCGGCGATTGCTCTTCATCGCCCCAGCCCCAAGCATCACCTTCGTCGTCGCCTTCATTCAAAGGCGGTTGTCCGTCATCAAACTCGGCGTCCCAAGCACTGGCATCATCATCCTCCTCGGGCGCATCCTTCCGGGTCGTCGCAGCGGACTGGTCCGCTGCTGCGTTGTCGGTTTCTTCGGTCCACTCCTGAGTCCAGGCGTCGTCGGCGTCTTCGGAATCTTGGGCCATTACGACATCCTCATTGGCGACAACCTGCGTTTCAACTCTTTCAACCGTCTTCCGTTCATGCAGTCCCACGAACAGCAACTTCCGGACCTCTCCAAGAGCATGCTCGCGTTGCCTTGAAAGCCAGACTCGAGGCGCCGAGTCAACCCATTCATGTAGCGTCGAACTTCCGTCCCATTGGAGTGTTTCAAGATGTTCAGCCAGAGAGCTCACTCCTTCTAATACCTGCTCAAATTCTGCCATCTGTCCTGTAGAAAGCGGAACGCTTGGACGTAGTTGCTCGCTTTCCAGGCGCTCCAAGAATCCTGGCATAAGCTTTTGAGACAGTGGAATGTAAACCTCCGACGGTAGTCGCTCCGAGAGGAAAGCTATCACCGTTTTGAGGTCCAAGAGTAACTGGATGACATCAGGGCCAGCGTCCTCGACTTCAATTGACAGTCTGTCATGCTCAATTGAGACTCGATAGAATCCCTGCTTCGGTTTTGAAAGAAGCGAATCGAATATGCACTGGTTCAATTTCCGTTTGAGGTTACTCAGCCACGATGGGAGGGCGTCGAGTCCAGTAAGAACCTGGTGAATAGACTCTATGGTGACCTCGGGCTTTTCCGCGATGTTCCTGGTCACCGCAATGGTCAGGCCCGCTCCGTTCAACTGTATCAGCTGGTTGCTCAGCGTGACCGTCTCTTCCTGCAGGGATGCCTTCACCGCTACTAATCTTCTCTGCAACAACTCATAGGCCCTTGTGCTCGTCACCTTCTCTAGTCGACCGACTGCCGCGTTCGCCGTTTGTAATCTACTGAGGGCTGTGGCAATCTTCGATTTGACAATGTCATTCTTGGCTTCGTTCAGTACTGTCGAAGTGGACCGGATGTCATCCAGAATGGCAGTCAAAGATTCGTTGAAGGCCACCTCTTTGTCCAACAACCCCACCTTGGCCGTCGCATCTAACACTCGTTCCTTGAGCGAAGTGTTCGCCTCGGCTTGTTGGACGATCTCGCGTGCGGCTTGTTTCGATCGCTCAATATCCGCTTGCACCTGCTTTGCTTGTGCGATCCAGCCATCAATGTCTGAAGCCGAGTCCTTGCTCAGCTGTCGCACTTGGTTCTGGAAGGATATTAGTGAGCACGCGCATATCACGGTATGCTTCTCTGCTGCAACGAACCTCTACTTCATCTCGTCCCTTGCGAAGCTCATGTTGAAGCGTGGGTAATGCTGAAGAGGACAACTGCGATGCTGCTACAGCCTCGGATTCAGGATACAAGCCAGTCCTAACAGACTGCAGGACTGCCTGGCTGAAATCAGGCTCAGCAACAGTGGCAGCCATGTCTGGCTATGGTGACATATCCGTAGATTTGCTCATGCGTAACAAATGGACTTGTTGACCGGAGCGTCGTTATATTGTGGAAGCACCGAACATTCAAGCTCACAGTTTCCCCATCGGAACGGCCCGCCTGACGTCCGGAGCATCACGCCATTCGCCGAACATCCAGGGCAACCTGAACTGTAAGGTAGACGTTCTAGATACAGTCTCTGGAGTCTATTGATCTATATCTTTTTCAGGTCTCTTACGAAAAGTGACACCCGGGTCCTCCCTGTCTACATCCAGTGGCGGGTTTTGTTAGGTTTATTGGGCGACATCCTATTCTATTTGAATATCACTTAGATATTGCTCGTGGGAACACAGATCTATCGACTCTTCCTCTCGAGGCGACCAACTGGCGAGTTCTACCAGAAATACCGTACGGTTCTCTCAAATCCTCCGGGATCACACTATCGTCCGTCCGCGGACGTCCCAGTTCAGTAACATGCCCGCAATGAAGCAAACGCCGCGGTTCAAAACCATCCAGAAGTTCACGCTAGACTATGCGCCAATTAATATCTCACAATACGAATCGGAGAGGACTGGTATGCGCGTAGTGGTAGTAGACCAGAAAGGTCCCAAGGTTCATGGCTACTTCACTTTGGCTACCGAAATTCATGATGACTCTGGTTCGCCACATACTCTGGAACATCTCTGCTTCATGGGCTCCAAAAACTACCGCTACAAGGGTGTCCTCGACAAGCTTGCAACAAGAGCATACTCGAATACCAATGCCTGGACTGCGACAGATCACACGGCTTACACCCTCGATACTGCTGGTTGGGAGGGGTTCGCGCAAATCCTGCCGGTATATCTCGAGCATGTTCTGGTACCCACATTGACCGACGCTGGCTGCTACACAGAAGTGCACCATGTTGACGGTGCTGGCAATGATGCAGGTGTCGTTTATTCGGAGATGCAGGGCGTGCAAAACAACCAGGCAGAACTGATGGAACTGCATGCGAGGAGACTGATCTACCCAGAAGGCAATGGCTTCCGGTATGAGACTGGTGGAATGATGGAGCAACTTCGTGTTCTTACCGCCGATCGCATCCGAGAATTTCATCGCGAAATGTATCAACCAAAAAACCTGTGTCTCGTGTTGATTGGCGAGGTTGATCATGCAGAACTCCTGCAGATTTGCGACGAGTTTGAGACCTCGATCATGAACGATATTCCTCCGCCAGATGCCAAATTCACCCGTCCGTGGGTAGAATCAAAACCAACTCCTGCACTCACCAAGACAATTGTTGATACCGTCAAATTTCCTGAAGAAGACGAGTCGATGGGTGAAGTCTTGATAGGGTACCTGGGGCCAGACTGCAACGATGCAGTAGCCAGCGCCGCGGTCAGCATCCTGCTCGTCTATCTTTGCGGATCTCCTGCTTCGGTTCTCGAGAACACCATGGTAGAGAAAGAACAGCTGTGTAGCATGATCTGGTATTCGACAGACACGAGGCCAGATGTTATGATCTGGTTCAATCTTAGCGCCGTCGAGACCAAGCGAGTTGCCGAGGTCGAGAATCGCCTCGTCGCTCTGATGAAGGAGACCGCATCCAAGCGCTTGGATATGTCCTACATGCAAGACTGCATCACTCGTTTCAACCGCCAGATCAAGTTCAGATGCGAGAGCACAGGGGATTTCTTTGCCACGCCCGTCATCGAGGATCATTTGTTTGGTAGCAGGGATGGCAAGGATTTGCGTCAGCTGGAAACTCTGAAGGAAATGGAGGAGCTGGAAAAATGGTCAGATCAACAATGGCGAGACTTCTTGTCTAAATGGATTGCTGATGCCCATCACGTCTCCATCCTCGGCGTACCTTCCCGCGAGATGTCCGACAGGCTCAAGGCAGATGAGAAGTCCAGGGTAAAGGCTCAGCAAGAGAAGCTCGGTGAATCAGGTTTAAAGCATCTCAAAGAAAAACTGGACCAAGCACAAGCCGAGAACGACAAGCCGATCCCCGATTCGATCTTGGAAGGCTTTCCAGTGCCTGGTACCTCTTCGATACACTTTATCCCCACCGTGACTGCCCGAGCAGGTCTGGCCAGGAAGATGGGCAAGCTCGACAATGATATTCAGCGCATCGTAGACAAGGACGACACCGACATCCCACTGTTCATCCATTTCGAGCACATTCCTTCCAATTTTGTCCGAATCAAGCTTATCATGTGCACTACGGAGGTACCGATCCAGCTCAAACCGCTACTGACTCTTTACATCATGAACTTCTTCGCCACTCCAGTCACGTTTGATGGCCAGAAGATTTCATTTGAGGAGGTCGTTGTCCGCTTGGAGCGTGATACTGTCGCTTTCGAGTTCGACTCTGGTCCTTCAAATCCCGAACTTCTGCAGGTGTCATTCCAGGTCGAGAGTGAAAAATACTCTGCCGCAATCGAATGGCTGCGAGTGATGCTCTTCAATTCCATACTCGAAGAGGACCGACTTGGAGCCCAGCTTACCAAGATCCTTGCCGACATTCCTGACGAGAAGCGGTCCGGAAACGACATGTGTCGCGCGGTAAGCCAGATGCTACATTACAATCAATCATCTGCTTCCCGAGCTCAAGGGACTTTGGTGAAAGCCGTCTACCTCAAGAGGATGAAAGCGAAGCTCGCTAAGGATCCCTCATCGGTCATTGACTCGATGAAGACCTTGATCCAAACCCTCCACAAACCAAGCAACTTCCGCGTGTTCGTGGCCGCAGATCTGACCAAGCTCACCAAGCCAGTCTCATCCTGGACACCTCTTCTAAAGGACCACCTAATCACCGAGCCCCTTCGTCCCCTCGACTCCCGACTGGCAGTGCTGACGCCCGCAGCCAAGAACCCGGGCAACAATGCTCTCATTGTGCCACTTGCTGCGACAGACAGTTCTTACGCCCTGCTGTCCGCTCACGGCATCGACAGCTACTCACACGAGGATCTGCCCGCACTTATGGTAGCACAAGCGTACCTCGACGCAGTCGAAGGACCACTGTGGGTCGCCGTCCGCGGCACAGGTCTCGCGTACGGCGCCAGCTTCAACCGCAGCATTGACACCGGACTACTGAGTCTCAAGATATACCGCTCACCTGATGCGTTCAGAGCCTACGCCGCGGCCAAGGACCAAGTCGAGGGCTATGCCAGCGGGAAATACGCACTGGATCGGTTCGCGCTCGAGGGCGCTATCAGCAGCATTGTTATGGGTTTTGCGGACGAGCAGCCCACCATGGGCTCCGCTGCGGCCCTGGGATTCGTGAATCAGGTCATCCGCGGTATTGACAAGGAGTGGAACGACCGCATGCTGGAGAAGGTCAGAGAGGTCGGACAGGAGCAGATTCGCGACGTGCTGACCAGGTACTTTGTGCCTGTTTTCGAGCCCAAGAGTACCAACCTTGTTGTCACCTGTGCGAAGATCATGGAAGAGAAACTGGTGAGCGACTTTAAGGGCGTTGGATTTGCGGCTGTTAAGAAGGACCTCGTCGACTTTCAGGATGATTATGGCCTTGAGCCTGTCGAAGGTGAGGACGAGATGGAGGAAGACGAGGACGAAGATGAGGACATGGAGGATGCCAGCGATGAGGATGAGGATGATGAGGATGACGATGTCGATGAGTAGATCAGGTCGGCGCTACAATCATGCTCGCAATGAAGCAGTAGATAAATGATAGAAGTCTCGTAGTCCTGTCAAAGTAGCTACAGTATCTCAAAGCACTACAATAACACACATGACCAGCAGATTGTGTAGTAACACCACGTTCGACCGATTTCTTCTTCGGTACTCAGCACTAAAGGCCGGATAGACGATGAAAAAAAGTGCCCGAAGGCGAGTGTTTCAAAAATTGGATTGCGCGACCTCCGAAGAGGTGCAGCAGCAAGGCGATGTTGTCAGTCCCAGTGACTGGTCAGCCAACTCTCTGCCCTACAAACTCCCCCGGAACCCACCTCGAGCGCTCGTAGGCCGTCGCCGTTGATGCTCAAATCGGATGAAGCCATGAACCAATTGCCATACCAAACGCAATCGACGCCGGCAAGATAGCGTCGAAAGATCGTTACCGGTGAGTGTTCCGGTCCCGGCAGGCATTCTTTCCTGCCACTGAGACCGTAGTTCTCGGTCCTGGCATTGTCCACTGATCCCTGCACCTCCGACCTAGGTTCAGGCCATCGACGGTGAGGTGACACAGAAGCAGTATCTGCAAAGGTCCATGAAACAAGCCAATATTCCTGAGTTGCCTCATGATTCTTGATGATTCTTGATATTCCTGTAAATGAAACCGCCCATGACGGCAAAGGAGCCTTTGTCGAGAGCAACGCTTTGCACAACTCGCGCATTCCTAACACGTTCAAAGTCGATTCGGTCGACGATGAAGAGGTCTTCGGAGGCTTGTTGAGGGTGCGTAAAGTTTCACCGCCGCTTTCCCTCCAAACTTGCCTTCATCGCTGTATCACGAGTCGGGCATGTTCGAAGTGTCTTCACCGCGCTGACAGTCCTCGGCGAAACCCTCAAGACGCCAAGTACCCTTCGTGGGACGAGACGATCAGTCAGGTCTGCGCCTCGTGCGCGAGCGGTCGGAGCGAGAGCGACTGTCATATTTCGACACTCAGCAGAAGCGTAGCCACCTCTGCCCTGGTCTATTCCTGCGACAGTCAGGACAGGAGTACGCTGGTGCTAGCGTTCTCCCATCCATCAGTCGTGTCCTGTGTGGCAATAGGACGGGCCACGTGGTATTCGCGGTCTCCCCTCCATTGTCGACGTCAAGACAAGAGACTGAGCTCTCATCCGAGGTCGAACCTTGACCCCAGTTGATATCAAGACTAGCGTAGTGAGCGCTCTCGCCTATCAATCACGACGTCAAGGTCCACGTGATCGCTCCAAGCAGAAATGTCGAGCCCCGACCAAAGTCCAGCTCGCAGAACCACGAGAAGCGACGAAGAGGAAAGGAGCGAGTATGGAGGGAAGAGCTGGATTTATCAGGTGGGTGTGTGGTCTGTGCTCAAGCTTCTGCCAGCCTCGCGACGCGCAAAAGTGGGGCTGGGACTGATTTCCAATCTCACGCGAGCATGCGGAAGTGTCGCATACAACACCAGATCCAGCCCTTCCAGGATACTGTGTATACCATCAGCCGTTCATTGTCCAAGATACAGTTGCTGTAACTATCTGGATAACCAGCAGCCATCTTGTCATTACTTGTAGGCATTAATTCTTAAACTTGTTGACCTTTCGCTAGGTTAAAGACACCCGATAATTCATCAGAGTGCGACAGCTTCAAGATCGGTTAATGAAGGAGCAATTAGGGCCACTCGAATTGTGTGAGTTGAAAGCGGAAGCAGCTTTATCTTTGCATCTATTGCATAGATGTAGTGCTACAAGAAATCCAATCAAGGGGTATCTATAGCACCTCATGCCCGGTGAAAGTCTTGACAGCATCTCCTACCCTTATAGTCGCGCTGGACGCACCGGACCGCGGCAACAAACAAGTGTGTACCCCAAATAACACCTTGCCTCCAAATCTTCGCGTCTTGGCCAACGTGACAAACGGCTGCTCGTTATTCTCAGCATTTATTTGGTCGACACAAACCATCTGACATCGCCTGCATCCTCCCAAGAACTCGAACGTCTCTTGCCCGATCTGCATGCGAGTCCAGGAGTCCTCCGCATACGGCTGCTCAAACCCCGAAGGGATAGTCCAAGGTTCCGCAAGAACGATGTTGGCTCGGAAAACCGATGGTGACGCTGCTTTGCCGGAGTCGGCCTTGATGATTTCGTTCAATCGATTCAGAGAAGACCGGTTGATGGTAAGAATAGGAGACTCGTTGGAGAGGAGGATCGGTCGTTTGCGCTCCGTGTCGGTATTGGTCCTCAGGTGCGTTTTAGCGTGTCTTGTCGAAGTCCCTGCGGAGCCCATTGGTGGAAACCTTGCTAGCTGGCAGGGTACTCCTAGAAAATCACTCAAGCATCTCGCTAAAGATGTCGATGCATACATTCTTGGCTCAAATGTATCGCCGCACACATCTGCCCTGCGAGGTTGCGTGTTTTCGGTAGCTTCAAAAGGACGAGGATCAGATGACAAGGGAACTGTAATATCCTCAACGCGCGGATTGTGAGGATCAGTCAATCGGACACGCAGCAGGCCCTGGTCAAAGTCCAGAGATGGTTTGATCAATGCCATTTTCGGGTAGCGTTTCTGGCTGAGGGCTTTGTTGGTTCCCTGATGTACCAAACACCACTCCCGATCCCACGCAAGACCTTCAGGCCGCACAAGCCAGGGCGTATCAAACGGCACCTGCCAGCCTGCGCAGCTCTTGATTGGATATACCGTGAGACTTTCGACGATGAGCTCACAACTAGGTCCAAAGTCGACTTCCGCCTCCTCGCGTTCCGTGGTGTTGTCGGCATTCAGAAAGAACTCTTTCAAGAACTCCAGAAAGCTGTCAACATCGCTAGTAGTACTCATAGCGCCAAGGCTTGCTCTGATCATTCCGGTAGGCTTGCCGTCTATTATATCGTTCTCGGATCCACATTTGTACCCGGCCGAGAAGTTCTCCTTTATGTTCCAAGGCTGTAACGACAATGCCGACGCCATACCACCAGGGTTGCAAAGTCCACCCGTACGTATGTGTATGTTGCGTAGCGAGGCGAGCTTCTCGACCTCGTTGTTACTGACCCACGTACCATCGTGGTTCATTAAGTTGAGAGCAACCACGGGACCTTGTGAGCATAAGTCCTTATAATGTGATGTCTCGTCTTTGTAAACCTTCACCAATGACCGACCGTTGGCGTGTCTGAGTCTGGTCAGGCCTCGGTGCAGTCTGTCCGCTAGGTAGCCAGTATGCTGTGCGACTCTTGCAAGAGACTGGAACAACTCTGTATGTACAGTGAAAGCCGAGTCCAGAGCGGTGATGCTATGAATAGGGATTGTACCATCTTCCAATTGAGAGTGAATACTGTCGACCTTTTTGGCATGCCATTGCTCTTTCAGGCTCAATACCATGTCCACAGTTCCACCACCAAAGTACTTTCGATGTCGAAAGACCCAGCCAGCATCTTTCCGGACTATGAGTGCTCCCAAATCAGGAAATCCAAAGATTTTGTACAGACTCAGTACTGTAAAATCGGGCGCTTGTTTCGGTTCGCTCAGATCCAACGGTGAGGTAGACAGCACGGCGGCCGCGTCGAGGAGAGTGAAGGTCCTTCCTTCGTCTCTAGTGTTCGCGACATGTCTCAACTCCTGACTCCATCGTAGCGGCAATCTTCGGCCATTCATATTAGACTGTGCTGGGTAAGCAAACAGTTGGACTCCTTCTGCCGTGGCCCGCCTCTTGATCCAATCGTCCACTTCTCGATCCGTTTCGAAACAACTATGGCTTCTTGCAAGCTCCCTCGCTCCTACCAAGCTCGTATGAGCATCTCTGTGGTACCCATACCAGAAGCCTCCTGGCATGTCTCTGAAGGTATCGGCGACCAGCTTGATTGCTGCGGTGGCATTGGCAACAAAGACGACATCGAAGTAATCAGGATCAGCGTTGAGGAATCGGAGCAGTTTGAGCCTGACACTTTCGACCAAGAGTGTAGATCTTTGAGACGACTGAGACATCGAATGCGGGTTTCCGTAAAGGTTGGCCATCATGTCCTGATGGAAGCGCTCCATCAGACGCTTGCTATAAAGGGTGGTTCCGGCATGATCGAGGTAGACGGCATCTTTGTATTTTTAGCACAGCTTAATGTCATCGAAAGGGCTTCCAACCTTTCAACATAGGATATTCGGTCTCACGCATACGTCCAATGTACGCATCGTAGGCCTGGTCATCGTCCATCTCGGAGTTGGTGGTTGGTGACATGATGGACTTGCTTTCTTCACCCTCCGGAATCTAAGCTGACCAACCACAGCAAAGGCTGGACCTGAAGGAAAGATGGATGAGAGCTCATGGATGAGATCGTGGAATGAAGCAGATGTGACCTGCGAGGTCTTCGTGCTATCAATTATCCAGAACAGTCTTCGCAGACAATCATCAGATAGTCCCGTCTCCACTCCGGAAGACCCCGACGACGTCGGCGGCAGTGGCCGACTCCAGTCCAGATCCACTCGCCGCACAGACGATTCTCGTGGTATATAGTCGCACCGTCCTTGCAAATCTCTTTCTCCCCTCGATCAAAAATTAACTGAGCCTGCCACGACCGGCGCCTTGACTTCCACAGCGCTGCGTTGCCAGCTGCATACGTGCGGCGAGGCTCAGGAGATGAACGCTTTCTCCTTGATATAGGAAGCCTGCTTTTCGTGTGCTGTCTTAATTGATGGTGATGGGATGAAGGTGTCCATGAAGGGAGTACATACCCAATTGTACCTTGCACATTTATGCTGTGTGCTGCTGTACGCCGCGTGATCACAATCGAGGACGGTAAGTGATAGCACATCAAGCACGATGAGGCGTACGAATGTTTGCGTCTGGTGAGGTACTGTAGCTGTTTTGAATATGTACATTTACAGCATCTATTTATGCCTGGGCATTTCGTAAATTGCACCGGAATTTTTGCCCTCAACCGTCAGCCACCTCCCAAGGCGATGCTCCTTGCCTGTGATGATAGCGATACCAAGACCGTCTTTCCCTTTCTCGCCCTTTTCGTACACAGCAATGTCGTTGATGATGCCGCGTACAGGTCCTGCATTGTTGTGAAGGTGTTCTTCACCGCCATGCATCAAGCCGTCAATTCCATCCGGCAGACCATTCGTCAGCACTCCCTCTATCGCACCATCTTGTCCGACTGTGCCCAGCGGCTCCAACCTCCTCTTGTCTTCTGTTACTTTCCACGCCCGAATGTGTCCATCCCAGCTACCACTGATGATGATGTTACTGAACGGCAAAGAAGCCAGCGCCGTGATCCATCGCGGTTGTGGTTCTGCAATCACACTTTCGCTTGGATGTGCCTCGGCACTCGCTTCGTCTAGCCTCTGAGGTAATTGTAGACCGTGAGCAAGGGACAGTGTGAAGACGGCCTTCTTCTTCTGAATGTTCCATAGCGATAGGTTGCCGTTGTCTGACCCGGTGACGAATGTTTCTTCATCCACCATGGCCACACGATCAATGGAACCCTCGTAGTAGCCCTTTCCTGGTACCTGATCATTATCCTCGTCATCGCCCCTCCTCTTTTTTCCGCCCGCGCTTGCGGCTCCACCACCTCTGAAGACCAGCTGACTCTCTTCTACTACCCTCCAGAATCTGGCGGTTCGGTCTCGTCCTCCGACAGTGACACACTTTTCTTGATTCAATGCGCCGACGTCCAGAACGTGATCTTGGTGACCGTATAAAGTCTCGACGTATGCCAGCTCGTTCAGACTCCAGATCTTGATTGTGCGATCTCTACTAGCGGAGAAGAGCTGATTCGTTCCTTTCCTGAAGCAGACTGAGGTGACTGCGTCTCTGTGCTGGGTAAAGACTTTCAGGGGCTTCAGTGTCACTGCATCCCACACAATCATCTTCCTGTCCTGTCCACCTGTTACGACAAACTTGCCATCACCGGAAGCCGCAACGCATAGTATCGGCCGGGTATGGTGCTCGTACTTGACGTCCGTGTGCTTCTTGCGATTGCCGTATGTCATTGCGACCATGCGCGGTTTGGGTATCCTTTGGTTGTGGTCTGCGTCTGATTGATCTTTTGATTCCTGAGCTTGCACCGACTGCCATTTGACGAGCTCCATATCGCTCGAGACGGAATAGATGAAAGGGTAACAAACAGCTACGCCAGTAGGTGTGCCCTTCATACCAGACTTAAGCGGTGTGTGTTTGGCTTGCGCATAGTCGTACTCGTCTGCAATCCACCTATATATTTTACCCTTGCTCTCTGCCGTGTCCTCTTTCAGTCGCTCTCCCATGCGAGCCGCAAGAATCTCATTGTCGATATCCTTTGCATCGAATCCTTCGGCCAGAATTTCATTCCGAGTGTTTTCGAGGTATCGTTCCGCTAATTTCGTCCTTCGACCAGCCACGTCTTCATCCTCGTCCTCCGATGACGACTCCGCTTCGAGTGTATGGCTTGAGTCTACATCACCTCTACCATCGTCCGAGTCGCTACCCGAAATCGACTCATCTCGATCCTCTCTGCGCTTCTTGTTTGGCCGATTTGTGTTCGTTGTGGGTTTTCTGGACGGTCGTGAACCTGCTCCTTCTGGTCGCTTCCTCTTCTTCTGAGAAGCAGGCAGTGTGAAAAAACTCGACATGCTGCTGACTGAGCCTGGGACGAGCAGATCGATGTTGCGATTGACGCCGCTTTTTTTTGTTAAAGGTCGGTCATTGCGGAGAAATCATCGGTGTTTCGCTTGGCTCCTTCGCCGACTGGCCAAAAGTCTTGGTATCAACTCCAAGTCGTGCTTTACTTGCGTGTGGAATCTGTCTTCCATCGTTCCGATACAAATATAAGTATATCCTTCGTCGTACAAACATAGGCTTCTGCTCCTCTTCGGTCATCACTCTTTCTATCACTCGTCTCAAACAGTAGTCTAGCGCATGAAGATCATGACGGACAGAAAAGCTGATGCACGATAAAGTGACTTGGACTGATTGGAGCAGCATCCATCTGGTCTTTGACGGTCTGCCGGTGTTGATCGTTTCGATCTTTGAACATGACAAGAGGGCCTTATATGGCCCGGCTAGCGCTGGTACGTTCGATATATCGTCTACCCGGGTTCCAACTTCATATCAGCACCTCGACAGATCGGACTTTTGGCTGATCACGGTCAGGGTCGGTCGGCTTATGGACCAATCGAGGAAGTCGATACAAGGGTGACTCAGCAACAACCAGCCATCCTGGATTCCGGACGGTCTTTTGATACGGTGCAGCGATACGACACACGTGGCAATCCTGTCAATCCGCAGTCGAAATCCCTTCAGGAGGCTCAGATCAGGGCCAAGAATGAAGTGCTCGAAGCTGCGGGTGTGTGCGAGCGCAAGAACAAGAGAAGTTCGAGCTCTGAATACGTGCGGCTTTCACCTGAGGAGTGGGCAATTCTTCGAGATGTGGAGAACGAGTGCGGGAGCGACCTCTTCTTTTTCGCAGATATTGCACATCTGACTTGCTCCTGGTGGATTGAAACTTTGCTCTCACGCATACAGACCGGATTTGTCGATAGCAGCGTACCCTTCTCGACCACTCTCATCTCCGAGTGGCAGAAGTTGTCCTCGAATGGTGTCAGACCGGCGTTCGACTATCTCTCCTCAGGGGCGCTGATGGGCGCATTGCACCGAATGATTATGGCTTACTCGGACGATTCTATACACGCTTTCTTTGCAGATTTTCGGAGCACCATCCGTCGCCTGAAGCAGTTGAGCGGACCTGCTAAGCGCTTTTTGATCCACCATACGAGGCACCTCAAGAATTTTACCCAGACACTCCTTCTCCTGTTCCTCTCGCCCTTGCCAATATACTCAGCCCTCGCCCAGCTCCATCTTTATTCTTCTTCCTACGGCCTACCTCCGGCTACCTCTTTTGTTCCCTGGCATCCCTCTTCACCCTTGGTCTGGGCTTGGACATCGGGACCCGAAACAGCGGCACTTTCAACACGCTTCTACAATCTCAGCACGAGTCCTGTGAGTCTTGTACTTGTAATGAATGCACTATACGACTGGATCGACCATACAGGTGCCGCCTTCGAAGAGGGGGAGCAACCCAGCATCCTCGGTCCGCCGACCCAACCCGGTCTGTCAATTGGTCATAGTGAAGTAGAGACGTCATGGTTCTTACGGCCAATCCTCTGGACAAGAGATCATGTTCTCGACTTTTTGGGCTGGAGTCCGCGAACCTGGGACCGTGTGACGGAGAGTCGAAAGCGTGAGGACAGTGCCGACACGAGAGAAAAGGCGAGATTGAGAAGTAGAAGCGATCCACTCGGTCCAATCAGCTACCGCCGCAGCGGTCTGGCTTTCATACCTGCTGAATTATTGTCGCGGCGGTTGCACGGTCTGGTATGCCGAGTCATGCTTCTCCCTCTAGAGGGCTTGGTCTTTCGATCTGTGGCAACGTCATGGCTTCAGTCTGGCTTACCTGGCGTCTCAGCCGTATCGATACCACCGCTGTCGTTGTCGAGCGTGTTGAGCTCTAGAGATTGGGGAGCCGGCGGTATGTCTGGTTATGCAAGCAAGGTGGGACTGTGTGTCGGCTTACATGCAGTCATGGACAGTGTGGTCTGGGGATTCGTCTACCGTGCGGTGGTTCACTATGGCGTAAGCAGGTTCCACTGGGGAGCAACGTAGGATAGAGCATCCACAGCATTCGTCTGCTACGCCTACGCACTGAAATACAATGCGAGACAAGACAAAGGGTGTGGATTGTTGGAGACTGCCCTCAGATTCATCCTTGAATCATAGTCAAAGACTCTGAGTCGACTTATAAAATACCACTCTTTGCCTGTACCGATATCAGGAATCCCAACATTTTCGAATGCGATAACTGTGTGTCAGATGCCATCAATGCTGAGATGAATCTGGCGTGGACACTTTCTTGTTTGTGAAGCTTGATTGAGCACGCCGAGAAGTTCTGGCAGTGGAGCTCAATCGTTGTTCCTGTCCTTCCTGCTGTAAACGTATAGACAGGCAATTTCATCCTCGAATATTGCTGTACACTGTCCATGTAGGCCGTTCTTCCAACCGCATTGCAGGAGATGATGATTCGAGATCGAAGTAATGTAAAGGCATCTTTCTGCAGGAATCGCATTAGGCCATATCTAGTGCGGCATCGCATCCTGCCCCAACCACCCCATTGTCGGTCAATGGTCTATACCCTTTCCCTCACCTAGGTGCTTTCTCACAACGCGAAATCCTATATCACTTGCCAACAGCGACTGAGACCCTTAGTATACCGATCTGAGAGGCGACCATTCCCATACGTCGTACAAGACGCGCAGCGGCAGTCCATCCCAGATTCCAGCATTAGGAACGCAGCAGCGACGGTCTACACAACCCAGAGTCCCCATAACACGGCGACCGACGTCTCGTCACACGCTTAGCTACGAAAGATGTCCTTCTTCGGCGGTGCATCATCCTCACACAGTCACTCTCACAACCGACCTCCGTCAAAACCACAGTACTACCACGTGCGACCCTCCGCTCCTCGATCCACATCCTCATACTCCTTCTTCTCACGCCCAGCGTCTCACAGCGGCGGCTCTTCGCACTACCGCCGGCGGCCGCGCGATGGCTACATCTCCTACCTCATCCACAAGCTCAAGCGCTTACTGCTCGATCTGTACCACTACGCGCGAAGACACCCAGTAAAAGCGTTCCTCGCGGTCGCGGTGCCGTTGTTGAGCGCTGGTGGTGCGATTGGTGGTCTGCTGAAACAGTTCGGGGTCAGGTTGCCAATGGGCTTGGAGGGGATCATGGGCAGCATGAGTGGGGCGAGTCGATACTCAGGAGGTTACTATGGGAGTAGGGGATATGAGTTTGGTGAGAGGAGCGGCGGAGACGGGTTTGGGACAATCAGCAGCGTTTTTAAGATAGCGCAGGCTTTCATATAGGTACAAGAGGTACGCACAAGCGAGATAACGATTCACGAACAGAAGGAACTTTTTGCCATCAAGATTTCCTTACGTTGTGTTTCTCTCGCCGATCATATCGCTAGCGATATCGCTGTCGCTATCGCTGTCGCGATTTGAAATTCTCCAGAAGTACGGTATGGCTCCTGCACGCGAGGCAGCGCTCTTTCCTCCAGTATGGATATGAGCGCGTAAGGGTGGTGCCTACCCTTCTAAGTTTAGGCAGCCACTGACGCGTGCCTCGGATTCGATGATCATCGACTAAGGTAAACTCCTGTCACCATATATGTAACAAGACTCGATTAGCTGTCGTGGTACAAGCATCCTTTGACGCGATGACAGGCACATACTTACGCCGAGAGCTCTCAGACACGTCGAAGAACTTTGCACTGAAGGTTGAAATACCATGCCATGATTTGGGAATATATGAATTCATTATGTGAATATCCCTAAATACTGCTCGTCGGTCAAATTGACTCTCACTGACCGATAACGCTTCCTTGAACAATAGTGAACGCCTCGCCATGCTCGCTTTGTCATCTCGATCACTCTGATTATTTCTTAAACCCCAGGAACTTCTTCATCTTACTTTCCAAATCACCCTTCTTCCCCTCATTCCTCTCCTTCTCGGGCTTTTGCGCCAGGGTCTTACCACCGCTTGACTTTGATGGCTCCACATTCTCCATCACAGGGACCTTGAGCTCCTTCGCCTGAGCACGAACACTCTGCTTCAGGACTGGCTCTCTTCCTTCTAAAGGAACGCCCGTGTCCCATGCCATGGTCAACAACGTGTTTCCCACCAATCCAAGATCCGCGATAATCTTTTTCGTACTTCCAGCTGGAAGCGTCAAAGGCACAAACTTCGAGCTGCGATACCTGAGCTCGAAGCCCTGCTCAGGTCGTTCGAGCATGTCGCGAACAGTGGCGTACAACGACTCGGCTGTCTCGGAGGGCTGTATCGTCAGGTCGACTTGCATCTGATCTGGGAAGCGAATGCGGACAGTCGCTGATTTCACAGCCGCGAGGACCTCGGCTCTTTCAGCGCTGTCCTTGGCCATCTCAGCGTCGGATGCGAGGCGGCGGTTCTGTGAAGCGCGATTGAGTGTGTTCTGGTGCGAATGTGCGTGCTCGATGGAAGGAAGATAGTCGGCTTCGTTGTAGGGTTGGAGGGCGGCCTGAGGGGTAGCGTTAGAAGACGGTGCGTACACTGATATCTGAGGCCCAGATGTCGTAGAAGATGATGGCTGCAAGGACTCTGATGTGGATTCGGTACTGGTAATGGGTCCTTCGGAAGAAGATGCGATGAGGCCTGTTTCTTCGTGCGGTCTCTGCGCTTCGGAGCTTGGTGGAGGTGGTGTCATGATGGTGTCGCCTGAAGGGTCTTGGTCTGCTGGTCCGTCCAGGGGAGCAGCAGCGTTCTCTGCATCCACGTCTGGGACAGAGTGCATATTTCCGCTGGCTGCTGCATGCGCGCCGTGGGCAGCTGCCGTTTCCACTTCCATGGATTGCGTCGGCGCTGCTGACTGAGTAGGAGCAGTAGGAGCCGCAGTAGAAGCAGGCGATTGTGATTGCGTAGCGGCAAAGTATTCGCTGATCTGCTTCATTGCCTCCTCCATGGGCGTGCCGCTTTGTCTAAAGTCCAATCGCACCATGACACCTCCGCTGTTGAAACCCAGCTGTATCAGAGTCTTTTGCAAGTCCACAAAGTCCTTCAACTCCCTGTTCATGACGTTCAACACCGGCTGCTCGTACTCCAAGCGACCTGAGCCATTATCCGTGCTGGGTACACCCCTCTGGGTGATGTTGAGTTTCTTGGGCGGATCGCCCGCAACCGCCTCTTCAAATTTCCTCAAGACCTGCCATAACGATGTGTTGCTCGGAAACTTGTCCTGAATCCTTCCTCCTCCCAGTATTTGTGGAAGCTGTAGTGCGACCGAGAGTACAGTTGGCGATCTGGATGCCTGCACAAGCTGAAGTTTGGCGCCGTTCGCAAGCCCTGCCAACCGTACACTCCGTGACAGGTCGAATGGCTTCGCTGCTTTCGACGTATCCGTAAGGATGAACTGGTCCGGGTCCTTGCCAAATTTGTCGCATGCTTCTTCGAGAATATCACGCAGACTCTTGCTCGGCGTGGTCTTGATCTGATGTCTGCGGGCGCTAGAGTCGACGACGAAGACGTGGGAGGCCATGTTTAGTCCGTACGTATTGCTGCTCTCTCGTGAGGGTATCCTCTAATACCAGACCCCCTTTTCAGATGATATGAGTTGTGTCGCGTACTGGTGTAATAATGGTATGACGAGTTGTGTTGCTATGACATCAATCTCGCGCTGGCTGCTGCTGCTGGCTGGAGTTGTCGGTCGTCGTCCAGAGGCGGAGGTTGTTCAAACACTGCCTGCCAAACCAGAGTAACAAAGGTGTACACCAAGCGTAACTCAAGCCGATAATAATCACTCTTTCGCTACGAGTGAGTGCCAAACCATCCAGTTTCCCCATGACGACAATTTGTCTGCTTCAGAATGGAAGGAGTGATTGCTGACTGATGGCCGGACAGCTTCGATTGCTTTCTCTCCGCCTTCACAACATCAACCCCGCCATCTCATCAAACGACATTAGTTGAGCCCGTTACACGACAGGACAAGAGATTGATTGGGAAGAGACACTAGTTGGGTCAAAATGTCAAAGATAGTACATATCGAGTCACCTTCGCAGTTCCAGCAGCTGCTGTCCTCTTCACGGATAGTGGTAACAGACTGTACGCTCATTCGTCCCTCATCTTATTACAAGGTATCTGACATCTTTAGTTTACGCAGATTGGTGTGGACCATGCAAAGCCATCGCGCCGTTCTACGAGCAGCTCTCGAATCAGCTCTCGCGGCCCAAGAGTATCACTTTCACTAAGGTCAACACCGACTCACAGAAGCAGATCGCGCAGAGTTACAATGTAACCGCGATGCCTACCTTCATGATCTTCAAGAACGGTCGCGAGACACAGCGGATCCGCGGCGCCGACCCCAAAGCGCTGGACGCCGCAGTCAAAACGCTTGCAGCTGAGGCCTCGACCACAGACACCACGGGCAGCAGCAGCGGCGGCAGCACGAGCGCGAGCGGCAACTGGCTCGGCGCCTCACTACCACGGGGCTACGAAGACGTGAGCAGCAGCGTCGAGTCACCAGGTCTGGACTTTATGAACGTTTCGTCCGAAGCAGGCGGAGCGAAGAGCGTGTTCGAGAGCAGCGCGCCGAGCAAGGCCGCGGACAAGAAGGATTGGATCGAGAGTGACACGGATGAGCAACTGATGCTTTTCATCCCCTTCCAGAGCACGCTCAAGGTCCACGGTCTACACATCACGTCGTGCCCGCCTGCAGATGATGACGAGGTCATGCGGCCAAAGACTATTCAGCTCTACACCAACCGCAGCAACGTGCTTGGCTTTGACGAGGCGGATGGGGTGGCGCCAACACAGACGATCACTATCGAGGAGGGCATGTGGGACACATCGACGTCCACTGCGAGGGTGGATCTACGCTTCGTCAAGTTCCAGAACGTCACGAGCTTGGTCGTTTTCGTTGTAGATGGCGACGGTGAGGGTGAAAAGACGCGTGTAGACAGGATAAGGATTATCGGCGAGAGTGGAGAGACGAGGAAGATGGGCAAGTTGGAGAAGATTGGTGATGAGCAGGGCGAGTAGGTACCGCGCTCTATGTTGCCAGAGAAGGACGAAGATGACGACGAGGACGAAAGAAACGACAAGCCAAAGGATATGGTGCCGGATTTCTGCACTCACACTGTTTGAGGTGTCTTTGGCCCCGGATCAAGGTACAAATGAGCTCAGCATGGTTTATGGATGGGTAAGAGACGCATTCGTGGAAATCGTCAGAGCATTTTGCGCAGAGCGCTGGGATATTAACACGTCCTGATATCACGCCACAAGTATAGCTTGATCGCAACATGTATACCCTATCTCAAGAAAGTGACGCGTAAGGGCAGAAAAGAAAAGAGTATAGACTTCATTCTCAAAGCATCCCACGGTCCAGATCATTGCTTGCTGGTGGCTCCTGCGCCTGTTGCTACAAATGCAGCGTTCCTGCATGGACACTCTCTCGCTACATGTCGTAAGGATACGAGACAAGGATTCATGGAGCACACTTCGTGCACACTGGGAAATTAAACCAGCGTGTCTCGGCGCGTCGACAATGTGGGTGTAAGAAATCAACGCCATGTAAGCCATGCGTGTATACCCCACCGTCTAAGACGCAACTACCGGCGAAACACCGCAGCAAAAAGACCGCGGTCTTTTTATAGGTTGCAAGGAATAGTAGTTCCATGCAGCCACAACGAGAGTGGAGGGGAAAGCAAGCCTCGAGGAAATGAGGAGTGACATCGAAGGTGGTGAGCAAGTGGAGTAAAAGAGGAATAGGAAAGGAGTTCGTCGGTTTACGCACTTGACCATTAAACTCAAAGGCGGGATATAGCCGTGGTCGTGTGCTCAATATTCGACGAACAGGAACGAGGTCCGGAAGAGTTTGAAATTCCCATCGACAGTGCTGCGGGCTGGTGTTGTACTCGGAGAACTACCGCCATCTTGGAAAATCTGTATGCGTCTATGACCTTGGTATAGGAAGACAGTATGCGACGTATGCTCCATGCCGTGTCTCCGTTACTACGAGGAGCTGCTATTACCTCGAGGGCGAGGCCTTGTCACGCCTGCGAGCGGCCGACGTTTCAGTTGCGTGTCCTGTTATTCTTCGTCTGGGCTTGCTTATACTTCTGTATACCGCAGCTAGGAAACGACTTCGGTGGTGGACACTCAATGGTCCAACATGCTCCGCTGTTCTCCGCCTGGAAGTGCTTGCCCGAGGAAATTGCGAAATTATGAATTGAGTTGATAGATGCAGTAGGAAGAACAGAGAAGACTTAGTGGTCTGGACCAGTTGCATTGGTTCCGTGTCTGTGGGGTTAGAGATCAGTGCTTGCGTTCAGAAGGTGTTTAGTCGAGAACCGTCGTGAGTTTAACACGATACATTCACATGCCGAAAGTGTAATTTTGTCGTTCATAGAGACTCCGTGGAACTAAAGAGATTGCTTCGTCCCGGCGAAGAAGCGATATCAAGGGGTTTCAGACGAAGTTCGAAGCAACGAGGTCTGAGAGAATTATTAGCTTCTGTCATACCAGCTGCTCGAGCTTCCCCTGCTTCGAGCAGTGACGTTGAGAATTGTCTACGCGTGGTGGTCGGTTCGAAAGCTCAATGCTAAGGCTCGACGCTGTGGGGAGAGTAGTATGGCTATCGGGCCGCGAGCAGAACATGTTCAAGACACAGCCTATCGCATCTGATATCGGAGGACGTGGTGTTCATAAGATGGGATTTATTATGGACCGCCAAAGCCAGAATCAATGATCGTCCTGTCGATCTTACTCGCGTGGGCGCTTGATGTCGGTAGAAGCTCTGATCGCTGGGCTGGAGTAGTGGCACGATTGATGATTGATTTCTCGCTCCAGAAGGAGTCGAGCGACCTCGCTTCGAGGTCAGACTCGAGGTCGTTCGCGAATGACCGGATCTTCGAAGGTGAGCACTGAGCGGGGCGATCTTCGAGAGCTCGAACTCTGACCAAATGACCAAAAGAGGCATGAAATGACTTTGGGCGAGTCACCATCCTCGCTTCCATCTAGCGAAGGTCATTCGATTCGTTCGAGTCAAGACCAACACAGGACATTCGATATCTACTGCAGCCTCAACGGCAATTGAGGCTGATGAGGCATATAAGTCGTCGGTGATCTTGTCGAAGAAGGTAGGTCAAGATGCGTACATGAGTAAGTCGTTGTTCCTGAAGTGCCGAGGAGAAGTGAGCAAGTGTGGGACCACGCAGAGCGAATAGAAGTCGAGCTATCGCCAGGAGATGGATACCCCTCAAGAAAGTGGTTGTTAGTGAAAGTATAATGGAGAAGAAAGTCAGATAGTGATTCGGGACGTGTCGTCGGCTTGAAAGCACCTGCTGCGAGTCATGGCTTGGGTCCTACCGCTGAGGATGTGCCAGCAGACTTCCAAAAATGGCATTCGTAACTGACTCGCGTGCACGGCGCGATGAAAAGTCGACTGGCTTTCAAGACGCTCCGCTTAATCGGCTCGCGCTGTTATCTCAATGCATTATGAGATATGGAGTTTCCCAGAAAGGTCTTCCGGTAAAGGTACCAGATCTTGTAGTGTGTGCGAACCAGAACAGGATGCACACCCTGCCTCTGTACTTAAAGCAAACTGGAATACGTTACATATACTGTTCCAACAAAAGGTAATCGGCCTTTTCTACGCGATGCACGTTGTCTCTCTCTTTTGACAAGGCAGGTGCTGTATCGACTACGGACGAAGCCACCGCTTAATCACGACGCGGATGTAACTCAGGATGTCAACCGAGTCTGTCCAGAAGCAATACGTTATGGGTCCTGCACGATATCTCGATTCAAGGCCTTGGCTTGCATTGCATTGCACTGTACAGCTACAATGATGCTCGCCCTGCTTCACTCCATGCATGCAATCGCAAATACGCACCGCCAACATCATAGTGCAGTACAATCCTTTGACCGAAGGGTCTGAAGGGGTCTAAAGGAATCCATTGCGAAGGTGGGGCCCAATATAGGACCCAAGTCCGCGGGAGAACCGACGGAAGAAAACCTTCAGCAATGACTTGCATTAGTGGACGATCCGGTGCCATGCTCTCTGAATCGAAGTTTTCGAGAGTGGTCGACGCTATGGAAAGGTCCGTACCGATGCTGCTTGTAATTTCCCCGATAGCCATCAGAGGCTGGTTGACGGCATTACCTGCAGGAGAGGATTTGTACTGCTTCCCGTGTTGCAAGCCACGCTGATGCAGGTAACGTGGCATTGGAACGATGTGAAATTTCCGTGAGGTATATGGTACCAGTACAATGATGTGGTTGTTTCGCTTAGACGGTTCGCGCACGCCGACATGCAACAGAGAGATAGTGAATGAGCCAAAGGTATTTCGCGATGCTGTCGACGAAAAATTCCAGTACTTAATACGAAACAGTTGCAAGCAGCTGATGTACTCGATGCCTACTTGGCCCGAAAATAGCTGGATATGTCAGGTAGTAATCCCACAGTTACAGCACCAAGAATCACGCGACTTCGCAACTGAGTCGCGTTGAACGATGTGCAAAAGAGGACCGCATAGGCGACCCGGACCTGCGAAGGTTTATCCCGCGCGTCTCATCGCGTCATCCTGCACATCTGGACCATCTGGCAGTTCGCTTAGTGGGCATTTTAGGTACAGGAGGATGCTTTCGACTCTCTGATTCGCTGCGAGGATCAGAGACCTCGGTTTGCTTTGATGGTCGACCATTGTAACAATCCCTCAGCCATAGATACAACAAACCGTTGCCACTCTTCCATTGCAAAGTACTAACAAGCAGGTACCTTTCATGCTCTCTTCGGAGTCGGGCTCTTGTGCGAATCGACATGTTCCTCCAATGCCTTGGCATGTTGCCTCGTTCGCTTTCAACCCTTTGGACCGCTGATAAGGTACAGCCATCTTAGACTTAAAGTTTACGACTCGGGAAGGAGCTCCGAACCGCTCGCGACGTATCACTTCTGTAAAATGAGGCAGCGCAACATGGCATGGACGATTCCATGATCTCGGCACCGCCAGGGGTAATCAGGACTCTCGTTAGTATCTGTAGTAACGTACCATGATATCAGTGAGGTAGTATGCAGGTGCAAAAGTATACCAGCCATTGTCGTAGCTCAAACCTGGTTGAGTCAAGCCTCGTGAAAGCTTAGCTGCTATAGTGACAATGATATTCCCCGTTCGATCAAGCAAGCCGAGCCCGGGATGACCATAACACCGCTTGCTTGGACAATTGCTCACTGGAAAGTGGACGAATACGTGATCAGAAAAGATTGTGTTCATGTAAAAAGATGGATTCCTGTCCTTGCTAGCTTTTGTACAGAAAGATAACCCTGTCCTCCGATGCGCGTGCCCTCCAGCAGGCAAAGCCAACAACACCGAGGCTGATAACGCTATAATGTGGTAGTAGTGTGGTATTGTCCCTTCCAGCAGGGTCCACTCGGCATGACGGTCGTAAATGTACAATGTGTGAATATGTAGAAGAAGTATGAAGAGGAACGAGACTCGTGAATTGCATCAACATGGCTTAACGGTCGACCGTTGGCGATAAACGACCCCTGAACCAAGCAAGAGATCTACTCGTCCCGTCTCCTCTTCTTGGCGCTGCCTGCGGCTTCCTCGTCTGAGTAGGCACTTTGGCTAGAGCTGCTTGAGCTGACTGCCATTTGTGCAGTGGTGTCGAAAAGCATTGAGCCGAGCTCGCTGGCGTCAGAATAGTCTTGCCCTTGGAAACCAAGACCTTGCTGCTCGCCCGTGGCAAGAACGCCCATGACGACTGTGCCGGCACCGTGGGTGCGCTGGTGCTGGCTCAGATTGTCGGAGCGAGAAAACTTCTTGCCGCAGTCGGTGCACTCGAATGGCTTGTCGTGGGTGTGGAGAGAGCGGTAGTGGCGCTTGAGGTGTTCTTGACGGCGGAAGCGACGGCTGCAGAGAGTGCAAACAAATGTCTTGGAAGGATCATCGGTAAGCGACTGCTTGCGACCACGGCGAGTGGCGCTTGATTGAGACGATTGTGCGGTTGGAGTGTTCTGAGATGGAGAGGAGGCATTGCTGCGAACGGAGTGTGGAGTCTGCTTCTGCTGGGTGTGCTGGTTGGCTGAAGTGTGCTTCCTTGCTGGTGTCTGTTGAGCCGACTGTTGATAATCAAATGACATGTTGTGCTCGGAGAAGCTTGAGAATTCGGAGCCAGGGGAGAGAAGAGGGCCGTCCTCACTGAAGCTGGACTCCGTGAAGAAGCTAATGTCCTGAGTCGCTCCAGATTCGGTGCGCTGACGCTTGAGGTTGGCAAAGTGAGCGCCGTCGGCGGCGTACTCCTCGACGCCCAGGTCGAAAAGTGGCTCGAATTCTGGAACGCCGCCAAAGGTAAAGTCGTTCTGAGATGGGACGGTGTGTTGGAGCTTGGCAGGTGAGACGTTGCCCCTGAGCATGAACTTGTGCTCTTCTTCGTCACCGGCGTAAAGTGTCGGCAGCGAAGAAACGTTGCATGAGAAATCGCCGACGGTGAGGTTGCGTGGGTCACAAACTTCAGAGTCAGAGACAACTGAGCGTGGAATTGGTGAAGGTGATGGAGAAATTGATGATGTGCAGCCAGAGGCCGAAAGAAGGTATGAGCTTTCGGGAAGCCCCGCGTGCGGATGCAGGTACGCTGCGGAATCAGTCAGCCACAAATTCTTGTGCATTCATAATTATTCGTGCGCAATGCAACGCAGTTCACACTTACCAGGAGTCAATGGCGGTGAGTTGTGGGTCGTCCACTCAGCAGACAAGACATCGGAGAATATTTGATCATCGTCGCACTGTGACTTGACGCCGTGGAAAGGCTGGCTGAAGTAGTCCATGTCGATTGGGGTCTGCAACATGTTGCAAGGGCTGTCGAGGTGTGACGAGCTGAAGCTGCCCGAGGCAGAGAGGGTTGGAGTCGATGGCACGGTATGAGAGGCGGCGAAGCGCATCATGTATGGTGCTTGCTCTTGCTGAAGGACAATTGCAGGCCTGTGGAATCGTGGCTTTGGCGATGCAGAAGGTGTTGGCATGCCCTGGGAGTAGAGCATCTGCGAGCGGACTGGTTGGTACTGAAAGTAGTCTGTTGACTGTACAGGAACACTGGTTGGTGCAGGGGTGTAATAACCCTGGTTCCTGTTGTGGCAGGTTTGTTCTGGGTTGTAGTAGAAAAAGGCAGATTGGCCCATGGGCTGAGCGATGTATTGGTGCTCCATCGTGATGTAGAATGTGGTGTCTACAGGGTATATGTATTAGATTCTGGAATACGACATGGGGCGGGTTCGTTCCTGGAATGGAGGGTGGCATACATTTAAAAGGATCGGGGAGCTAGCGTTTCAGGCCGATATAATCGTGTCTGAGATGTAGGCTCAAACAGCGATCGAGAGAGAATGATGTAAAAGGCAGATAGAGAGTGTTGGCTATGCACGGCACGCTGCTTTTGGCCGGTGACGCGGAATGAGTGGATGAGTCGACGGAAGTAGGGTAGGTCGTGTGTTTAAGAAGGAATGTAGTAGACTAGTAGACTGCGATCGGCAGTAAGGGTCTGGTGCAGCAAAAGCAAGTTGAAGGAAGGGCTTGTGGAGATGCTGGTATCTGGGAATACTGGATGACGATGACCGGTGATAAACCCTCTTGATGAATGGACTGGATGAAGCAACTGTACTGGGGGAATGCGGCATAAATGTAGTGATCAGCAATAGCAGTGCTCGCTCAGGACGACCAGTGTCGGAGGAGTCGTGAACGGCTTTGAAGGGACAAGATTTAGTGGCTGAAGTAGCGTCGCTCCGGTCGGAACAAGGTCGAAGTGGGACACGTATGGAGCACAGACAGGCACGATGGTGCAGGCACGTTGGTCCGGCGAGAGCAGAGTACAAGGGAACGAAAAAGGCGCTGAGCCCTGGCCCATGCCTCCGACACGCTCACGCTCACCCACGGCCACGGGGATGAAGCCAGACAGTTTGGTATGAGGGCCCCATTTTCGCTGAATAACAACAAGTGGAGTCGCAGTCTCCGTTCTACTCGGTCCCGGTCCCAAAACCGAAGGAGAGAATATAAACTCTGGGACTAATGCATCTGGTTATGCAGGTCGCTTGGCTTATGCATGCCCATCAGTGCTTCCATAACGTCGGTTCTGCATAACAAGTTCATCAGTACAAGCAGGTGCTGGTGCTGGTGCTGTCAATCGTGTTTCTTGTCCAGGCCAGATCATTCGCCCGATTGGGCAGTGGCTCATGCTGTTCGCTAGTTGTTGCTTCCTCCGATTCATGTTCGTTCGCGTTAGGTACTGTACTGTACGTCCTTCCTGCTGTCCGCCCACTACTGGCTGGACCCTTCAAGTGCCTTTACCCGACCTCGACCTACCAGACGAATCGATGTCGTTTGTTGATACCGGCGTCAAGACGCGTTCGTTGTGTTTACATTCATCGTTATTTTGTCTTACTCGCTCTCCACACCCGCACGCGTCCCTGACCGTTGACGTTACACTCATCAGTGAGCAAACGACCGGTGTGGGACGCGGGACACCGTGCAACGACTCTCGACCACTGTTGGATAACGTTCGGCCTGTTACGCCTTATTTCCTGGCGTGAAGATAGAGGATGCAACTCCGGCGAGCAGATCCTCTGGACGAGGCCTTCAACCTCTTCGCCTTGCGAGATTACCAAAACGTTGACACAAACGACCATGCAGATATCCAGCTTGGTCTTTCAGCTGGCCATCAGGATACTCAGTGTACCGTACTTTGTGGATCTTCCTCAGGGGATGAGGAATGGTAATCGGATCCATTGCTACTCTACTGTATTGCTACCAAGACCGTCGATGTGCGGGATCTCGTATTCTTCTGCTCATCGCGCGCTCGACACTCCCACATAGTGCTACGGCGATATGGTGCAGAGGGGCAGCAAGATACATGCTTCGCCAATAGCAGTATACAGGCGATTCGTCAGCGCGTAGAACGCACACAAAGTACACCGCGACTTAACAAACGCTTCCCACGTAACCTATAGTGCAGAGCGAGTAATGAGGCGCGTGGCTCATCAGTCGTATACCATAAAGTTTCTGGTGGCGCAGCCAATCAATCGATAGGCGTGCTCATATCGATATATGATAAACCAAGAGGGAGTTGTAACGTGCCGAGTCATGGCCGAGGCACACTGAAAGGGTTCTGTGAGGCGCTGTGAGGCGTTCTGAGGCGCTGTGAATAGTTCGATTGTCGATTACAATCGCTCGACGCACACTGAAAGGATTCTGTGAGGCGCTGTGAGGCGCTGTGAATAGCTCGATTGTAAATTGCAATCGCTCGATTGACCTTGGGTCTCATATCAGAGAAGGAGCTGAAGGCGGAGGTATACCTGTGACAGCGCAGCTGAGCAGATTTGCCCATGGTGAGCAGGAGCTCACAGGCTGCGTGAGTGCTGATGCGGACAGGCCTCCAGACACTGTTTGTACAGGAACTTTTCACAATTGACATCATCTGACAGTCCGCTCATATTAATGGAGCACGTGGACTGGCATGTAAGGCGCAGAATATATTGCTTCGAAGCGCCACAAGACACTGTCGGCATGGTTAAGCGACGAATGGGGCGTGGTCGGAACCAGAAGGAGAAGGTGCTGTTGTTGGTTCGGCCATTCGGTCTGTCGGGCGTTCCCGCTTCCCCGCGCATCCATGATCGCAGACTAAACCCTGTTGCTTCAGACTTTCGTTCCTGGCCTTGGCGCGTTTCATCCTAGACCCTGTTTCCTGTCTGAGGGATCTTCAAATCTTGCCAACAGGCGCGTCGTCTTTGGCGGTTCGGCAGAAGACAGTTTCAGGTACTGATTTGATGATGGTTGTCAATTTTTGTGACCGCGCTTCTGCTCAATGCGTGCACGTCACTAATCATTGATATTCGACCAACTCTACGCTCACAATTGACAAATGATTGTCAGTTCGTCTTTCAAGAGAGGGTCTGTAAAAGCCTCCTCACATTGATTCTAATCGTGGGCTGCGGCCCAATGGGTCTGGACGATATACCAGATACATTAAGACCCCACCCGAGATTCGTATTGTTTTCGTTGCTTGAGCGAGCTATCCTTCTCCTCGAAGCTTTTCTTTGAGTTCATCATCGCTCTCCACGTGTAATAATCAGCAAGGTAACTAACGCATACACACATTTTGGTGCGCGAGTCAGCAGGGAGGGGCCATCTTATTTGCAATGGGACTGTACGAACTTGGAATGGGTTTGTATACAGCTCCGGTGGCTTGATGCGCTAGAACCTCGGCGGACGTTCTTCAGAAAGGGGCATACGGCCGATGATGTTACTTTCAGACTACATTGCATTGTGAGCTGCTGGTGTGCTCTACCATAGTGGCTGAGAAAATGGTGACGGGAGGTTACGCACACACGAGTGCTTAGAGCCGGACTCGAGGTATGGCTCGCTGGACCTTGCTGCTTGCTAATGACCTACTCGTGTTCATGTTCCTGGCAGAATGTCCAGCAGAGCAGGGACACGTGATGCATCAAAATGCTTGCAGCCACAGACTCGGAGGCTTGAAAAACACGTGCAGCCTCCCGCACGCAGGGTAGATCCAGTCATGCGTCATTCTCCGAGCATTTCCTGGACCCCTCGACATACCTTGCAGCTACAGTACTGACTACGTCATAATTTCGCTTTTGCATAACCAAGGCATTCAGACTAATGCTCGGCTGGATCCTGCACCTCGCTACACTGCTCTCCCTTCGCAAGACCCTCGGCCGGTTCCCTGAGTCATCCCTGTTGAATCAATAGATCCTCGGATAAGTTCCCAACCTCACGAGGGGAAGCTTTGCAAGGCTACCGAGATCTATCACGTAACTTCAGCACCAGATGTTGACGATCACGTCTCGCTCTAGCCTATCTTCACTGCTTCATGCGAAATAGGAATCCCCCGCGCGAAGAAGTTTCGCCTCGGAGCTTTGTCCTCGCCGGAAATCCACCGCAGTCCGAACCATTGATGGCGTTATGCTGACGAGCAGAATTCAATGGCGCTTGAGCTTGCCTGCTATCGCGTCCCGCCCGTCAGGACAGATCGGCGCCGTCAAAGTCTGTTACGCATAAGGTTCGATCAAGAAAGTTTAGAGTTGGCCCTACGACGGGCGATCCCGCTTCGGTCGCTTGACCGCGGGGCCGCTTCTGCCGCCTTATAGCGCCGCTGATCACACGTGGTGAGTGCTCTTTCCGCATTCGATGATATCTAACCCGGGGCAGGCACAAGAGCAAACTCTATCTCTTCATCCCACCCTGATGATTCCCTCGTTCGCCCGTATTGGTCTAGATGTGTCAACAAATATATATAGGCCGCGTCCTTCCCACTACTGCTTGCACGCGTCTTGTTGATGTTGTAGCAACAAACAGATCCCCTCTGGTGTGTATGGGCTTTCGACGGTCGATTCGATAGCCCATCGCCGTGCATCTGTGCAGATCCAACCACACCAAGCCATGGCCTCTCCCAGTCCTGCAAGCCATGCTGTCAAGCTCACTTACGGCCGACGCCCTGCTGCAGAGCACAGGCACGTGTACTTTCTACTACTCTTCGATCCGCAGAGGCCTCGTATGCCTCGTTACCGTCGCCAGTTCACACTCGTCGTGGTAAACGGTCGCAAAGTCTGGCCAGATTGCACTACAACGACAACGGTCTGCAATTTCCTCGGCTTCTAAACAGGAGAAGACAGGAGAGCAAGCCATCTTTTTACTACCGAGCTGGGCTTGATTGAAGTTCTTCAGCCATTGAGCATACCATGGAGCTGACGAGGTACCATGGCGTTCAGTATCGACGATGCGATCGTGCTGCGGAGAAAATCAATGTTCCGAAGGGTACTGCATCTTGCTGTACTGTACAGTACATCAAAGGCTGTGAGTCTATCCACACGGCTGGATTGCTCGTCATGCAAACATCCGCACTTCGTTCATTGCATATTCTATCTGTGGTTGTTCGCCGACACCTGCGTGTCATGATGATGATTTCGGCAGGGTCGCTACATATTCGCGTCGATCCATCTCCAGATCTTCAAGAAGTATTGCTCGTCGATCGGACCAACATCACGCATAGCTGGGATCTTGGCTTCCGTCTGATCCACTGCAAAGGTCTTCTTGTTGGTCGGCTCATCGGTGCCGTCCTTCGTGTAGACCTGCCAGAGGCCTAGAAGATTAAATGCGGGGTGATTCTGCGCACCTTGATGCTCCTGTTCCTCGAGTTGGCGGACCCATTTTTTCGCTTGTAGGACCTCGAAGTCTTGCCAAGAAGCAAGCCACTTGAGCATTTGGGTCCACGTAGGGTTTTGGCGTGCGTTCACAATATGGCGGATATGCACGAAATCTGTCACGCTCTTATCGCACAGTCCGCCTCCGCTTATTTCGTCTTGCATGTTAGGCCGACCGTCCGTACTCTTCACCTCACCATCTCTGGACTCACTAACGTCGTCGACTCCACTCATGCCTTGGACAATTGCGTTAGCTGCGATATCCACCGGGAGCCAGTCGAGCCTTTCGTCGAGATCGGGGAGTGTCCGAGTCAACTTGACCAGACTGAGCATCAATGGCCACGCTTCTTTCGTATTCCATACCCCTTTGTGGGTGTCTCCAGAAAGTTGACCTACGCGGAAGATCGATACTCGCCCTTGCAGCGCCGCAAGCCTACTTGCTGACTCGCAGATGTGCTCAGCGACCCATTTACTTCGGGAATAGCCTAGTTCACTGGCGGCCGATGGCTCGCTCACCATCTCTTCCGGAATCGGGTCCGATGGACATGCCATGACACTGGCCACGCTGCTGCAGAAGCCAAATCGAGGACATGTCCGCTTCGAAGACGACAATGCCAGGTTAACCAGATTTGTCACACCTGCATGCTGAAATTAGCAAAGACAACAATTATCAACGACCGTCCCACACGGCTATAATGCCAATGCACAGCTAGATGATCCATGCAAGCTCATCTATCCCAGACAGGCTTGTGCCCCGCCCACTCGGAAGAAAACGACACTGCCCTGGTTGTTGGGCTCTTGCACTTCCAGGTCTTGGACATGATAATTTGTCTGGACCTTCTTGTGCATATGCAGGGCGTTGCAGATCTAAAGAAAGCACAATGTGCATGACGGACTTACCAGCGATATTGTCCTTCTCAAAAGACCGCAGTCTCATGCGGAAATTGACCGACCAAGCTACATGCAGTATAATCGTCGCCTCATTCGATATCTTGTTGTATAGATCGTCGGCAAGACCGAGCCGGGCATCGCCCAGTGACGATCTCACAACAACGACTTTGGACTCGTCGATCGCACCTAGGCCTCTCTGCTCCAGTGCCTTGTTGACTCGTTCTTGAGCGGCGTGCACATCAGCCCCACGCACAAGACAGTAGATGCGCGATACCGAATCGCTCTCGCTGTACAGGTGCAAGACGTGGGCGCCCAGAGCACCCGTTGCGCCAGTCAGTACAACGACATCCCTCTCAGCTTCAAGTTCTTTGGCGACGTTGGAGTCCGTGGATTGCAATTTCGCGTTCTGACCCGCATCGCCTCGTGATACAAACTTCGTATACCGCTCAACCAAGTCGAGCATCAACTTGTGCTCCGCTTCGTTATCGTCGCCATCACCATTAATCTTTTGCGAATCTCGAGCATCACCATGACGCGCCTTAACGATCCAGTCAGCCAAACGGCGCACCGTTCCGCAGTCCTCAACGATGTTCAGCGGTAACTGTTTTCGATTCTGTTCCTGTCCCTTCTCCGCGGTTTCACCACCGGCGTTGTCGTTGGACTTGTCGTTCTCGTTGCGTGACAGCAGTTGTCTCAAGCCGTACCTTATTTGCATACCCGCGACAGAATCGACACCGAACGCGTACAGGTCTGCGTCGTCATCGAGCGCGCCCTTGGATGTTACGACTGATTGCACTATATCCTTGACCGCGCCGAGAACTTTTGAATCGGGCACGTATGAATCTCCGGAGCTGATACTGCCCATTTGGACGTACGCGTTGTCGATCTCTTTGCTGAATCGTTTCTCTGCTGCGCCCCGAATGAGGGTACCTTTGCTACTTTTCTCGAGCGGAGTGTTAAGGGTCGTCATAGGGACAAGCATCTTTCGTGGTATTCTAGCATGGTCTTGAGAATCTGCGTTCATTTTCTCCATCAGAGGCCAGATTCTGTCAAGGAGGTCCTTATCCGACATTCCTTGCGCAGACTCTGATCGGAACAGCAGGACGCCTGGAAACGGTTGACCATTGCCAAAGATGATAACGTCGTCGAGTAAGTCTGCGGTCGCTATGGAGCCCTCCAATGGCGCCGGGTCGAACTTCTTGCCAGTGATGAGAGTAAGTTGAGAGTCTGCACGAGAGTGATATCGCCATGCGTCTTTGATGTCGGGATGTGGTGCGAATAGGTCTGCGCTGGCGAAACTGCTATCGTTTCTGTTCGTCTTCGCCATATGCGGCCATCCGGTAAGAATCACTAGTTCAGTGAGCCCCTCGCCATTGTCGTCCTGCTTCTCGAACCGTAACTTCTCGCTCCCAACATCGCTGCGTAGATACTGCCACGCCTTGTCCTTTTCGTAGTCGCGATGGCTAGACATGATGAACCCACACTCTGCGCTACCGAACCTCGAAATGAGGTTGACGCCGTTCCGTACTAGTCGACCACCGACTTCGTCTGGCAACGCAGCACCTCCGACTCCGACGATATCCATCATTTGTAGGTACCGCAACCCGTTGTCGTCGGCTTCGAGAGATTGAAGCACATAAGGTACACTGGAAAAGTACTTTACAGGCGGCAGCTGGTTTTTGCGTCGACATTCCGCCGCGACATCTAGACATTTGACCACGTTGCCTGCAGTGATGGGTAGTCCTCGGCCGGGGAACAGCCAGATCAATGCACCTGATGTCCACGCTCTGAAGCAGTCCGCCACTCCTCCATGGTACAGAGGCGTGGTTGTGAACGTGGCCTTTGTTCTTCCGTCCTTGAAGCGAGGCAACACACCGGCGCCGGCGCGGTGCGTTTGTGGAATTGGCTTTGGGACACCAGAGGATGTTCCAGAAGTATGATGCAAATATGCGACATCGGTATCTTGAATTTCGAATGGTTCCTCGAGAAGATAGCGTCCAGTGCTCAATTTCATGAGTTGCATGATATCAAATTCGGATTTAAACGGTAGAGCCTTGGCCTCCAGTGTTTCGGATTGCTGTGCAGCAGAGGTCGCTTGCTTCGCGTACATCGGATCGTGGTAGATGAGGCTAGCGCCGCTTTCATTGCAGAGATGTGCAATGGCAGATGGTTGACATTGTGGTGCGATGAGCAGAACTGCCTTGCCGAGACGCATCAACCCTAGCCAGGTGAGGAGGAATTCAGGTGTACTTGGGCATATCAGAGCGACGGTCTGGCATTGGAACAGCTGCTCAGCGTGGCGCTTTTGTAACAGAGCGGCAGTCGCGAGGGAGGCGCGTTGGAGATCCTTGAATGTATAGACTGAATGTCCCCACGGTCGATCGTGTGAGACCTTTGATGGTGAGATGGCGAAGCCGGCTGCAGGTAGTCCTCCATGTTCTTCCGCGAGAGTGTCAATGAGTGTGTTGATGTTTTGAAAAGACGTGTCTATAAGATTCTTCGAAGCTGCCTGGCCCAGTGTGCAGGTGAAATAAGTTGGCTCGGCCATGTTGGGTACTTTGTCTTGTGAATTTGATGTATAGTCGCGACCGGGACTGGACTTCGAGAAATTGGTTCTAGAATAGATCTTGCTGCCAGCCGTGAACGCACGACAACTCGAAACGCCTCACTGTCTGGTCAGATATTCAGACAAGGCCTCGGACAGTATGTTTCCGGAACCTAAGGTAATATATACTCCTAATCACAGACCGAGAGCCATAGTTCAATAAATAGTCCACCAGTCGCGGTCAATGACGTTTCCTCACTTCCCCAGAAACATTGAATTCATCACATTCGCCAAGTCTCAAGGTGACTGCCTAGGAGAATGTAAAAAGCCGCGCTTTTGTGACTTCAAGATCACATGCACACCATTTTGTGCATCACAACCTCGACCATACACGATGTCTGGTCTGTCCTTCTCGCTTGGAGGCAGCAGTACCTCTGTGAAGCCCAAAGCGCAGGCCCATTCGGCAAATTCGTCAAATGGAATCAAACGGCCTCATGCAGCGCTTCACGACGAGTCAGATTCCGATGACGAGAACAGGCGGAAGCAGACAGTCACGCATTTCGGTTCGAGTGGTGCAGTAAACGTCCACAGGCCAAAGGTCGAGAAGAAGGCCCTTGTCATTCAGCCACAAGCAAATCGCGACTGGAAAGAAGCGAGCAGAAACAACGTGAACCAGCGGTCAAGACATGCCGGGCATGGTACGGAACAGTCACTGAGCTTGGCCGAGCGAGAAGCGCAGATAAAAGCAATCGAGGACAGCAATAAGCCTATTTACGGATTGAACACATTCGAGAAGAAGGAAAACGGCGACACGAACGGTACTACAGAACAACAGGCCCTGGATCAACCCGAAGAAGGGGTTATCACCGAACCCATACGACTAAAGACAGACGATGAGCGTGCTCTTGAGGCACTGCTCGGAAAACAGCCGGAATCGGATCTTATGATCCCAGCAGCAGCGGCCACGGAAGAGGAAGCATTTCAACGAGACTTCCGGTCAGCTCCAGATATGGCAACACTCGATCAGTATAAAGCTGTCCCCGTCGAAGAATTTGGCGCAGCTTTGCTTCGCGGCATGGGCTGGAAAGAAGGCCAGGGCATCGGGAACCAAAAGGGAAATAAGCTCGTCAAAGAAAACCAACCTGAGCGGAGGCCGGCGCTGCTCGGTATTGGCGCAAAGGCCGACGCTGCTGTTGCGGAGGAAATGGGAGCATGGGGCAAGGGCACCAAGAAGCGCAGAGAGAACGTCGTCTATAATCCTGTTGTAATGCGAAACAAAAAGACTGGAGAGGAGCTTACGGAGGCGGAACTGGAGGAGCGCGTCAGGGAGCAGAAGTACGAAGACCTCGACCGCAAGGCAGAGTGGGAGCGGAAACAGCGCGATGCAGAGAAGGATGCAGAAAAGGCTCGAGATAGGCGGAAAAGGTACGACGAGAGTGACGAGGAGTATGAGTCTAAGCGGCGCGAACGGCGAAGAGAAAGGAATCGGGAGGAAGAACGTCGCTCTTCGAGACGAGAAAGATCTCGAGATGGAGATAGTCACAGACACAGAAGTCGCGACTCTAATGATCGCAAGGACCGCGATCGCAGGAGGGACAGAGATGACCGAGATCGAGATCAGCATCGCAGCAGAAGAGACTACGAACGCGACGACAGAGACAGAGACAGTAGGCGGCATAGACGATAGACGATAGACACAATTTGATACCCATGGCCTTGTCCGCCATTATTTGGATACCACCTTGAAACGGTAGCATTCGTGGCCATGCAATATTTGCCATACCACACGCGCATGAAGCCTTTGGGCCATTGCAATTACTGTTTCTCCAGCGGTTGATTCGAGAGAACATCTGTCTGTTCGAGTTGGACTGATGTCGCGACACCTGACTAGACACTTGTAGAGTCCTTCAATGCCACCTCACAACCTCGACATCTCGTCCTCCATCTTTCTCTTCTCGGCCAGCTTTTCCGAAAAGCGTCCTCTCTCCTCCCTCAACAGTGTAAAGACCCAAAACCATGCGCACACCTCCATGAAACCGACCGTGAACATCAAGTCATTCTTCAGCAAATCCCCCGGACCCTGCTGCCCAAGCCTGCCAATTGCACCAGTCCCAGAACCAAACATGCCGTCATCTTTGAAGAGCCAGATGTAACCGGTAAGACCGAAAAGCGCGGTCAATCGAACGGGTACCTGGCTGATCCAGTACTCCAGCGCGGTGATCTCGGGCAAAGACGCGGCGACCAAATCTGCGACACCGGCCATGGCGAGAATGACGGCAGCAAGGGCAGTAGTTTCGGTTGGCTTGTTGAAGTGACTGCATGGCGCAATGCGCATTGCTTCGCCCAGAATGACAACGATTGATTGATCTGCTAGTTTCTTGGGCGCCGTGAGCAGGAAGTAGGCAGCTGTTATGTGGAAGACGGACAGCGTGCGAATGAGGGTGTAAGCGTTAAAGATGGCCATTGTTCCGTTGAGTCAAGTCCGGTGCTTGAGAGATACCAGAGTTGCGGAAGTGTGTTACAAGGTCGTGTGAGCTTCAAGATGAAGTGGTGAAGTTGCTGGAGAATTTACGGTTCGCGAAAGGACGCCGGATGCTGGTCTTAACTCCTAACTCCGATGGTATAGTCAGCTATCAGTGATTATCAATCGTGGTTCCCTCTCCATTATATCCTCAGTCTCACCTCTACAAGATCATGGCCAGAGACTGGATCCTAGACGATATGGCTAATGAGAACACTGTCAACGAAAAGTCCAGCTTACTCGATTCGACTGTTGATGAGTCACTGTCTACTGATTCATCGCCTGATAACGCCGAACATGAAGCACGAAGAGGAAGAAAGACATTTATATTCGGCTTGTTCGCTCTGATCGTCCTCGTTCTTCGCATTTCGCTCGCGATCGAGTTTCTCGGGCTTGGACAGAGCGATCATTCAGCCCACCATCATGATATCCATCTCACACATGCCCACAAGATTCTCAAAGAGACACCACTGATAGGTTCGCACAGATGACTCTCGCTGTTCGTCAACTGTTGATGCTGACTGATCGAAGATGGACATAATGATCTACTGATTTCGCTGAGAGCTAAATATGGTAACAAGCTTTACGACAACAACTTCCAAGAGCTTTTCGAGAATGGAGGCCTGTTCGGAGAGTTCGACGTTCCGAGGATGGAAAAGGGCAAGATGGGAGGAGCGTTCTGGAGTTTGTTTACGCCGTGCCCAGCTAACGTGACGGACTTCTCAGACGAGAACTACGAGCCATGTAAGTCGACTGGTACAGAACAGTCTCGCCGACGACCCAACTGACTACCACCTCAGATGTCCGCATCACCCTCGAACAGATCGACCTAATCCAACGCCTTGCTACCCTCTACCCAGCCTACTTCACACCGACCCCTTCGACCCACGCGGCGCACCGTGCTTTCAAATCGCACGACCTGATCTCTCCGCTCGGCATCGAAGGCCTGCACCAAATCGGCAACAGCCCTAGCATCCTGCGGCTATACCAAAGCCTCGGCGTACGCTACGCAACCCTGACCTGGAACTGCCACAATCGCTTCGCCGACGCCGCTATCATCACCGAGGACCACACCAACACCTTCGTCGCTTCGCCACTCCATCATGGCCTCAGTGCGGCTGGCCGCGACCTCGTGCTGGAGATGAACAGGATCGGCATGCTTGTCGACCTCTCGCACGTCAGTGACGCAACGATGCGTTCAGCACTCGTCGGAGACGACACTCTGTATGCCACTGACCCCATCACCGGACAGCAGACGCCGTGGAAGGGGTCGATCGCACCACCCATATTCAGCCACTCGTCGGCCAGGAGTCTGTGTCCACACCCGAGGAACGTACCAGATGACATATTGTTGCTTGTCAAGAAGCGCAACGGAATCGTCATGGTCAACTTCAACCCTGATTTTATCTCCTGCTCGCCTCCACCTGCGGACTCGGTCTCCAGAATGCCGGTTTTCGAGAAGGAGAACAACACATTGGCTCAGGTGGTGAGGCATATCATGCACATCGGGGACTTGATCGGGTATGAGCATGTGGGATTGGGCAGTGATTTTGACGGTATCGAGCACGTTCCGGAAGGACTTGAGGATGTCAGCAAGTTTCCAGACCTGGTGGCCGAGTTGTTAAGGAACGGAGTCAGCAAGAAAGAGGTCAAGGGAATTGTTGGTGAAAACATCTTGAGGGTGTGGAAAGAAGCGGAGAGGGTCAGTGAGATGCTCAAGAGCAAAGGCGCGAGAGTCTTGGAAGACGACGTGTACTGGCCGGACAGGTGAGGTCGACCATTCACGGAGTGTGACACGTTGGTCTACCGATTCAATATGCCGCCATGCCAATGTCTATAGATCTGCCCAACGGACTTCCTGGCGAGCCTGCGTAGTATCTCTTTACTCAGACGGTAGCTTGGTGGCGGGTTGAATCCACTCTACGAGTACATGTTGCGCAGGGCTGAAGCTTTTTTTGTTTGCTAGATATCCACTTTGCTTTTCCTTTTGCCCTTCGTACCTGACCTGGTATCATCACTACATTTCGCCGTCTAATGTTAAAATCTTTTTCCACCTTCATCAAGTTCTAGTAGTAGAGGATCGTCTAGTGGTGGAAGAGACGGATGCCCTGCTCAACGAAGGTAATGCCCATCTTGTCGGCGGCAGCCTTGACGGCGTCATCATTCTGGCTACCGAAAGGCGCAGCAACGTACTTGACACCGGAGCGAGCAGCGCGGTAGACGTTGTCAGTGAATGGGAACTGTAAAGGTGTCAGTAGGCCGTCAGGCGAAACGTCATCGGAGGATACACTTACGAAAGCATCACTGCTGCAGGCAACCTCGGTCAACTTCTTCAACCATTCGGCGCGCTCCTCGGGGGAGAAAGGAGTTGGCACCTCTTCGAAGCACTTCTCGTAGTCTGCCTTCTCGTCCTCGTTGATGGGAGTGCTGCCAGAGCAGAGCATGTCGATTGCGTTACTCTTGTCCGGACGCTTAGTACCCTTCTTCCACTTGATGTTGAGAGCACGCTCGTGGAAGCGCATGAACCAGTTGTCGCTCTTGTCACCCGCAAGACGTGTGCAGTGGATACGGCTCTGCTGACCAGCACCAAGGCCGATGACTTGACCATTCAGGGCGTAACAGACAGAGTTAGACTGGGTGAACTTGAGCGCGATTGTGGCGACCGTGAGATCGCGAAGGGCTGATTCAGGTACGGATGTCTTGCCGAAAGTCTCCTGTGGAGTGATGTGGTAGTTGTTACGGGCTTGACGGAGGTTGATGCCGTAGACAGTGCGGGTCTCGGTCTCTGAAGGCTCGTAGTCGGGGTCCATCTGCAGGACGAGGTACTTGCCGCCCTTCTTCTTGCTCAAGATCTCAAGGGCCTCCTTCTGGTAACTTGGAGCGATAATACCATCGGATACCTCGCGAGAGATGATCTTGGCGGTAGGAAGATCGACCTCATCGGAAACAGCAATCATGTCGCCAAAGCTAGACATACGGTCTGCACCTCTGGCTCTGGCATAAGCCTGAGCAAGAGCAGAAGTCTCGATGCCCTCAATGTCATCAACCATGTAAACCTTGCGCTCGACCTCGTTCAACGCGACACCGATAGCAGCGCCGGCGGGAGAAACGTGCTTGAAGCTTGCAGCAGCAGGCTTGTGGAGAGCAGCCTTGAGCTCCTTCACGAGCGGCCATGCGTTGAGAGCATCGAGGAGATTGACATAACCAGGAGAGCCGTTCAAAACCTTGAATGGAAGGTTGGAGTCGTGCATAAAAGCAGCAGCGGGCTTTTGGTGAGGATTGGTACCGTAGCGGAGGGAGATGTGCTGCTGGCCTTCGCTGGAGTACTTCTTTCTGAAAAAGTCCGAGATGGCAGCGTCGTAGTCGGCGGTATGCTCAAAGGCCTTGAGAGCGTAGGTCTGTCTGGTCTTCTCAGAAACGTCGCCCTTTCCCAATTCAGACAAGAAGTCGTGGTAATCGGCAGGGTCGCTGAGGATGGTGACACGAGAGTGGTTCTTCGCGGCAGCTCTGATAAGAGTCACACCACCAATGTCGATCTCCTCGACGGCTTCTGGGATGGTGACGCCAATCTTTGCGATTGTGTCCTTGAATGGGTACAGGTTGCAGATGACATAGTCGACCTTGTTGATGTTCTGATCGGCAAGGTCCTTCTCGTCGGAAGCAAGATCGCGGGCGAGGATACCGGCGTGGACTGCGGGGTGGAGAGTCTTGACACGGCCAGAGAGCATCTCTGGAGCCTTTGTGATGGCCGAAACATCTCTGTGACATTATCAGCGTGCGAATCTCCTCGCCGGTGTCCAGTAGTCATACTCAACTGGAAAGCCTGCCTCACGGATCAACTTGGCGGTACCGCCAGACGCCAAAAGACGAACATTGTTCTTGACAAGGCCTTTTGCGAGGTCGAGAAGGCCAGTCTTGTTGAAGACCGACAAGATGGCTAGTTTCAAGTCAGTGCTGCGAACGCGAAACGTTGGTGTGATACGGCCTTACCAATCTTCTGGTTCTGCTCGGAGCTCATGGTGTAAAGGTACTGCGACGACTGCTTAGTGAATGCTCTTCTGATTATGATTGTATGCTTTGTTCTTCAGGCAACTATATCGAGATTTGTGGGCGGCGACAGGTCTCTGTTGATTGGTATCTTTCAGCGGATAGAGGCTGCCAAGCAAGCAAAGCAACCATCGGTACCAGGAAGCAAGACAGTTGGTTTGTCGGCTCAATTGAGAACTTCGTCCCAGTACAGCCTGTGCTACAACAGAAGGAACCTACTTACGATTTGTGATATTCAGTAAACCCCCATCAAAGATTGCTTTACAATGGGTGGACAACGAAGGTTGATGAACACAAACTGATAGTGGGGGACTGCGGGCGAGCGAGCAATTGCATCACCGCCGACCGTCATTTTATTTTTTTCACCATGCGACGTCGGACCCGTCGGCGAGCGGGAGAGTAGGCGCGGTTCGCACCGCAACTCTGAATTTCGTACCTCATCAATTTCCGCACGAAGAAATGAATCTTCTTCTTCTTTCTTCTTTACAAATAATGAACAACGCAAACAATCATCTCTAAACATAAAGCATTTTCAGCGAGAGCTCCTATACTGTGAGCGTCCATGATACTGAGAATCGTCCGTTTAAGGGTAGAACAGACCTTTGCAGAGGGTCTTGGGTGCCGTGTCCTCCCTATGATATGGAGGGGATGGCAATGACCAGCTGTACATCTATTCATCGTGGTGAATGATCTGTCGGACTGCGGAAGCAGTATCAGTCGAGTTTGGACTGGAACTAACGGCACAGGGAGTCAAGTATGTGTTACATTAGGACATTGATTATCTCTGCTGCCTTCCTAATATGCGCTTGCAGGGTCGCGCGTGTGTGCTATGCGAACTCATAAGTGGGATCGTTCTACTAATATATGCGTATCGTCGTCAGTGCAATATTTCTCGTTGCTGGGACATAATCGCTGCGTTGCTGGTAGAAGACTGATCACTTGGGCATTGAAGAAATTTCCCTTCTGCTGCGCCCATCAGACTTCATGATTTCCGTCAACTCTTTCATGCTCACGGGTTTTGTGAAAAAAAGATCGACACCGCTGGCGAAGGCTTCCTGTTGAGCTGCTGCACTTGCCAAAGCAGTCAAAGCAACAATGTTGGCTGGCCGCATGCCTGTCTTTCGCTCAAAGGCACGGATCTGCCGAGTCGCTTCCAGACCGTCCATGACCGGCATGGTGATGTCCATGAACACAAAATCAAAAGCTTGACATCTACCCTCGACAACAAGAGGCTTCTCGGCGTGAGTGTCTTGGTAGACTTGACAGGCCTCCTGACCGTTAGTCGCGGTCTTGAAGATATGGCCGTGCTTTTTCATATATAGTTTAAGGATGGAGAGATTGACAGGGTTGTCGTCGACGAGTAGGACGGTTACGGTAGGTTTGACCGACTTGGGTGTATTCTGAACGGTGGACTCTTTCTCGGCGATGGATGACCTTCTCACTTCGCCTTGCTGGAGAGCTTCAGTCGCGGCAGCAGCTAGTGTCTCCTGTTCCGTGCCTGCAGCGACGCCGAACAGCGCCTTCTTCACAGTCGGCGAGGACAATGGTCGTGGCTCCCCTGAACTCTTATCCTTTGCGCTGTAATCAAATGGTTCAGCGGCTTGTGATCCTGGTATATCACGTGAGCCTTCAGAACGGGTGCAAGGTGCTCGTCTAGGAAGTTGAGTTGTGGCGTGGGGAGAGGCATGCCGGCTCGAGGCACGCCTATTCGTTCCAGATTTCGATATTACTCCGTGGTCGAGACATGAAACGAACGCTTTGATAAGTTTTCTCGGTCCACAGCTATAACACCACGTCAGTCATGAATTCGCCAGACATCACATTAAAAGACTTACGGTTGACTGATATACTCAGTACATTCGTTCAACCGAGAAGAGGTGTGCTGCTGCGATAGCGTACGCGCAGATGACGCAGAATCGCACATGACCAGGAGCGGCTTTCCTCCGATGTTGATGGCTTGAGCCTCATCTCTAATACAGGCATCCTGACCGTCATCTGATGCTGCTCTGGCTATATCTGCAGTGGTGATGTAGACATCAGCACGCTCTGGTCGAACGCTAAATGACACGTTGATGCCAAGCCAGTCTTGACACATTTTCTTGAACGATTTCTGAAAAATGGCCCAAGAATTGGCTGAGTCCCTAGCCGTGGAGGACGGTTTCGTGGCTTGTAGAGGGCCGAAAAAATTGACCTGCAGACCTCTGGTACGCTGAGCCCGATCGTGAAGGTCGCTCTGATCCTGTGTCACCCCGACTCTGGACTCGATAAGATTTGGCACGGATATTTTGACTTCGCAACCCTGAGAAGGTGCGCTCTGAACTTGGACAGACCCACCCATTTTCGTGATCACGTCGTGTACAAGCCGCAGTCCGAGCCCTGTCCCGGGAGCTGAAGATTCCTCTTTTGAAAAGGGCGCGAAAAGAGACTCTTTCAAAAATGCTGTACCCATCCCCTTGCCAGAATCCGTTACGGTAAGAACGACTGTATGCTCCTTGCTACCTTGGGATTCCAAAGGAATAGCCTTGAGACTTACGCAGACATAACCAGAAGTCGTGAACTTTAGGCTGTTGGTAACCAGGTTGAGAAGGACTCGGCGCCAGGCCCCGGCTTGCGTACGAAAGATCCAATGCAAGTCCGGCCGTCGTTCGATGTCCAGAATTATGACGAGTGGTTCTCTTTTTAGGGACTCGGACTGCTTCGTGACGGGCGACATTTGACCAAGCAGACTGGCTGCGTCTTCTGCGAGAAAGGCGCCAGGCTCCTCGTGCCGTCGAATAACATGCACGTAGTCGTAACCAGCGAAAGCAGTCTCGACCACCTCCTCGACTATGAAGCTTAGATCCACATCATTTTCCGATGAAGTCATCGTTGGCTTTAAAACATCAAGCTGTGAGGTATGGCTGTCTCGGTTTTGGCTGTCGGCATCTTGCAGATCTGCATTATGCTGGGTGAGATCGTTGATCCTGGCATACTGGAGTAAGTGATCCATGGTTCCTAGTAAAGTCTTACAACAAGTCTCAGCCGTGGATATAAGAGACTCTTGAAAGGCATCCACGGCGGTCTCCCGTAGACACTCGGTACACCCAAGAATACCATGGAGCGGCGATCTCAACTCATGGCTGAGTGAGGAAAGAAGATCATTCTGTGCTTTAGTGACTGTGTTCACATCGAGTCTGGCAATTTCTGCCATTACGCTCTCTCCAACCGTTGAGAGAAAAGGAAGCTCAAAGTCGCGATTGAAAATTCTGACTGGGTCAAAAGTCCAGGTGAAGCAGGCAGCGAACCATCTCTTCCTCTGGTTGTCCCACAGTCCGGAGAAAGCCAGGTGCTGGGCCTCTGGGAACAATGTACGCAAAATGCGACGTTCTTTGGCACGACGACCTTGGCGGTTGAATGAATGCGATTGCGTATCTTTCTCTCCACGATTTGTTAAGGTGTCGGCGTCAGAGGCGGTAGCGTCAGGTAGGATCGACGGAACATGGTCGACATCTTCGTCATGGAGATTTCTCTCGTCGTGTAGCTCCCATATTTTGCCAGTGGGATACTGCTTGAGAAGGGTCTGTAGGAAATGCTCCGTCATTGGGTGCGGCGGCGCTTGGCCAGATTCAGTAGGCTGATGCGAAGTCACGCGACACGAAAGACCCAGGACGGTTGCATCTTTCTGATCCGGGACCCATGTGCTGTTCGAGTCGGTAGAGTAGTTCCTTGATACTGAGGGTCGAGACATGGGCTTGATACCTGGCGGAGGAGCATTCACACGGTTCTTATCAGTAGATGAATCGACAAGTCCACCGAATGAGCTGATTGAAGCGTCCAGAAACATGACACCACTTACTTCCATGACGTCGTTTAGTGTGGATGCGGCGGTTTTAAAGGTCGTGTTAACATCGTCAGAAGTGGCATCTTCATTTCTGTCAGAATTCTGGTGCGATCGAGGTGAGCCCTCGACGTGGACTCGGGTATCCTCTTCTTCTGCTTTTTCGGGGGGATCTTGCTCCTGGTCCTGATGGGAACGTGTGGAACTTTGAACAGAGTAGGGTGTTTCCGAATCCTGTGTCGCTTTTCCGGCTGGAAGCTGCTCCGTTACACGGTGATTAGATCTGCCAGAGTTGAGTGGAGGGCTGATCCTCGCTATGTGGCCGAGACCGTGTATCATGCGACGACTTCTCGCATTCTCCGACTTGGCGCGGGCCATTCCAAGATGAGACATGACGGTGGTTGACTGTGCAGAGATAAGCCAGCAGAGCAGTACATGTAGGGCCGGACTTACCATGTCTTTGAGCATAGTGATCTGCCAGTCTTCTAAGCCGGCTCGAGGAGTATCATCAAGCACACAATAAACACCTATCGCGAAGCCGTTGGGACTCATAATAGGAACGCCGCAATAAAAACGTGGGTGTGGTGCAGGGTACTTTGCGACAGTGTGTCGGAAAAGGGGGGCGTCTGCAAGGTCAGGTATGACAGTAACAGGTGGCCCATTGACAAGATCGGAAATTTGCAGACAGATAGTGGCGCTAGCGACGTGCTCGCAGTATGTAGAAGATCTCGGCAGAGCTACACTGCCACTCCAGAGAGCATCAAGATGACCGTCGACAGCTCCGGTCTGTAATGACAGCGACCTTGTGGCCTCAGCAACTGAGATACGGTTAGCGCTAAAGATCGAAACACACTGGCCTGGTGAATTTCACAGATGTATTGGGAAGTTCTGTCAAAAAAAGTAATGAAGGAGCGGCGCGCTTGTAGGCGAATGACACCAAGTTGAGCAAACGCAGTCAAGGCGGAATCTGATGCGAGGCGAACGACATTGTCCGAACCCCTCTGCTGAGTGGATTCGCTGGTCGATGAAGAGTAATATGATTCATAGTATCTACAGAGTTTAGTGTTAGCTGATGGCGCGGCATCCAACAAGGGACCAGGATGCTTACCGATAGAATTCGAGCTCTCTTTCTCTTTCAAGGTGCGCTTCAACCCTGGGAAACTGTGTAGCGGTTGCCAAGTTGAGGAAGGGAGGACATCCTGTGTCCATTGCGTGGCGTGTATCTGTGGTGAGAGGTACAAAGAATCATTTAGGTGTGATTGATAATCGAGATTCCGCCAACAAGTAGCCGCACGTCAGACAGCTCGACGGTGAGGCATAATCTCCTGGATAGTCGATGAAGGGTCTAAGTATTGAGACGGGCGATACTACAATTGTTTTGACGAGTGTAGAGAATGGAAGTGGTGATTCTGATGAATGTTTTGGGGTAATCACTGTGGAAGCGATGCTGAGCGCGGCCAATCGATATCCGTACAGATCGTAGGTCGAACGAGAGTGGTCGGAGAAGGTACCAGGTACTGTGAAGTTAGATGCGTCTGTAAGAGTCTCGTGGGAACGGCGTTGTCAATGGAAAGATGAAGACAAGTTGAAGGTGCGACTTGCGACTGCAGCTACGACCGGCCGTCTCGATAGAGCTTGATGAGCGTGAGACTCGCTGGAGGCGGTGGAAATACGGCAAAACGGAAGACCAAAAGGGACAGCACAAGTTGAGGAACTCCTCAAGTCAATGCAAGCCGAAAGGAAAGAGATGGCAGATGCCGTCCGACTGCGACCAGTACATCGTGCCGAGCTAGCGTCAGGAATTTCCAGCAAGCAGGGGAGGGAAATCAAGGGATCCCAAAGAGCGCGCTGTGGTATGTACAGTAGTGGGGCTCGACTTATCAATAATAATAGTCGGCCGTTTGTTCGCACAGGAGAGCCGCATGACTCGAAAGCTCATGCCGATGGAGATGTAGGCCACACGGGTACATGGATCGAAACCTATATGTATACTGGTCGATCTTATGCCGGGGCATGGTCCTCGCAAGGTGTCAAGCACACCACTGTCACAACATTGTTCAAGCCTTTTACCGACAACTTCTTGACTGTAATACGATGCTACGAAAAAAGGGGGTCCAGATAAGGTAGGACATGGTATTGTTCGACTTCGCGGTCATGTTTGACATGGAAATTCAGATGGCCATCCCGCACGCAGCAAGGTAGTGAGATTCTTAGGTAAAGCCCCCCGCTTCCGCCACGCGCCCCCGCGGTTGACAATACAAGTGGCACTCATTAGTAATACGGCATTCAGTAACACATCAACCTGTCAACGCTAGAGTTCGAGGAACTGTATAGAGCTTTGATTAATGATTGTTCGAAGCACAATCATTGCAACTATCTAGATACAATAGTAGTTATTTTGCTTTCTACCATAATACCATCTGTAGATATCTTAGGCATTAAAGACGTCCGAGGATTTGGAGGGTATCATTTGTTTTGTCACCCGTGTGGCGCCCTCGTTGGCGGGATCAGCAGCACTCCAGTGTGCGGTACGGTGTCGATCGCGGCGACGACCCGGCATGATTATGCCGTTCATAGAATTGGGGTTCTTATTTATTAGTTGTGCGCAAAAGAACGGGCGGGTGAATTGATAAGAGCTGTATTCTTGGATCTGCCACAGGACGACTACGTGCAAATACTGACTGCAACAGTCAAGCAGTGCTCTAGACTGCTCATGCCGAGCCGCCATGTCTCCACCGAAAGACTACCTTATTATGCATATGCATACAGTACATTTGGCGCACGAGTCAGGAGCAGTAAAAAGAAACAGGCCATAAAACGTGTCCATCCAAGTAGTGCCTGTACTTGCACAGGAGCTTTCTGCATACATGGCTGATACGGATGACCACGCGACAGCCAATGGAATATCCCGTCCGGAAGACCCTTCGACCCGACAATACCATAGTCAGACATAAAAGGTCGTGAACTAACATAAAAGAATTCCAAGGGTTTGAGGGTTGAAGTTTCATTTTCATTTTCATAGGTACTAATACAACAAGAGAATTTTACATTAGAATGTTTTTAGGAATCATTAGATGCATCATTGACATCTCTTCCAAAAGCCGCTTAGCAAGCGCGGACGTAAAGTCCAAGAGGGCTAGGGTTATAGTCCTCGAAGAACTCGAGAGCAAGACCGCCGGTCGAGGAAAGCTCAAAGCTGACGGTGGCACCGGCTGGGCACTTGTCGGAGCTGATGACGTAGGAGTTGCCAGACTTGAGGCTGCTGATGGCACCGTTCTGGAGAGCCTGAGATGGCTGGTTGGCGTATGTGGTGCTCTGGTTGGCGGTGCTGGACAGAACGTGAGAAACAAGACCACCTTGACCGTTGAAGCTGTAAGAGCTAGTCTCGAGCTGGTTCAACTCTGGGAACAGGAAGACGAGGGAGCAAGTCTTGCCGGCGTAAGAGGCAGGAATGTCAAAGTTGAAGATGGACGAGACGGTGCTGTTGACAGTGCCGTTGTATTGAGTGCCGTAAGCGGTGTTTGGAGAGCTCGACGAGACTGGCACGATCAGGTGAGGGTACTGGTAGTCACCGTTGATGTCAGCTGGGCAGGCACCGGAAGAGGCGGCCGCGGCAGCAGTGCTAGTGGCTGAAGCGGAGACGACAACAGAAGAGGCGCCGGTTGACATCGTGGTTGGGCAGACAGATGAGCAGCTGGTTATGGTGATCAATGTGGTCTGGTAAACGGTCAAGGTCTGGCCACCAGCAACGACCGAGGTGGTGCTTCCGGTGGTGACAGCAGTGACGGTAGTAGATGCAGAGGCTGGAGCAGTGACCGGAGCTGGAGCAGAAGCGCTTGCGGATGACTTAGCGGCAGAAGTGGTGGCGACGGCAGAGCTGAGGACAGAGCTGGCGGAGCTAAGAACAGAGCTGGCAGAGGACTTGACAGAAGAGGCGCTTGCGGATGCCTGGGCAGAGGTAACAGCAACGGCAGAGCTGAGAACAGAGCTAGCAGAGCTAAGAACAGAGCTGGCAGAGGACTTGACAGAAGAGGCGCTTGCGGATCCCTTGGCAGAGGTACCGGCGGCGATGGAGCTGAGGACAGAGCTGGCAGAGCTGACGATAGACGAAGCTACGGAGCTGGCGGCGGTTGGGGAGGTAGCAGCGGAGGCACCTGGAGAAGTGCCGGCTGGAACAGAGCTGCTCTGGGTTCCGAGAGATGGGCCAGGGATTGGGCTGACAACGGTGGCGGAGCCGGTCGCAGAGGCTGGGACAGTGGTTGGAACAGTGGCTGAAGCAACGCTGCTGACGGAAACTGGGGTCGAGGACGAAGAGGAGCTAGAGCTTGAAGCAGGGCAGCTGAGGTCGAAAAGAGGAGTGTTGGAGAGAGTCTGACCAACAATTCCGAAGCTTGGGCTGCTGCCATAGTCCTGAAGAGTGTACCACCAAGTGTTGTACTTGCCGAAGAGAAGATCGCAGCCGACCTGGTCCCAGTAGGCCTGGGCGTTGGCGGTGTTAGGGACAGCGAGGTTCTCAGTAGGACCGCTGACAGGCCAGCCAGTCTCGGTGACCCAGATTGGCTTGCCGGTGGAAGCCTCAGAGACGTTGCCAAGAGCCTGCTCGAGGAGAGACGCGCCCTGGTCAATGCCGTTGACCTGAGTGTTCTGGAAGTATGGGTACGCATCAACACCGATGAAGTCGACAGCGTTGACAACCTCGCTGTTGCTGCCGTTGACCCAAGCAGTCCAGGTATCGACGTGACCGATGGTCGCACCAGAAAGAGCGGTACCAGCAATGGCAGAGCGAACCTGGCTGATGTACGAGACAAGGGTGTCTGGAGACTGGCCTGGGTTGACGCTGCCGGCCTGAACGGCAGGTGGAGAGATGCGGTAGAGGTCCTCGCTACCGACAGAGATACCGGCAATGAGAGGAGCGAGATCAGCTCCGTATTGAGAGATGGCGTTCTTCAAAGCAGTGAGCTCGCTGTTGAATGCAGCCTGGTCCTCAGAAGCCCAGAGACCGAGCAGAAGACTGGTCTTGGTGGCAATGGCAGCTGGGATGGCAGAGATGACAGTGTCGGTGGTGCCTCCCTGAATCATGGTGTAAAGACGGGCAGAGCTGAAGCCAGACGTGCCAACCAGGCTTTGGGCGGTGGTGAACATGTTCTGGAAGTCGGTCTGAGTGAAAGCAGCGCCGCTAACCGCAGTGCTGCCATAGTTGAAACCCTTGTACTGGGCGAGAGCAGAGCTCACGCTGGCTGCTAGGGCCAAGACGCTGGATGAACGCATGCTTGATCGAAAACTGTCGAAAAAAAAAGAATATACGATAAGTGTCGAGCGAGTGACACGGAAGATTGATACTGTTCTTCCTGTAAAGCCAACAAAGAAACGGGCTAGGAAGAAGAGATGCTAGGGAATTGGTCGACGTAGAAGAGGAAAAGAGAGTTGAATGAGGAATATGATGTATTTGTACGGAGGCATCCAGACGAGGTACCTACGGATACTGACCCGCAGTTTCCTGTTGATTGGGCGCATGGGTCGAACTAACTTCTCCATGGCAGAAGGTACGAGGAAGGACAGGCAAACTCCGCGAGTGAAGAAGTCGTCACCTGTGGGGGTGCAGCAAGCCGATACCCGATTTGGACGGTCAGATCGCTCTTGCCTCTCAGCGCCCTTGCCATTCGCTGCGCAATGACACCGTACCTGCTCGACTGGGGAAGCTACTGCAGGCACGAGCGACACTATTGGCTCTATTTTTGGTGTAAGACGACGAAGAGACGCAGGACACGAGTTTGCCATCTGACCTCACCGGCTCACCCACGTTTTCATTGCTTGTTTCTTCCACGCCACCACGACTTGTGTGCCTAGTTGACATTTATTGACAAGCCGCTATCATACAGTATGAGACCGGCGACATAAGAGCTCAAGCGTTCTCAGCGTGTTGCAATGATATCGTGATAATATTGTGGACGCTATCAGAGGGACAGTCACGGTGAGCGCGATGATCGTCAGGTCTGGTGTTGGGATAGTCGTTACTTTTACGTTCTCCCGCCGTTCCTTCCGCCGCCTGCTCGCTTGGTCGTTCTCGCTTGGCGTTTGTTGCATGCGTCCAATTTACTGCATGTCACAGCAATATGCCGTCTGGGGCAGTGACAGCAACATCCCGTGCGACCGTGGCTTTTTGGCCACCACAGAATCTATTGTTTCCACGCTTGTTTCTCTTCCATTCGGCGTTTGTGTTTGGCTGATGTGCTTAGTGAACTCGCGTGATCAAGGCACGACGTACATACCCACACATGTGTACCTCAGGCTTCCTTGACGGCAACACGCGGAGGATCCACCTTCCTGGGCGACTACGCTCGCTTTCCAACATCAAACTCCAGCGAATTGCGAGGCTGAGCATCAGCCACAGGCGATTGAGTTTTTTCCTCGCACAACACTAGCGTCATCGCGAGAAATCGTGCCCGACTCCCCAAGGACAAAAGGACTATCGCGGAAAATTCATAGCAGAGGCACGAATTGCATGTTCCGTTCCGACTTGCTCGTTTACAGATTGTCTGTTATTGGTCACATTGTTGTCATTGAACGCAATCTGCTCTGCCTGTGCGGCGCTCAGTGCTTTGAGGCGCAGCGCAGCCTCATTACCTCTACATAATCTCCTCACATGGAAGACTATTACGATGTTCTTGCGCTCCGGCATAGACGAGCCGATGCTTTGTTGACTGCGAATGACATAAAACAAGCCTACCGCCGCGCCCTCTTATGCCATCATCCGGACAAATCTGTTGAGCATGCACAGAATACGGATGACTCGTCGCCCTCTGATGCAGCATATACTGTTGACCAGATAACCGCAGCTTTCAAGATCTTGTCGGACCCTGCTGCCAGAGCCGACTACGACCGCAAGCTGAGTTTGCACAATCAAGAAGCCGGGTCTGGTCATCCTTCAGAGGAGACGAAATACTTTTCTGGACTCGACATCATTGATCTGGACGACCTGGAGTATGATGAGACCAACGCGACCTGGTGGAGAGGTTGTAGGTGTGGCCAACAACGAGGTTTCATCGTCACCGAGGATGAGCTAGAGGAGGATGCTCAGCAAGGTGAGCTCGTCACTGGATGTCGAGGCTGCAGTCTGTGGTTAAAGATACTCTTCCAAGCAGATGACGGCGCTCAGGAACTATCCTGAGCCTCACAGCACCCGTATTCGCCCTCACACCTTGTATGGAGCGAGCATTGGCGGCTGCTGACTAGGGGCTCCAAAACTGCTCTCCTTTTGTTCAAGCTGCACACAACAGGTACGACCAGAGGTAAGCCAGTGACGATTAGCATACAACGATCTCGGACCGAATCCCAAGTGAGCCGAGCAGTATACGTGCAGCAGCTGGCATTCCATTGCTCGCAGTAGGGTCGCTAGTCCAGCGATATGTATGGCAGGCTCACATGCAACGACGCTTGATCTGAGGCGGCCATTGGCCTCTCTCGCCCTGTTCCGCTGGGAGAGCTTCGAACGATACAGGGTCAACATGGCAATGGAGGACTCAGAACATACTGCTTTCATTCTACACAGCAAAGCGATAGCTACTCGGTATCTGCTTATATCATATGAGTACATGTAACGCTGCAATGACAATATTCAATGTTTCACCCCGAACGTGTGGTGTCGAACGTGTGGTGTCGTGCAAGCGTCTGTATTTTTGGTATAGTTCTATTGGTGGTCAAAAATCATGCCAAGACCAGAAGTCGTGACTCAGTTCGACTTCGCGAAAATTGAAGAAATACCTCGAGTGGCTGCGGCAAACATACAGGTATCACGTGTAGCACAAATTTGATTCGCTATTACCACGACAGTAGAATCAGTCTTTTGGCAAGGCTCTCCACCCATCAAACACTCTTCACTGCTGTTGGCCCCCAGAAGTAGCACTCACCACCAGTCTTGCCCCACTTTAGCTCACACGATCAGTACGAAACTTGTCGCCTTGCTGTGGAATTAGCACGAACCGCCCACCACATCGCAAACCACTTTTAATATCTCTGCCATCGATACCGCAATCATGGCGACCAACGGGAACTTCTCCGAGGACGATCTACCCCCACAGAACGATGTCGACCAGCTAGAGTCCGAGTCAGAAGAGAGCGCCAACGAGGCACCAGCAGAGGCGCCAAAATCTGCCCTCAAGAAGTCTGCACCTGTCGCTCCTGCAGCCGCGAAGCCATACCTCCCCGAACAACCAGAGCCTTCGTCACTGGACATCGACACTCTTACACCCCTCACCCCAGAAATTATCGCGAGACAGGCCACGATAAATATCGGCACCATTGGCCATGTCGCTCACGGAAAGTCTACCGTTGTCAAGGCCATCTCCGGTGTCCAGACTGTCAGATTTAAGAACGAGCTGGAGAGAAACATCACCATCAAATTGGGTTATGCAAACGCGAAGATTTACAAGTGCGATAACGAGGAGTGTCCGAGACCGACATGCTACAGGAGTTATAAGAGCGACAAGGAGGTAGATCCTCCATGCGAAAGAGAAGGATGCAAGGGTACATACAGGCTGCTAAGACATGTATCGTGAGTAACAAGAGCAGGGTGATGATGGTACCGTGGAGCTGACCACACTAGATTCGTCGACTGCCCCGGTCACGACATTCTCATGAGTACCATGTTGTCAGGCGCCGCCGTCATGGACGCCGCACTCCTCCTCATTGCCGGTAACGAAACTTGCCCTCAACCTCAAACTTCCGAGCATCTTGCGGCCATAGAGATCATGAAGCTCAGCCACATTATCATTCTTCAGAACAAGGTCGATTTGATGAGAGAGGAGGCAGCCGCGCAACACCACGACTCTATTCTCAAGTTCATCAAGGGAACTGTCGCAGACGGCAGCCCTGTCATTCCAATCTCCGCGCAGCTCAAGTTCAACATTGATGCGGTCAACGAATATTTGGTCACGAAGATCCCGGTTCCTCCTCGCGACTTCACTGCCGCTCCACACATGATCGTCATCCGTTCTTTCGATGTCAACAAGCCGGGTGCCGAGATTGAGGATTTGAAGGGAGGTGTTGCTGGTGGTAGTATTCTGACCGGTGTATTGAAGCTCGGTGATGAAGTGGAGATTCGTCCAGGTATCGTCAGCAAGGATGACCAGGGCAAGATTCAATGCAGACCCATCTTCAGCAGGATAGTGTCCCTTTTCGCCGAGAACAACGACCTCAAGTTTGCCGTTCCTGGTGGTCTTATCGGTAAGAAACATCTCGATTATCAACAAAGACAAATACTAACATCCTGCAGGTGTTGGTACCCGTGTTGACCCTACTCTTTGCCGTGCCGATCGTCTCGTTGGTTTCGTGCTCGGTCTGAAGGGCAAGCTTCCTTCCATCTATGCCGAAATCGAGGTTAACTACTTCCTCCTCCGTCGCCTGCTCGGTGTTAAGACCGCAGACGGCAAGCAAGCCAAGGTCGCCAAATTGGCCAAGAACGAAATTCTCATGGTCAACATTGGATCTACTGCGACTGGTGCCAAAGTCATCGGTGTCAAGGCTGATGTCGCCAAGTTGCAGCTCACAAGCCCTGCTTGTACCGAGATCGGTGAGAAGGTCGCCCTGAGTCGAAGAATCGAGAAGCATTGGCGTCTGATTGGATGGTAAGTACTCATCGCTTTCTGTGTCGCTTTAGAAAACACATACTGACAGCCTATCTAGGGCTACCATCATGGCTGGTAACACACTCGAGCCTATCGAGAGCGCCGCATGAGGTCCGATTTAGTCTGGCTTATGATGCACAACGACGGACGACAATGGACAACGGGGTTCAGAGGCTACGGCATGCATGGACATTGGACCAGGTACACTTGAAGTCAGCTCATGATTGATGCGTGTTGTCCTTTGCATGTGCAGCAGGATAAAAGAATGGACGGAGACGGGTCGGTGTATGCAAGATCCGCTGATAGATCCCAGCGCGAAGAACGAAGAAAACTGCAACAACTTCAAGCATATACTTAATCTCTCATAAGCTGAGGGAGTAACTTCTATGATACTCGTATTCGTCCTACGTATTCCTCGTCATTGTTTTCGGTTTTAGATCAGCGGATGCTTCGGACACCGACGCCAAGTTCTATACTCCAGCTCTCATGTTTGGGACTGCGACCACGCTAGCCGCTTCGAGCAAAGCCACTTGCGCCATGTGAAACATGGTATGAGGCATTACTACATATTATGCCCCATATCTGCCCGAATTCCTGTCTCACGAGATCTTCCCTTCTTCGTTGTAACGAAGAGACAATAAATTGCGAGGATCGTCGCGCGAGCGAACCGGGCGAGCGTAATACTGTACAGTATTGAATGTGTCAACGGTTGCAAGCCGTTATGTCACTCCACCAAGAGGATGCACCGGTAACGGGCTTCATGGTCCTGCCGCCAGAGATACGCCTGAAGATATACGAAATGATCATGCACCAGGAGAAGAGTCATGATCCTCTCAACAAGAATCCAGACGAAGACTCTACGGTCCGGTATGAGCGCGACCTCAACCCATTAACGAACCAGCGTCGCCTACTAAACGCACCAATGGATTATTTCGGCCTACTTTCATGTAACAGAGCAATACGGACCGAGTTCGGCGCCGTCTTCTGGGGCACGAACGCATTCAGCATGGTTGTCGATTCCAAGAACAGCGAACTACGGGATTTCATCACCAACGTGGCGAGCTGCAAACCGATCAAGAAGATGAAGCTATCATTGGTCCTCCATCCGGCTTTTAACTCGTCCTTCGTGGACAACTTGCAAGCGTTTCCCCTGCTCCAAGACTTGGAATTGGACATCTATCAAGGCCTCCAGCCGAAAAATGCAGCGGTCGGCGCACTGCATCTGGCGAATGCGCTGCAGAAATTCATTACCGCGTTCAGAGACCTACCTGCGGCGCAGAAGCCGGCAAGGAGGGTGCTGCGGATTCGCAGAATCGTGGTCCTGGCTGGATCGAAGATGAATACGTCGAAAGGCTACGATGCATTCGTGAGAAGGCTAGATGAGAAGTTGCGCGAGGTCTTCCAGGACTGCGACGAGGCCGAGCGATGGAGCTTTAAACCGGAGAAGGCGATTGTGGCCCAAGAGTATCGCTACGGTTGTGATCGGAGGAATTTTGAGGTGCTTGTCGATGGGAAATGGATTGATTGGTACTGAGCGGTGATTTCGATGCGTAGAACCTGGTCTGCAGGACCGTAACGCTTATAATGCTCATAACTATACCCAGATATGAGGACCATGTCCCGATCTATCTCTTATGGTCATCCAATGGCCGGTACACGAATAGCCATACGCTCGGTAGAGAAATCATACACTCCATGCTGATCTATATGGGCTTCGCTTTTGATAATACACAGTGGGTCTTGACAAACGGCCCTGGCTACCTGTTCGCCTTGGTCTTCCGCCTCCTCATATCATCCTTGGCGTTCAGAGGCGCAGCAGCCTGGATTGCGGCGTCCTGCTCCTCTTGCGTCGAATCGACATTGATCACTTCCGCGAACTCTGCATCGGCGGCCTCCTTGTTCATGAGTCTGCCAACTGTCTGGTTGTAAGCAAAGATTGGCAGGCGGAAAAGCACAGTGTCGTAGACGGTAGGTTTGTGAATCTCTTCTGGCTGTGAAATGTCAACTTTCGATCCCCAGAAGCGGTCAAGAATTACATACGTCAAGCAAGAGCTCATGGATCTCGCCCTCTTCCGTCTCCTCCTCGAGGAAGACATTTCCAGTACTGTCGACAATGAGGATCTTGCCGTTCTCGGCTCTTGTGCGCTTCTTGGCGCCCACAGGTCCACTGGTGACCTCCATCTCCTGCGGCGTACTGATGCCCTCCTCCTTGGCCTTTTCCGCAGCGGCTCTTGCAGCCTTGGGGTTGGCCTTTGCGCGGCGGTCCTTTTGAGCCTTCTCTTTAGCCATTGCGCGCTTCTGACGCCTGTTCCAGTCCATGGCTTGCTGCTCTTGTTCATCTTGCTGGGGCGGAGGAGGCGGTGGCGCTGCTGCAGAGCCGTTGGCGCCGAGACCGGGAATACCAGCAATGCTTGACTCGTCGCCCCAGGCCGTGCGGCGGGCGTGCTTGATGTAGCGCTCGACGAACTCCTTTTGACGCTGCCAGCCGAGATACAGAGCGACGTAATGAACGGCACCGCCGACGAAGATGAAGAGACCGGTCAATACGGCACCTAGACCAGGGCGATAGCGCTGGTAGTAGTATCCAGTTCCACGCCAGCGAGGAAAGCCGTTGTTCAAAAAGTGGTCATATCTCTGTCTCTCAGGACCGCGGAGGATGTTGGTCACAACTCCTAGTCTGGCGAAGCGAGCAGAGGCTTCCTTGTTGTAGGCATTGATTTCCCTCTGCGAGGGATTCTTGTTCTTCTGGACATGAACTGTCGGTTTCGCGCCTGGCTTAGTGGACGGTTGGACCGGCTTGTTGTAGTTGGCCAGCCAGATTTGGCGTGCTTTGTCCGGGTGGAGTGCTCTGCTCTTCTTGCGGTATGCGCGATTAATGTCGTCCAGAGAGGCAGAGGGCTTGGTACCGAGGAAGGAGTAGAAAGTGACGTTGTTGCCCTCATGAAGAGCCACTTCATCGCGGAGTCGGAAAATCTCGTGGTCTGGGATGTGTTAATAGCTTTCGTTTGTAATTCAAATTGGATGGATCGATTACCTTCCGGGCTCCAGGCCAACGCAAGAGCGATAAAGGCCAAAAGCAGCACAATTGCTGCATTGAACGACCTCATATTGCTCTGCTGTTGAGTAGTGTAAGATTGGGTTGAGGTCAATTGGAGAAATTGTGTAGAGGGCAGTTCATCTGCAAGCTGTTCTCCCTGACCCCACAAAATTGCTTGAAGCGCGGTGCAGCACCAACTTTATTAGCGGCGCTCGATTGGGCAAGAACACCTCCCCAGGGACAAGATGCTGGACAGGGCAGTGCCTGGGCTGTAAGGTAATATTTGCTGCACTACTGTCGATCAATCACACCGACAGATACGGACATACGTTGTGCGAATTAGATCAATAATGAGCATATATCAACCTCAATTCTCGACCCTATCTGCTGTAACTCACCTTCTCTCGCTTTCCCCTGCACACGCCGACTCATCAGACTCGGGGAATCGTCCTCCGCCAAGGAGAGTGATCTGTGGCTCGGTCAAGCTTCAGCCTCACTTCTCAGACACTCAGCCACAGCAATCTCTCACTCGCCGTGCCCGGCCCCGTGCGGCAGGCAGAGGTCGTGTTGCATACGAAGACGCGTGCCTTCATACTTACGTACCTCTTGCCAGACAGAAACTTCCAACGTACTAAGGTAGCTGCTTTGTCCGCAGAGCTCTTCAAGTACAGGTAGCAATAGCTATCTTACCCTCTTTGTCCCAACCCGCAGTTCGACCGTTTCCGACGATCTCTCGAATAATCCTGTACCGTGAGTACATCCCTTTTCATGGATTTGTCTCAGCTGTGTTGTCCTGAACGTCTAGAGTCGCACAGCCCCTGACTACTACTACTTGTACCTGCTGTGCGCACCCGAAAAACTCAAGAGCAAAGACGCTGATCTTCCCCGACATAGTCAAAACAAACCAAACAAGCCACTTGCCATCCCTTCACGAACATAACTTGATACATCAACAATGGCCGCACGATTCAACATTCCGATAGACGTTGTGACGTCTCGTCTCAATCTAGGCAACAGGTTCGAGGGCATCCGATCACAAAGCCTGACCAGTCGCTTCTCAAACCTCAAGCCGCTGTCCGAGTTTCTCGATGTCAGGCGCCTTTCCAAGCCCGCCAGCTTTGGCGAGGCTCAAAACCGAGTCAACTACAACTTGAGCTATTTTTCGAGTAACTACAGCTGCGTCTTTGTCATGCTCACCATCTACACCCTCTTCACTAGCTGGCTGCTCTTATTCGACATCATCCTCGTTGTTGCTTCAATGTACGGTATTGGCAAGCTCGAAGGCCGCGACTTGGACCTTGGATTCGTCCGCGCGACCACTTCTCAGCTTTACACTGCGCTCATCTGTGTTGCAGTCCCGCTTGGTTTCATTGCCAACCCATTTTCTGCGGCTCTCTGGTTGATAGGAGCCTCGGGTGTCAGCATTCTGGGCCACGCCGCTTTCATGGACAAACCAATCGAGTCAGCTTTTTCCGAGGAGGCGGTCTAGATGGTCGGCCGCGAGCTCCTCCTGTTATGCCCCCTTGGGGAAGACCATCCAGGGCTCCTGTTGGTGGGGATTTCGAAGGTGCTAGAAGGAGGAAAATTTGGGAGCCCCGGGAAGAATATGGATCACCAGGATACGATGAGAGGATGTTAATGGACGCTGCAAATTTGGCAGGCAAGAGAGAGTCTGGCGTCCGCCATGCGTTCGTGGGCGACCACTTGAATTTCACGGGATACGACGTGGGTAGTGCATATCGTGCTCGGCAGGACCAGGAGGAATATCACCAGGAATATGAATATCCAGTGGACAATTATGACTATGACTACGAGCGAAGACGGTATGAAGATTACATGGCAGCCATGAGGGAAAGGGAGGATGCTTTGGTTCAATCGGCGCAAGACAAGATACGCAAGGCCCGGGCTGCCGGCAAGAGTCGAGCTAATCTTGGTCACGACGAGATTGAGGCGCTGGAAAGGAGGAGGATGCAGCAACGCGGGGAGTCGCCTGCGGAAAGCAGGCCGTCGTCCAAATCAAAGGCCAACAAATCAACCAGCAGTGCCAATGCTTCTGACAAAGGCCGTCGACGGAGTGGCAGTCGCATGTTCGGTCTGTCCGCAACAAACTCTCCCAAATCCCGCACATCTAAATCACCAAAAACATCGCGCAAACCCTCGCCCGAACCAACATCTCAATCTGCGGCACCTGGCTTCGTGGTACCTGGACCAGACGGGCGGCCTGTTCTCGCCCCTGTCGGCTACTTCGCACATCCAATGGAGCCTGTACGGGTGGGCAACTCACGTCCTGGCGGTGCCCGGCATTCTCCGTCGGGCGATCACCTTTCCGGAACGCCGCCGTACGACGTGCCATATCCCGCTTATCCTCCTCGATATTATCCAATGCCAGAGGAGTCTCGTCCGCCTTCTTCTTCAAGACGCTCACCCGACGAGCTGTTCCTTCCTCGCGCCCGAGCTGCCTCGACTGCCCAATATCCTTTCAACCCCTACGTTTCTCGCCCTGAGCCTTCGAGTCCCAGCCGCCGCAATGTGTCAGGACCAGCTGAGGTATCTTATTCGAGGATCCCTCGTAAAGCTCCAGCCAGTCCTCTTGCTGAGCATCCTTCGCGAGCCCAGCATGTCGTTCGCGAAGACAGCAGTAGCGGTGAAGAGGAAATAGAAGGCGTCCCGAGCAGTAGCGAATCCGAAGATGATGATGATGACAACGAAGGGGTCAAAGTGGATGTGGCCCCTGACCCCAAAGGGCCTGGTTACAGGATCGACCGCGCATCTGGCGGAGAGAAGAGAAGACGGCGGAAATGATTGCATCAAAACGGTGTTTCGGGCTAGACTCCCAGATAGACATGGTCACGTACATGATATTGCTTCCATCGAAAAGGTCTCTAATACGTGGTATATCAATGGTATATCGCCTTTTGATTGCCGAATCCCCGCTCCAAACAAAAAAGACTAGGCTCCAGAACGCCAGTAAATGCAAATCAAACGCTCAAAGCTACCCTATACCCTGGACGTCTAGATTTTATAATGCTTTCGCGAATCATCCATGCTCTAGTTGAACCAGCCTTGACTCGCGATGCGGAACAGTTCAAAGATGAGACCTCCGCAGATGACGAACAGGAGTAGCGCTGTAGACGTCGTTAGTCAAGTGGTTTCTTGTTCCGCGACCGACCAGCCGCATAATGAATCCTCCTGCTTGCGACCTCCGCTATCGCTCCCTAGCACCACCCATTCCGTGAAACGGCCCCGAGACTTCCCACTCTCAAAAGACGGAAACAAAGTATGCGTAGCACCCCCTCGTGTCTTTACGAAGAATAATGAACGAGTATCTTACCTAGCCAAACAGGACTGACAGGACTCTTCTGGGGCGCTTGCTTCTTGACCACGGTCTCCGGTTGTGGCTTGCCTCTCTTTTTTGCTTCTGACTTTGCGAACGCCTCATTTGCGCGGCGTTGTTGTGGTGTTTGAGCCTGTTCGTCGCATCAGCATCGGGTTCGATGGGAGCACGTGAGAGGGGGGGCTTTACCATTGCTTGCAATTGATGTGCGTTCGTGTCCGTGAGTGGAATTTCGAGTGGTTGAAGTCGAGATGAATGACGTTGTATAGGGACCTCAGCGACGATCGAATCACAATTCGGTTCGTTGTTCAATTGATTGTCGTATACAAGCAAGGACACATGGCGTGTTGTAAGCTTGGCAACAGCTGTTCGGATGATGCGGTCTGGAGTTCCCGACGGGAGTGAGCGATCATCGGGGTTCAAAGTGGACCCCGTTTCGGCTTCCAATTCTTTCTCCACACTCTGGCGCCGTGCATTCAGCCGACACGACCGACTGCGAACAAGTGGTTTTCGAACGCCTGTGCAATGCTATGATGCAGCTGATATAAGCCACGCTGTAGTATTAAGAACAGAGTGTAGTTTCCTGATGTTTAGTCGATTGGTCGATCGTTCGTATACTCCGTCAAACGCAAAATCGGGTCTGGACGAGCTGATGTCCGATTTGACGGGTATCGACCACAAAACGATCGTCCTCGCCCATCGACATCACGAGAAGAAGGCGGTTCTTTGATATCACTGGCATCATCCTCAGTGACGATACTGCTGCCCGAGGAAGTCTATAGCACGTACTCGCGGTTCCTGAAGTGCAACCCAGACAAGCGCCCGCCGCATGCTCTCAGAATTATCAAGAGCACCGTGAGCCTGCGAATGACATAATGGCAAATCGTAGAACAGCGCTTGATATTCCTGCTGACCCTTCTGACTTTGTCCCTCCCGCATTGGACATTGTTCACTATGAGTTGCCACGCTTTTTCGAGTCTACAAAGGGGGAAAGCGACAGCAGGAGCAAGTGGAGGAGGACTTAGAGGAGCAGGAGAAAGAAACTGTTTATGCCGAAAGTGAACGAGACGGTGAAGCAATGGATAAGAAATGGCCATCTACCGCTTTGTGGTGGAGGCTTATGTCTCCTGCTGTACTGTACTACAAATCGAGTACTTCTCTTTCAAAAGATTTCCGACGAAGTGATCTTGGAGACGATACTCTTGGACAGTGTACTGAGCACTCCGATTTGTGATATCCCTTGATCTACTAGGAGTCGAGGTTCCTGTTGTGGTACAGCTTTCGTATACAAGGGTCCACTTCTCGTCCCTGATCCTATACCCCACAATCGTCGTTCAGGGATGATCAATGGAGCTCGCGGCGAACACCTTTCCTCAAACAAACATAAGCCAGTATTTGTTTTTATTCCACGTGTTTCCTGTCCTGAACCTCCGCACCTCTTCACGACTATTGACGATACCTTTTGTTTCCTTGACGGCCTTCCTAGTTGTTTCCAATCAAGCATACACAATGGCCGCCGCAGCTGCCGCCGTGATCCCCACTCTTGAGCAGAGGCCGATCAAGAACACAATTGTCTTGTTCGATGTCGACGAGACATTGACTCCTGCGCGCAGGGTAAGCAGCTTCTTGATCGCAGATTCCAACGCTTTACGACTATCATGTCGAACGAGTCGCGCTGACGAACGACGCCACAGACGGTCTCCCCTGAAATGCTCGAAATGCTCTCCAGACTGCGTCACAAAGTCGCGATCGGCTATGTCGGCGGCAGCAACCTCGTCAAGCAACAAGAACAACTCGGCAAGCCTTCGATACCCGTGACATCGCTCTTCGACTTTTGCTTCCCCGAGAACGGTCTCGAGGCCTACCGCATGGGCGTCCCGCTCGCCTCGACCTCATTTATCCAGTGGATTGGCGAAGACAAGTACAAGAGGTTGACCAAGTTCATCCTGCACTACATTGCGGATCTCGATATCCCAAAGAAGCGCGGAACATTCATCGAGTTCAGGAACGGCATGATCAACGTCAGCCCAATTGGCCGTAACGCGAGCGTGGAAGAGAGAGACGAGTACCAAAAGTACGACCTGGAGCACAAGATCAGGGAGACCTTTGTTGCGGCACTGAGAAAGGAGTTTGCGGATTTCGGTTTGACGTATGTCTGCAAAGCACTGGGTCAGAGTATAGGCGCTAATGGTTAATAGCTACTCGATTGGTGGCCAGATCTCCTTTGACGTCTTTCCCAAGGGCTGGGACAAGACCTACTGCCTGAACCACGTCGAGAACGAGAAGAACCTGCCAGGAGGTGTCGACTACACCACTATTCACTTCTTCGGCGACAAGTGCTTCCCCGGCGGTAACGACCATGAGATTTACGAGGACCCACGAACCATTGGACACTCTGTACATGGCCCTGATGACACTTATGCTCAGATCACCAAGCTTTTTGAGCTTTGAGAGTACTCGAGCGTGAGTACCCGTAGCTCCATCTCTAGTACGATTCTGCAGAGTCATGGTGGGTCATCCAGTAAAAGCCTTCTTTGAGGGCTCGGTGTTCTGAAAAGGCGTTTGGGCTATACCAATAGATTTAAAATGACAGACATACACAAACATTCTTACTACCTTAGTTCCTAGCTTTGTGGGAGTTACAGTACTGGGGTGGCTGTCCCAACCTCGCACGTCCGGCAGCACACAGTTGCACAAATTCTGGTTGATTGGATTACATTACTTTTACAGCAAGGCTACGAAGAGCTTCTGACTATATACAGGGTATATTTCACACCATCGTGACTAACGTAACCCGAGCAACAAGCTTAGTAAATACTCAGAATATTGGTCGAGTTGCTGTAATCGACACCGCACTCGCCGGAGAAGTTACCAAAACTTTGCCCTCTCTCTTCAACAAAATTCATGAAGCCCTGTCTCGAGCAACTCATGCCTGGACCATCAGTGCAGTTGTCAAGGAACTGCGGGTTGTTGTTGACGAGAACACGGTAGTATTCCCCGGTCTGGTTGGCGTTGTCCTGGAAGCCGAAGCTGTCGCACTCCATACGTTCAATGGCGATGTTGGTCAAAAATGACATGAATTTGCTGGTCTGGAATACACGCTGCGGGTTCAAGTAGTTGTTGGGCATGGTCGCGTTAGGCTTGTCGACACCGCTGAAGGCGGAGTTGTTGAAGAGACCCATGGCCACCAACACGGTAGGAGGAAGTTCTCTGTGGGTGAAGGAGACGTACAAGTCCTGAGATGCGTTCTTCGCAGTGAGGAGTTCGGCGGTGGCGTTGACCCAAGGGTAGCCTAAAGAGCCGGACAAGGGGTTGCCGTATCCGGTGTTCTGGAAGTACATGAGATCGTTGGTGTACTCGAACTGCAGCCACTCGTTGGGGCTGAACAGATCAAGGGAGCAGAAGGGGGAGTCGCCACGGATGACAGTCTCGTAACCGCAGAGCTGCTGCATGCCGTAGATGTCTGAAGCGGTCCAGTTGAAGCCTGAGACTTCGGATTTGAATCGAGACATGATTGGTGCTGTGTATTGTTTCTGGAAGACGGCGCTCTCTTTGCTACCACGGCTGGAAGAATAGGCAGGGCATGACTGGTACGGTGTCAGACTGTCGGCACCGTCCTTCTTGCCTTCCGAGACCTGGACAATGCTGGTCTCGTTCTCCTTGATGACCAGACCATTCACGAAACTCTCGGCGCTGACCATAGTGCGCTCAGCAGTACTCGCCCAGACTTTCTGTGGCTGTTTGAGTCCAGGGTAGCGGCAGTAGACATCGACACCAAGCTGCATGGCTTCCAGCTCTCCAACCTTGGATAGTTTCGAGACATCATCGTCTTCGATAGGGCTCTTCCAGGTCGAGAGAAAGGAGAGTGCACGTGACTGGTCCCAATTGACCGAGGTGTTGGCAAGTTTTTGAACGAATGGTTCAATGTAGGTCTCGTAGTCAAAGTCGTTGGCGTAAATCGCTGCGTGTCGTATCAGATAAGCAGCTCTTGTGACATTGCAACCCTGAGGCGGCGCAGGGTCGAAGGGAGGGTTCTCCGGCTCGAAGTATGGCGCGATACCAGAAAGGTGCAGTAGCGGATCAAAGGTGTACTTTGCCGCAGAGAGGGCGGCAGTTGAGAGAACAGCGAATGAGGTAGAAGAACGCATGGCTAATGCAAAGACGGGACGAATACTGAAATACGATTGGCACAAGCCACACGGTTCATTATATATATCACTACAAAATTGTGGCTGCCAGGTTATAGAGTTCTGACGTACGCCGAGAAGGTTGGTACTTGCAGTGGATCATCGCCGAAGTGGCTTGTAAAGCGGTGACCCCAGTTGGCAGAACTTTTTTGAATGCAAGTACCTCACAGTACAACACGACGACCGAGTCGACATCATTCTGTTGCGACCCCGTCCTACAACACACATGGCGACTCAAACACAGATGGCATCTACAGACGTGGATAGGACTTCGCAGGTCAGGATCCAGCTGACCACCAGGAGCCCGGACATTCAACTTCCTGAGGACACTGGCCCAATTCTCGTATCAACCGGTAAGGAAGACCGCAGAGGAATGCGTGCCGATGCGCATAACATATATGATATAATAGACGATCAGTGATGGCTGACACTCTGCAGAACTCCGCCGATATCAGCTTTCCACCCTGGTCAATCGTCTTCTCACAACCGAAAAGCCAGTCCCATTTGAATTCCTGATCAATGGCCAATTCCTCCGCACCTCGATCGACGAATTTCTCACCGCAAACGGCATTTCCGCCGAAACAACACTATCTGTCGAGTACATTCGCGCTCTTATACCGCCTGCGCACGTCGCATCGTTTCAGCACGACGACTGGGTGAGCTCGCTGGATTTGCTGTCAGAGACTTCGCCGGCAGGAAGAGAAGCAGGATTATCTTCATCGCAGGACAGGATACTTTCGGGCAGCTACGATGGACTGATACGGACATGGGATGCATCAGGTCAGCTTCTCGCTACCTCGGCCTCGGCCTCGGACGGTGGACACTCTGCCGCAGTCAAGGCAGTTAAGTTCCTTTCTCCAATTCAGACCGTATCCGCTGGCATGGACCGCACACTCCGGATATGGAACTACACCGATTCAGACTCACCAGACGCAACCGCGTCTTTCACACCAGTCCTCGAGCTCTACGGACACACCGCTTCAGTCGACCGCCTGGCGGTACACACACCCACTTCGCGCATCCTCTCCGCCTCCGCAGACCATACCGTTGGTATCTGGAGCGCCTCGAAATCCTCTGCCCCCGCAGCACCTTCGAATCTTCTACCTACAGCTCTCAGCAACAAACGCCGCAAGCTCTCGAATCCCGCCAAATCGCTGCCCCAACGCGGTCCTCTTGCGCTTATGACCGGGCATTCCGCGCCCGTATCCGACATAACGTTCAAGCCCTCGGACGCGACGGTAGCATACTCGACATCTTGGGATCACGGAATGAAGACTTGGGACCTGCCGACGCAGAAATGCGTAGACACGCGATCGACAGCGCAAAGTCTGCTCTCCGTGGAGGCTCTGGGCGAGGTCAACCTTGTTGCTGCTGGCACAAGCGCAAGGCATATCACCCTTATCGATCCTCGAGCGAGCGCGACGAGCGTGGTAGCCATGACGCTGAGAGGCCACTCGAATGGTGTTGTCAGTCTTGCAGGGCATCCTAGTAACGGCTACATCCTCTGCAGTGGAAGTCATGATGGTACAGTCAGAGTGTGGGATGTGAGGAGTGTCAGAGCGGGGACTGGAGGCGTCGGAGAAGGTGGCATGGTGGGAGAGAGCGTGTTCGTAGTCGAAAGAGAAGGCATGGGTGAGAAGCGGCCGGTCGGAGGAGAAGGTGTCAAGGTCTTTGGAGTTGCGTGGGATGAACGGTGGGGCGTTGTCAGCTGTGGTGAGGATAAAAAGGTGCAGATCAACCGTGAGGACGGGAGGTGATCCTCACATGCGCACATTGAGCTCGACACGATTGTTGAACATAATGATATATTGTCATCTTCTCTGTTGGCATGTCGCACTTATCACCATTTGGCCCCGCTCATCGAGCTCGTCCAGGGCTATATCCTCAGGCACTGCACCGGACTCGACATCCTGTTCATAATGTGCCTGTCTCTTTAGTGCACGCTGCTCCCACGCTCTTATCCGTCTCTGTCGTCTCAGCTCTCCTGTCTGCTTCTGTCGTTCCCGCTCTCTAATCTGCCCCTGTCGTCTAAGCTGCTTGTGCACGGATTTCTTAAGTTCGATCAAATCAGCTGCTGGGATCATAATGTTGTCATCATCGTTGTTTTCCTCATAGTTGTGCTCTTCAGGTTCATCTTGCTTTCCAACAATATCAACGATCACATGCGCGATACCGCAGGTACCCCTTCTCAACCCCAGCTGGTATAGATAACCCGCCAGCCTTACTCGGGCGTGAAGATTTTCCCTATCGCTATCGGCCATTGCAGTCTGCAGCACCGTGTCGTTAAGCAAGCGAGAATGAAGGAATGGTCGAATTCGGTCCGCTATAGACAGTGTTCTACGAAGAAGAAGCTCCTTTCGTAACGGCCAGCCAAGTCCCCAGTGTACAGCGTACATGGCTACATAGAGACACACGATGACGAATTGAAGCTTCGAGAACTTGACGTTGATGGTCGCTGTTCCTGTACGGTCCAGGATGCATAAGCCGGACACGAAGCCAGGCAACAAAGGTGCGAGGAGGGTGACAAATGACGCCGCAGCGAGGCGGTAGTGGCCATTCTTGCAAGCCTCGAGCGGGACCAGGAAAGACAGCTTGGTAGCATACTCGGTAGCTAAGGATTGACTCGAGGTTAAAGGTCCTTCTGCAAGATCTGACCAGGACTGGGTATCGCATAGACGCATGCTGTGCATGGATGCGATGTTAGAGTAGACTCCAGACAAATAGACCGGTAGCGCTCGGAAAATAAGGGTAGCATGGTATGAGTCAGAGAGTTCGATTTCTTCAGTGTTGTCGATTGAGACCCAGCCGGCAGTGGTATTGCCTGATTGTGCTAACCATGGATCGGTGACCAGTGCTCCTGATCCAAGAAAACCAGACACGACAGCTGTGATCAGTGCTGCTACCATGGCTAATAAGAGTACCATGAAAATTGCCATCTGAAAGGGATGACTCAAATAAGGATAAATCGGCAGACTGCATCTGCATCGTCTCTTTTCTGAGCATGTGCAACTCAGATCAGGAGAGCACTTGAGTTCCGTGAGAAGGTCCTTGTCGTCGCTAGAAGTGAGACTTCCGTCTTTATTCAAGGCACTCAGCACCCCTATGCCATAAACTCGAAATGGTTCGTCAACATTATTACAACGTAACCAGTAGCCAATTCGCCAATTCCCGACATGTGCAATCTGACGATCCGTCCTGCTTTCCGTTTCTGGGTTCCAGGGATCATTGAGTAGCAGTGGACTGATGCCTTCCATGGCGTTAGTGTTATATATGAGCGCGAGGTGATCAAGGGAGCTTGCAGGATCCCACCGTAGGCCTGTGACCCTGTTCCTGGAAAACGCAGTATAGCGTAAAGTAAAACATTGCCATACATGCATATGCTGTGATGAGGAAGAATGCGGGCTTATTTTGTACTGTCAAGCTGAAGCCAGTGGGTGTTTGCTGTGATTTGAGCAGGACAGATTTGGCGCTTGCAAGCCAACCGAGCATTACTAGTAGTATCCTGATCGGAATCTTCATAGTGAAGTTGTCAGATGTGTGAGCGAACGGAAATGGAAAGTAAGCCCCTCCCACACTTCTGGCTGCTGTGTCGCCAGAAGTAATCTTCCCGTTCTGATCGGCCATGCGCATAAATGGCAGCATTCTTGACATTTCTGTAATTGTCGACTGAAACACAGCGACATTGATTGCAGCGATCGTTGTCGGGGCATATGTTGAGAACACGTCAGCATTGGCGCTGGTGAGCAGGAACACTCGATCACTTCCAATCCCTGACAAGACCCCGATGATGCTACCTGCCAACATAAGGCAGACTATTACGTTTGTCCAGAGGAGCTGAGGTCGCAATAGCAGTGGTCTCCAATTCAAGGGTGAGTCTTTGTCGGCAAGAGTGGGCACCAGCGTGTAAGCCCGCTGCACAGGGGCATCACCCTCTTGGTCGATAGTTGAAGTGGCATAGTCGCATGTCATTGCGTGACTCTCGTCAATAGTTGAAGTGGCATAGTCACCGGTCATCGAGTGACCCTCGTCACGGGCTAAAGTGGCATATTCGTTGATTATCGAGCCAATCTCGTCAGGAGTCGAAGTGGCATAGTCGCTGATCATTGATCGACTCTCGTCAATAGTCGAAGTGCCACAATCGCTGGTCATCAAGTGACTTTCCTCGATATCGAGATTGGATGGTGTTCCAGCTGATTTCTTGGCAGCATCTGTGGCCGAAGACAAGGCTGGAGGTCCGCTGTGTTTTTTCTTGGTTTTCTTGTATAAATACGTCTGCTTTAGGACGTGGTCAAAAGCAAATGCCGTCACGACTGTGCTGTCTGTCGACGTCGTGCAAGTGCTTGCTATAGAGTTCACTCTGTCCATATGTCGAACAAAGACGCTCTTCGCATCTCGGGAGCGGTCCATTCGTGTGTTGTAGCTGATTGATCGTATATATCAGATCGAGCTTTTGTTGTTTGACATCAGAGAGGCTGGACTTGACAAGTCAAACTTTGATGTTTGGAAGAATCGATAGATTGCTAGAATTTATCTGTGAGCGGCATGCGAGAAGTAGAATCCAGATACTGGACGAAGCAGATACGTCAAGATCTGCATTCACACCGGCAGAAAGGTGAGCATATGCAGATTCGTATAAAAGGCTTGTGGCTTAGAGAACAGGCAGCAGCTCCTCCTTAAACCAGTCAAGGGCTTGCCCGAGAGATTTGACTCCATCGGGCAATGGAGGTTGTATGGCGCAGGCAGGTTTAACCAATCAACAGCTTTCACTAAGCGCTGCCCATGAGCTGGATGGAATTCCCTCGCGAGCAGCCATGTCGTATCGACGGGTCGTCAGCCTCGTTGTAAGCACTAGAAGACTGCGCCTTACCTTCTGCCGAGTTACGCGATTGGGAAGAAATTGTGTAGACCATATCGTGATGATATTCTGTCATCACATCGCAGAATCATTGTCGGCGAATCTTGACTGCCCGTCAAGTTGTGTCTGGGCTCCTATTATCCTGCGAGCTCTACTCGTTCAGAGCAGCAAGCATAAAGTGCTTCTGAAGAATGAGCCGTTGCGGCATGGCAGACTGAGATTACTGCATTGTATTTGTGCCGTTGCATCTTCTCGACTCATCCATGAATTCGCTAATCGTGTTCAGACAAAGCTCTTGAATACCGGTTCAGAGCTGTCAAGATGCGATCGCTCGACTGGTAAGAAAAGCTCGAGAGCAACACGAAAGAGTTGAGCTGCACGCGACATACAGTAGAACCCTGAGCAGCATGATACATTTATTCGGGAGTCAACAGGAAGTTGGCTTCTGCTCGTTCGAACGCTGGTGCACCGGAACAGAAGGTGACATCATCACCCCAGCTTTCCACGCGATTGACATTAAGGTACCTTATGGTCATGCGGAAATCGAAGACATTATTTGAACCGACAGAACAGCAACCCCAAACAGATCCGTCAAATGACGATCTAGGCCCGAGAGCACGGCGGATAAAGTCCATCTTGCAAATCACAAAGTGGATCTGGCTCGATCTGGCTGGGAAGTGTGTGCGTTCGCAACATCGGAGCTAGCTGACTGGAACCGTCGATCCAGGGACATGACGCGGGGAGGGGTTCTCCCGGCAGACGATCAGATCTCTACTCCACATCCATCTTCACGCATATCGGGCCATTTATTGTTTAGCTCTGGTAGGACCGGCATCCCGTGGCAGGATGCGATGGGGGTTCTGCTTTGGGCGGGCAAGCACGTTGTTCGTAAGCCACAAGCGCGGAGTCATGAGGTCGTTGTTTGTACTGTAGCGCATGCATGTGAAGATGATGCCCTACCCTAGCTCCAAGCTACCTGCTCTCCCACTGCTGGACGATAGAATAAGTACTCCTCGTCCCTCCCTCCGTCAGCAACTTTTCAATCATCCAGATCACATCAAACTCTTTCACAATCACCGCCATCCACACATAAAGATATCTCAATCTCAAGTCAACCAACAACCACTACATCTCATACACAATGGCAGCCAAAGCACCAAGCCCTTCTTCATCCCCATCCGGCGCTGCTGGTGACCGCCGCAGATCCTCCGGTGCCATGTTCGGCAACCTCCAAGCCTACAAGCGCGGCCCAGACAACGCCGCCTACGAGACCCGTCGCACCAGCATCTCCGAGATGAGCGCTCAGAAGCCTGGTGTCTTTGCGACCGCCTACAACAAGTAAGCATTAGCAATGTCGACCGCTCATTGATAGGGTACTGATTGCTCGACAGTGTTTTCAGGGGTCCTTCCCAGCCAGCTAAATAGGTGCTCAGCGCATCTTATATATGATGGGAAATAATGGAGAATCGGAGTTTGATGGAGCGCCATGAGACAAGACCGCGAGCGTCGTACTGTATTATAATAACGAAATTATGAATCGCATTATCAGTTCGAACCCATCTGCCTATCATCGTAAAAGTCTTGTATAACATCGTACTGTGACGGCGAGGTTTAAACCCACTACCCCATCTCAATGATCTCGACAGCCAACACCTAGCATGCACTTTCGAACAACCTGCACCATTGATCCAGAGTAATTTCTCACTGAGCCAACGTCTCATCTGGCGCTTTGCTGCCAACCAGGCGGCGGGATTGAGTCACGCATCGCCATCGCTGACAATGGCTCGCGGAATGCAGGATCGAGCGGCGTGGTCCCACTTTGTCGCCGTGGAAATCTTATTCGGCGAGTCTTGCCAGCTGTATGGAGAATCTCGAAGGTTGCAACTTGAGTTGGGTGGCCGTCCGCGGTATCGCACCTGGCGGCCTCATCAAGTCTTTCACTGCGCACCTTTCGTGCTTGTCAAAGAAGCCAACTCTTTCTCGAGCGATCTGATCTCATCTGCCAGCATTACTATCAGCCCAGGTCCTAGCTTGAAGCTGATGAGTGACCACTAACTCTCTTTCGTGTTCTCTTCGTCCACGTTCTCGAGTTTCGTCCAGCATATCCAAAGGACCTGATATGTGAACATAGCGCCGAGGAAAACTTTGGCCATTGGACGTCCGAAAGTCTTGTAGAAGTCTCGCTGTGTGTTTGTTAGGCTGCTACAAAGCTCCTCGGTGGACGGATGCGTACGTGATTCGGTGCTGGTGAAGGCTGGGTTGGTGGTTCGTAGGATGGCTGCTGCTGCTGACGTCTCGAGATTGTGCGCGAAAAAGCTCGATTCTGCGCGGGTCGCAGAGCGGCGAGGCGTATACTTGAGCGAGAAAGCATGTTCGGCGACGTCTATGAATAGGTTTGGTATCGCTGCATGTCAAATATATGTAGACCTCGACTTCGTGACCACTGTATTCGGGTCGTATTGGAGGATTTATCTTATCTTATCTAATCTACAGAGAACTTTACATCGAGGATGTTTTGCGACGAGTCGCATTCGCGATCACCTGAGTGAATACTACAACACGATGAAGCTCCTTACACTTAACTTCTTGACCTGCGCGCGCAAAATCTGCAAACAAACAAATGAGGCATTTCCACTTCACCCACGGGAAGCCGAGCTCGAGCAGGTCGAGTACGAACTCAATGTTGATTTCATCCGCAACATTCTCCCGAGACTCGAATGGCCTGCTATGAGGACGATCTCACAAGAGGTAATGTTTTTGGATAGAAATCTCTCTCGCAAGCCATAGGCTAATCGGACGTCCAGCTTGGTCTACCCAACTTGCCGGAAGAACAACCGACACCAGAATCATTGACGACCGAAAATGGAGAGCCAACACAAGTGCTGAAAGATCTGCATGTGCTTCTTATGGAGACAACTGTTGAGAGTGGAAAGCTGGTCTGTGGAAATTGTGACCACGCCTATGAGATCAAGGAGGGCATTGCGAACTTCCTGCTGCCGAGTCACTTGGTCTGAAAAACCGATGGAGGACACCCGATCGTCCGTCTGTTGATTGATGTGGCCGGACGCTCGGAGCTGAGCATGCAAGCCAGCCATGGCGCGTGGCGGAGGTCATTCACATGGATGAAGCCCCGCGAGAGATTATGTGCCGAACACAGCTGGCCATGGGCTCTCGAGCATTGCATGCACCAGGATGACGATCTTGTGGAAATTACGAAGAAGTCGAGGTCACTTCACAGGCCACGATGGACTAGAGTATTAGAAGCGAAAGTGACGAAGACTGAAGACCTCGCTGAGCACCGAGCTCAGGACGATTTATCCGGCGCCGTGCTATGCGTCCGACATGATACCCAGAGAATAATTTACATACTATACACCGCCTTATGCCTTTCCGGCTTTCCTCTCCGCAGCCCTCCTCTTCGACCTGACTTCTGCCTTTCTCCTCTCACCACCATCAACCTTGTGTCCCCTCCTTTGCTCCCATAGTCCCTCTTGAATTCGAATGACAGCCGCTCCCGACTTGCCAGATATGTGATCCACGTACGGTCCAGCAATGACACTCGCCCTCTTGATCGTGACCCTACCGACCGGCTTGGCTTCTGTAAGTGGCACAGTAGGCTTCTCTTGCCCTGGTGCCACGTTGACCACTATCTTCCTCATTCCGGGCGATGACGTGAGTGTAGCCATCTTTTGTTCTGATCCACGTCCCTCGACTGGCACCTCTACAATCCTCAGTTCCGCCTTTCCATCGTGTATTTCGGTCAAATCGCCTCCGATTCCGAACTCGCCGTTTCGGAACTTGTTGCGCCAATGTAGGAGATAACGGCGACTGCGTGCAGGCTCAATACCAGCCTCTTTCAGTTGTTGAGAGGAGAGTGAAAAGAGCGCTTCCCAACTTGGAATTTTTGCGGCGTGCTGTGAAAGGTTCCGGCCAATGAGTGTGAGGAATGTCTGAGTATCGGGAACAAATGGTGTTGGTGATGGCACAGGCCTAGCTGCTACTCCAATGTGTAGACATCTGATCTGCGGTGCGAACACGCATTTGGGCGTGATTATCGAAGCAAGTCGGAAAGGTTGTCTCGTGAGCATTTTGGCCAGAAGCGCACCGGCGGGCCTTGAGGAGTGTCGAGAAAGCAGACTTCTGGGTAGCTCGCCGAATAAGTCCGCAACGTCCAGTGAGCACTATCAAGTGAAAGTGAGGTTTGGCCGACTTGACAGTGACGTTCGATCAAATCCGATATTATTGGAGTCACGCATTGATGAATTGCCAAGAATATCAAAATCCACGACTTCGGGAACATCCGCCGCTTCGACGTTTAGATTATGGGAGCAATCCGACTTAAGGCTCTCATATCTTGAATCTATTGATCAAGTCTCTTGAGCATGCTTTCAACTCACAGCCCGCGCTGTTACAGCCTCTACACTCAAAAGTAGGCACGATTTCTGATTCGAAGATATGGTCTGTACACCATAAGCATAGCTTGTGTACCAAAGGTCACGCCACGATCTAGAAACCTCGAAGCATAAGAGGGGGACGTCTCTGTCGCTTTGTGCACAATGACACTCTCACCGGCCATGGTCGAGACGAAGACCAGCAGTCACAGCACGAGCATGAAGACTGCGAAGCTGAAAGCCGCCGCGGCAGTACCGACCGTGAACAAACCAACAGCATCGTCGGCGGCAACCAACATAGCAGAACAGCTAGATGATCAGGAGAGGAAGAAGTACGTCAAAGGAGCGAAGCTTGGTTCTGGTCAATACGCAGACGTCTTCTCAGCGCATCTTATCAGCGATCCTAAAAAACTGGTCGCCATCAAAAAGATCAAAGTCGGGCCCGAAGTAGCAGAATTCGGTATATCCTACGACTCCCTGCGTGAAATCAAGTTTCTGCAAGAACTCGCCCATCCCAACATCATCCGTCTTTACTCTGTCTTCAGTACTAAGAACCAGAACCTCAACCTTGTCCTCGAACAACTTCCCCAGGGCGATCTCCTGAAGCTCATCCAAGACGTAAATGACATCCACTATGGCCTTTCGGATATCAAAGCCTGGATGTTGATGCTCAGTCGCGCAATCTGGTTCTGTCACGAAAACTACGTCCTTCACCGCGATATCAAGCCAAACAACTTGTTGATCGCCGCCAATGGCGAGATCAAACTAGCCGATTTTGGTCTTGCGCGGTCGTTTGCGGATCCCTACGTACCGATGACATACAACACAATCACAAAGTGGTACCGACCGCCAGAGCTCTACTATCAAGCACAATTCTACAGCGGTGCGGTCGACATCTGGAGTACTGGAGCCGTCTTTGCTGAACTCGTACTTCGCAAACCTTTCCTGGCGGCGATACCGGACACAGATCTCAACATGATCGGCATCATATGCCGCAACATTGGCACACCGACCGAGAACAACTGGCCAGGCGTCAGCAAACTACGAGGCTATATCCCAGTCGAAAAAGCCGATGTGATACCCGAGAAAACGCGAGGCGAATGGGAAGCCACGTTCCGCACTATTGGACCGGTGGGAGTGGATCTCTTGATGAAGATGTTTGCGTTGGATCCCAGGAAGAGATACACCGCGAAGCAGATTTTGGGTCACGACTGGTGGCAGACGGAGCCAAGAGCATCGAGGTTGGAGGATTTGCCCAAAAAAGGCGGTGGGCTCGAAGCCATGGGTGAAGAATTGAAGAGAAGAGGTGGTGAGTTGCCCAATGGAAGGGGCGACAAGGTGGCCAGAAAAATCGACTTTGGATCTATGAGGTGAGCGGTCTTCCAAAGAGACTGAGGCAATGAGACAGAATCTTCTCAATTCAAGACCGAACGCGATCATGGATAGAGCAACGGCCTGACGTACATGAATCGAGACTTCGGAACTATGGGTATTGCAATGCGACACGGCGTCCCCACGTCTCCCTCCGTGGTCCAGCATGAAGAAACGCACGGGTGACGGGAGCCGGGGCTCACATCTCGTCTCTCCAGGTCACTTGCCTATTCAAAAGGGTACGGAAGAGACCCATCTCTCCGGTCATTATAACATACTAAGAGGCGGCGCATGCACTCACGACCACCCAAAGCAGATTCGGCCCAACCCGTCCAGGGTCAAAGAACAAGCAGAGCATATTGGAAATCACATTCGTCAGGCAAAAGCGCCACACGCGCTCCTGGAGGTGTCGAAACACCAAGCTCAATAGATAAACTAATCTGTAACATGAGCAACGTCCATCATGACAATCGTTCCTGGCATGTTTTTCCCGAATGTGACCTGAGTATCTTGGCATTCCCTGCCCGTCGTTCCTTCTCATGCAAATAGACACGACCGTTCGTGTCTGTGCATTGATACTATGCGTTCGAAGGCAGTGTGACTATTGGGCGCCCACAAGTCGTTCTCGTGTGATTGGCCTTGAACTCCCCGGGGCAGGCACATCATACTGTCCAGTTTAGGCACCGTCTTGAGCCACCCCCACAGTGTTCCCTTTATCAGGTACCGTCTCACCGCTCTCTTCATCAGTTGCCTTATCCGTGTTACCTTCATTAGCTGGCGTCTCGGTGTTCCCTCCATTAGCTACCGTCTCGGTGCTGTCTTTACCAGGCACTTTCGCAGTCTTTCCTCTATTTGATTTTTTCTGGCGCCTAGCAGCCTTGTCACCCTGGACAGCAAACTTCACAACCTCAACCTCCAAAGTTTCCGAGTCCAACAAAACCAGCTTGCCCGAATCTCTGAACGTCGGCAGCATGACCAACCTACACTTCTGACCGAGATGTCCCTCGATAACTCTGGTTCCGAATCTGGGCTGGTTTCCCACAACGAAAACATGCGGACATTCTTTCACCACAAATTGGTCCGCATCCTGGAAAGGGTAGCACCACAGTGTATCCGGGGCCGTGGGAGCCATCAGCCGCCATCGCATCATGGCTTCCATCATGTCGAGACGTGCTTCTCCCTCGACGTATTTGTAGATGTCGTCCACTGGTTGACCGCCCGTGATTTGGTACCTGTTGCCATCAATGTCGATTTCGGCAGGATTTGTCGTAGAGTGGAACCAGCCTGGGGTCAAATCGTCGGGGTCGGACATGTAGGCGCGACTGGAGGGGAAGAGAGCGGGATGGACTGGTTGTTGCGGGAGAGCGACGTGGGTCGGGTCGGAGTCGCCTGGGACCAAGGTGATGGGGAGCGAGGGGAGAAGGGCAGCAAGGAACGCGTCGAGGCGGTCACTTGGCGCAGAGTTGTAAGCGCCACTGTCGTAGCCGTATTTCCGGATGCCAGAATTTAGATTGTGTCGTGCTGTTGCTTCGTCCCGGGCTGGAATTGGGTTGCCATGTGAAAGACCGTTGCCTGCTATCACTACGCGCGATATTCGTGCGGATTGTTCTTGTTCCGCAGGTGATGTGCTTTCTCCGAGAAGGAATTCCACAAGCAGGTCCAGTGTCATAAGATCAGTGGAATCTCCGCTGAAACCCAACCCACTCAAAAGGGCTATCTTTCCACTGTTGTCTCGCTTTTGTTTCACTGCCTTACCGTTGACGGCATTGTCTGCCTCATCACGCTCCCATCTTTCAGACTGTCGTGGTAGGTCCGGTACTTTCATGTCGATAATCTCAAATTCTCCATTGGCGTTCTCTGTGCCCATAACCGCCACGATACATCCAGTGACCAGTAGGCAGTCCTTTAAATACTCTCCAGTCAACCGTAATCGACCACTCTCGTCTTCTAACATGACCTGATCCACGTCTCCAGGGCTCGTGAACTTCTCTCTCGGAGGCGGCGCTGCAATCCAGTGGTCCTTGCTGATATCGTCCAGAATGTTTGGCTTGAGCGGCATCTCCATGAAAGCAGTTCCCACCACCCAGCAAAGGTCTCCCTGCCGTACATCCAATACCCGGTCCACCCTCTGTACCTTGTCCTTTCCTATGCTGAAATCTGCCCATGCCTCTGATGCTACGCGCTCGACTGCAGGTTTGAGCTGTGCTAGCCGCGCGAAATACATATCTGCATATTGTTGTTGGTAATGCTTTCGATCGCCCTTGGGCAGGTTGTATGCGTTGATCGGATTGTAAGCGGAGGGGGTACGATTGAATGTAGAGAACTCTTCGTCACTACAGAGTTTAGCGAAGCCTTTCGGCACATTGGTAGTGAAACATACCCCGGGGCTTGTAAGAAGCCATGCGACTTGATGGGCGCCATCTCTATGGTGGTATATAGGTTGGTTTATTGTGAAGCTTCGACCCTGATCAGACTCTCGAGGTGAGAGACGCGATCGAAAGCTGGGGAAACGCGTTTCAATTTCGCCCGATCGGGAAACGCCCATTTTGCGAAGCTCATCTACTGTGATCTCTAGTCAGGTCTATTCCATCCCGATGTCTGAGGTAACAATGAATCACTGCGGCTATAGGTAATCGTAATGTTTGTCGCCAAAGAGAAGAGAGTTTATACAGGGTATCACGTGTGCATCTATGCAACCTATCCTACCTACAATGCAATCCCGCCTTTCACGCGGCCGCAGCAGCAGACACGGCCGGGGGTGCACCAGCATCACCAGGCATTTCCGGCGCTGGCGCAGGGCTCATGCCTAATTCTTCGACAATCCATCCTTCGCTCTCTTTAACAAAAGGTTTCCTCTCGCCGAGTACTGCCATCTTTGCTCCGGCCATACCATCAACCAGATATTTCTGGGCCACGTCTCTGACTTGATCCTTCGAAACATCGAGCAGTTGTTCTCGTCTTACTTGTTCCATCTCGGGGGTCACACCAGAAACAAATCTCGTCATTCCCTCTCCTGAGACACTCCTTGGCGCGTCGATGGCCTGGAAGATACTAAGCTTAGCCTCCTCAAGATCGCGATCTGTCCATTCACGATCGCGTGCCCATTTGCCTGCTCCTTGGATGACCTTTACCGTATTGGCTGGGTTGGGGTCACGGTAGGAGTAGAAGCCGAAAATGCCATCCGTAGCCCGAGAATATGCTCCACCACCATATGCGCCACCCTTTTCGCGGATCTCACGGTGGAGATGCTTGTGCGTCAATAGCTGGGCGAGAACAGCCAACTGGGCATTCTCGGCAGTAACGTAAGGAACAGTGTTCAATGCCACGCCCGAGTAGGCAACTTGGTAAGGAAGTGGAAACAGGGTCTTCGTATTTGTGGTAATCGACGGTGTCCAGTCTTTAATCGGAAGGTTAAGCTCACCAGCGAGATTAGGAGGCAAACTCTTGCCGTTGAAGGTGCCATTGATAAAGGAGTCCAGCGCAGTCTGGTTAGTCTGAGTGGACTCAGTACCACAAGTCAAGGCTACGCGCATGTTCTGGACGTTGGATGCGACGTATTGCTGGATGAGCTTGAGCGCTTTGATGAGCTCATGGGAGATTGTGGACTCAAGCTCCGGGTGTGAAGCTAGTTGCGTGATATTCGCAACCTGTGTGACACCACCAGTCTGCTCCAAAACCCGACCATGAGGAGTGAGACCGGCTTCGGCAAAGCGACGGGCGTAAGCGTGACCGGACTCGGCAACGCTGTCCACAGCACCGCTTGCTGAGCTCTGTATCAGCTCTGCAATCATGCGATGGGCCTTTGGACTGTCAAAATCGGTTTCAAGCATAAGCATCTGAAGGAGGTCGTAAACCGCAGGCATATTGCGGTCGAGAGCGTAACCCGACAGACTCAGACCCTCTTCCAGCTTCGTTGTATCGGTTGGGTTCGAACATGAGTGGTAACCAAACGATACGCCGCCAGTCTTTAGTTTGATCAGATCTTCAATCTGCTCCATCGACTTGGATTTGGTACCAATACGCATGAGCGAATCACAAAAGAGAGGCACAAGCGTCCTAAGTTCGACTGGAAGGTTTTCGAAGATGCTCAAGGCCCTGAAATAAGTTAGGCCGTTCGTCGGTGCTTCGCGCCATTGAGTCGAAATCTGCCCAGTCGTGCTGCTCCGGATTTCGTGCGTTCCCTTCTGACGAGGAATATCCTTGACGTGAACAGTGGGAAGGCAAGACAGATCTTGCTCGGTGTTCTGCTGCGCCACAAGTTCCGTTTCGCGTTCCGACAGCTGCTTGACAGCCTCTTCTGGGCTGCCATACTTTTCATTAGCCTCGCTGATCTTTTGAGCAAGCCTCTTGGCCTCTTCTTCGACCAGGTCTTGACCATAAGTAGCAGAGGGCTCCATGGTAAAAGTCAAGGTGTTGTCAGTCAGCAGATACTTTTCCAAAAGGCCTTCAAGGTAACCGCCCTTGGCACATTCCGCCTTGAAAGCGTCCACGGTTTTAGACCAGGCGAGCGCATCAAAGACATCGACCCCGTTGAACCAGCTAGGCTTCAGTCTTTGCATAATGGACATGCCAAAATTGGCGGTCTTGTGCTTCAAACCAAGCTCGAGCTGGTGCAAGATGCCATCAATCTTCTGCTGCTCAAACCCGTTCTGTCGCACTTCTTGCAGAGTAGCGTCAATGGCTTCCTTGACTTTCGGTACATTCTCGGCGGTGACGCCGTTCAGTCCTACAGAGAAGACGGCACGGCGACCGGAGCTATCGTAACCAGTGTTGGGCGAGAAGTCTGGTCCAAGTCCGGCCTCGATCAAGTTGCGATACAGAGGTGATCCATATCCGTCCATGAGTAGAGAAGACATCAAGGACAGCGAAAAGTTCTCCAGGACATTGTTCGTCTCGCCCATCAACCAGGTGACAGACGTCTTATACTGTGAGCTCGCGGGAACTAAAGGATCCACTGGACCTTTGATGGTGACAGTTCGAGGTCCAGAGCTCAAATCTGCGGGCGATTTGACCGAGCTGTCGGGTGCAATCCTGTCAAAACTCTCTAGCTCTTTGCCCAGCTTCGCGAGATGCTCTGTCAAGGGCATGTCTCCATATGTCAGGATCTTCGAGTTGCTCGGGTGGTAATGCTCAGCGTGGAAATTCTTCAGTTGCTCATAAGTCAGATCCGTCATCTTCTGAGGGTCGCCACCAGAGTTGTTCAGTGCAGGGGTGAGATGCTCGAAGAAGCGGATGTAGTATAGGTAACTCGCATCTGACATCTGACCTTTCATTTCGTTGTAAACGACACCCTTAAATACAATATCACTCTTTAGCCCCTCGGCTGCGGCAGCAGGATCTTGCGGGCCTAATCTCCAACCTTCTTGGGTATAATCATGCTCTTTCAACAACGGATGTAATGTTGAGTCCAGATATACCGACATGAGATTCTTGAAGTCCTGAGCGTTTGTCGTCGCAAAGGGATATGTGGTGTGGTCCGAAGAGGTAAAAGCGTTCATAAAGTTCGAAAGAGACCGAGGAAGCATCTTGAAGAACGGGTCTCGGACTGGATATTTCTCACTACCGCACAGAGTGGTGTGCTCCAGGATGTGTGGTACTCCAGTCGCATCTGGTGGATTTGTCTTGAAGCCGATAGAGAAGACATTATTGCGATCATCTCTGGCGATGTGTAGATACTCGGCTCCAGTCTTGTCGTGCTCAAATTGAAGGGCTGTGAGCTTCAGCTCTGGAACCTCCTTTGACCGCTTCAAAGTGAAGCCGTGCAACTGTTCTCCAGGCTTTGGGTAGTTTGCGATATCTGTGACCGAGGCATATGTTCGTCTGGCTTTCAAGCATCGCGGCTGTCTCGAGGTCGCAACTGACCAGCAGCTTGACCGAGGCGATGATCGTACAGCTCGCAGCATTTAATGGAAATCCTCCCCTGTATTAGCAAATGTTATGAGGCAAATGTCGTTTCGTCTCACACCTGGATATGAATTATATCGGGCACGAAGCCGGGGACGGCCAAAGCATGATGTATGTCGGTCGCCTCTGCTCTCCCGAATCGCCGACCGCTCTGACCAATCAGGAGCGCTAGCGACGTAACTTCACCATTCTCGCACAGTGCTGCATCGTAGCGTTAAGCACATCAGTCATTGTTTGTCAGGCTTTCGCTTCAACCTGTATCCTTAGACCCGATAACTGTTTGCTTACATGCTTTGATATACTCAATTGGCGCCGATCACAGGTCTTCCCCGATTTAGCAACTTTTGCTCTATTCGAAGAGCAAGCAGCGTTTTCCTCCGCAGGGAACCCCCTCCTCCTGCAACCACCGTCTGTCCGATCTCTGTTAGACGAGACCCGATTTTCGAATCTTCACCATCGTCGAACTACTGTTCGTTCAGCCTTTGGGTCCCTTAGCCAGCCTGCTCGCCTCGCTTGGCCTGATGCTTGTCGTGAGTCAGACTGAACTGGAGCGGCTTGGAAGTTGAACTGCACGTTCGCTAGAAAGCTTTACAAGGAGAAAGACGCTGGCACAATAACGGTTCGGCGCAGAGTGGAGAGGTGCTAGTGAGACCTGTCAGGGCAATTGAAGGACGAGATGGCAACTGTGGCACCACAGCAGCACCCAGCTAGCCATGGCTCGCGTGCGTCTCCTGCGGGCTCTGTCAACCCAGATGGAGCCCTACCAAACGTGCCTCCGCCACCGACAGCTGCATCGACCGGAGGCAAGAAGAATAAGGCGAAGAAGGGCGGCGCGAACGACTCTAACGATGCCGCGCGGCAGCTGCAGGCCAAGATTGCTCAGTTGGAACTCGATCAAGCTGGGAGGACTGAAGAAGATGCCGAAATTGGTGAGTAGTTCTGAGAGTCTTCTTAGCCCTGAACTTTGTTGCTATCTAATACACAACGTACTGACCGTCGACATAAAGATCGCGAGGTCAAAAAAGCCAACCGAGATCTACAGTCACAACTGTCAGCTATGGATCCTTCCATCAACAAGATTGACACCCTCCAACGCAGATACTCCGAGCTCTTGGCTGAAATGAAGCGCACCGAAAGGGAGCACATCAAATCTAAAAAGAGGGCCGACCAACTACAGAAGGAGAAGGACACTCAACGCTCCGAACTCACAAAGGCAACCACCATGAAAGAGAAATTGGAGAAGCTCAGTCGCGAGCTGACCAAGGAGAACAAGAAGCTGAAAGAAGACCTTCGAGACGTCAAGGAGCAAGCTACTGAGAAGAACGATGAGCTTCATCGACGGCTCGAGCAGATGGTGGACGAGGTTGAAGAAGTTGTGGGCGATCGCAGAGCACCGGAACGGTCTGATATTGATCTTGATCAAGACAAGATGTACGTTCTTCCGTCAAAAGAAGCCATCGCGGATATACTGACAAAACATCACAGCTTCCGCGAAAAGTTCAAGTCGCTTATTGAGCAGTACGAAATGCGCGAAATACATTTCCATTCGGTACTTCGGACAAGAGAGCTCGAGATTCAATACCACATTGCTCGCCACGATCAACTCAGAAAGGCACAAGATGCAGAATTGAGCAAGTCTCATCAATTGACAAGACAGGTATCTACATTCTCCCAAACGGAAAATGAATTGCGCAGTCAGCTGAATATATATGTCGAAAAGTTTAAGCAGGTGAGCATACTCCATTCTTCATCGACCAGCACCCTACACGTGCCTCGCCCACCGATTATCTTATCTACGCAATCTCGCCACGTTCCACTCTTCGCATTAATAGTCACCCCACTCACTAACACATAGCAGGTTGAAGACACTCTTAACAACAGTAACGACCTCTTTCTCACTTTCCGTAAGGAGATGGAAGAAATGTCGAAGAAGACCAAGCGTCTCGAAAAAGAGAACATGCAGCTCACGCGCAAGCAAGAAGCGACGAACAAGAACATCTTCCAGATGGCCGAAGAGCGATCGACTACGCAAAAGCTAATCGAGCAGCTGCAGCGCGAGAACGAAAAGCTTAAGAAGCTCTGCCGCGCTATGCAGACCAACGGCTACGGACGTGCGGACTTGGTTTCGGAGGCGGTCGAGGGCGATGAGGAAGATGATGAGGAAGATCTAGGCGAGACGGACAGCGAATACGACGAGTACGAGGACGACGAGGATGAGGAGGAGGGGAGTTCGGAGGGCGACTACGACGAGGACACGGAGGACGAAGTGGTCCAACAGCAGCAGCAGCAGCAGCAACAACCCCAGCCAAGGACGTACGGTCCAGTGCCACCACCGCCGCCGCCGCCGACGCAGGCATCGACGGATGCCGTACGGGCGGCTGTGCGCGGGGTTGCGCCAACGCTCAACGGGGTAAATGGTAGGCACTAGGTGTGCGATAGCAGTCGATCGTTGTATTTTACCCTGTCTGTTTCGCATCCGCTGTTCCTGTACATGGTCGAATGTAACAAAGCGCTGTAGAACAGATACCGAGTCTGCAACACTGTCCTTGGACATTTTTCTACTGTTGTGGACCACAAGCCCAGCGCAGAGTAATCCAACCGTGTGTGCAAGTTGGGTTATCAGAACCTCTGCTCCGTGGAGTGTTCTGTGATTCTATCTTGTCCTGCGGTCCCCGTTTCAGACCTACCCTGCCGTGAGATCCTTAGGAGGGCGGACTAAAGCGGTGGAGACAATTCTGTATGACCTTGTATATGGCAAACGTCGGATCAGAACTATTGAGTGGTGTATGAGTCTTAAGCATGTAGTGTAGTGAAGAGGACCATGGGAAGAAAGGCAATGGGTACATCGGGTAGAACGTAGGTTGTGATTCGAGCTATCGCCTGTGCCGTTTCACCCTCAAGGGAACGATCAAGGAATCCGCATCGCCATGTGTTGACCATACCTACCGCGAACTGATCCTCGGTCAACATATTCTTGCAGGCACCTCTCGAATCAGACACAGCCTTGGTCACAACTACATAACCGCATGAAACCACTGATTCCCTCGAGTACTACAACACTGCCTCGATGGTGTAGTGGTTCGACTCGCCTTACAGTCAAAGCCCTCGTACAGTCTAGCAAGGCTGCTCGGAGTAGACCTAGTGAAGCGGAGTGAGGTAAGGTGAGGTAGTGTTTATACGAACTGAAGTGGAGTGAGGTAAGGTGAGATGAGGTGGAATAATGCAATGTAAAAGTGGAGTTAAGTGGAACTGAACCAGCGACATGCTTGAATACGAGATGCTTGATGGTGTAGAGAAAGAAGTGGTTTAAGTTCCATTGTGAAGAGCCCTGCTCTATATGCATTACGCACCCAGATAACCGTAATCTTGACTCTAAGGTCTATCCATCCAATAGGTAGCTTTACCCGTCCGTGATCCTGATGTAGGAGACCGTCTCCAAAACTCCATCGCTATGCGCCAATATCCACAATATATATGCTGAATGTGCTACACGAAAGTTCTCATACCGCACCTGCAAACACTCGATGCCACACGTGACCATGGTTTGAGTACAGGCTTAGTCGGTCTTTGGGATGGTCTTTGCCGAGCCCTGAGACGACCAGACACCTCCACCGACAGCTCTGGTGACGCCAACACCGAGACCGGCAACCAGAGCCAACAAGCACAAGGCGAGCAGGATCTTGGCATAGAGTCTCTGCTTCTTGCTCATGTTGCCCCAAACAGCAGTCAAACCGTAGCAGTTGGCTGCTCTACGGTGACACTTCTCGTTGTGTGCCTTTGCCTTGAGAGTAGTCTTGCTTGGCCAGACGCTGCATTCCTGCACTTGACTGTTGACCTTGAAGTCTTGACAAGGGCTGTAGAGGGGTGATAGTGCGAGGTTACGGGTGGAGTCCATTGGGGTGAGCGAACCCTTCTCGAGATCGGCGTCGGCATTCAAGGTGAAGGTGGGTTTGGCGTGTGTTTGTTTGTTGAGAGATCCATTGACTGAGGTAGAAGGAGAAAGTGTTCTTGGTGTGTCGAAGACATTAGGGGCCAGTTGGTTTGAGGAGGTGTTGGTCATGACTGGCTCGACCGTAAGGCCATTGACGTTCTTCTCGGTTTGGACCATGGTGACGGAAATTGTTGTTGGTAGTGGTGGATTGAGAGTGACGCTGCGGTAATAATCAAAGGTCTTGAGATCAAGAGACTGGCGAGCTTGTAGTTTTGAGAGGAGAACCAGTGTGTTTCGACGTCAAAATGGGTTGACAGGTACAACGGGGCGTTGAGATAGAAGGAGAGAACAGGCTGCTCGAGGTCTAGGGGAGCGTTGGTAAACTGTTATCGAATGTCTGCCCTGTCGTTGAATGCACGGTGACTTGGCCGGCACGGTCTATTTGTTCGAGAGAGTCGTGAAGAGTGCAATCAGTAAAGATTGAAGGAGTAAATTGTTCGGGGGAAATGAACGAGATATGCTGGGGGCAGATTAAAAGGGTAGACCGGTAGAGACAGAAAGCACTGCATCGCGCCTATCTCCAATCGCAATCACGACGCAACCTACGGGAGTTTGCAATTGCCCATGCGATGTCAGTGCCTCCGAAGCTAGCTGGTTATGGACAGAGCAGAGCAGTAGCGGGCTTGAGATATTGCAGACAGAACTGTAAATGGGCAGGGGTGATTGGGTGTTTCAAGGCGACGATTTCCCCAAGCTTTGAACCGGGCCTTCTCAGTCTTCTCCGCATCAGGACCGCATGGCTTTTAGCTGTATTCGTCTTAGCCTCCGTGGAGGGAGAAATCTGGATCCACATGCTAGGGCAGCAAAGCAGGCCTTCGATCAAACTCCTGTTCTTCGTTTCGGAATGTGCCCAATGGGGCAGGCGTCGATCAGCCAAACCCGCGTGGAGAGACACCAGACTGACCCAGAACGCGCCATTATTATCGCACCTTCCTGCATGACCGCCGCCGCTGTCACTGCCACAGTGCGGCTAAAAACAATACTGTCACGTACTACGGCCAGCGCGACAGCCAAAAAGACGGCACACGCACAAAAAGTAGCCTACGGACAATCGTGCATTGTACATCCCGCTATGCGTCGTCACCAGATGACCATCACTCGTCTGACAGCGCGCTCAATTTGTGTGGGAGCCTTTGCTAGTTCTGCATAGCGTACCGAGCAGTGCTAACCGATCGAACAGTGTCAGTAGGTACCTACATGTACGAATAACTCAGATTTGCCGTCGCTCACCGTAAAAAGTGGTCTCACAGTTCTCACCCATACCTTACTACACGCCCGGGAGCCTCCGGGGCACGAGCCCAGTAATTTTCTCCACGTTCGTTAAACATTGCCAGTGCATCTGCCCGATCCAGCACTGAGGGCGGCGCCCATACTTCTGGCTATCGCGGTCAAATTCTGTGAAAACGGCGACACTGGCTGGAACGACATGTTTTTTTTTACCCGTTGTGCACCGTGGAACATCGAACGTTCTCCATGAGACGTTAGATAGTTATCGAATGCGCCGTTTCTGTGCTTCTCGCGAGACACTTCAAAGGCCAGCTTGTACGATTCGTTAGAGTATGTAGTTGCTCTGGGTATCATCAACAATACGTTCTCAAGGAACGCAAGTGTCCAACGTAGACTCCTCCAATGTCAATGAATGTTCCTTCAGCCTGAATCCCACGCGTTTCTCGCTTCCTCCGCACGCACATGACATTCGAGAACGGGCGAGCGACAGATGTGGAAAAGCATCCTGTCCTACCGTGCCGCACGAAAGAATGTTGCGCCACATGACATCGCCACGACACCTCTGGACGCAGCAGTCGCGTTCCCCTCAGTTGTCCACCCCAATGTGGACGTTCTTCTCATTCAACTTCGTCGACTCGGCAGACGAGCTGAGAATCTTGTCCTCCGTCTTGCCTTTGAGCGTTGGCAGTTCGTTGCATGCCTCCTCGATGATGCGGAGTGCAGAGGCGATCTCAGCCTCGGTAATGACAAGTGGTGGTGCCAGTCGAATGATGTTTTGGTGTGTTGGTTTAGCCTGTGGTTGATTCGTGTTAGCATTCTGATCAAGCAAAGACGTCTCCTTAGTCGTGTCTTCCGAGTCTGGAGTCGTCCGAACGTGGGCGATTTTGAGGGCTCTTCCTACCAGTAGCCCCTTCTCCTTCATGAGCATGCACAAATCCCAAGCACTGTGACCATTCGTCAAGGATTCTTCGATGATGATGGCGTTCAAAAGGCCCTTTCCGCGCACGAGTTTGATCATCGGGTTGCGCGACTGGATGTCGCGAAGACCCTGTCTGAACATCTCACCGAGGGTCTGCGCTCTCTCCACGAGGCCCTCCTCCTGGACCACCTCAAGCGCACGGATTGCGACAGCAGAGCCGAGCGGGTTACCACCATAAGTGCTTCCGTGAGTACCAGGCTCGACGGTGAGCATCACCTCTTTGCTACCCAATACGCAGCTTACTGGGTACATGCCACCACTGATGGCCTTGCCAAGAAGGACGAGGTCTGGCTTGATGCCGCTCCATTCGAAGCACAACATCTTTCCAGTGCGGGCGATTCCGGTCTGGATCTCATCGCAGATCATGAGAACGTTGTGCTTGTCACAGAGAGCGCGAACCTTGCGGAGGTAATCCTCGTCTGGAACAACGATACCAGCCTCTCCCTGGATTGGCTCGACCAAGAACGCAGCAGTGTCTTTTCCATGTGCCTCGAAAGCCTTCTCCAGGTCCTCGATGTTGTTGTATCTAATGGCCTTCTTGGTCGCAGGGCAGACGCTGCCAATGTTCGGAAGGTATGGGCCGTAGTTTTCCCTCGATTCGGGGTCAGTCGACATGGTGATGGCTGCAAACTGCGCGTTTGTCAGCTCGAGATCTCTGACGATCATTCTGAACAACCTACCGTCCTGCCGTGAAAGTTCTCCTCCACGGAAAAGACCAGTGCCTTGTTCTCAGGGATTCCCTTGCTCTTGTAGCCCCACTTCCTTGCGATCTTGACGGCCGTCTCGACAGCCTCTGCACCGGTGTTCATGGGCAAGACCATTTCGAAGCCGAGCATCTTGGTGATGGTCTCGGCAAACTTTGGGAAGACATCATTGTAGAAGGCTCTCGAGCTGAGAGTGAGCCTCGAGGCCTGCTCGACCAGGGCTTGAACGAGTTTGGGGTGGCAGTGACCTTGGTTGACGGCGCTGTAAGCAGACAGGAAGTCAAGGTAGTGCTTTCCTTCTGGATCCCAGACTGAGCAGCCAAGAGCCTTGCTGAAGACGATTGGCAGTGGGTGGTAGTTGTGGGCGGCGTACTCGGCTTCGGTCGAGATGGCGGCGCTGGATGAGGTTGCGTGGTAGGCACTGCTCGCCGGGGCGCCTGTAGGCTCGAAGGACGCAGCCTTTGCGTTCAAACTGCTCCCATCAGGCGATGCGTTGCCGTTGATATACGGTGCCATGGTGTTGTGTTTGGTGGGATGGATGCCGCGGGGGAGGGGAAGAACCAATGAAGTAGTAAGCTTTATTGCTTTAGTAATTTTGCGAACAACTCGCGGAATTAGTATGTGACACTTGATGATATATTTGTCACTTTCTCGAAAGATTGAGATACTCGGCAGAGAGAAGACTCTGCTGAGACTTGTTGAAATGTGTTGTATCTGGTTGTGACTGCCATTAGGGATCACCGCCGCCTACACCTGCCATTAGGAGAAGATATGTTCACCCGCTGCTGCGTGAACCTGTCCGAGTCCGAGTCGCACTTGAACGACAATTGCGAATATTCATACGCAAACAATTGAACACGAAATACTATGCAAAGATAAGCAAACAGTTGAACACGAAATACTATGCAAAGATATCACCAAGACATCCACGATTCGGTATCGACATCAGAAAACATCATGGTACCGTAACTACTGTATGCAATTCGGGCAGTATCGATACTGCAGCCTGCCAGTGCCACTCCCCGCGGCTGCCAAGTTGAGATCGACAGGTTTCACCAACTGCATGTGGGAGAACCAACAAACCTATCGACCGTCCGTATCCAAGCTGTTGGCTTGGCTGATTATCAACAAGAAACACAACTCAGGTGACCATCGAGTAAGTAAACTTCTTCGTCAACTTCCAGTAAAACCTGTCTCTTCCTTCTCCTATAAGACACGTACGCGCCCAGCAGCAAGAATCCATCAGAATGAAGGCGGACACGGAACCGTTCACACTCGTCGAAGAGACGTCAGATACCACATTGAATGACAAGTTCCAAGAGCTACTCTCGGCAAAGAGTGCAGACCACGATATACAATATGTCACTCGTCTTCGCCAGCAATATCCAGAGCTCACCGTCACGGCAGTACCGTCCAACAGCTGCGGCCTCCTCGCTTTTGCTGCAGGCGGATACGCATCTGCCGAGCTGGTGAACGAAGCAGAGGAGCCTCTGGCCTCATGGCGAGGCTGGGTCCCAGCCCTTGGCCGCCAGGGTGAGGGTGCGAAGGGTGGCATCGGTCAGACTACCTTTTTTGCCAAATACCACTACAAATGGTCCAACGAAGATTTTGTTGTCTACATAGTGGGCCGCGTCCAGTACGTACTTAAAGACCCTCGTGGAGACGAGACCACGCTTTCACCATCAAAGCTTGTCGACTCTCTCATCGCCGCTGTTGGAACCTGGCAATCTTCAGAAGTCGTTTGGGTTTTTGACGGCTACTGGCAGCTGTCCAAAGCACTGTTCCAACAAGTTAGAAAAGCTGAGTGGGAGAACGTCATCCTCGCCCCAAAGCAAAAGGCTGCGGTACAAGATGTTGCAACCAAATTCTTCGACAGCAAGGACCTCTACGATGAGCTGGGTGTCCCCTGGAAAAGGGGTATTATCTTTCATGGTCCTCCAGGAAATGGCAAGACCATATCCATCAAAGCACTAATGCACACCTTGGCTAGACGCACTCCACCAGTCGCATCCTTGTACGTCAAATCAGCTGTTAATACCTACCAGATTCGCGCAATCTTTCAGCTTGCTCGCCAACTTGCGCCATGCATGCTCATCTTCGAGGACATTGAGACCATCGTAACGAACGTCACCCGGTCGTACTTCTTCAATGAGGTAGACGGGCTCGAGTCGAATGATGGTATACTCATGATTGCAAGCACCAATTACCTGGAGCGACTGGACCCCGGCTTGAGTAAGAGACCGAGTCGATTCGACAGGAAGTATCTGTTTCCAATGCCGAATGAACATGAGCGTACTCTCTATGCCGAGTTCTGGAGACGCAAGCTGGAGAAGCGTGGTAACCGAGTTGAGTTCCCAAAGCGTTTATGTCCAGCCATGGCTTCCATCACCGATGGATTCAGTTTCGCGTTCCTCCAGGAGGCGTTCATCGCTACTCTGCTAGTCGTCGCTCGAGATGTCGAAAATGGGACTGCTGATTCAGGTCGACATGACGACGATCTCGATCAGTTCGAGCTGTGGCGGATTTTCAAAGCACAAGTGAGGGACTTGAGGAGTGATATGGATTCAAAGACTCAAGACCTGGTCTTGCCCGAAACAACACGTACACTTTGCCCTGATCATCAACAGTCAATTACGACGTCACAACACGCACTACAAATGCCCATACTTTGCCGGACGTCTCCGATGCAGCAAATCTTGCCCCAAGCTATCAGCTCAGACGTTGATGTGATGTACGACATCAATGCCGTGGGGCAGGCGGGTTATAAGAATGCGTATATCAACACGGCAGCTTATGACCACAGGTGATGCCATCGCGTGACCAAGATCGAGTCGCTCATTTGGGTCGGATTTGTTCAGTAGTCGAGTCATTGTTCAATATCATGTAACCACACTCTGTGTCCGTCTCATTTCCCCGACAAGCTTATCAGGCTCGACATGGTATTATAGAAATATCCTCATTAGTCCTGCTTCTTCTTGGGTCTATACTTATTCCGCGGTGAGTATCATCAGGCTTGACATAGCATCGCGAATCGTTGTAGAACAAAGACCGTGACAAAGCGCGATTCTTTCCTTCCTTTGTCCCCAAATCTCAATTTCTCCCATGCGCCTAGTATTGTTCTTCAACACCTTTCTCAATCCTTCTCCTCGAGGATTTCACCCTACATAATCCCGCACCAGAGTCCCGCTTTCGTCACGCAAAAAAATCCGATAAATTTCTCTGGCAGAAACACGAACAAAAAACAAATCCAAAACCCAAACAAACAAAAACAATGAAGTACATCAACGCCCTCATGCTGCTTCCAGCACTCACTCTCGCTACCCCGGTCCCCCAGACCCAAGACGTCATGAACTTTGGCCTCTGCTTCAGCACCGCGCAGGAAATCCCCGCCCTGATCAACTCTTTCTGTAGCAACCCCTCCATCATGGCTCCCTCCTCCTACGCCTCCGATGGACAGCAATCCGGTATGTACAAGGTCAGTATCGGCGGCGACTGCCAGCCAGGCGAGTGGGTTCCCACCGAGTGGTGCGGCATACAGCTCAGAGAGGTTTGCGCCAAGTTCGGCGGCAAGAGCATCGGTCCTGGCGCCGCTATGGAGGGCCGCTGGGGTGGTGGCGGTTGTCAGACTTTCCGCGTTGAGAATGTTGGGTATGAGTATGTCCCGCTCGCTAAGAAGGACTAGCTGGTCTAGTCTCATGAGATGGGTGGTGGAAAGGGGGTCGTGATAAAGTGTTTTGTATCCATCTTACAAACTGTAACGATATAGGTATATACCCGTCCTTATATGATACAATCCCGTGATAATTTCCATGGTCCTGCTCACAGTGCTCTAAAACCGCCAGAACTTCCACCCTTCCCTCCGTCCACCGTCGCCGACCCCATTGACACCGACCAGTCTTTCGACACCCTCACGTCCCTCAGCAGTGCAGAACTTCTCCTGATCAATCTCTTCTCCACCTTCTTCGTCGCTTCCATTATGCAGTACAGCAGGCCAGAGCACACCGACTCCATCTCCACCCAGTGTCGTCTCGAACTTCTCGAACCCCTCATTCTCAAGCTCGGCCTCTAGCGTCTGTAACGCGGCGGCTCTTGTCGCAGTGGGTTTACTTGTAGTCTGACCGTCTTCCTGCATCGTAGCGTCAGGTTTCAATAACGTGATAGCACAGCCTCCACCGCCTGCACCAGTAAGTTTCGTCCATCCCACTCCTGATTCTTCGACGAGTTGACGTAGACGCTCCAGTTTGGGGTGTGAAACGCCGAGAGTGTAGAGAAGGCCATGATTTATAGACATCAGACTGCCGAGTTTGGCAATGGCTGTTGGGTCTGTTGGTGAGAATGAAGGGGAAGATATCATTTCATGCGCGGATTCGGTGATGCTGTCGATGGCGTCGAGTATATGTTCAGCCACTGCGGGCTGAGTCTTTTTCAGTGCAGCTACTTTGGCGACTTCGGCTGCTGTTGATTTGGCCTGCTGCGTATCGACAATCAGGAGAGGGAGTTCGGGGAACTCTTTTACTGTGCGCACGACTGGGGGTTTAGAGTAGTCGGAGCGCTTGAAGAGGACAGCTTTTCCATGTGAGGCTACGGTGTTGTCGACGCCTGAGGGATTGCCATGGATCAGCATCTCTCCTACGAAGGCCCATTGGTTGATGCGTTCGAGTTGCTTCTTTGCTTCCTCCGGCATTTGGTCCGGGTGAGGTCCGGAGAGTGCTCGACTTTGTATTAAGAGGGCTGTTGCTATGCATACTTGTATGCTTGCGCTCGATCCGAGTCCAGCACCAATGGGTATCGTTGAGCGCATTGTGTATATGGCGCCTGGAAAGGAAGCACTACCTAGTGACATGTAAAGATAAAGGAAAGAAGATGCGGCTGCGTGATGTACTTTGCGCTCTGCGATCGGAGTGTCTGGTGATACGGCGTCGACGTGGGGTTGTAATGCTTTAACGAACTCGGGGTTTAGTGATGTTACAAAGTCGTAGTAGCGCGTCTTGTGCGAAGGGTGTGAGAATATCTCCCATGGAAGCTCATCGATGTTCCATGTGTGGTCAAGGGAGATATCGCGGAAGTTCAGTGTGAGGGATCTTCGTGTTTTCGAGAGGGTCGTGACTAGGAGATAGGACCGGAGTGAGATGGCAGCAGCCATTGCAGCCTGGGCATTGTCAGTAGAGGTGCGACTCCTCACCGCTCCAAGATGTCCTTACCCTTCCATGCACAACAGCATGCTCGCCAAACACTATAGTCTTCCCAGGGGCCGAGACCATGAACGCGGGCGCAAGCGGTGATGAGTGCTTGCGCGAGGGTACATGTCTGCCGTTTGTGTGAGAGGCTGTGCCATTGATGTGCTTCGTGTCCTTTCCATCAGCTCCGTCTGTCGTGCCATTGACGTGTTCCGTATGCTTCATGTTGTCGTTGCCATTGCCTAGGGGTTCTGATCTTTCTCCTGCCATTGGGCTGCCCGTCTCTTCTCTTCTGGGTTCAATCCACTCTTTCGAAGGTAATCCTTCCTAACAAATCGATGCCCGTTTTTGTAAGGACAAAGAGTTCTTTGAATGGTTGTGACAAGACCAACTGCCCCTCAAAATAAATCAGGCCATTGTCCGAATGCGGCCTGGGGAGCATTTCCCCAGCTTTTGCAAGTCGCGTGGGAGCGCGTTTCTACGGAAGGTGCCCCTTGCATCTCTTGATGTCACGCTGCAGCCGCTTCATCCTCAACCACTTCAGAATACCGGGCTCATGGAATCTGTTGCAGCCGGTTCATCGAGCAGTACGAGTGATAAGGCCAAAGGACTTCAGATATAAGCTTCAAATGCTCTCCAAGCCTACCGCGAGATTGTAGAACATGTGAGAGGTCGATGACAGCGCAAAGATGGCGATCTGATACAGAAACACAAAGATAAGCACCGTATCCGATTGTACGACAGGGACGCAAAATCCCCCGTACGAGGTACGTTACAATATATAGCATGGTTTTAAGGGAGTGACGGTGTTTTGCTTGTGTGATACTTAAGCTAAAAGACAAAGAGACGAGCATCCGCAGACGTGCGGATGGGTGATAACGTGGAGTTGGATGAAAGTCATGGTCAGTAGCATCATGTGCCGTGGTCAGAGCACAATCAAGCGGACAGAGTGCATCAGTAGTGGTGTGTTTTCGCCAAAGAGAGAAACGCAATTTTGGGGAATCAATTCATTCAGCGCCGAAAAGCTCCACAGCCGCCATCTTACTCCCAGCCATGTTACTCATCAAACGACATAGCTTGATAGAAATGACCAGCGACTCCTAGTTGCCGGAATCCCTGATTTACCAAACACTAGGGTAATCGTTCGCAAGCTTAAGCAGCGGTAGTAGACTCGGTGGCAGCGGCTGGCTCATCAGCCTTGGTCTCTGGGACCTTGTCCTCAGCCTTGGCATCGGTAGTCTCTGCCTCGTTGCCATCGGATGACGTCCAGAGAGTGAGGTTATCGCGGAGAAGCTGCATGATGAGGGTGCTGTCGCGGTAAGACTCCTCGGAAAGAGAGTCAAGCTCGGCAATGGCGTCGTCAAAGGCCTGCTTGGCGAGGTGGCAAGCACGGTCTGGGGAGTTGAGGATCTCGTAGTAGAAGACGGAGAAGTTCAAGGCGAGACCGAGGCGGATAGGGTGGGTGGGTGTGAGCTCAGTCTGGGCAACATCGGTAGCGTTCTGCGTGCGAATTAGACGGGTCTTGAAATCAACTTGGAATCCCGCGAACCTTGTAGGCGTCGTGGGCAGCAGTAGCGGCACCCTTGCGCTTCTCGCCGCTGGCGAACTCGGCAAGGTAACGGTGGTAGTCACCCTTCCTATAACCATATCAGATATGTTCCTCCGCTGCAGTTTTCGTTCGTGTGACATACATCTTGTGGTAGAAGACCTTGGACTCGCCAGACTCCGCCTTTGGAATGAGGGACTCGTCAAGGACGTCAAGGACATCCTGGCAGACCTTCTCAAGCTCGAGCTCGATCTTCTGACGGTACTCGCGGATGATGCCAACGTGCTTGTCGGTTCCCTTTTGCTCCTCCTTTTGCTCGATGGAGGAGATGATGCGCCAGGAGGCACGGCGGGTTCCGACAACGTTCTTGTATGCGACAGAGAGGAGGTTGCGCTCATCGACGGTGAGCTCACCAGCGAGCTAGGAATGGTGTTAGATCTGCGAGTTGCGATTTCGTCATGGTGGGGTTTGGTTCAAGCGGTGAAAAGCTCAAGGCTCGATATATGAGTTGATGTACCTTTGCGACTTCCTGCGAAATTGTCAGCTATGTAATTTGACTCCCCAATGCCTGCTATACACACCTTCATGTAGACAACCATCTCTGAGATCGTGGTTAGCTGGATAGTCACGAGAGCACAAATGCTTGGGTGTTTCACTTACCATCGTAACGCTCAGCCTGCTCGCACAGCCTGGCGAGGAAGGTCTTGCTATCAATGCTGTTAGATCCTCCATGATTGCACTCGTTGCTGGTGCGTTGTAATACCTCTCGCGCTAAATGGAAGAGTCAGCATTTGCTAGCGATTTTGTTGAGATAGCGATTGCAAGCTGTACACAGCGTGGAAAGCGGACGCATGCGGGTTTACGCACCTCAGTAGTCATTTTGAGTTATTTGGAAGGGGCTAAAGGTGTGTTGAAAGGGTCGAAGGAGTATTGAGAGAAGTTGTGAGAAGGGCGTGGTGAAAGTGGGTTGTTGATACAAGTACCGTGAAGCAGTCGTTGCTTGGCAAAGGAAAGGAAGGGCGAGGCGGGAGGGACATTATTAGGACCCTGGAAATTTGGGAGACAGCAGCACACATGCAACAGCCTGGGACCAACTCTGTGTCCTCCACTGGCTTCCGCATCACTTCTTCCTGTTCCGGCGTCAAGCGTTAGTCTTGACCGCACCATCGAGCACTGCCCCTTCTAACTACCTTACCACATGTACGACTAAAAGGAGTACCAGTCTAATGTTTCATCATCTTGCGGTGAACGTGACTTTTCTTCCAATTACTTCCAGAATACTTGGATCAAGACTCCTGTCTCAGACGTCAAGGTAATTGTTTGTGTATAGTCGTGGATTAACGTATACATTGTGTATGCGCCGTGCTCAATCGCACCATATTGTGGAGAGGAAAATGATTGGGTATCAGTACAGTCAATCAGCTACAAAGCGCCTTCATTGACTGTCAAAATCTCATACAGTGACTTCGCACAACCACAGAGTGGGCAGATAGCTCAAGCGACAGTACACAAGAGACCGTTTACATCAACAAACGCCACACACCGAGAAGGATGGCTGCAGTACCTGTGCAAACACCCATCAGCCACTGCAGGGTAGAGAATTTGACTTGCTCGAGCCTCTCTCGTAACGAGGCCGTCTCTTGCTCGATTCTCGTTTCGACCTCTTTGATTTTGAGGTCCTGACTGTTGGCTTCCTCCCTGATCCTGCCCTTTTCGAGATTGAGATCCAGCCTGACCGAAGCTTGCGTTCTTTGAATCTCGTCGCGCAGTCTCGAGTTCAGTTTGGCGAGTTCGTTCGTGAGGCGTTCGTGCGATGCGCGCGTGAGCGATGCTTCTGTCGCGTCGGCCGACACGAGCTCGGAGCGTAGTTTCGCAAAATCGACCTTTTGTGTGTATGTCGCCTTCTCCTGGTCTTCTCGTAACACCATCGTTCGTGTCAAATTCTGGATGCTGTGCGCGGTTTGTCAATACCTCTCTGCCGTGCCTGAGTCCACGCGGAGACTGACCTCTCTTCTACGACGTCTCCCAGCACCTTCATCATGGCCACAGCCTGTTCTTCGCTGAACCCTTCATCCTGAAGTCTTTGTACGAACTTGAGGGTATCGAAGTGATGATCTTTTGCTCTTCTTGCCGTGGTAGAGAACAGCCGGGACTCTTGTTGTGCTGCTCTTGCTTGCTTGATGGCGTTCCTGCCTACACTTTGCAGTACATCTACTCGTCTCTGATTAAGTGTTTTGTTGCCTCTCGCGGTCGAGCTGAACTGCCTTCGAGCATCTGTCTGCGCATTCTGACAACGTAGGATCGCATTCGTAGGCGCACGGTATGCGTTTGTCGCCTGCGTCCAGGAAGTCTGGGGAAGAAGAAACCTAGGTATCGTTCTTGTGGCCGCCATGATGGCGTATGTTGCAAATCAAACAGATGGCAAGATGCGAAAGACCGTGTGTGTCGGAATATTTGGTTGATCTACAAGTTGTTGCTCAGAGCCTCAGACTGTTTGTTTCAGGAGTAAGATGAGCCGCGCACACGAGGCCGACGGCGAAGTTTGCCCCGCAATCGGTCTCTGAACTGCTGCTCGTTCGGTTCTAGAAGCTCTACCTATCCATAACCTATGCGATCTAACATGAAGTTCCTCCGTGCGACCTGATTTCGGCATCGGCTCCGATGTCATCTCTTACATAGTCTACTCTATCATTGCAAATGTGAAGAAACATCTAGTTAATGGCAAGGTCTGGGGCAGCTAGACTGCTTGTCGCATTCGCGCCCTACAGTAAACTTGTCCCCGCTTATCGCCGGTTTAGCTCGGTCTTTCACAGCAATAAGTATATGTATATATATATATACATTTCCTTTCCACCATCGACTCATATAATACGTTCCGAATATTAAACGTTCTTCCCAGACATGGCAATTGCGAAGAAGCCTTGGATTGAAACTCCATTGACCGAGTCGAGCGCCCTCTCGAAAGCAGCAGGATGGTAGAGCAGCCCCCACGCCTTCCCATCGCATCTACCATGGAGCAGTACTAAATCACAGAAGCAGAATCTTCCTCAAGCTTGAGAACCTGCAGCCTTCCGGCTCATTCAAGTCCCGTGGCCTTGGTCATTGTATGGAACGTGCCATCGCCAAATCTAATAATCGCAGCAATGTTCAAATCTACTGCTCATCAGGAGGAAATGCAGGCCTGGCCTGTGTTCATGCAGCACGAACTCTCGGCAGACCAGCTACCATCGTTGTCCCAATGTCGACGAAGCCTTACACCATTGCCAAGATCCGCGCTGCCGGTGCCCATGAAGTGCTGCAGCATGGTGCCTCCTGGAAGGAGGCGGATACTTGGTTGAGAGAGCATGTCATGCCCGCCGGTGAGAAACGAGGGGAAGAATGCATGTACATCCCACCATTTGACCACCCTGATATTTGGGAGGGCCATGCTACCTTGATAGACGAGATCGAGAAGCAGTTTGGGCACGAGGGCGCGCCAGATGTGATCGTCTGCAGCGTAGGTGGTGGAGGACTATTCAACGGCGTTATGCAAGGAGTGCAACAGGCAGGCTGGAAGAAGACGACCGTGCTTGCTGTGGAGACTGAAGGTGCCAACTCTCTGGGCGAGTCCGTCAAGGCTGGTGAGCACATCACGCTTCCAGCCATCACGTCTCAAGCGACGACTCTTGGTGCCGTCCGCGTCAGCGACCGTACGTGGGAACTCGCCAGTACGAGCAAGCAGGCCAAGAGCGTAGTCTTGACCGACGCGGAAGCCGCGATGGGTTCATGGAGATTCGCAGACGACGAACGCATCCTCGTTGAGCTCTCTTGCGGCGTCAATCTTGCTTTGTGTTATGGTGGACGACTGGAGAAAGCTCTCGGCAGGCCCGTCAAGACCGAAGACAAAGTGGTGATTGTAGTCTGCGGAGGTAGCAACGTCTCCGTCGACATGATAAATACGTGGAAGCAGGAATTTGGGCACTTGAACGACGACATCAGCAAAGGCGAGCAAAAGGTCGTACCAAGTGCTACATCCTGAAATCTAAAAAATTGGATGTACGGGGCCAGCCAGTCGAAATGAGTAGCCTGATAGATTACCCGCTTATGGAGAGATATTCTATCGTGAGGTACTCTGTACTCATCTTGGTTCAAGGACCCTGTATCTTGAGGCTATTCAGACCAGCTCTCTTGATTGGAAGTCTACATATTGTGATGTCTCCCCTTGTCCTGGGTATCATAATCACCAACGCCAATGAATGCTATGCTAATAAGATGCCTCATGCCGCGGCTGTTTGCTCGCCCAACCTGCTCTTGAGGAAGTACCAATAATTCGCTCTGATCGGATCGAACTTGAGCGCGAGCAGATCGTACGCCTTCTCCGCCTTGCGCCGCTCCTTCTTCTCACGTCCATAAATCTCCGCCAAGAGATCCAGAGCATGGCTACTCCTCACCTCGCTCTCATCCCCCAAATCAGCAAACTCTTCGCAGAACCCCTGCAGTTCGCTCAATCCAACTCCTGCTCTGTCCATGGTGCCCCTGAGATAGTTCCACGGGCTCTGGTTCTGAGGCGCCCTGCTCACAGCCTTCTGCGCAAATTCAATCTCCCTCTTTCTTACTTGTGCGTCCCTAACACCCTCGGATCCTTCACGGCCGTTGACGAGAAAGAAGCGATGATTCCAAGCCGAGTTGTTCCTGACGTCCTCCTCAATGAATCTCTCCGTCTCGCCGAGTTCCGACCTCTTCGTGCCCTCTTCGTCGACTACAGTCTCCTCTTTCCAAAGCCCAAAGCGCCTCACAAGCCACTGCCTATAGCTCCAGACGTGGTAATTCTTGCCATCCTGGTCGAGCATCTTGTTCACAAACTGAACCTCGCCCTCCGCCTTGCCAATACGGTCGAGGAGGTATTGTCTATGATGCCAAATCTGGTAGTTCTTGAGGTGCGCCAGCGCCGTTTCATTCAACCACTCAAGTTCCTCATTCAGATCTGCCGAGATGGCCGAGAGGATCTTTGACCGGTATATCCAGACCGTGTAGTGTGCGGCGTTTAGATCGATGATGTCGGAGGTGAGCGACAGGGCACGTGGGCTGAGTTCGTTGTCGGCCATTACGGCGCGTAGATACGACATGGCTTCGCTGTATTCTTCCGTGTAAGCGATCGCTGCGAGAGGGTTGGGTCCCCCGTCGTCTTGAGGAAAGGGCACGATGTCTTCCCATGCCGGGTCATCACTATATTTGCCCATCGTTGTTTGACTTGTTTGCGTGGTGTGAACAAGGGTTTTCGAGAAAGTGAGAGCCTCGCTTTAAACAATTCGAATTCGTGATTTGGTATGGAAAGAACACTGACGTCGAGCATTAGGAGTTGGGGAAATCGAGTGTGCCAAGACTCCACCATTCGGAGAACAATAGTAAGGTGTATTCACATTCCTAAGGTACATACACGGGCAGGTACTTGTCTTACATCAGAATAGAATCGATTTTCATTCATGTCATCATCGTAGCTAGCACTCGCTATATCGTACAGTACACCTTCTCTCCACCACGATCGCTAGCTTGTAGAAACTGGACCCAATAAATGCAAAATGACCGCTGGCTGTCAAAGGTAATGAATGCATGTGCCAAATTTGTGCGATTTCCCAAGTCACCTTTGCGGTTTAAACGGTAGGAGAGAACCTAGAAGCTTCAAGCAATTGTTGACCGATCTTTCTCTTTCAGCGGCAGTGTAAATCAGAACATTTTTCCTTTTGGCTCATGCATTGCACTCAGTGAGGAAGCAGATCTACCTCCCTTGGTAAACCTGGCTTTTCAGGGAAATGACATCCTCTTGAAGACGGGAGATCCTCAACTCGTATTCGTCTTGCATACGTGAGAAGCGCTGCTCCAAGCTTCTCATGTAGTTCCACATCTCCTGAGGATCCGAGCCAAGCAAGTCTCTCATGCTCCCACTCGAGCTGTGACCATGACTCGAGTGACTGTTAGTCGCCGAACTATGGCCACCCCCAGACTGTTGTGGCTGCTGGTGCTGCATGACTGCAGTTGTTTGCGCCTGCTGTGGAAGAATTCTACTCATCTGTTGCATACCAGGAGCTATGCCGGACAATGATGGCAACTGTGGAGCGAGTGATACATGAGGTTGGGTGGCTTGCGGGTGTGCTTGAGGTCGACCAAATTGATAAGAGTTCGAGTTCAAGCTTGGCGAGCGCCCGCGCATCCCAGCCTGCTCGGATATGCTGAGTCTTTGTTGACTCTGGTTTTGGTTCTGGTTCGCGGGTGACAATGGCTTGGGACTGTCCGTAATGGTCATCTGTGGATAGCCTGGGCCTGTCGGCGGAGGATAGAGTTGCGAAGAGTAGCTAGACTCTGCACTTGGATGTTCTTGGTGTGTCATCATTGCCTGAGGTGGCCCCATGTTGCCTCCCATCTGTTCTCTCAAGATGCGTCCTGGTGGCGGAGGATAGGTGCTGGAATGCTGTCGGTAGACCACTCGCGACGAGTCGTAAGCTGACGCAGAATCTGGGTACGCACGTTTCCTGCTGAAAGGTTCGCTGACACGGCGGCCCGACGCATCGAAAACTCCGCTCTCGCCTTGCCTGTCATCACTACCTTGTTCGTCTTGATATTCCAGACCATCCATCGTGTCGTCACCGTCCCCATCGCCGTCTTCGTCGTCGTTGCCGAAGCTTGATCGTCTACCGGCGCATCCACCAGGACCTTTGTTGTGTCGGGCCAAAGCATCTCCTCGTGCAAACTTACGTCCACACTTTGGGCATGTGTGTGGGCGCTCGCCAGTATGCAATTTTTCGTGGCGTTTCAGATCATGCAGACGACGGAACCTTGACTGACATGTTTTACAAACATATGGCTTTTCCTGGCTGTGAGTCAAGAGATGACTCTTGAGATTATGGTGTCTGGTAAAGTCGGTCGAGCAATATGGACATTTGTGACGTTTGGCCGAAGAGCTCTTGGGACTTCGGTCATAACCGGTGCCTGGCAAACTCATATCGCGACGGGCTGCCTCGTGCTGCTGCACCGATTTGGAACCACCATACGTGAAAGGTCGGTTGGGATTCTCCTCGTGCGGAGGCACGGAATCGCCATTTTCGATTGACTCGGGCTCTTCAACGAGCTGTGGCTGAGCATCGGAGTTGGAGGCAGTGGCAGTGGTTGCACCACGATCCGGTATATTTGTAATGGACCCATTCGTTGGCTGCGAAGAGCTGCCGCTCGACTCACCTTCGCTAACGGTGATTTTCTCTGCGACTCGTTCCATGGACTCACTCAGCTGCGTTGTGGGCGGCGCATCGCTGGCTCTGCTCATACCTGTGCTTCCCATGAGGGCACGGAGCGCGACCTGGTGTGGATTTGGACTAGTCCGCACCTGACGTGACCTTGCTCTTTCTTGCTCGGCGCGGCGTGCATCCGCGAGAGCAGCAGCTCCGGTAAGTGGTTGCGGCGAAGAACGAGGTGAAAGGCCTTGCCGTGGTGTCTTGGGTGATAAAGATCCTCGACCGACCGGCAAAGCCTTGTTCAGTTGTGGACTCGGTTTGCTGCTGAGGTATACGGCGGCGGATATGGATGGTAAAGACGTAGGCGTCCGAGGCGCGCGGTCGACTACGTGAAAGGAATCGGTCCGAGGGGTAGACGCTTCAGTTGTCGCGGCCATGAAGTATCGTGATTGAGGATGTTTGTGTCAAAAAGCGACCTTCGCATTTGCTGAGTCTGCGTGAGACTAGAATTCCTGTGGAATGCACGCGAGTTGTTTGAGTACTATCCCATGCTATAGCGTAAAGTGCGCGTTGGCGTCGTTTCCGCGATAGATCACTGGTGTGGCGCCCAATGCAAAGTCGGGTCCGCACAGAGTGAGGTAGTGGAAAGGGCGGTCGGGGCGCGTCAACGCACCTGCTCGATCAGAACAAGTCTGAAGGAAGATCGAGAAAGCCGACAAGGCAGTAGATGTGCCTGTATGAAAGGGCAGTGGTAGGATAGACGTTTGGGAGTCAGTCGAGCGACGAAAGCCTCCGTGTGGGTCGGCACAGTGCAAAAGCTGGCTGCTGCTGTTCGCCGTCACTGACAAGACAATACTGGCGGTGCAGGTGCGGCTCTAGACTCTTCTTGTCAGCCGTCCGGAGAAATATTATCAGCCAGGTGATCGTACGAATAAGTTTCCGATGAAGAACAATCAGTAGGTAATTACGTTACGGTTAATGCTTGCAATACTTCGTTGAAGTGGAAAAGATACGAAAAGATACAATCGAATTCCAGAAACCAGAAAGCGATGCTCGAATAAAGTGCAGCGGTACTGTCTGGTAGGTAAGCCTACATGTAGCGTTTGTGGCACAAGCAGAAGCAAGAGCGCGCGCTGCCTTCCTGCCTGCCCGCCTGCTTTGTCGGGGCGGGTTCTCGATCTGCTGGCCTCCACTGGCATGCGCCTGCTTAATTGAACTGCTCGATGGGTTTGGCAGTTGCGGCGGCGGCGTCGGTCAAAGGCTAGGGCCAACCTACACACCGTACAGAGGCAAGCGCGGCCCGGCCAAGCCTACACGAAGCTTTCTAGAGTAGGCACATACGTCAGTGCAGATCCTCGCGAGCGCCTCAGCCACAATCATCAATTCAATCGGCAAAAGCTAAGCACGAACGTCATGCAGAAGCCCTCGCTCAGTTCGCTATTGCTGATTGCCTTTCTGCGTCCTGCGCAAACAGCAAGCGCGAGCCGACTTCTTCGTTAATGGTTGCCTGCAAATGATGGGCTTGTCTCTCTCTGAAGTCCGCCTTGCACGTTCTTTCCGCAGCGGACTGAATTTGCATACTACTATATCTTTGCATACCGACTCCCCAACGAGTGTGATCGAAACGATCCACAGTAACGTTACTGTATCAGAGATCTAGTCAAATCAATAATAACAAATGGCTTCCATTGCTTCCGAGCGGAGCAGCCATGACGTCCGCCACACTCGGACGTTTCAAGCCTCGTTTGTGTCAGTCGTGTCTCACTTCCCCATGGTAACTCTAGCACTGTCGCTCAGCCAAGTGGCTAGAGGATGGGGCCACGAGGAACAACACATTATGCGAAGCGATCGCGCTGGTTCCCTTTCTGGACGCAGCACGATTTGTGTTTGGCATCACAGATCCTCAATAATGGACCGGACCTGTGCTTCATCGCTGATGCCGATTGATGTCCTGCCGACTGGGGGGTCAGTAGTGGCATATTTGCATTGCTGCAGGGTCGCGAAGCAGGTTTTAGCAAAATATTCGTGGCCCCCCTGCCATCGACACAGCCACTATTGGGGATCCGTTCAGCATCGCCTGTATCGTCGAGTGGCGTCTGGGCAATATTAAGAGAATGCACGCAGCCACGCATGTCGCATGCAAGAAGGTCGGTGGACTAGACCCGCCCATCTCAGAGCGTTCGATTATCCGCATGGCATCACTTGCTGCATGTGTCCTGAGTTCGCTTACGCTTACATGGACATACGATCTTTCCAATTTCTCGTAAGCCACAAACTGACGCCACATCGCATGCCTGAACACCTTTAACCTAGCTGCATGCGATTGACAATGATGATCGGCTGCGCTTACTGCACAAGCGATGATGTGCGCTCAGTGTATTCATGTACCGCTCTTTGCACGATGGTGACGACGAAAGGATTCGTGATTACAGGGCAGGTAGTGTATCTCTGTGAGTAGGTTGCATACAAGAAAGTACACTGGCAGACGAACTACAACTTTCCGGCCTATATATGACATGGCAAGCCTTCGAGGTTTGGCTCAGTATTTAACAGACTGAGAACTCGTGTCTGATCTTTAGATAAGTCCACGTTTACCAGCTTTTGGACGCACGACAGAATAGGAAACCAGGTGTCTCAGACGAGTTGGTCAGAGGTGATCTTCTCTCCCTGATCCGGCCTTCCTCGGGCAGGGTGCAACGAGATATGTAGGTACAAGCAAGCACCTCGAGCAATAATGACGCTCGCATGGAGCAACTTCGTACTCGCGAAAGCAAGCCGAATCTTCTCCACGCTCTCTACTGAAGTCTTAAACGATGCAGATCTCATCTGATTGATGATCAATTTCGGGTGCACAAGCTACCGGTGGGTGAATCGCTTGTGATCCAGTGAAATACCACATATTACTCCGTACGTCGAAGCAGCACGATACAAGAAACGGACAGCAAGCACGTGACCGGTCATACCCATCGATTGCAACCGGACTATCAAAAGTCGCTTTCTAATGGCATGAACAGCGCCGGCGCCTTTTGTCCTGCCGGTACGCTTGGCAGTCCATAGTCCTTGTCGCCGCATATGACAGCATGGTGAAACTCTCTGCGATCCAACGACACGCCCAGTGAGTCCAGAAGTTGCCTGGCCTTGTCCGGCATGAAGGGCTGCAGCAGGATCCCCATTATACGGAGACTCTCCGCCGTCAGATATATGATGCAATCCATTCGGCGCTTCAAGGTGTCGATATTCCTCTCAGACAGCGCTCCTCCGCGGCCTTTCTTCGCATCACCGTATGCTTCAGCTTGAATTCTCTTCGCTATCTCCCAGGGCGCCTGGGTTTGCATGAATCCATTGGCGGCATAGATATGGGTCGTAATCCTGCCTAGCGCCTTATTCGGCTCCATCGCGTCCATGTGCTTTTTGACATCCTGCGATAGTCCAGCAACGACATCTTTAAAGTTCTCCAGTACTCTATTGACACTGGCGTGCTCACCATCTGCATCTGCTGGACGAGAATGTCTACAGCCATTCTGCAGCTGAACGCAATCGAACTCCAAATGCTTGGTAGACTGATATCTTTCGACTGCTTGCCGCACATCCCACGTTTTCGCGCGCAGTATCCGAGCGACGAGATTTCCAAGACCTCCCTTTAGATCGGTGAGGTATCGCTCGACAATATATCTGTTGTCGTAGTCGGCGTCGTTGACGATACCGCCATTGTGAACCAGGAAATACCGCATTGCGTCCAAGCGAAACCTGTCGAGAGCAAAAAAGGGATTGACGACGTTACCTGTACTCTTGGACATCTTCTGCTTGCCGAGCGTCCAGTGTGCATGGGTCATGATTCGTTTGGGTAAGGGCAAATCAAGCGCCATGAGAAATGCTGGCCAGTAAACACAATGAAAGCGCACAATGTCTTTGCCAATGACTTGCACATCGGCGGGCCAGCCGCCTACGTGCTCGTTGCCTGGCTGCCAAGGATAACCGGCCTTCGTAATGTAGTTTAACAACGCATCCAGCCAGACATAGATAGTTTGTGACGAGTCGGTCGGCACACGGATGCCCCAGGTCAGTCGATCTACGGGGCGAGATACAGAGAGGTCATCAAGACCAGACTGTACGGATGCAACGACCTCCTTCATCCTTGATGCTGGCGTGATCCAGTCTGGATTCTCCTCGTACCAGGTGAGCAGGCGATCGCGAAATGCCGATAGCCGGAAGTGGTAGTTACGTTCTGAGGTCCATTGCACTTCTTTCCCAGTCTCAATTGAAACCATGATTTTCTTTCCTGTGGGAGGATCGACTATGAGGTGAACCTGCGATTCCGGATAGAACGTCTCGTCACTGACGGAGTACCAGCCTTCATGTCTAGATTCGTAGATGAGACCACGTTCGTCGAGCAGATGCCAGACATACTCTACAGTCTCGCGATGTGCTGAATCGGTGGTACGTACAAAGTGATCGTTTGACATGCCGACTTGGGCTGCCAGGCTTTTGAAGACCTCGGCTCCTTTATCACAGAATGTTTTGGGATCGGTCTCAGCTTTCTGTGCTGCTTGTTGAATCTTCATACCGTGTTCATCGGTTCCCGTACATAAGATCGCTTGCTTGCCCTGCAGGACCGCCCAGCGCTTCATCACATCTGCAAGAATCATGGTGTACATGTGACCAACATGAGGAGCTGTTGAACAGTTAGCACAAGTGTATTTTCCTGGATACATTCACCTACCTGCATTGACATAGAAAATTGGAGTCGTGATATAATACGGCTTCTCATCTTTGCCGTTGGACTCGGTGGTTAACCCCCTTGACCATGTCGACTTCTGTCTGCGTGACTGACAGATCCACCGAGGTCTCCATCTACGCAGTAACAAAGACTGCAGAGGCGTCAAAGCCTTCTGAGTTTGTGGAATCGCTCTCATTGCATTTTGATATTGGATATCCGCAGTCAGACATGAAGATTGAAGTGTTTGGAGAAACTTTCCCATTGCGGGTCTTGCCGTTGGGGAAGGATGATAATAATATATTCATTGCTGCCTGTTCAGTACATCTGTGACATTGCCCTTTCACGGATCAAGACTACCGGAAGACATACAATCTAAATCGCTTCGATCGCCAGGTGTACACAATAAACTCGTCATGGCAGTAGCACAATTGTCTCAGGACGACCTGGTCCGCGTATCGACGAGCGGTACGTCCAACCACGACCTTTGGCCATGCACTCTCTCATGATCATCCAGCAGCCGAGCAGTTCACGAACGCCTATTATGATGCACTGAATAATACCCGTCACACGATCCGGAGCTTCTACGTCCCCGAGCAGACGATTCCTTCAGGACGAACACTACCGGTCATAACGTACAATGGCACACAAAGCTCGGATCCGGCAGCCTTCCAGAACACATTCCAAAACCAGATGCCGTACACCTATTTTGATGTTCAGAGTTTGAACCCGCATGTCATCAACCCGAACGTCGCCCATCTCGATAGTCAGAAAGGACAACCGAGTAAGAAGGATCTGGAGCAGAACGTCAGCGTGCTCGTGCAGGTCAGCGGGTCTGTTAGATTGGTGGAGAGGAAAGAGGGTCCCATAAGGGCGTTCAGCGATACCTTCGTCTTGGTGCCGAATAAGGAGGATGTTGGCGCAAAGGGCAAGGCCAAGTCAGGGGAGGGAAGGAGCTGGTTGATCCAGAGTCAAAACTTCAGATTCGTGGTTTGAAGGAGGAATTGGCCAGAAACTGGACATCTGGAAATCTTACTCGGAGACGCCCCTTGCGACAGACTGGACAAAAGACGACCACATAAACACGACCATTGTTGCATCCAATCCACATGCTCCCGTCGTTGCAGCGTAGTAGCAAGACAAGACCAAGTCTCCACCCTGTAACTGTGGCTAAGTCCTTTGGTAACACAAGCATAGGACATCATTAAAACTGGTAGAGCGGTATTTGAAGTATAGAATCAATAAGGCCTGTGGGAGGGAAGACACCAGGCTTAGACGCAAGCACGGCGGAGTGTCACTAAGGAATTTCACTCGCCTGCAGAATCGACTCGGAAAAAGGGTATCAAAGTGTCAAACAGTTGCAAAAGCGGGCACCGAACCTCAAAGCAATCACCTCCAGCTCTCACCCGCCATAGAAGCTCACTATCAGACTTTCGGCGCTCTCATGCTAGCCTCTACACGAGCCAGAAGCTCTTCCCTGGTCGACTTGTCGCTAGGCATAAGGTTCCTCTGCGTTGTAGTCAGCGACCGATGCATAATTAGATAAAAAAAAAAAACTGCTCATTGAAACAGTGATACATACGTTCCGGAGCCATCGCCTCATCTCCTCTTCTGTCCATTTTTGTGGATCGCCCTTTGGGTCATCTGCCTGAGGAAAGATGTCGCCTTGACCAAAGACCATCCATGCGGTGGCTGCCGTGACCAAACCTGCGAAGCCTAGAAACATGTTCTGGAAAGCGGTTAGTTCTACCCTCTCGAATGTCTGGGGCAGATGCCGCATGGGTATGCTCACCTTCGAGTTCAGAGCTCGGTCTAGTGGAGTAGGCATCTTGTGCAGACTGGTTCTTCGGTGGTTTTCACAAAGATTTGAATTGAAAATAGTCGGGTGTTCTGAAAAGCAATGGAATCAAATATCGAGCATCGATACTAAAGTTGATGCCTACAGTAAAGTGCCACATACATGTAAGCACATGTATTGACATCGCGAGCAGCCAATCGCATCCCCCGCACTCTTGGCAACCTTAATTTCAAAACGCACAGTGCATGGGATATCAGAGAAACCACCGGGCGCCGACAATATTCTCTGCTTCTCACGCATCAAGTCGAACCACACATCGCCATCATGCCTTCCGAAGTTTCAGACATCAAGAACTTTATCGAGATCTGCCGGAGAAAGGATGCTTCCTGTACGTGCCGAATCAATCCCTGCAAAGCGCGAAATTCTGGAGAGAAAGAGCTAGGAAAACGAAATCATGCCGAAACGAAGATGGGACACCTGGAATATGGACGCACAGAACGATGGAGGACGATCGCTGACGAATCATCACAATAGCCGCCAGAATAAAGCGCAACCGCGTCTCTCACAAGATCAAGTTCAAGGTCCGCTGCAAGAAGACCCTCTACACCCTTGTTCTCAAGGACAACGACAAGGCCGAGAAGCTCAAGCAGAGCATGCCACCAGGTGCGTCATGTTACACCTCTCTCCCCGCTCACAGCCTCCTGGCAGATCGACGAGAAGAGGATATACGAATCCAGGGAACACATGGCTAATACCTGGCACAGGACTCACTGTTGTCGACGCACCAAAGAAGAACGCCAAGGGCAAGCGCGAGGCCAAATAGATGATGGACGGATTGCGCTGATGGAAACATGTTACGCGACGGAGAAATACCTGGCATGAACCTGAGGGAAACACTTATATGATATGGTGGACCTGGTTTCGTGGCCGGCGCATTATGTCAACCACTAGCGGCTCGTTCAATGGAAAGCTCTCGACCAACGCAGTTCTACTTCGCCCCCGTAAATTTCGTGCAACAAGGAAACCGTTGCAAAGATGAGCTCCATTGGAAGGATTATCGAATCATATGATCCTCAAATCAGTTCTTCACAGCAAACTTGAACTGGTCTTTCCGGTCAAGGTAGACGACTTGGTTTGTGAGACCGGCCTTCTCGACCTCCTTTTTGAAGTCGGACAGTGGAGACATGAAGACGTCGTAATCGCTGAACGTGTTAGCGAGGTGCTACTCATACGGCTCGTGGTATCAGGAACTCACTCAAAGTGAATCGGAATGGTCAGGTCAGGGTTGATGAGCTGAAGGAGCTCGATGCCTTGCTTGGCGTCCATTGTGACCATGAGCAGTGGCACACTCGGGCCTGGGATGGTGGTGCCACCGAGATGAATGAGCATCAGATCGATGTTCTGACCCTTGTATCGTTCCGGAATTTCCTTGAGCTCATCTACCATGAGTGTGTCCCCCGAGATGTAGATTCTGAAGTTCAGTTAGTGCATGCATTGCTCGCCTTTGACGCCGGTAGAACTTACCGGTATCCGTTCTCGAAAGAAGCGTCGTTCTCGGGGCTACTTTTGTAGCCCAACTCCAGCATCCAGCCATTAGTCGGAGGTACAGCTTTAAGAAAATCATTGGCCGCTCCCAACAATCCAGCTGGTCCAGGCGGTACATGCTTGCCAGGCATTCCGGTGACCTTGATCGCAGGTGATTTACCAGACGCTTGAGCTCCACCCTGGATATTGCAGAACATGTCCTCGTAGTGGTCCAGATCGTATACCTGGCTGAAGCTTTCATCGGATCCTTTGGACGTCAGATGCGACTTTGCATGGGGTGTTGTGATGATTGGGAGTGAGCGGCGCAGGGATGCTTCAACCTTCTGGTCAAAATGGTCGGCATGATAATGTGACAAGAGCACGGCATCAATTCGAGGGAGCTCGGAGAGGTCGATTGCTGGGTTTGTCTGCCTGGTGCCTTGGACACCCGGGCCAAGGTGGACGTGGTCGCCAGCGTGGAGGAAGTTGGGGTCCGTGAGAACACGAATACCTTCCCATTCTATGACCGTAGTTGCTGTACCGATGAAGAAGATGCTTGCATTCTCGCCGCCTGATCCGTTGGGTGCAACCTTGGCTTCTTTTGGTGGTGGCAAGTTCGCCGGCACTTCAGAACCTGGAGGACCGTCACGAGTCGGAGGTTTGGTCTCGGTCGGATCGAGTACGATGCTGTGTTTTGCCATTGTGATGAGGTCGTTGGTATTGTATTGTGATTGAAGTTGAAACAGAGGATGTAGGACACGAATTTGACTTGATAGTGGCACAACAGAACTCATCAGTAGGTCATCACGTCACACCCTGTCAGGAACTGTACTTTATATCGTGCTAGTACATCCTTGCGGAGATCATTTTATATTCATCGGTAACGGAGAACTCGTGCATCAATTCTCGTACCATCGTCAAATATAGATAGCAATTATACCACAATGGCTTCGCTACATGCCGTGCTCTTCACATTTAAGTCTGAAAGTAATCGGTGCTGTGGGAAGACGACAGACGTGATCATTCGAGGTCCAATTGTTCGAGATCTCCGGGAATGGATGCATGGTGGAGATCCTGGGGAAACTTTGGTCTTCGCGTGGCTACGGTATAAACTTATCGATACTTGTCCCCTTAACAAGGTGTCCAAGACTACACTGTACTTGATATACCATTGTGTTACAGAGTCCCTTTGTCTTGCATTGCATTGGGCTGGGAACGTCCGGTTGACTGCGCTTTTTTACTTTCTTTTGATTGCAGTGTAATACCATTGGTACTGGGTTACCATCTCTGGACCATTCTGGGATTATCCACATTGTGTCTCAGTATTGGCCACGGGCATCGTCGCCTTAGGATCGACGGTCTCGAAATCTAATCGCGTCTGTACACAATGTCTATACCACAACAAGGGTTCGGCGACTCGTCATGGGGGAGCTCGGGAAGGTCACGGTTTTCAGCGAACGGCAACACGAACGGGACTGTTGGAGACAGGATTGGTGGAATGTTCGAAAGAGATAGGAAGAACTCACTTCCGATGTACAAGGACAAGCCTTTCAGTTACCCAGCTTCTGGAAGGAATGCGCCTTGGTTCAAGAGAAAAAGAGTGTTGGCCGGAATAGGACTCTCATTTCTGGCCGTCTTCTACTGGTTGGGCATATTCTCGACTGAGCAGAAAACGCCATCAATGAAGCCGACAGTAAGTTCTAGTAAGAGCTGGTTCACACCTACAAAGGGAAAGGTCGATTGGGCGCAGAGGCAGGAGAGGGTGAAAGAGGCTTTCCAGCAGACATGGACGGCCTACGAGAAACATGCTTGGGGCTACGACGAGTTCCATCCGGTCTCGCAAACGGGTAGACAGATGGTACCAAATGGCATGGGCTGGATCATTGTTGACGCTTTGGACACCATCATGCTCATGAACTTGACCAAAGAGCTCACCCATGCGCGAGAATGGATATCGACAACCCTGACATACGACCAGGATCACGACGTCAACACGTTTGAGACTACGATTCGTATGCTAGGAGGTCTTTTGTCCGCGCACTATCTCTCCTCGGCATTCCCAACTCTCGCGCCCGTTTCAGACAAGTTTGGCGATGACTTGTATCTGGAGCGTGCTACAGACCTCGCGGATCGCTTACTGGCAGCATACGAGTCACCATCCGGAGTTCCGTACGCCAGCGTAAATCTTCACACGCACAAAGGCATACCTTCACACGACGATGGAGGCGCATCCTCGACGGCCGAGGCCACCAGTCTTCAACTAGAAATGAAGTACCTTGCCAAGCTCACAGGCGAGACTCACTACTGGGAGACAGCGGAAAAGGTGATGAAAGTGGTCGACGACAATGGTATGAAAGACGGTCTCCTTCCAATCTTCATCTACGCGGACCAAGGCAATTTCCGCGGCAACAATATCCGGTTGGGTAGTCGAGGCGACTCTTACTATGAATATCTCATCAAGCAATACCTTCAGACAACTATGCAGGAGCCTGTCTACAACGATATGTGGGAGCAGGCTATGGACGGAATCAAGAAGCATCTCATTACATATTCCTCCCCTTCGAACCTGACCGTACTCGGTGAGCGACCAAATGGACTCGACTCGCCTATCTCGCCAAAGATGGACCACCTGGTTTGTTTCATGCCGGGCACCATCGCATTAGGCGCCACACAGGGCAAAACTCTAGCAGAAGCTAAAAAGTTACCGAGCTGGGGTGCAAGACAAGAAGCCGATATGGAACTCGCGCGTCAACTCACCAAGACATGCTGGGGAATGTACAAGGTGACGGCCACGAAACTCGCGCCAGAGATTGCACATCTGCACTTGCATCAGCCACCTGTCATGATGGAAGATCAGATACTCCAATCGCCAGACGTCTTGTCTGACGAGGTTAATGCTGAATGGCACAAAGACTACGAGATAAAGGGGGCCGACGCGCACAATTTACAGCGTCCGGAGACGATTGAAACCCTGTTCTACATGTATCGCATCACGGGCGACGAGATGTATCGTGAATGGGGCTGGCAGATGTTCGAAGCTTTTGTCAGGCACACGACTGTCAAGGATGGCGCAGATGGGTATAGCTCGATTGACAACGTGGAACAAATACCGACGCACTCGAGAGACAACATGGAGAGTTTCTGGCTGGTAAGTACAGAGTCATGGTCAGATTGAAGAAGCTTGGACTGACACAATCCTACAGGCCGAGACGCTCAAGTACTTCTACTTGCTCTTCGGACCGGACGATGTCTTGCCCTTGACGGACGTTGTCTTCAACACTGAAGCGCATGCATTTCCCAAGTTCGAGTTGGGCAAGTTGTTCAAGACGGGTTGGGCGCGTAAGCCGAGAGATAAGGAAGGAAACATAATCCCAGGCAGGGCAGCAATCACGACGACAATCGCAGTCACGACCACGACGTCACCTTGAACGATACATGCAGCCATGAAAGATCATTAGCATTGATTGTATATCAAAAGCATTTTGCCAAAGTCGAAGACGTAAAGATGAAGAATGTATGTGCCCAGCCTTTTCTACCGCGCAACGCCAAATTAGCGCGGTGCAACGCGCCAAACGCGTGGGTCTGTCGCCGGCAACATTCTCCAGGGGACGTTTCTGTGAACCACCACTCGACACCTTGACCCATAGCTCTCCATATACTTGCGCTGTTCCCTTCTGCCTTCCGCAATTGCTCTGATCATCGTTGACTAGACTATCAACAAACGCGCATTCTCATAACAATTTGCGCTTCCCTCGATACGCTACAACCTCAGTCTAAGCCCACGAAGCAATGGCGCTTCTAACACACAAAGCCATTGTTGACTACGAGGCGCAGACAGGTACAATCCAAGGTCTACAATCGCATCGCTGGCAAATTACTGACACTCTTCAGCCGCCTTCGAGGACTTTCTGCGCAACTTCAAAAGTACCACTTCCAGCGACGCAGCCGATGCGTTGGAGGATTTGAACATCAACGAGGAGGACGTCGAAGACAACTATGATTTTATGAATGATCCGGGAGTAATTCGTTCGAAAACAAGAGGAACGACTAGGCACAAGAGCAAGTACATGAACATACTTCAGGATGTTGCAGACCGGACAACTTCACATATCAGTATCGATCTGGATGATTTGGACACCGTAAGAATTACAAGATACATCATGAGGACGTCGCTAAGAGAGAACAGTACGAAAAGTCTTTGGGTGAACAAGCAGCTGCGTTGCGACTGGTATCTTCTATTGAGAACAATGCTCAACATTACATTGAGATTCTTTCGAGGGCAGTAGACAAAGCCATGCCTCGAGCGCTGAAGGAACCAAATTTCAAGGACGACGTGCTGGACATAATCATGACCCAGCGATCGAGGCGAAACGCAGCCCACGAAACACTTGACGAAGATGGAGCGAATCCTGAAGATCTGTTTCCAGCAGAGCTTACTCGTCGCTACACTCTCAACTTCAAGCCAATGATGCCAGCGGGATCGAGTAGCGAAAAGTCCAACAAGGCGCTGGCTGTTAGACACGTCCGTGGTGAGCATCTGGGTCATCTGATCACCGTACGCGGTATAGTCATTCGAGTCTCGGACGTAAAACCTGCCGTCCAGGTCAACGCATACTCTTGCGATCGCTGCGGTAGAGAAGTCTTCCAACCGATCGATTCCAAGCAGTTCACCCCACTCACCGAGTGTCCGTCCAAGGCTTGTAAGGAAAACAACTCGAAAGGTTCGCTTTACTTGTCGACCAGAGCATCAAAATTCTTGCCGTTTCAAGAAGTCAAAATTCAGGAGATGGCGGATCAGGTTCCAGTCGGCCACATTCCCCGTCAACTCACCATTCACTGCCACGGCGCACTCACGAGGCTCATTAACCCTGGAGATGTGGTAGACGTCGCAGGAGTGTTCCTTCCGACTCCTTACACCGGCTTCAAGGCTATTCGTGCTGGACTCCTGACAGATACTTACCTCGAGGCGCAACACGTGACCCAGCACAAGAAAGCTTACGATTCTATGGTTCTGGCTCCGACAACTCTTCGCCGCATGGCTGATCTTGAGCAGTCAGGGCAGCTGTACGAGTACTTGTCACGTTCGATTGCTCCAGAAATCTTTGGCCATTTGGATGTCAAGAAGGCTCTGCTACTGCAACTGATTGGTGGTGTGACGAAGGAGGTCGGCGACGGTATGCGCATTCGTGGTGACATCAACGTCTGCTTGATGGGTGATCCTGGTGTGGCCAAGTCTCAGCTTCTCAAGTACATTACCAAGGTTGCTCCACGTGGTGTATACACTACCGGTCGTGGTTCAAGTGGTGTCGGTCTCACAGCAGCCGTCATGCGCGATCCGGTCACAGATGAGATGGTTCTGGAAGGTGGCGCACTTGTCCTGGCGGATAACGGTACCTGCTGCATCGATGAATTCGACAAGATGGATGACTCAGACAGAACAGCCATCCACGAAGTCATGGAACAGCAGACCATTTCTATTTCCAAGGCCGGCATCACAACCACACTCAACGCCCGCACATCCATCCTCGCAGCCGCCAACCCTCTCTACGGACGCTACAACCCCCGCATCTCTCCCGTGGAAAACATTAACCTTCCAGCAGCTCTCCTATCTCGTTTTGACGTTCTCTTCCTCATCCTCGATACCCCCTCCCGCGACAGTGATGAACAGCTTGCCCGCCACGTCACATACGTACACATCCACAACCGCCATCCGGAACCACAAGGTGGCGGCCTTATCTTCTCCCCCGCCGAGGTGCGCCAGTGGGTCGCCCGCGCGCGCTCCTTCCGCCCAACGATCCCGAAGACCGTCCACGACTACGTTATCGGCGCCTACGTGCGCATGCGCCAACAGCAGAAGCGCGACGAAGGCACCAAGAAGACCTTTACCCACACCTCGCCGCGTACCCTGCTCGGCGTGTTGCGTCTGTCACAGGCACTTGCTCGTCTCCGTTTCGCGAACGAGGTCATCACTGATGACGTCGATGAGGCACTTCGTCTTATCGAGGTCAGTAAGGCGTCGCTGTACGAGGATGACAGGAACAGAAGGGGTGACATGTCGGCGTCGAGCCGTATCTTTAACCTCATCAGGGGTATGAAGGAGAGTGGTGCTGCTGCGACCGAAAGTGGCGGAGGAGGAGAACTGGACCTCAGGAGAGTGAGGGAACGTGTTCTGGCTAAGGGTTTCACGACGCAGCAGTTAGAAGTTTGTCTGGACGAATATGCCAACTTGGATGTAAGTTTCTGCTTCAGATTGTGTTCGTCTAGGAGTACCGATGCTAATAAATATGACAGGTATGGCAGACTGCTAGTGAAGGTTCAAGACTGGTGTTCATCGAGACGGGAGAGGAGGATCACATGAACGACAATGGATTTTGAATGGAAAATGGTCATTAGATTATCTGCATGGAGTTCAGGACTCTTCGGGGTTTCATGATATTGGTCGCTTGATACCTGCATTGAGCATTTGCTATTTAAAAGAAAAGGACGACAGACAGACAGAGCTTAAATATGACGTGGAAGTTCAAGAGCTCGTCGATTTATCATGCGTTTTTTTGATCAACAACCCGTCAAATAGTTGGTAACATGCATCCACTACATCACGGCAGCATACTCGAGTCACAGTGACATTACGACGACAGCACTTCACTGGGACGAGAAGACAGAGAGGGTACAGCAGCGATCAATGGTTGAACGGCAATTCACCCGCGTGAAGCCTCCATTTTGTGGTGATCTTGCTGAGATATGCTCCGATAGGCCTGATCATAAAAAAAGGGAGATGTCCGTAGATCGTGGACATCATGCAATGAACACGCACCCCACCCATGCGCCCAGGTTTTTGTTCCCTTGTCGCCAAAATACAAGCGAATTGCTTCGTCCTTCCTTCGTCACTCTTCGACCCGTCCATTTCGACCCACGTCTTTCTTTGAAGACGTTTACCTGACAATGGCCTCGAATCTGTTCTTGAACCTGTGGGACCGTCAGCAAATCTGTTCCGTAGCCCACTAGACATAGATTATACGCACCACTTGATGGTGTCCTGGGTGTGGACCTTGTGGCTGGTACCAACGCGGGTGTTGGCCTTCCTGCGTCTGGCGACACGCTCACCAGGGCGGGTCATGCAGACGTAGAAGTCCATGCCGTAGATACCGATCGATGGGTCGTACTTGATACCCAAGTCAATGTGCTCGTTGATACCGAAACCGAAGTTGCCGGTCTCGGAGAAGTTGCGCTTGCGGAGCTCGTACTCCTTGACCTTGAGGCCACGCTCGA